>Ga0210384_10004390_pt1 | contig 15778 bp, 15 predicted proteins | sample IncBWH2MmetaG_FD_160574 | JGI IMG/M metagenome (GOLD analysis project Ga0210384, IMG submission 160574) | Forest soil microbial communities from Barre Woods Harvard Forest LTER site, Petersham, Massachusetts, United States - Inc-BW-H-2-M | ecosystem: Environmental > Terrestrial > Soil >...
CACCCTCGCGCAACATCCACTCGTCGAACCGCTCCCGGAATATGCTGGCTTAACGCAGTTCGCGGATGATTTCGCGCGCGGCGTTGGCACCCGATGCTCCGGTGAGTCCATTGCCCGGATGAGTACCGGAGCCACAAAGAAATAATCCGCGAATGGGCGTTTTGTAGCGTGCCCAATCCAGAACCGGACGCATGGTAAAAAGCTGGTCGAGCGCCAGCTCGCCATGAAAGATGTGGCCTCCGGTCAAACCATACTCGGTCTCCAGATCCTGCGGCGTGATCACCTGCCAGGCTTCCACCAGCTCCCTAAAATCTGGTGCGTACGCGGCAATGGTTTTGATAACCGTCTCGCCCAAGTCCTTGCGGCGCGTGTCCCAATTTCCATTTTTCAATTTGTACGGTGCGAACTGCACGTAAGCCGAGAGTACATGTTTGCCAGGAGGCGCAAGAGTTGGATCGAGAAGCGTCGGAATCGTAAGATCGAGATAAGGAGCGCCTGAAAATTCTCCATATTTGGACGCGTCAAATGCTCGCTCGAGATAATCGATCTCAGGACCGACGTGAATGCGGCCGGAGAGCGCCGCCTGGCGAAACCCATCCGCTCCGACGGCGGCCGATAGCGAAGGAAAAGTTGGCAGATCGTTGAGGGCGAAATTTACTTTAGCGACCGAGCCGTTGGCGCGAATATTCCGGATGCGTAAAGCAAAAGTGGGATCGAGTTGGGATGGATCCATGAGCTGGAAAAATGTGCGCTTGGGATCGACACTGGAGACGATGGCCTCGACGGGGATTTCATCTCCATCCGCGAGTACCAGGCCGGTAACCGCGCCGTTTTTTATACGGATATGCACCACTTCCGCGTTGGTGCGGATTTCCGCGCCCGCCTGCTTGGCGGATTCGGCCAGCGCGTGCGTGAAGGTGCCTAGCCCACCGCGACAAAATGCCGCCGAGCCGACCGGATTTGCGTCGGCGGCCGCGCGCAGAAGGAGTACCGCAGTGGAACCAGCGGACCACGGCCCCAGAGCGGTGCCAAAAATTCCGCGAGCCGCGATCACGGCACGCAATAATTCGGTCTCGAAAAATTCCGCGACAAAGTCCGCGACAGCCATCGGTCCCCAGCGCAGCAAATCGAAAATGCCATGCTTGCCCAGACCGCGAACGCCACGGCCGGTCTTCAGCAGGTTCCAGAGGTCTTCCGGGGAAGGCTTGTTGATAGACGGCGGGGTGATTGTGGACAGTTGGGCAAAGACATTGGAAATTTTCTCGAGCGAAGCAGCAAATTCCGTGTATTTTGAGGCGTCCTTCGCCGACAAGCGAGCGATGCCGGCGGCGGTCTTGGCGTGATCATCGTAGAACAGCAGCGATTCACCATTAAGTGCGGGGGCGAAGACGCGCGGGTCAGGGAGCAGAATTTCACAATTAAATTTTTCAACTCTTAAGTCGCGGGCCACATCAGGCCGCAATGGACCGAGGGTGTGAGCTAGTGTGGAGCCGCGATAACCGGGATGAAACTCTTCCGTGATGGCGCCGCCACCGACAATTTCGCGCCGTTCCAGAACCACTGGCTCGAATCCACCCTTGGCCAGATAAAACGCCGCGATGAGCGCGTTGTGACCGCCGCCGATGAATGCTACACGCTGTCCGATGGGCATGTCAGTTTTGCTCTTTGGCAGAACGAGCGGCGGTTGATGTTACCGGTTCCGTCGAAGATTGAGCGCCATTCGTTGTGCCAGTTTTTGTCTGGCGCGACACGGCGGTTTTTTTCCATTCCTTGAGAATCACCTGACTGGCGATGCGGCCGTTGGCACCCATGATGCCGCCGCCCGGATGCGTTGCAGAACCGCACATATAAAGATTGTCGATTGGAGTGCGGTAGTAAGCCCAACCCGCTATGGGGCGCAGAAAAAATAATTGCTCGAGCGAAAGTTCGCCCTGAAAAATATTCCCTTGCGTCAGGCCAAATTCGCGCTCCAGATCGAGCGGCGTGAGAATCTGACGTCCGACGATAATGTTTTTAATATTTGGCGCATATTCCGAGATCGTGTCGATCACATTATCGCCAAAAGCTTCGCGTTGATCGTCCCACGTGCCTTCCGCCAGCTTGTAAGGAGCGTATTGCACGAAACAGGAAAGAACATGTTTACCAGGAGGCGCAACGCTTGGATCGGTCAAGCTTGGAATCACCATGTCGATGTACGGACGCCGCGAATAATGTCCGTACTTGGCGTCGTCGTAAGCGCGCTCCATGTATTCCATGCTGGGAGAAATGGAAATCGCGCCGCGAAGATGCGCTCCTTCGCCTGGTAAAGATTTGAATTCCGGCAGCGCATCCAGCGCAATGTTTACTTTCCCCGATGATCCGCGGAATTTGTAGCGCCGCACGCCTTCCAGGAAATCGGCGGGTAGCTCCGAAGGTTCAAGGAATTTTTCGAATGTGAGATGCGGGTCGACGCTGGAGGATATTACGTTGGCGGTAATTTCCTCTCCGGATTGCAGAACGACTCCCGCCGCGCGGCCTTCTTTCGCCAAAATTTTACCCACCGGAGCTTTGGTGCGAATTTCGACGCCAGCTTCGCGTGCCGCAGCGGCAATGGCATTGGAAATCGCGCCAGTTCCTCCACGGCTGAATCCCCAGGAACGAAACGCTCCGTCAATCTCACCCATGTAGTGATGAAGCAGCACGTACGCGGTACCCGGCGAGCGAATGCCAAGAAATGTGCCGATAATTCCGGACGCGGACATGGTGGCTTTGAGTACGTCTGTCTCGAACCACTGGTCCAGGAAATCCGCGGAACTCATGGTCATGAGTTGAATCAGCGTGTAACGCTCATCGGAAGATAGTTCCCGGAAGCGTTGCATCAGAAAATGCAGCTGCTTCAAATCGCGCGGATTCAGCGTCGTGGGATCGGGGGGCACCATAGAAAGCATGGGCTTCACGAAGCGGCACATCGGCGTCATCATTTTCGAAAATTCGTCGTACGCTTCGGCGTCGACGCGCGAGTGGCGCCGAATTTCCCGGATGGATTTGGCGTGATCGTTCATGCGCCACAAATGATTGCCATCGGGCATGGGAGAAAACGTGCCATCCAGCGGGAGAATTTCAAGGCCATGGCGAGGGAGATCAAGCTCACGAATGATTTCAGGGCGCAACAGGGAGACTACATAGGAGCATTCGGAGAAAAGATAGCCCGGAATGATTTCCTCGGTAACCGCGGCGCCGCCCAGTACATGACGGCGTTCGAGGACTAAAACTTTCTTCCCGGCCTTTGCAAGGTAAGCAGCGTTGACCAGGCCGTTGTGACCGCCACCAATGACGATCACGTCGTAATGCTGTGTCATTTTGCTAAGGCTCCTTCAACATACAAGCGCGAGGAATCGACAAATGAGGCGATCGCGAAGCGCGCACGTGAATATCCGCAGGTTGAAGAAAGTAGAAGGCATTCTACTGGCAGCGGCAATGCGGCACAAGTCGCGCGGTAAGAAAGCCACGGCGTTTTACGACATAATTCATCGCGTATACTGCAAAAGCACCATCGATCCTGTGCAAGGGCGAGCATCTCGTGAGCAAAATAATTTCGGTAAATGTTGGGTTGCCGCGTAACGTGCGGTGGCACGGACACGCTGTGACTACCGGTATATTCAAGGAACCCGTTCAGAAGCGCGTGTTTCTGCACAAATTAAATCTTGACGGCGACCGGCAGGCGGACCTCACCGTGCATGGCGGCGAGTACAAAGCTGTATATTGCTATCCACTAGAGCACTATGCGTATTGGCAGAAGGAGTTGCCCGGAAACGATTTGACGGCGGGGAATTTTGGAGAGAATTTTACCACCGAGGGCCTTCTGGAAGATGCGATCCATCTTGGTGATCGATTTACTATTGGTTCAGCAGAGGTTGTGGTGACGCAACCACGCCTGCCTTGCTACAAGTTGGGTATCAGATTTCAGTCGGACGCCATGGTGAAGCGTTTCCTGGCCAGCAAACGCTCGGGCTTTTACCTTGCGGTGACCCGTGAGGGCGAGGTTGGCGCAGGAGATGAGATCAAAGAACTTTCGCGCGACTCCAACAACGTCTCGATTTCAGAAATTATTCGTTTGTACTTTGCAAAAGAGTACAAAGATAGCGATAAGGAAGTGGTGCGCCGCGCCTTGCGGGTGGCGTCTTTTCCAGAGAGCTGGAAAGAAGATTTTCGCGCCATGTTTGCAGATTGAATCCAGTTAGTGATTTGTGGATGACGGCAAAATGAACACTTATGCGCGCGAGTGCCTTGCGGCTGTGCCGAACCAACACCTATAATTCGATAGGTTCGTAGTATGTCGCGTTTTTTTTCAGCGCATACTTTGCGCCGCGGTCACTGGGGGGGTTGTGCCGGTTGGTACTGCGTTTCACGAGAGAACGCTCGCCCTGTGCGAGAGCCTGAATTACCGCGAATGGTCCGGCTACTACACGGTCAGCGTTTATGAAATGCATCACGAGCACGAGTACAACGCCATCCGCAATTCCGCGGCGTTAATCGATATTTCTCCACTATTCAAATACAAGGTGACGGGAAAAGACGCGACGAAATTCGTGAATCGCGTGATTTCGCGGGATATTAACAAGGTAGCAATCGATCAGGTGATTTATTGCTGCTGGTGCGATCCTGAAGGCAAGGTCATCGACGACGGCACAATCACGCGACTGGCCGAAAACGAATACCGCTGGACGGCAGCGGATCCCAGCTTGCGATGGTTTCAGCAGAATGCGCTAGGCCTGAATGTGGGAATCGAGGACATTACCGAACAGGTGGCAGCACTTGCGCTGCAAGGGCCCATGTCAGGAAGATTGCTGAATGCCGTCGCCGAAGCAGATATCACTCATCTGAAATATTTTCGTGTGACCCACGGAAAAATCGCAGGCGTGCCCGTGGACATTTCGCGCACCGGATATACCGGCGACCTGGGATTCGAAATCTGGATGCCCTGGAAAAACGCGGTGAAAGTTTGGGACCAATTAACTTTCAAGGGAAAGGCGTTTGATATTCATCCAGCCGGAATGATTGCGCTGGATATCGCGCGCATCGAAGCGGGGCTGATTTTAATTGAGGTTGACTACACCTCCAGTAAGAAAGCGTTGATCGATGCGCAGAAATTTTCTCCTGCGGAAATTGGGCTGGGCAAGCTGGTGGACTTGAAGAAAGAGACTTTCGTCGGACGCGAAGCGTTGGCGCGCGAGGCTAAGAAAGGAGCGTATCGCGCGCTGGTGGGGCTTGAAATTAATTGGAATGAAGTGGAATCGCTATACGACAAAGTCGGCATGGCGCCGCAGGTCCCCAGCATGGCTTCTCGCACAGCAGTGCCGGTATATCGCGGCGGGCGAATCGTCGGCAAGGCGACGTCCACAACGTGGTCGCCAACGCTAAAGAAAATGATTGCGCTGGCTTGCGTGAATCGCGAGAACTCTGTTGCGGGTACGACGCTGAACATGGAGATCACCGTGGAAGCCGTGCGGCACACGGTATTGGCGAAGATCGTACCGCTGCCGTTTTTTAATCCGCTCCGGAAAACGGCCGTACCGGTGATTTGAGAGCACGTTTAACCCCCCGCCTCCCGCCGAAAAATCCTTAAACCATTTACTCACTCATTCAGACGGTTGTATTTTTTCAATACGGCGCGCAGGCGGTCCTGGGGCAGGGCAATCACTTTGTGATTTTCGATGCCGGTCATAGTTTCGGCCGCCACCATTGCGTTGATGATGGCTTCTTCGGTGGCTTGCACCGTAGCAGCGAAGAGCGGCTCAATTTTTTCGTTGGGCAACATTTTCAAATCCACAAGGTGATCTGCGAACGCCGCACCGGGGTTGGCGGTCGAAAACGCGATAAAAATATCGCCGGAACCGTTGCCGGAAATACTGCCATCGCGTCCAAGGCCCAGAGTGACCCGGCGAGCCAGGCGTTTTAACTGATGGGCAAGCAGTGGCGCGTCGGTAGCGACCACCACAATGATGGAACCACGATCCAGTTCATCAAATGAGGTGGAAGCATAGGCGCGGTCCTCCGGAATTTCTTTACCCACCGGCACGCCAGCGATACGCAGATTAGAGCGCGAGCCGTAATTACATTGCACCAGCACGCCGACCGTGTAGCCCCCAAATTTCGCATCGAGCTTTCGCGACGATGTCCCAATGCCGCCCTTAAATTCATTACAAACCATCCCGGTGCCGCCGCCGACGTTTCCTTCCGTCACTTGCCCGGACGATGCGGAATCGATCGCGTGAAAAGCGTCGGCGGGTTTGACATGAAAACCGTTAATGTCATTGAGCCAGCCGTCCCACGTTTCGGCTACCACCGGCAGCGACCACCAATACCCGGTAGGGTCAGGTTGGCCATGAGCGACGCGCCACTGAATTACGGAATCGCGCACGACTCCGACGCTGTGAGTGTTGGTGATCATCACCGGGCCTTCCAGAAAACCGGATTCCTCCACCCAGGTCGTGCCGGTCATTTCTCCGTTTCCGTTTTCTGTGAACCAGCCGGCAAAAACCGGACTGCTCATCGAGGCTTGACCGCGCGGCAGAACAGCAGTGACGCCAGTGCGCACCGGACCTTTACCGATCTGCAGTTTTCCTTCGCCGGAAATAAGCGTGGTGTGACCGACGGTTACGCCGGCAACATCGGTGATGGCGTTGAGCGGGCCGGGCGTACCGTCAAACGGGACACCAAGATCGCGTGCGCGTGGTTTGACAGGATTTTTTCCCTGAGATTTGTCCTCAGCACGGGTCGCGGCAGTCACTAAGAAAACAGAAGCAAGAAGCGAGGTTAGACATCTAGAATTACGGCGCATGATCAACGGTTATCTCCGGCAGTAAGAAAAACGCAGCTTCGAACAATAATGCAACGCTCGGCGAAAGAGAAGAAAGATTACGGGCGAAATTCTAACAATGGTTGAGCACAAATTCTGAAACTAAGATGGGAAAATTTTTGTCAGTGCGGATTTAATCGCTCGCGCAATCAGCCCGGATTCTTCGGCATTTAAAATAAATGGCGGTGCCAAAAGAATGTGATCGCCGCGCAGGCCATCGACGCACCCTTGCGTTGGATAGGTAAGTACGCTTTCTTCCAGAGCAGCTTGACGGATGCGTTCGGCAATATTTTGCAAGGGCGGAAATGGTTCGCGGGACGATTTGTCTCTAACGAATTCGATGCCGATCAATAAGCCCACGCCGCGGATATCGCCGACATTGGGATGTGACCGCAAACATTCCAGGTCGGCAAATAGAGTTTTTGAAATTGATGCAACGCTTTCGAACAGTTTGCGACTTTCCAGATAGTCGAGCACGGCGTTGCCGGCGGCAGTGCAGACAGGATGTGCCTGATACGTGAACCCATGCTGAAAGATTCCAGAGCCGCGTTCGAATGTTTCGACGACGCGCGCGGAAACCAGAACAGCGCCGAGCGGCGCGTAACCACTTGCAATTCCCTTCCCCACCGTGATCATGTCAGGTTCCACATTCCAGTGTTGAATGGCGAAAGGTCTCGCGGTGCGCCCCATTCCAGACATTATTTCATCAGCGATTAGAAGAATTTTATTTTCACGGCAAATTTGTGCGATGCGCGTCACGTAGCCAGCGCTCGGCACCGCCGCACCAAGAGTGGCGCCGACCACCGGCTCAAAAATAAATGCCGCTGAGGAATTGCTGAGTGGGCCGCAAAGAAATTTATCCAGATCGTTAGCGCAAGCCAGGCCGTAGTCCTCATCCTTTAAATTGCCGGCATTGTGATAGGCGAAGCACGAGGAGACGTGCCCCCATTCAGGGAGCAAGGGTTGATAAGGAGCACGGCGGGCGACGTTGCCGCTTACCGACATCGCGCCAAGTGTGCTGCCGTGATAGCTCTGGCGGCGCGAAATTACCCCGTACCGCTGCGGCTGCCCAGACTCGAGGTGATATTGCCGCGCGAGCTTGATGGCGGTTTCGGTTGCTTCCGAGCCACCGGAGGTGAAGTACACGCGGCCACCATTCTGAAAATTTGCAGGCGCAAATTGTAAAAGACGGGCGGCAAGCTTCTCGGCGGGAGCGGAATGGAATTGCGAAGTGTGCGCGAATGCGATCTGCGATGACTGCTCCGCCATCGCTCGGCCAATCTCGGTGACGCCATGGCCAATGTTGACTACTGCAGCTTGGCCCGCAGCATCAAGAAAACGCCGTCCATCTGAGGAAATGATCCAGCAGCCTTCTCCGCGGACAGCGACAGGGTAATTCTTTCGAAAATTTCGCGGGAAGACGCTGAAGCCGCTGGGCATGGTGGATTGATACGGAATTGTAACAGAGAGAGGACAACACATAAGCCCGTGATGAAGCGGGCGAACGATATCGGTAGTTGTGCTACGCTGGCGGCGTTTTTGGCGAGCTAAAAATTTGACGCCTCGCTTAGTTACAAACATTTCAGCGATGGAGCGGCATTGGCGGCAGAATCTTCCAGCGGTTTGGTTCGCACCATCGGCCGCTGGAGCCTAGCGGCGTTAATCGTAAATTCGGTCATCGGCGGCGGTGTTTTTGGTTTGCCCAGCGTGGTTGAGGGTCGCCTGGGAAAGTATGCGCCGCTGGCATATTTGATCGCGGCTGCGGGGATCGCGATGGTTGCCGCTTGCCTGGGCGAAGTCGCGTCGCAATTCAGCGAAACCGGGGGGCCTTATCTTTACGCGCGGACAGCGCTCGGGCGATTTTGGGGAATTCAGATTGCGTGGATGACGTGGTTATCTCGACTCGCAGCGGCGTCAGGGACAGCCAACCTTTTTGCCACTTACCTTGCGGAGTTCATCCCGCGCGCAGTGCAACCCGTCTATCGAGTGACGATACTGGCCGCGTTAATCGGACTGCTCGCGGTAATTAATTATCGCGGAGTACAATCAGCGATACGGGTCAGCGATTTTCTAACCAGCGCAAAAATATTTCTCTTGCTGATCTTTATTGGCGCGGGACTTGGGTGGTTGATCGCACACGGACTGGTTGTTTCTGCCCCGATGACCCACAAGGTTACCTTTCAAGATTGGCTTGGCGCAATTCTGGTGCTGGTCTTTGCTTACGGCGGATTTGAAGCGGTTTTTTTTGCCACCGGAGAAACTCGCGACCCCCGCAAAGATGCTGCAGCAGCGCTATTTTATGCATTGGCGCTGGTCACGGTAATTTACATCTTGGTGCAGGTGGTCATCAACGGCACGCTGGCCAATCCTTCTGCGAGCGAACGGCCGCTTGCGGAAGCGGCGCGTCACATTTTTGGGAATGGGGCCGCGGCCGCGATTGCTTGCGGGGCGCTGGTGTCCATCTACGGATATTTGGGCGCCAATATGCTGCACACGCCGCGATTGACCTTTGCACTGGCGGAGCACGGAGATTTTCCGCGATTTTTTGCAGTCGTGCATCCGAGATTTCGCACTCCGCACCTGTCTATTCTCGTTTACACATTTTTACTGCTGGCCTTTGCGCTGGTGGGGAACTTTCGATGGAACATTACCCTGTCCGCGGTGACCAGGTTGCTGACTTATGCTTCATTTGCCGTGGCACTGCTGGTATTGCGACAAAAGCGTCCCGAAGCAGATGCGCTTCGTCTGCGTGGCGGTCCGTTTATCGCGATACTGACACTGGCGTTCTGTGTGATGCTATTTTTGGAGACACCACTCAGCAATTTGTCCATTGTTCTTGGCGTCGTCGTAATTGCAACACTGAACTGGCTGCTGGTGCGCAATAGCGACGCAGCTCCGCACTTAGGCGCATAGTCCAAATTGGCGAGACTGGTTCTTTGGATCATGAGATCGCGCGCGGACTTCTACGAGCGTGGTGAGAAGATTTCTTGTAGGCGCGCTCGCGACAGCGGAGGATGTATCCATGACCATGACGCGTACCGGCGATGCCTGGATGCCAGCGGACGAATATGGCCGAGCTCTGCCGAAATTTTCGGTGAACCTGCTGGTGCGGGACTTATCGAGGTCGCTTTCTTTTTATGAACAGGTGCTGGGAGCTACGGTCCGTTATGGCGACTCCGATTTCGCGGCTATGGTGCTGAACGGGGTGGAGTTCATGTTGCACGCCGACCATACCTATGATCATCATCCGCTGTATGTGCGGCTCCAAGACGGAGGAAAACGCGGCACCGGAGCTGAACTTCGCGTGATGGGTATCGACCCGGACATTGTGCAGAAGCGAGCGGAGGCGGCGGGGGCGACCATTTTGCAACCGGTGGCGGATTTTCCGCATGGATGGCGCGACGTAATTCTGGAGGATCCAGATGGCTACACTTGGGCGCTGGGCGTGCCCTTGAAGAAGTATTTACGGCAAAGTTGAAAAAACCGGCAGACAATGGCCGACATTCACTTCATTCAACGCCTTAGCGTTCCCGGCGCACCTTGCGACGGATCTAAGCGAAGGTGCTGTGTTTCCGTACCGGGGCATTGGGCACGAATCGTGACACAATCCGAAGCCCTGCAAAACATATTCACAAAGTGAACTCATAAGGAGAAACGCATGAACTTGGCAGCGCTGCGGTGCAGATTTGTGGCGGTGATGTGGGGCGGCGCGTGTCTTGCCACATTCGCGCAAGATACCGCCAGTAAACGCCCGATCACATTTGACGATCTAAGAAGTATGCATCGCGTCGCGAACTCAACCATTTCGCCGGATGGAAAATGGATAGCCTATTCCGTCGCGACTCCGGACATGGATGCCAACCGCAACGCCAGCAATATCTGGATTGTGCCTTCAAGTGGCGGCGCGGCAATACAACTGACGCAGAGCGGCCACGATTCGGCTCCAGCATGGTCGCCCGATAGCAAGACGCTGGTATTTATTTCTTCGCGCGACGGAAATTCCCAAGTTTACGTGCTGTCGATGGAAGGCGGCGAGAGCCATGCGATTACGCATATGGCCGGCGGCGCGGATTTAGTGAAATGGTCGCCTGACGGGTCGACGATAGCGTTTACGTCACCGGTTTACGTGGATTGCAAGGACGATGCGTGCAACAGCGCGCGCGACGCGGATAAAGAAAAAAACAAGGTGAAAGCGCGAGCATACGAGCGGCTTTTATATCGGCATTGGACACACTGGTGGGAAGGAAAGCGCAGCCATTTGTTCGTCGCGTCAGCGGATGGGAGTGGAACGCCGCGAGATTTGACAGCCGGTGCAAATTACGACGTGCCTCCCGATGAACGCGGCGGGCCTGACGATATAAACTTTTCGCCGGACGGGAAAGAGATTTGTTATACCGCCGTGCCGGACAAGGTGGAGGCGTTGAGTACCAATGGAGAACTATTTGTAGTGCCGGTCAGCGGCGGCGAAGCGAAGAAAATCACCACAAATCCAGGATTTGACGGAAACCCGGTCTATTCGCCGGACGGAAATTACATCGCGTACCACGCGCAGTTGACAACGGGCCACGAGGCGGACCGCTGGCGCGTGATGCGCTACGACCGACACACCGAAAAACGCGAAGATTTGACCGAGAAATTCGATCGCAGCGCGGAAGGTCTGGTGTGGTCTCCGGATAGCAAGACCATTTACTTCACGGCCGAAAACGAAACGCTTTCGCCGATTTATGCCGTCGACGCCCGCGGCGGAGCGGAGCCGAAGAAGGTTGTGGCCGAAGGATTCAACAGCGCGGTCTCGATCAGCCGGGATGGAAAGATCATGGCGTTCGAACGCACCAGCCTGACGATGCCGGCGGAGGTTTTCCTAGCGGCGGGCGACCGAGCGAATGCCCAGCAAGTGACGCATCATAATGATGCTTTGCTGGCCAAGTTGGATATGAATGTTCCGGAAACATTCTGGTTTGAGGGAGCCGGCGGGGCGCGGGTGCAAGCGATGCTCCTTCGACCGCCGGAATTTAAAGCCACGAAAAAGTATCCCCTGCTGGTGCTGTTGCATGGCGGACCACAAACGATGTGGTCGAATGCCTGGGGTTACAGATGGAATGAGCAGGTATTTTCCGCTGCGGGCTACGTGACCCTGATGATCAACCGTCACGGGTCAACCGGCTATGGTCAGAAATTCACCGATGAAATCACGAATGATTGGGGCGGCCAAGCGTATGTCGATGTGATGAAGGGCGTGGATTACGCGCTGGCCAATAATAAATTTATCGATGGGTCACGGATGGCCGCTGCGGGCGGTTCGTACGGGGGATTTATGGCGGATTGGATCGCGACGCACTCGGGGCGTTTCAAAGCAATCATCAGCCACGCGGGCGTTTACGACCAGACTTCGATGTACGCGACCGAAGAGCTATGGTTTATCGAGCACGATATGCAGGGAGCGCCGTGGAGCAACCCGGAAAGCTACAAGAAGTGGTCGGCGTCCACGTTCGCCGGAGAATTGGGGAAATACAAAACGCCGACGCTGGTGATCGCCGGGGAAAATGATTTTCGAGTGCCGTACACACAGTCATTGGAATTCTTCAATACATTGCAGCGGCAAGGGGTACCGTCCAAGTTAGTAATTTTCCCGGACGAAGGCCACTGGGTGCTGAAACCGCAGAATTCGCAATTCTGGTACAAAACTTTTCTTGACTGGCTGGCAATATATGTAAAGAAAGAAACGCAATAATCTGCGTCGATCAAGCCGCGGACAAGCGACGAAATGCGCGACGCGCAAACCTGAATAAATGAAAGATCAGAAATGCGGATAGAATCAATAGTGCGCCGACCACGATTGTGGCAGTCAGCGGATGAGCGCGGGCCATCCAGGTAAGCCACACGGCGAGCAAGTCTTCGCCAAAACTCAAAATCCAATTACTGAACGGCTCGGGACTGGTGTTTACGGCTGCGCGCGTGGAGGATTTCGCGCTGTGTGATGTGAGCGCGACACCGCCGGCGAGCAATGCGGCGGCCCAGCGCCATTCTGGCGAAATGTCGCCGAGGGAAGCATAAGCGAGCAGCGCTGCGGCAGGCGGGCGAATAAATGTGTGGAGGGCATCCCACACGGTGTCGATGTACGGCACTTTGTCGGCGAAGAATTCGACAAAATATAGGACCGCCGCAATTCCCAAAATCAGCGGATGCGAAAGGATCTCCAGCGATTTTGAAAGATGAATAAGACCAAATCGCTGCAGAAGCCCGAGGGTGAGGATAGTGGCATATAGATTCAGACCGGACGAGTATCCGGTTCCCAGCACGGAACCGAGGGCATTCAAAATATTCATAGCAAGCTTGACGAACTCGATTTGAGTTTAGCAAGCGGTTTGCAGATGTTGTAGAGGAACCGAGCGAATAGCCGGACACACTACCGTTGAAGCGTCTTCTGAAAGCGGGGCACCCGAAGACGTGCGGCGCGATGAAAGCTGGGCCGAATATTCGGGCCAGCTTGATCGAACTACAACAGAGGAAGACGACCGTTCCAAGGCAACTAGACTGATCCGGCCCCACGGCTCTTGTCGCGCCGAACATTTTCGTCGCGTTGCGCGGCGTTATCATCCGAGAAAGAATTACCCCAATCATTCACTTGGCGTTCAGCTACATCTTTGGCGATACCGTAACGTTCCTGGACCAACCCTACCAGCTGGTCTTTCTTGCCACTCAACGTTTGCATATCGTTATCTGTAAGTTTGCCCCACTTCGCCTTCGCTTTGCCTGCATACTGCTTCCATTTGCCTTCGATTTGATCCCAGTTCATTGAGGCCTCCCTCGTGGTTCTTTGTTGATTCAATCAAAACAGCAAGCCAGTGATAAGCAGACCATACCGCCGGTAATCAGCAAATACAGCATTCGGTTTATATGCACGGGCCGGCTCGTGTAGCCTTTATGCCGGCCAAGGTTGGGTACTTTTCTGATAAATTACACGCCACAGATTGAGGTAAATTGCTACACGATGCAATCACTCAGGCTAAAGGGTTATAGGTATGGAGCCTTAGTCGCTGATCACGTACAAGTAGCAGGGCTCGCCGTAAACCTCGTCTTGAAACTTTGAGGTACACGTATTATAAGGAACGACCCAGCGGGAGTTTGTGTCAGGGCGCGCGGCGCTGACGGAAGGGACGGTAGATGAACGCACGAATGCTCTTGGGTGTGGGCCTGATCGTGATCGGCATAATCGCGCTGGTATATCAGGGTTTCACTTATACAACACACAAGAAGGTGCTCGACATCGGCCCGATACAAGCAACCAAAGAAGAACACCAAACGATACCTGTTCCCCCCGTAATTGGCATCATTGCGGTGATTAGTGGTGTGGCGGTTCTAGCGCTTGGGCGCGGCAAGTAAAAACTCAAATTTAATGGAGGAAACAAAGATGAAAAAATGGACCCTTGCAATCGCAGGAGTGCTGGCGTTTTCAACGCTCGCAGTGGCAAGACCCGCTAGTGAAAAAGAAGAAAGAGAACGCCTGGAAAACGCCGGTAAAGTAATGAAAGAGATCCTGGATGTTCCAGACAATATCCCACAGGAAATTTTGGATAAGGCGCGCTGCATAGTGGTGTTGCCTTCGGTCGTAAAGGCTGCGTTCGTGGTAGGCGGCAGCTATGGCCGCGGCGTTATAGTCTGCCGCAGAGGAAAAGAATTCTCCGGACCCTGGGGCGCGCCTGCGATGATGGCATTGGAAGGCGGCAGCGTGGGGTTCAGATCGGTGGACAAGCGACGGACTTCGTAATTCTGATGATGAACGATCGAGGATTGGACAGCATGCTGCATAGCAAGGTAAAGCTGGGCGCCGACGCCAGCGTAGCGGCGGGACCCAAAGGCCGCACCGCTTCGGCGGACACAGACGTAACCCTGCGAGCGGAAATGCTGAGCTATTCTCGCTCTCGTGGAGCGTTCGCGGGCGTATCGCTGGAAGGGTCGACTTTGCGGCCTGACGGCGGAGCCAATGAGAAGCTATACGGTAAGGGCGTAACCGCCGCGGAGATCGTTGAAGAAGGAAAGAGAGACGTTCCACCGGAGGGTCGTGCGCTAGTGGAGCGCTTGCAACAGGCAACGCCTCATCTACAGAAGTAACGGGCGATCAATCTCGGAATGGGCCAAGGGGCGGAGAATTTCCGCCCTTTCGCTTTTAGCTCGAGTTGTTCACTTTTATCCAGCAGATCTGCGCGGCAAGAGTGATTAGTGTTTGTTAGCCTACAAAATCCTCAGTAGCTAGGTACACGTTCCTCTGTATTGTTCATTTGAAGGCCAGCCCCTACCTTCAAGTTAAGCTCCGGCAAGCAAAGCGGAGAAGGCCCTACTCTCGAAATTTCTGACGTCCCCTGACCGAGAGTGAATCAAAATTCTAGGGGTTGTTCGAGGAGCCGGCAACAATGAAAAACGAAGTGTTATCTTCGGAAGACAAACTGATCGCCATGGCGCGACGTGGAAACCACGAAGCCTTCACTGAATTGGTGCAAAAGCACTCCGGGAAAATTTATGGTGTGTCCTTGCGCATGCTGAAGAATCGCGAAGACGCCGAGGACAACGTGCAAAACGTTCTGGTGAAAGCGTACTACAACATCGGCCGCTTCGAGGGTCAGTCGCAATTTTCTACCTGGTTGTTTCGCATCACCATTAACGAAGCACTCATGAAATTGCGCCGACACAAGCCAGAACGGTTCGTGAATCCGTCGGACACTGGGCAGGATAGCGGGACGTTCGCAAATTATCCGGAGATTGAAGATCAGCGCCAAAATCACGAACGAGAATACATTAACCGGGAGCTCGCGAGTAAAGCGCTGCAGTGCCTGAATCCTTCGCTTCGCCATACCTTCGTGTTGCAGAAAGCAGAGGGGTGGACAAATCGGGAACTCGCGCGGGCCATGGGGATCACGGTGGAGACCGTAAAATCTCGCGTTT
>Ga0210384_10004391_pt1 | contig 15776 bp, 20 predicted proteins | sample IncBWH2MmetaG_FD_160574 | JGI IMG/M metagenome (GOLD analysis project Ga0210384, IMG submission 160574) | Forest soil microbial communities from Barre Woods Harvard Forest LTER site, Petersham, Massachusetts, United States - Inc-BW-H-2-M | ecosystem: Environmental > Terrestrial > Soil >...
CGTAATACGACTTCGTGCTCGTCCATTTTCAAGCCTCCGGCTGACGCTGCCGTTTCTTCAAATCCTCGCTAATCATCGACGCAACCCTGCGTTTAGTCAACTGCCTTTCGAGTTCGGTGAGCTTATTGTCATCAAGTGTGGACCCCTTCGGAGCAAACAGATTCGGCTCCTCGGGGACCTGTTTTCGGATCGGATCGGCGGCAATCACTTCCTTGGTCGGCTGTTTCTCCGGGATCACGCGATAAACCTCCGTAAATGTCCCCATCGTGGTCCGAAGTACTAACTCCTGCGAGATCGAATCCCAACTTTTCATTAGCGTAACCGGCTGGTCGATTACGTCGATTAATTCGCCTTTGACCCGAATCTCTCCACCACGCTCTTTGCACAGAGCGGCAATGATTTTTACGAGGTAGGATTCTAGGCTCGCATCGCCACGAGAATAAGCTGGCATTTCACACTCCAACTAACCGGTCACGATGTTTTGTCTTCGCGGCCTTCATAAACATAGTCATTTCACGACGTATCATGCCAGAAATTTCTTCTTTCACGGGAATCCCTTGTAACATTTCCCGTGGGCTTTGTGGTTCTAGAATATTTTTCGGAGCGAACTTCATCCGGGGAGGAGGATATTGTTCGCGTGTCAAACAGGCTATCATCCAGGCTACGGCGATATCATCATGGTCGCGCTTTATTTCCCACCGCCATTCTTTGATTGTCATACCGCCAATTTGTCCCATTAAGGCTCGGTCATTCAATACCAAGCCTCCAGGCTGGAAATTCATGCCCATCCTGATACCACTACGAGCAGCATCTACGATTAGTCGTCGCGTAGCTTGGTTCATTTCGAATCCAAGAGATATACTTCTTGTTTTCCCACGTCTGCGATCATCCCTTCCTTTCCATGTATAAATATTGGAGTATCTATATGTATCCCGCAAAACTTTGAGCGCCCATCGACCTAAATTCCCGGTCAATTCAATATTGACCATTGCGAGATTATAGAAGTTCCCGCACATATTAAGTTGCTCGGCTAGAATTTCAGGGGGCACTCTTTCTGCAAATCGACACGCGAGTTCCCCAGTTTCCCCGCATAAACAGCAATAAGCTGTGAAATCACCCTCCTCAGTTCCGAGAGCCGCATCTGCGCCAATGAAATAGTGTAATCCATCAGGTTTGTTGTTTTCGTTTACCGGATATTTCCATAGGAATACAGGACCGTTATCGTCTTTGTGAAATTCAATTTTAGCGTGAGGTGAAGGACGATAGAATTTTCCTCTTGCAATAGGTGGTCTAATCGTCTTTTCACAGTATGCCAATTCTTCTCTCGGAAGCGCAGGATCGCCGCTGATTTGGAAGGCAACTTCCGGGCAATTATGTGTGATTAGTCCATTTGCATTGAAAAGATTATCTCCGGTAAGTCTGACATCGTAAACTTCCCGAAGACCAACACTTTCGATGGTCGATATCGTATCAGCTAAAATGATTGGTAGAGATTTTCTTCCCAAATGTTTATAGGGAGCGCATACATTTTTCCGCTTACCAATAAATCCAATATCCTGATGATATCTAAGAGATTCACTAGCTCTCAGATATAACCACCACCCTTCAAAAACCTTTCCTTCCCTTCGTGTACTGGCTCGTTTTATCGTGGATGTAACTCCAAATCCAAGGAGGAGAAGTTGAACTTCCTGCACGAAACTCCGATATTGACTATAAAATTTTATACTATGGCCTTCCCATGCATTCCAACCATCGGCTTCGAATAATGAACGTATAAATTCTCGCACCACAATCCTCGGAGATCGCCAAATACATTCTGGGACGCATACTTTTCTCATTGGGAGACGGTCGCCCCTTTTATCCAATCCAGTTGCACGAATTCCCAATTTCTCCATAAGGCCAAGAAATGCTGGACGAGAAACTCTTATTTCGGTTGATCCAACCGAAGGATTTCTAGTTTGATGGCCTCCCAAAATTTTGTCAAAAAGGCGTTCAACATCCTCCACTACATCATCATCCTTCCTAGTGCAGCAAATCGATACTTGAGCACCATGATAACTACCATCTCCCATGAAATATCCGAGAAATCTTCCCCAATCTTCATCTATTACAAGATGGCATTTAACCCCACCAAAATCTTCCCATTGAACCAAATAATAGGATGGCGCAAAATCTAGAATTGAAAGAGGGATCGTATCCCCAACTTTTAGATCAGATACGCGAGTCAATTTACCGCTTAATAGTGGGAATAGATGTTCATCTGTAACATCTATTTCACGTCCCGAATTGAATGTTATCCTTTTTGTTGGTTGCTCCCCCTCATGGAACACACCGATTATATTTTTGCCGGAAACTCTATCATCCAACTTTAGTTCCGACAGATAAATAATCCCCCTGGATGTCTGAACTCTAGTATTCCCCGAAAGACAATGGGGAAAGTCCGTCAAAAAAGCAGTTTCCACGTTTCTGCAATCTTCCGCTTTGGTCCTTCGCATCCATGCAATCTGTTCTCGCGTTGCGTTAAAGGGAGGAGCCATTAATTCTTTTTCAAGATCGTCCCGAGGAGCATCTTCGGCTTCTTCCTCTGGACGAATGAAATCTGGGTCTTCGAGCCATGATGCAAAATTAGCAATATATCCATTTTTACCGGCTACGGCTTCGTTCCAATATTCGTAGAATGCTTCTCCGGGACCTTCGCGGCCATTCGCAGTCGATTCAATAACCACGATACTTCCTGGACCCTTAGAAACAGAAGAAATCATGGCGACGAAAATTTCAGGATCGTAATATTTAGCAGCTTCACTAAGTAGCAATCCCGAGAGCGTTCCCCCACGACCAGCAGCCGGGGTTCCGGCTGTAGCAATGGTCAAATGGCTATCGCCATTGCTATGTCTAAAATAAATTTTCTTTTGTTGGATGTCCTCTAGAGGAAATTGGGGGAATCCCCTAGAAAGATCGCTCGGCACTCGAAATAATTCTTCCGCGCTCGGAGCGAGATGCGCGACAATCTTCATATTCATATTCGGAAAGCCAAGTCCACGGCACCAAAGTAGCCCTGTTGTCTGCGAAGAAAATCCGACACGCCTAGCTTTCAAATCAATAATACGAATGTGTCCCTCACGCCTCCATTGTTCGCGCATTTTTTGCAACCTTCTCTCCTGACTTGGAAAGAAAGTAAATTGGGTCATGGCATGAGTCTGCCGATTCTTAATTGGTAGACGCGATAGCAACGTGCGAGAACGATCCAGCCAAGTTGGGTCGTAAATCTTAGGCATTTTCCCGTTCGGCGGCAGCACGAGCTAGTTCGCGCTGATGTCGTTCTTGGATGACTTTTGCATTAAAAAGAATCACGCAATGCTCGCCGCAGCAGTATATTGTTGGAACTAAGCCGGTTGTCGGGTCTTTATAACTGTGGTCGGTATACTTCGGCTGGCCCTCGAAATGCTTGCCACACATAAAACAATCGTACCCGGAAGTTCTCTGCATCGACCGCGCATTCAGGATTTTACCGGCGTTCTCGAATTCCGATTTCAGATGCGCGTAGAATTGCTGCCCTTCGTTCATCGGAATGTGTTCCCAATCGACTTCGATGGTGATGTGATCGACGAAATGGGATACGGGATATACCGGGAGAGCTTCGGTCGGAATCACTTCGTCCTTCACTTCGGCAACTATCGTTCCACGTTCGAGAGGCGCATTCATTGGGACTTTTGCCATCGCTTCTCGGAGAGCAGGATCGGCAGGAACTTGCTGCTTTTCGGACTTGCGTTTGATCCAACTTTCCTTCATCTTTGCGGATTGTAGAGCGCGTGCCTCGGCTGTCATTGCCACGTCATTTTCCTCCACTGGTCGGAAATGAATATTCTGGTCGGCTAGACTCGTATCGAATTTGTGCTTCCCTAGCGGCTACCTTTTTGAGCCACGCATTATAGCGTCCCGAATTTTCATCCTTGTCCTTCGGCCACACAGCTATGGATTTACAGGTTCGGCAGGTCAAAACGAAAGCAGTATCGGTTTCTCGGGACACGTAAACCGAAGATCGTTCACACGTTCCGGCTAGAAAGTTTCCGCAGGTCGGAAGCTCTGGCATCGGGAGAAAGATACGCCTATTCCCAACTTGAATGCAAGCCCAACAAAGAGTATCATGCCCAACCAATGAGCGACCCCGAAATTTGCGAAATCCACAATCGCCGAATTCCCTGTCTCGGGTGTCGGGGTGCAGCCGGTGGACGCGTATCCAGTCCGAAGAAATCGGCTGCAAATAAAGCCAAAGCTCGATCCGCTGCCCTCAAAAGATGGGGCCGTACAATTCCCGAGGTTGAAAATGGGAGGAGTTAAAGGCGCAATCCGACAGAAAAGCACATGTTTTATAACTAATAACCGCTATGATGAGAAGACTGGTTGCTGGAACTGGACTGGACACCGCAATAATCACGGCTATGGCACTATGTCCTATCTAGGTAAACCTGAATACGTACATCGAATTTCAGCCCATTGTTATTTGAAATTTGATTTAGAGTCCGATCTCCACGTCCTCCATCGCTGCGATAATCCGGCTTGTTTTAATCCAAAACATCTTTTTATTGGGACGCATACAGACAATATGCGGGATTGTGTAACGAAAGGAAGGCACCGCAGTTCTCCACCTTGGACACACTGTAAATCTGGGCATGCTATGTGTGGAGAAAATCTTAGGATTACTGCCAATGGTAGAAGGTACTGCCGAACTTGCAATAATCGAAGAAACGCACAAAGGTATATCTGATGCCAGGTTTTGCGGAAATGTGTATGTCTGGTCACCATGAATCTTGCACAGACCATCAGTGCAGGTGCGGATGCCATAGTTGGGTACGAGAACTGATAAAGGCTCCGATCATACAGAAACCTGCCGGGATCGGCAATCTCGTATGCCCAACATGCGACCGCATTCCGAAAGCCGGGGATGCCTTCTGCCGAAACGATGGCAGCCGACTCATTGCCGGAAAGACATGTAGCTGCGGTAAGCCGGGAGCGCCGGACGACGTTTACTGCGGGAGCTGCGGGGCTAAGTTCGGACTTCCGCCCCTTCCGGCACTCGAACTCTCCGAAGAAGAAATTGCGGCTATCGAAGCGAAAGCTCGAATGAGACCATCCGATGTCGAAATCCCACCGACTGAGGTTCACTGAAAATGCAGGAGGTCGCTCTCATGGATGAATTGCGCAAAATAGTTCACGAAATTCTCCATAAGCACGTCATTATCCAACTCGAAAAACTTACCGATCAAAAGCTCGATGAGCATATACGAAAAATTATCAGACAAGAAATGCAAAAGGATGCTCGCTAAATGGAACTCTCTCGCCGAAGGTTCATGCAGTTCCTATCCGCCGCGCCGGTCGCTCTGGCTTTTGATCCGCACCGGAAGATTTTCGATATGGGCCGGAGTCAGATTTGGACTCCACCGCCTCCCGAAATCATCGAAGGCGTGGAACTTGGTCCATATGTCATGCAGTCGATCAACGCAGTGCTTGCCCACTACGGAGAAGCGATTGCCGATAACGTTTTTACTCCTTCACCGATATTCGCGAGGCTAATCAATTATGGCAACCGTGAGCAAGAATTTCTACGAAAGATTGATGCAATCGCGTCCCGTTAAGTTTGACGCCGAGGAAGTGTCGTACCGGGAAGCCGAAGGCGAAGAAAAATGCCAAAATTGCCAGCACTTTTTCGAGCGCGTGATCGACAAGTTCCATACTTGCGAAATATTCCGAGATGAAGAGACCGACAAGAACGGGGTATCCCCAAATTTTCGGTGTGACTTTTTCACTTCTAACGGAACCGACTTCCCTCTATTGGAGGAGTAATGCGGGGCACCGGGAGGCAGCAATCGGCATGGGTGACACTATCGAGCGCGGGAATACTTCTGCTACTGGCTTTTCTGCTTGGATTGACCGGAACTACAGGGCGATAATGCTTTTGTCGATGCTCGCTGAACTTCTGCTTCTCGGATACATAGCCTGGAAAGCTTGAAATACGAGAGCGGTCTGGCCCTGCACCGCTCCCGTATCCCTAGCCTTGCTTCGATGGCCCGATTATACCGATTTTAGGTCCAAAGACAAGATTTTTGCTCGGGATGCCGGTCGAACGAGAGCGAGCAGGCGTTGCATACCGTCCCTTCGCCGACGAGCACCGTGGACGTACTACCGCATTTCGGGCATGGCTTACCCATGTTCTTTCGGGTTCGGAAGTAGTAGTGGTACAGCACGCGATCTACATAGTGTTCCGTTCTCAGAACGTCCCGAGCACGCATCCGGTCGGCCCACCGTTGATCTTCCCCGTGACCGCCCTCTATCGGCTCTAAGAGGGCTAAGTCTCGACGCATCGGGTTTATGTGTGAAATGTCCCGTGCATAGAATTCATCAGTTTCATACCACCCCCTATAAACCAACGAATGACGGGTCACTTTTCCAAGAGGTTCGCCGTCCACATAACACTGCAAATTATGGCCGATATAATCTACGCCGTCCATTAGCGGAAGAATCGAAGATATATAGTCGGTAGATACTAAATCGTCATCGTCACAAAATGAACAATAATGTGCTTCCGACGCCCTTCTCAACATATCGCGGTTTTCGCCCAAAGTATATTTAGGATCGCAGGTACGAATCCTGACCGAAATATTCGGATTACCGGAGCATTGGGGGGCGAGACACATCATTAAACGCCGTAGAAATTCATAGCGAGTGGGCATTGTTAATATCAAAATCTCCCACTTCATGTCGGCCACTTCCCCGCGCTATGTTGCCTCTGTAGAGATTTGTAATCGACATTAAGTTCTCTGGCCCATTCTCCTAAAGTCAGATTTTGACCCTGGAATTCAACTCGGATATTTCTCCTGCTGTTGTTCATTTGCTCGGTCCATGTAGCCCATCGGCAATTTCCTGGTTCGTAGTTTCCATTCTGATTCGGATAACGGTCTAAGGTAAAGCCGCGCCCAAGTCCAGTTGGACGTTCGCCCATATCAGCCAAAAAATGTTCAAATTTAAACCATCTTTCGCAGACTTTAATTCCCCGGCCTCCATAGTTGTAATACTCCTTAGAATTCTCATTTCTACAACGCTGGATCATTGCATTCCACGATCTGTATGTCGGACTTTTACCGGATGCGTTGTTATGGCCGTGTTTGGTAAGTGATATTGGCCCGAGCTTTTGACTCCATTTTGGTCCGTTCCAACCTATACGGATTTTATCCCTACATGTCCTACACGTTTTGGCATACCAACATTTCATGCCTTCGCAATGAGGGCATTTGTTCTTTGTGCTTAGTCTAGGCATTGCTACCTCGTAAATAGGTATGAACAACAATTGCAATGGAACTTCCCCACTCCGACCGCCACGGTTGATAGACTCTCGCACTTCGGGCACATCCCGGCGCTTCGGATATTGCTGTGCGGTGGGCACCAGCCCTTTGTGTCCTGCCGCTTATCCATTAGTTTTGCGAGTTTCTGAGCGTCACGCTGCCGTTCGGCTTGCATTGCCGGGCTATAGTATAGAGTGTCGGGGTCATCCTCCCGGTGCCGTTGTAATCGGTCGGCGGTATTCTCATCGATCTCGGCCATCCCTTGCGAGAAATGATGATGCTCGATATTGAATGGCAGATAGCGACGGCGTCCAATCAGATTTGCTAGTTCATTAATCCAACCATCACCGAAATCCGAGGAGAAGTATGGCGGAATAAAGTAACCGAGACACTCGACCCATTTCCGGTGGACGAAGGAATGGGGACCGAAATTACTGCCATGCCCGAACACGTCCGATCCATGGCAGAGCATGATCTTGTCCGGGACCTCAGCGAATGCCTTTTCGATGATAATGTCCCACCCTTTTGTTGTGAAGACCATATCGTCATTCGCCTGACATACGACACTGCCTGTGCAAGCGTCGAAACATTCATTCCAAGCGGCAGTTATGGCTCGAATGCGTGGACCGATTACGATTTTGTCGATCCGTCGCTTAACTTCTTCTGGATAGGAACTATCGTCATCGTCGATATAGCAAACGATTTCGACTTTATTTTTGGCCGTGTTTTCTACCGAATCCATCATTCGGGTAAGTTGCTTTGGGCGCTTACGAGTTGGCAAGAGGAGTGAAATCATCGGAAATTCGTCCTCGCAAATTCGGCATTGAATTTCTTGGCGCAATCATCATAGGCCCGCGCTGCCTGTTCCTTTGAATCGAACATCCCGATGTGATGATTGACACCATCTATCGTAATTCGAGCACGCCATTTGGGATTAATAAAATCAACACCAACAAGACCACTCTCTCCTGGGAGACGACTAGAATTGACTAGGTTCTGTCGATGCGTGGCTGGCCGTAGGTTTTCTTTCTGATTATTGAGTCCATTCCCGTCTTTATGGTCAACCCGGTCACATCCAGCGAGGATTACGACGTGCATTCGGACGTGTGTCCACTTACCATCCTTTTTGATTGATCGAACCGCATACCAAGTCTTATAACCTTTGTCGGCAGTCCATTTCCATTGATTCAGCCACTCGAAATCTTCATCGTCCACGATTGCCGACTTCTCTTTGGTCAGTTGAATGTATCTCATTCCGACTTACCTTTCACTTTGGGCACGCCCAAATATTGAAGGATATGCAGAACAGTGCTGGCTGTAAACCCATACTTTTCGCCGATCTCATCGAGGGTCTTGCCGGACTCCCATTCCTCGATTGCGTGTTCGTACAGTTCCTTTAGGCTATCCTGCTCGTCGGTCATACCGACCTTCCGATTTCGTAGTAGGGCCGAACATTCGCCACCGAGAATGCCGCCCGAGCGATGGCTCGACTGTACATGCTACATGTCCTGGCGAATCCAATACTCGAAAAACAATTATCGATGAAATCGCACATTGTATCGAAATTCTCTGTGTAGGTTCCGTTTCCGTTGATGTAATCCTTGTAGTTGAGTCCCGGTAGGTCCCGAGCCACAACCGGCATACCGGCTGCCAAAGCCTCCGTGAAGGAAGTCGATAGCGGTCTCCCGGCACTGTTATCGAGATTCAGGAATACCCGATACTCGCTGTACATTTCGGCCATCTGCTTCGCGGTCTTAAATTCAGTCGCCCCGTCGTGGTGATGGATGCGGCCCGGAAACCGTTCACTTAATTTCTCGAATAGATCGATCCCGCAAACCGACTTGTCGAGCGGTCGCCACAGGTCCTTCCCGGCGAGAACGAATAGCGCTTCTTCCCGACTGCCTGTCCATTCGCGCTCGAAGAACCAATCGCCGACCGGCACCGGAGCAAATTCGGCTTGGGGATAGACTTCTTTCCATTTGGCAACCGTGGACGGCATCCCTATTCGGATGGGCAGATTCTTGATCTTTTCGAGGTACTTTTCCGGGAGATAGTAGGGATTGTCGTACCAGCAAACGAAAACCAGGATTGGGCATTCGACTCGGGTACAGTGGTTGTTCTTCCAATCCGCCGAATAATTGAAGGTCTCGACCGACTCGATCAGGAGATCGAACTTCGAGAAATCGCACTCCGAGTACGGCTTTTCCTCGAAATGAAGATCAAGCCCGACTTCCTGCCACTCTTTCACTCTGTCCTTCGCTTTTGCCAGATTCAAGATTCTCTTGTCCCAACTGTATAGGGCATCGCACGGAGGTCCGATGACGGTCAGGCCGGGAAAGATAGCCGCCATTTTCTCGCAGAGAGCAGCAACGCATGGGTAAACGAGTCCAGTTTTCAGGATAATTTCTCCTCTGGGAAATTAAGATTGGCGAATGATCCATACAATTGAAATGCTGCATCGTCATATGCCCTCGCTGCATCTTCTCTCGTTATGAAGGTGCCGAGCCTTTTTCGCTTGCCTCGTCCACCAATTGCAGCATACCACTTGTCTCCATGCCTAGATCGGACGACTCCTTTGAATCCACTGAGATTGTCGCTCCTTCTACGTGTATTTTGCATTTGTTGGCTGCGAGTGGCAGACCGTAGATTAAGTAGGCGGTTGTCCAATCCGTTCCGATTGATGTGATCGACTTCTCCAACTCCCGGAAGTACGAGCCTATGCATGTAGAGCTTGGTATGAGTACCACGCACATGACAACGAGCATAAAACGTATTCGCTTTCTTGTCCTTCCATGCATACCACTTGAATCGAGACAGATATCCGAAATCACAGTCATCTACCAGAGCTACTTTGTTTTGCGTTAGCGGTATTGTTTTCAAGTCAATGTCTCCGCTAAGTCGAGGTTGGCGAGTCCCCAATCCTCGTCATTCTTTTGCCCAACGAAATAGTGGATGTCCGAGGAATGAATCGTCATTCTGCCCTTGTGAACCGAACGGTCGTGCTCCTGATGGAAGATCGGGCAGGGAAGTTCGACCTTTGGAATGCCCATAGACTCCGCATTCCATATAAGCAGCGAATCGATATGCGAATAACTGACAATATCGAGATACCCTCGGAGGTCGAACCACTTGTCCCGATGCATCAGAACGAAGTCTCCCGGCCCACTTGTAATCTGAACGAGTTTCCCGTCTTTGATATCATGTCTCGGAGCCTCGTAGCAGCAATGGTAATCGAAGTCGTACCCGAGACGTTCGAGCATTTCCTGCCCTAAAATGATGTCGGGATTCATCGATAAAATCCAGTTGCCGTGCGCCCTCCGAATGCCGACATTCTTGGCCCGATATTCGAAGAACGGAAGCCAGTCATGCCCATGCATCTGATTGTGCAATTCCCGTGAAACGGTAATAACCCGAACGCCCCGTCGCCGGATCGTCGAGGCAAGCGGAGGCCGATCCTCGGGAGGATTCCATTCGACCATGATGATTTCGGCATCGGATGGAAGCGTTTCGAAGGAGCAGTTCATCCGGTCGATGAAGTCTCCGCAATGCCCATCGTTTCGGCCTGCACAGATGATACTCAGTTTCATGGCGTCCAATTCCATACAGGATCAAGGCCAGAAACTTCCGGTAGATAGGCTCCGTCAACTTTAGTCGGACGAACGAACTTCGCCATGAAATCGAATTCACCTTTACGCTCAATCCTCCATACCATCCCTTCAACCGGATCAATGGCCCCATGAAATCCGTTTCTTCCGCCACGCTCCAATTCTTCAAATCCAAGTCCTACACAAATAGGACCGCCCTTCTGGATCACATGCGCGAGCACAAAACGATCTTGTAGCTGTTCGATGGCCGAGTAGGGCAAGCGCCGGTCATCTTCCATGAGATCGAATACTACGAATGGCTCATGCGTGAGTTTATATCTAGTGCCGTGCGCTTGAGCAAGCCATTCTCCGACAATACGCTGGCCGGGCTGTAGCGCAGACCGAAAACGATCCTCATTCTTTCTAACCCAATCAGCAAACCATTGATGCTGTATGAACTTGGAAGTTTGAGCGAGATACCCGGCACGGCCAAGAGCCAAAATATCATCTCCGATTCTTGCTACGCCGACGTTCGAACCGTCAAGTTTCTCCGTGCAGATTACAAGATCGTGACGGTCCCGTAACCGATTCGTGCAAATTTCTTCCTGTCCTTCGTGGCAATGGTGGTCCCCTGGTCCCATTCGGCTGTCCGGAAGATGCGGAATGCTGCCATAGTTTTTTCGGCCAAGGGGCTTCGTCGTCATCGGGTCGCAAGCCGGAGAGAGATATTATCCGTGATCCAGTTGTGCAGATTCTTACGTGCTTGGAAAAGTTCTGCTGTAGTCATTGTCGGTAAGTCTAGAACCGTCGTTTTCGGGTCGTCATCCATCAATTCCCACATCATAGAGAACTTATCCGGTGGGATAGAAACCCCGAATTTTTCGGGCGTGTTCCACACTTCACATCCAGGATACGGCTGGAACATATGCAAACTGGCGGCATCCGGTCGGCAGGTGTCCAGCCAGTCCTGCATTTCCTGAATCGATCCCCAAGTTTCCCCCGGAAATCCGATCAGAAGATAAGCCCGTGCCGAGATTCCGGCATCCTGGCAAAGTTTAATCCCCCGGGTGTTCGCTTCGGGCGTCGTGCCCTTGTTCATGGCTTTCAGCATTCGGGCCGAGCCGTGCTCGACTCCGAACCCGAGTTCGGTGCAACCGAGGCGAGCTAGGTCCTTGAACAGTTCCGAGTCGAACAGATTGACCCGGCTCCATCCCCGCCACAGCATCCCGTAGTCGTGGAAAAGAGCAGCTAATTCCCGACATCGCTTGGCCTTGATGGTTAAAACATCGTCCCAAATCCGAAGCGCCGTCACTCCGATTTCGGCAAGGGCCTTCACTTCCGCTTCGATTTGGGCGAACGTTTCTTCCCGTAGTTTGGTCCTAGCATCCGCGCAAAAAGAGCAACCATACGGGCATCCTCTCGCTGTCCATAGGGACCCAATAGTTCTTTCAGCAGCATCGATAGATTGTCCGTGGATTGAGGCAACTTGTAGTCCTCCCTTCGAATAATTGGTCCAAAGGTCGTAAGCGGGAGTAGGCATCTTCGTAACATCGGGAAGCGGCGCAGAGGGATTATGTTGCATTCCGAACGGACCGAACCAAGTCACGCCCGGAACTTTGGTTACATCTTCGCCCATCTCCCAAGTCGTACAGAACTGGACGAAGGATTCCTCGCACTCTCCGGTCATCAGGAAATCGAAACCTTCGAAATATTTCTTCTGTTTGAATTGAGCGTGGGGACCTTCGATGATGTACGTCACATGCGGCCCACCGGCTACCTTGACCTTGGCAGGCCATAGGGCGGCAAGTTGACCTCCAAACTCGGCATTCGGAGTAACAATCGAGACGCCAAGAATATCGCACGGCTCCATGAGATCAGGATCGACCTTAAGTTTATTTTCCAAGGCGTCGAATGTCGAGATACGGTGGCAGTCGATGATTTTGACTTCGTGGCCTGCTTCGCGGAGCGATGCAGCCAAGTAAAGTAATCCGAGCGAGGCATGGAGCGACGGATTAAAGAGCGCGAACGATGGACCGCCAGCTAGGATGACTTTTGCCATCTAGGAATCCCTTCCATCAATGCTTTCCAGGCTTCCGTCTGGATTGAAGTTGAATCTAATCCATTGTTCTCCTGTATCCCGTTTCTCTAAAATCTCTATCGTCCCACTGCCATCATCATCGCGAGTTTTTGAAAAGCATTCTTCTAATGGTCGAATCTTTATTCCAGCACGATTAAGCATATCGGCAACGATTTCTTTGTCCGTCATATATATTTCATCCGATCCTCTTTACGGCTTGTGACCACATGCGCATCAGTCTAGCCGTTTCGGAATAAAATGGCGATGCTTGGCTTTCGACAAAGTCCGAAAGAGACAAATACGCTTCCTCGACCGTCGTGCCGGTCAATTTCGTTTCTATGAGTTTCGGGAGCAGTTCTTCGAGGAGTAGGATCGGCTCGATTTCCTTCTGTACATCCTTTAGGTAGACATGGGAGTTCCGGCGATGTGTGACCACCGGCGATCCAAACCGAACTGTCCAGCCCATATGCTTTGCCACTTTGAGAGCGAAATATCCCTGGAAGATGTCACCGAAGCGATCCATCATCGAGGTCATGCGCACGAAGTAGTACGCGCCCATCAAATCCCGATGCACCGCTGTATTCTGTGAGTTGATCGGGCACCACGTATTATGAGCCAGTACAGCACTTCCCCTAAAACTTATCGGCAGGCTTGGCTTCTGTGTCCAAGTCATTGCATCGAAGTCTGGATCGCCGAGCCACATTCCCGCATTGATCTTAACTTCCACAGGCTCGATGATTTCCTCAGTGAAGAATTTTTCCTGTCTTGCGAAGTACGGGAATCCCCTCGGGTAGAATCTTTCTGCATTTTGCAGAGTCCAGCAGTTGTTGTACCAGCCTCCCTCTGTGCTTCTTGCCCGACTGTACTTCCACATCGAAGCTGAGTGTTCCCCGATGAAGTCCTGATCCTCCGGGCAGTAGTTATCATCGTCGATGGACACGACCATTTCCGCTCCATCGGCAAGCGCCATCAGATAGCCGACATTGCGCCGATTGTCGGAGTTCTCTGGAATATCGTGCGAGCGGAATCCACTGTCATTTAGGAAATCAAACTGAGTCGTGAGTTCTGGGCAAAGCACGCCTTTTGGAATGTTAAATGCGGGAGTTTTGCGATCAGGGATTAAGAAGATTGTCGCTTCACGCCCGAACTTAGCGAAGTTTCGGAGATAGCCGTCGAGGAGAACCGAACAGTCGTGGATCGTGGTGACGACAACGGCGGCTTTCACACTTTCACCGCACGGATAAGAAGGTGGTGACCGATATGGAGTTCTAGTTTCCGAAAGAGCCAGTCGGGAGTCACGTTCCAAGGAAACGCCTTTACATATCGGTATTGGACGTAATCCTTGATACGCCACGGGAAAATGTGAACCTTTCGAATCGATAAGACTCGAAACCCGCATGATTCGAGGAGATGCCGCGCAGAGCGTTCCGAGTACCAGCGAACCAGCGGACATCCCGCCTGCGCTTCCGGCTGAATCCCTAGCAGATGTTTGAGACTCCATCGAGCGTAGAGCATGACTCGAAGTTCGCCGCCCGGAGCGAGGCGTCGAGCCGCTTTCGTCAATACCATTTCCGGGCGCGGCGTGTGATGCAGGACCCCAAACGAATAAATCAAATCATACGGTCCATCAGGAAGGAACTTCTCCGCGTCGGCCAAGTAGAAATTAACCCGGTTGATGGAAATAAGATGCCCGAGTCCTTCCACATCGAACCGTTGCATGGCGATGATTCGGCTACGGCTCGATAGTTCCACGGCATCGACTAAAGCACCGGCTTTCGCGAACTGTAACGTATCGGTGCCGATTCCCGCACCTATTTCGAGAACTTTCTTCCCATCCCACCTTTTGAAATCCGCGAAGGCAGGGATATGCGATTCGACGAAATACCGGCGCTCCGATACTCCATGCGACCAAAAGGCGGTTCCGACTTCGCCTTCGCCATGTCGAATGTTGCAAGGGCTGGCGTTCCAGTAGGCTTCGATCTCAGAAATCTTCGTCATAGATCATCGCATTGATCGAATCGGCGGCTATCGAAAGATGCGCTTCGATTCCCACTTGTTCGGCAACGTACTGAAACATCCGATTATCCCTATCGAGACAAGGTCCCGCGTAGGGCCATCCAGGTTTGAGATACCGATTGTTAATCCGAGGATCGGTTCCGACTGCATCCATAATCTTTGCGGAATCGGCCCCAAGTTTCCGGGCCACGAGATGCAGTTGATTCGCAAGTGAAATCTTCATGGTTAGCGCACAATTGAGCGTGATCTTGGCAAGTTCGGCCTCGATAAGCGACATCCGTTTGACCGGGGCATCCGAAATCTTCTCGTAGATTCTCTCGACTCGGTCTCCGGCTTCTTTTCGATGCTCGCCGATTAGCACAAAGGACGGTGCTCGGAGGTCGGCTTCGACGTATTCCAGGCGAATGAATTCCGGCTTGTAGACCACGTTGTCGCCGACAATCTCTCGGAACTGGTCGCAGCTTCCCGGCGTCGTGGTGCTGGTGATGATGTACAGATAGTCCGACTTCATGGCAATCGAGCGTTTGAACTTGCCGAGGGCGTCGAGCAGACAATCGTTCGAGAAGGACCCGTCTTCCTTCGATGGGGTTGGCACAATGAAGATTGCGGCGTCCGTCCGATCCACCGCCTGTTCGAGACTCACCTCGGAATCCTTGGGGATATGATCGTAACCGAAGGCTCGGAAGCCCTTATCCCGAAGCATGCCGAGGATGGGACGCCCGACTTTGCCGAGTCCGACGACGCAGATTCGCTCCATTGCGA
>Ga0210384_10004393_pt1 | contig 15767 bp, 7 predicted proteins | sample IncBWH2MmetaG_FD_160574 | JGI IMG/M metagenome (GOLD analysis project Ga0210384, IMG submission 160574) | Forest soil microbial communities from Barre Woods Harvard Forest LTER site, Petersham, Massachusetts, United States - Inc-BW-H-2-M | ecosystem: Environmental > Terrestrial > Soil >...
ACCGCAGTGTGTGGAGTTCTACAAGACTGAGCGGAGCATCAGAACTGCGAGCTCTGAGCAGGTGCGTCGGCCGATTTTCAAGGAAGGAATCGATCAATGGCGGAACTTCGAGCCGTGGCTTGCTCCATTGAAGGAGGTCTTGGGCCGCGATTGACGGTGGAGCGCGCCTATTTTCTCATTGACTTTGCGGCGGCGGACTCCGTCGGCTCGGTCAACGGGAAGAATTTCCAGGCGGGATTGCTTCTCAGGAAGTTGAGTGTCGTGATTCCCACGGCACCGGGACCGGGCGCCGGCGCCGCCGGATCGGTCTGCAAGGGCATCACCTTGCGAAAAGCCTGCCAAGCCGCAGTCGCGGCCGGCCCGAATTCGCGCTTCGCATCCTGCGTCTTGCGCACATCCAGCCAACGCGTGCCGGTGAGCAGATCGGTCGCGAGCAGCCTGAACGTATCGTCGACCGCGGTCTGAGCCCGGAGGGATTTGAGCAGCGACTGCGCCTCCAGTTCCTCCACGCCCGAACTGCCGCCATAGCCTTCCGGGGGCACGGGCATGATCTGCGCCTGAATGTGCTGCCAGGTCTCATGGCTGCCGAAGTCTCCGCCTTGTGACCTGCCGACGCCCAGACTTCTCAGGATTTTTTGCGAACCTTCGCCGGTAAAGAACTCACTGCCGAACCGTTCGGCCCGCAGCATGATGGCGATATCCATGTTGGCGATCGCGATCGTGAAGGCCTCGAGATCGTTGGCCAGGGGGTAGGGATCCCAGTTGGCATTCGAGAAAATGAAGCCGTGCTTGCCGTTGCTGTTCTTTCCGCCCTTCACGTAGTATTTGAGCATCTCGGGCGTGTTGAGATCCCAGGAATCCTGCGGCGAGACACCGACGCGAATGGCCGGATTGTGATCCGACGAGTTGAGCTGGATCACCACGTCGTCGCGGAGCATCGCCCACATAGCCCAAGCCGACGCCTGACGGATCGACGAGGCGCGCAGACTTTCCGGGTCCTGGATGATCCTGCCCTTGTCATCGTCGAATAAATAGCTGCCCTTGATCATCTCCTTGACCCGGTTTGCATCCCAATTCAGCCATTTGAAAGGTCGGTCGCTCTGCACCAGATAGTTGAGCGGCGTGACCGAGCTGTTCATGCCGTTCAAATCGATCGCATAGGTCAGATCGGCCCACGCCAGCGCCTGCTTCGCATCGGCCACCACGAACACGGCCCGCGCGGTGGCATAGGCATTGCTGCTGGTCAGCGCGTTGTCGTCGGCGGCGAAAGGTTGGAGCGGTGTCAGGCCCGCCGCCTTCAGCGCATCGGCCGCCGACATGCGTGTCCCGTTGTAGTAGGCGTCGCCGGACCCGACCATCGTTGCGCCGATATTGTTGAGAACCGACAGATCGCCTTCTCCGACCGTGCCGCGCGATTGCATCACCGGCGTTACGCGCCTGTTCAACAGGTCGATCAGCATCTGTGCGAGTTGCGGACTAGGTGCGTTGAACGTCATGGCGTTGGCGCGAACCACCATCACGGCGCGAACCAGCGCTTCGTCGCTGATCTCCGGGCCCTCCAGCGGGTTGGCGGCGCCCCGCCGGAACGACGCCAGCATTTTCTTTTTGAGCAGGTCCTCATTTTCGGGCGACAGGGGATCGCCCTCAAACTGCTTGACCTCGCGCCCGGCGCCGGCGCCGCGCGTGAACCAATAGACCGACACACCTTCGGCCGGCGCTTCGAGCAGAAGTCCGTAATTGTCGGCTTCGCGCTGCCTGGCCTCGGCGCTCAGCTGAACTTTGGCGCCACCGCGGGCCACCTCGATTACTTCATCGACGGTCATGTCGTGCCCAGTCAGCTTGATCGTCTTGCCGTCCTCGGTCGGGTCGATGGGGTGATAGCCGAGGTCGCTTTGCGCCAACGCCGGGAATCCGGCAATCGAGGCGACCGCGATCGTCAGGGTTGAGATCGCCGCTCGGCCGCGCCTTGCCCATCGGTCTTTCATGCTTCGATATTCCTTCTTTGAATGTGCGTCGCGGTGCAACCGATCAATTTGCATCGACGCAGTGTCATTTATCACCATCAATTTCTTTGGCCAGCGGTGGATAAAAATCCGCCGCCGGATGCGTCGTCAAGAAGGTATGGATGATGTCCCCCACCGGTTGGAGCGGTCGGGCCTGCGGTTCTTGCTGCCAAGGCACGATTTGGCGGAACGCACTCCAGGCGGCGGTGGGCGCGCGGCCGAAGTTGCGGTCCGGCGACTGGGTTCGGCGAACGTCCATCCAGAACGTTGCCGTCAGCAAATCCTCCCCGAGAAGCAGCAAGGTATCGTCCACGATCTGGCGCGCACGGGTTACCTTGAGTACGGTCTGCGCCTGCAGCTCCTCGACATCGTTGCTGATGGGATTGCCCTCCGGCGTGAGCGTGGGGGCAAGACTTTTGATGTCGTGCCAGATCGCGGTGGGGTTATAGCCATCGATGTCGGAGTGCACGCTCGCCTCGAGTTGTTCCGGGGTCAGCACATCCTTGGGCGCAATCACCGTGAAAAATGGGCTGCTGAAGCGATAGATCCTCTGCACGACGGCCACGTCCATATTGGCGAGCGCCGTGGTGAACCCTTCAACTTCATTGGCCATTGGATAGGGGTCCCAATTGGCATTGGAGAATACGAAGCCGTGCTGGCCGTGGCTCTCGGGGCCCCCTTTCACGAAATACTGGCGCATCTGCGGCGTATCGAGTTCCCACGAGTCCTCGGGCGCGGCTTGCACCTTCACGGCGGGATTATGGTCCGAGGAGTTGATCTGCGTCAGTATGGTATCGCGAAGGATGGACCAGGCTTTCCAGGTCGCGCCCTGGCGGCTGAACGACGCACGTTGGCTCTCGGGATCTTGAATGATTCGCTTGGCGTCGGCGTCGAAGAGATAGCTGCCCTTGATCATGTCGAGCACGCGGGCCGCTTCGAGATTCAAGTATTTGAATGGGCGGTTGGCTTGGACAGGTGTCGTCAACGGCGTCACGCTGCTGTTCATCGCTTCCAGATCGATCGCGAGTATGAGGTCGGCCCAGTCGAGCGCAAGCTTCGCATCGTGCACTAGAAGCGCACCCTGCCCGACCGAAAAGGCATTGGTGCTGATCAGCGCGGAAGGGTACACGACCTCGGACGGTTGAAGGGGCTTGAGACCGGCCGCGGCAAGCGCGGCCGCTGCGCGCATCCGCCGTCCTTGGTAGTACGCATCGCCGGCACCACCCATGGCACCCAACACATTGGCCATGGCTGCGAGGTCTGCCTCACCGAGCGAGCCGCGCGATTGGACCACCGGCGTCACGCGCCGATTCAGCATCTCGATCAAGATGTCGGAGAGCGCCGGGCTCGCGGCTTCATAGATCATCGTGTTGGCGCGTACCGCCATCAGCGCGCGCACGATTTCTTCCTCGGCCACTTCCGGACCGATCCCCTGGCGGGGGCCATTGAGAAATGCCCTGGCTACACGTTTGGCCAGGAATGCCTTGTTTTCGGGAGACAGCGGATCTCCGCTGAACAGCACAACTTCGCGTCCGGACCCCGCACCGCGGTTGAAGCCGTAGACTGCGATTCCCTCGGCGGAAGCCTCGAGCAGCAACCCGTAGGCGTCCGATTGACGTTGCTTGGCCTCCGGGCTCAAAGTTATTTTGGCGCCATAACGGGCGATCGCGACCACTTGATCGATGGTCAAATCGTGGCCGGTCAGAACGATCGACTCGCCCGATCGCGTCGGCGCGATCGGACGGTATGCGGTTTGGGCCAACGCTCCGCACGCCGGTATTATCGTGCCGAGAAGTGCCCAAACCACGAAGGACCGATGGGTCCGAGTCGGCCTCAGCGGCCGCATGCCACTCAGCACTACAAGTACGGTCGTTTTGATGTGCGACGCCGGCGGCATCGGCCTCACCCTATTGCTTTTCCGACGAGGCGGGCATCGTTTCACCGCCGGAATAGAACTTGCTTGCGGGCGTGGCCTTAAGGAACGTGGCGGCGATCATCGGCCGCGGCTGCGACGGGCTCCCGTCCATGACCGGCAGCACCGGCACGATTTTGCGAAGCGCCATCCACGCCGCAGTCGGGCCGTCGCCGAAATTCCGTGATGCATCTTGTGCCTTGCGCACATCCATCCAGAAGGCCGCGTTCAACAGGTCGTGCGCCAGGAGGTCGAATGTCGTATTCACCGCTTGGCGAGCGCGGTAGGCTTTGATGCGGGTTTGCGCCTGCAGGTCCTCGACCGTCCCGACGATTGCCGCCCCGGACGGCGCGACGGGATTCGTCAGGCTCTGGATTTCCTGCTGCAAATCCACCGGCGTGTAGCCGCCGCCCCCGGCCAGATAGATCACGAAGTCGCTGCCCGGCGCCATATGCAGCACCTTCGCCGGATCGGCCGCCGTGAAGAACGGATTGCTGAACCGATCGATCCGCAACGACACGGCGACGTCCATGTTCGCCAGCGCGATGACAAAGTCTTCGAGCTTGTTCGCCATCGGAAAGGGGTCCCAGTTCGCGTTCGACACGATATAGCCATGCTTACCGTTGCTGTTTTTGCCGCCCTTGACGTAGTACTTCATCAACTGAGGTGTGGACAGCTCCCACGAATCCTGCGGCGACAAATCGGTGCGCACTGCAGGGTTGTGATCCGATGAGTTCATTTGCAACACCACGGCATCGCGCAGAGCGCCCCAGTCTTGCCACGCCGATGCCTGGCGGATGGAAGAGGCCCGCAGGCTCTCCGGGTCCTGGATGATCCGATGCGGATCGTCGCTGAACAAATAACTGCCCTTGATCATGTTGCGCACGCGAGCGGCTTCCCAATTCAGCCACTTGAATGGCCGCTCCCTCTGCACCACCGTACTGATGGGCGTAATGCTGGAATTCATTCCGTTCAGATCCATTGCATAAATGAGGTCAGCCCATTCAAGGGCTTGGCGCGCATCATCGACGACCAAAGCCGCAATGCCGGTACCGTAAGCATCGCTGCTGGTTAGGGCATTGGTGTCGGCGGCAAAGGGCTGGATCGGCTTCAGCCCCGCCTTTGCAAGCGCTTCGGCGGCCGTCATGCGTGTGCCCTGGTAGTAAGCATCGCCGGCTCCCACCATTGCCGCACCGACATTGCTGAGCTGCGCCAGATCGCCTTCGCCGAGCGTGCCCCGCGATTGAACCACCGGACTGATCCGGTGGTTCAAAAGGTCGACCAGCATCTGCGACAGCTGCGGGCTGGGCGCATTGGAGGTCATGGCATTGGCGCGGATGACCATCATCGCGCGCACGATCTCCTCCTCCCCAACCTCGGGTCCGTAGCCGAAAATCGCGCCCAGCTGGAATTCCTGCAGTTGACTTTTTTCGAGGTACGCCTTGTTCTTGGGCGTCATCGGATCGCCGGAAAACATCACCGTCTCGCGCTGATCACCAGCGCCGCGATTGAACCAATAGACTGCGACCCCTTCCGAGGCCGCCTCGAGCAGCAATCCGTAGTTGTCTGCCTGACGTTGTTTGGCTTCCGGGCTCAATTGAACTTTGGCTCCGCGGCGCGCGACATCGACGACCTGCTCGATGGTCAAATCACGGCCCGTCAGTGTGATCATGTCTTCGGACATGGTTGGAGTTATCGGCTGATAGCCCGCCGCTTGATAACCCGGCGCCGCAAGCGCGGACAGGCTCGCGCCCCAACAACCCAGCACGGCCCAACCGGCCAACTCCGCCGCACGCCATCCCTTCGTCACATGAGTCATTATCGCCGCCCCCCAGATGCCCGTGTTGCACATCCTACCCGTATGCAATATTTTTAACTGACATGCAACTACAATTTGGGATGGGGTATCATGATTCCCGTCCCACCGGGGCTGGCAGTGTTCGAAGTTGGCGGAACGCTGTGAGGGTACATGTGGATCGTTAGTCTGGCGCTGCGGCGCCCCTATACGTTCATCGTGCTGGCGCTCCTGATTGCGCTGCTCGGGGTGTTCACGATCCTGCGCACGCCGACCGACATATTCCCCAACATTAAAATTCCAGTGGTTGCCACCGTATGGCGCTACTCGGGCCTCTCGCCGGATGAGATGGCCACGCGCCTGGTCCTGGGATCCGAGCGCTCGACGCAAGTGACGGTCAATGGCGTCGAGCACACGGAGTCGCAATCACTGAGCGGCATCGGGGTGGTGAAGTACTTCTTCCAGCCGAACACCAGCGAAGAGCTGTCCTACGCGCAGATCACCGCCATGGCCCAGACCGGTTTGGCCTTCGCGCCTCCCGGTACGACGGCGCCGTACGTCCTGGCCTACAACGCCTCGACGGTTCCGGTCCTGCAGCTCGCCATGTCGAGCGAAGATCTGTCCGAGGCAAAGATCTTCGACCTGGGCAACAACGTCCTGCGCACGGCGCTCGCCACGGTCCCGGGGGCCACGATGCCCTGGCCGTACGGCGGCCTGCAGCGGCAGGTTCAGGTCGACCTCGATCCCGACGCCCTGCGCGCACAGGGCCTGTCCGGCAACGACGTGACCGATGCGATAGCAGCGCAGAATCTGATCCTGCCCGCCGGCGTACAGAAGATCGGCGACCTCGAGTACTTCGTCGAACTCAACGCGAGCCCCAAGCAGATCGACGATTTGAACAACGTCCCGGTCACGACCCGCAACGGCAGCGTGATCTATGTGCGCGACGTCGCGCACGTGCGCGACGGCTACCCCCCGCAGACCAACATTGCGCGCCGCGACGGCCGCCGTGCCGTCCTGCAGAGCATCCTCAAGACCGGGAGCGCCTCGACGCTCGACATCATCCGCGGCATCAAGGAACGTCTGCCGCATATCCGCGACGCGCTCCCCCCCTCCTTCAAGATCGACGCGATCGGCGATCAGTCGATCTTCGTCCGCGGCGCCATCACGGGAGTCGTGCGCGAAGGCGTGATCGCGGCATCCCTGACCGCGCTCATGGTGCTGCTGTTCCTCGGCAGCTGGCGCAGCACGGTGATCATCGCTATTTCCATACCGCTGTCGATCCTTGCCTCGATCATCTGCCTGTCCGCGCTCGGCGAGACGATCAATATCATGACGCTCGGCGGACTCGCTCTCGCGGTCGGCATCCTGGTCGACGACGCTACCGTGACGATCGAGAACATGAACTGGCACCTCGAGCGGGGCGAGGAGGTCGAGGAGGCCATACTCAACGGCGCGCGCGAGATTGCGCTGCCGGCGTTGGTGTCGACGCTCGCGATCTGCATCGTGTTCGTGCCCATGTTCATGCTCGCGGGCATCGCGCGATTCCTGTTCGTGCCGCTCGCAGAGGCGGTGGTCTTTGCAATGCTGGCCTCGTATCTTTTGTCGCGGACGCTGGTGCCGACGCTCGCCAAGTACTGGCTGCAGCGGCACGACCCGGATGCACCTCATCGAGCCCGCGGATTCCTTGGACGGCTGCAGGCGCGCTTCGAGCAGGGCTTTCTGCGTTGGCGCAACAATTATCGTGCGCTGCTCGAGCGGGCGCTGTCGAGCGGCACGCGCTTCGCCGTGCCCTTCTTGCTCGCCATGGCGGCGACGGCAATCCTGGCGTTTCCCATGGGCCGGTATCTCCCGGGCCTGGGACAGGACTACTTTCCGAGCGTGGACGGCGGGCAGATCCGGCTGCACCTGCGGGCGCGCACGGGGCTGCGCATCGACCAGACGGCGGCCCTGTGCGATCGGGTCGAGGACACTGTCCGCAGCATCATCCCGGCCAAGGAACTCGACGCCATCGTCGACAACATCGGTGTGCCTTACAGCGGCATCAATCTGACCTACTCCACCTCGGCGCCCATCGGCCCGAGCGACGCCGACATCTACGTGAGCTTGGGGCGCGGCCATCATCCGACCGGTGACTACGTGCGCACGTTGCGCGCGAAGCTGCCGCAGATCTACCCGTCGACGCTGTTCACATTCCCGCCGGCAGACATCGTGAGTCAGATCCTCAACTTCGGCTTGCCAGCCCCGCTCGACATCCAGGTTTCGGGCTTCAACGTCGAGGCCAACCGGCGGTACGCGGATCTGCTGCTCGAGCGGATGCGCGGTGTGCCCGGCGCCGTAGACTTGCGCGTGCACCAGGTCTTCGACCACCCGAACCTGGAGGTCAACGTCGATCGCAGCAAGGCGGCGCTCCTCGGCGTGACGGAGCGCGACATCGCATCGAACCTTTTGGTTTCCCTGTCGGGCAGCTTTCAGACCACACCCTCCTTCTGGATCGACCCCAAGACCGGGTCCCAGTACAGCGTCACCGCACAAACGCCCCAGTACAAGCTCACGTCCCTGTATGACCTGGCGGCGACGCCGCTCAGTGCCTCCGCCGGCGGCGCGCCGCAGATGCTTTCGAACCTCGCAACCTTCCGGCGCAACGTTGCGCCCGGCGTCGTCAGTCATTATGACGCGACGCCCGTCATCGACATCTACGGTTCAGTGCAGGATACCGATCTCGGATTCATCTCCACGCAGATCAACCGGCTGATCGCCGAGACACGGCACGACGTTCCGCGCGGCTCGCAGGTGATCGTGCGCGGCCAGGTCAAGACCATGACCGACTCGTTCCATGGGCTGTTGGCGGGCCTCACCGGTGCGGTCGTACTGATCTATCTGCTGATCGTCGTCAACTTCCAGTCCTGGCGCGACCCGTTCATCATCATCACGGCGCTGCCGGCGGCGCTCGCCGGCATCGTCTGGATGCTTTTCCTCAGCCGCACTCCCGTGAGCGTGCCGGCGCTGATGGGTGCCATCATGTGCATGGGAGTGGCAACCGCCAACAGCGTGCTCGTGATCAGTTTTGCGCGCCAGCGGATGGATGCCGGAGACGATGCCCTGCAGGCGGCCTTGACCGCCGGCTTCACGCGGTTCCGCCCGGTTCTCATGACGGCGCTCGCCATGATCGTCGGCATGGTGCCGATGGCTCTTGGACTCGGCGAGGGCGCCGAACAGAATGCGCCACTGGGCCGCGCCGTGATCGGCGGTCTCGTCTTCGCCACCGTGGCCACGCTGTTCTTCGTACCGGCCGTCTTCGTGATGATTCACGGCCGCAAAACCCGGCCGGCAGCGTAGCGGCGCGCAATGACCCGTCCCGGAGTGCCCCAGATGACCGACCCGCCGCAGTCACCTCCCCCGCCGATTTCGGACGCGCGCTTGCGGCAGTTCGGATGGATCGCGCTTGCCATTGCAATCGCGCTGGCTGTCTGGGGCATCGTCAGCCGCGTCGGCGCCCGCGATGCGCTCAGCCGGCAGACGGCGATCACGGCTGCCGCATCGGTCGTTACGGTGAAGCCGATCACCGCACCGGGGTCAGAGGCGCTGATCTTGCCCGGCAGCGTGCAAGCCAACTACGAGGCGCCGATCTACGCCCGCACCAACGGCTATCTTCGGATCTGGCACACGGACATCGGCACGCCGGTCAAGAAGGGTCAGCTGCTCGCCGAAATCGAATCGCCCGAGGTGGATCAGCAGCTGAGCCAAGCCCAGGCGGACCTCGCGACCGCCGAGGCGAACTACGTGTACGCAAAGTCCACCGATGTGCGCTGGCAGGGGCTGCTGGCGACCGAGTCGGTATCGAAGCAGGACGCGGAGCAGCGAGCGAGCGACGCCGCGGCCAAGAAGGCGGCCGTCCAGTCGGCGGCCGCGAACGTCGCGCGTCTGCGCGAAATGGAGTCGTTCAAGCGAGTGCTGGCTCCGTTCGACGGCGTGGTCACCCAGCGCAATACCGACATCGGAGCGCTCATCAATGCCGGACAGAGCCCGGGCGCAGCGCTGTTCCGTGTCGCCGACACCCGCCGCCTGCGAATCTACGTCTCCGTGCCTCAGTCGTACGCGTCGAGCATTCGACCGGGAATGAGTGCGGAATTGGTGTTCACCGAGCATCCGGAAAAGCACTACACCGCCACGGTGGCGTTCACCGCCCAAGCGCTCGACCCAGCCTCCCGGACCCTGCAGGTGGAGCTGCAGGCCGAGAACCCACGGCATGAATTGTTTCCGGGGGCCTACGCGGAAGTGCATTTCAACCTCGCCGCCGCAGCGCCCGTCTTGCGGCTGCCGGCGAATGCAGTGCTGTTCCGCGCCGAGGGCCTCCTGGTCGCGGCGGTCGGCGGCGATCACCGCGTACGCCTCAAGCACATCGCGCAGGGCCGCGACTTTGGCTCCACCATCGAGGTCCTTGAAGGGATAGACGCGGCAGACGACATCGTGATCAATCCGCCGGACTCGATCACGGATGGCGCACTGGTGCACGTCGTCGGCCAGCCGGGTAAGCTCTGAACATGGAAGCAGCCGCCCTGAGTGCTCCCTCATCGCTGATCGAGACCGAAGTCCCGCGCATCCGCGCGCTGCTCGAACGCGGACAGTTCGCGCCGGCGCTGGCGGCCGCCCAGGCGCTGCGCGCGCAGGTTCCCGAGAATCGCGATGCGCTCTACATGACGGCGGTCAGCCTACGTTACCTGCAGCGCATTCCCGAAGCGCTGGCGATGCTCGCCGAACTGGAAAAGCACTACCCGGACTACAGCCGATTGTTCCAGGAACGCGGCCATTGCCACGTGGCGATGCGTTCCCCGGAGCCTGCCATCCAAGCCTTCCTCCGCGCCGTGAATCTGAATCCGTCGCTTCCTACGAGCTGGAATGCGCTGCAGGTGCTGTTCCGCATGACGGGTCGACGGACCGACGCCGAGTACGCCGCCGGTCAAGCCGCGAAGCTCGCGGATCTGCCCGCGGAGCTCCTGGCCGCCTTCGGCATGTTCGCGGACGGCGAAATCCAGGCGGCCGAGCGCATCGTTCGTCAGTACCTGCTGACCCACGGCGATCACATCGAGGGTATGCGGCTGCTCGCGCAGATCGGCATGAAACTCGACGTCGTGGACGACGCCGAGTTACTCCTCGAGAACGTGCTGGTGCTCGCGCCGGATCATCATGACGCCCGCTACGAGTACGCGCTCGCACTGCTCAAGCGCCATAAACACGTGCGCGCGCGGGAGGAGATGGAGAAACTCCTCGAAACCGATCCGAACAACCGAGTCTACCGGACCACCCATGCGACGGTATGCACGGGATTCGGCGACTACAGCCAAGCCCTGCCGCTCTATCGTGAGATTCTGGCCGAGACGCCGAATGAGCCCGAGCTGCATTTGTCGCTCGCACATGCGCTGAAGGCGCTCGGCCGGACACGAGAAGCCATCGAATCGTATCGAGCTGCGGCTGCGGTCAGACCGCACTACGGCGAAGCGTATTGGAGTCTCGCGAACCTGAAAACCTATCGCTTCACGGACGCTGAAATCGCCCGTATGCGGGCCGCGGAAGCGTCGGCAAACATCCAACAGGTCGACCGCTATCACCTATGTTTCGCGCTCGGTAAGGCGCTCGAGGACCGAGGCGAGTACGCAGAATCTTTCGCGTTTTACGAGCGCGCCAACGCGCTGAAGAAGACCGAGTGCCGCTACCGGCCCGAGCCGCTGGAGCGAACCGCTCGTTTGCAAGCCTCCGTATGCACGCGGGAGTTCTTCGCCGCGCGGCAGGGTGTCGGGTGCAGGGATCGGTCGCCCATCTTCATCCTGGGGTTGCCGAGATCGGGTTCCACTCTCATCGAGCAGATACTTTCCTCGCACTCCCAGGTGGAGGGGACGATGGAACTCCCGGTCATTCCGCAGCTCGTGCAGGACCTGCAAGGGCGCGAACGCACCGACTCCACTCCGCGCTACCCGGGGCTGCTCGCCGAACTCGCCGCGGAAGACTTCACGCGCCTCGGAGAAAAGTATCTCAGCGACACGAGAGTATACCGCAGAGGCAAACCCTTCTTCATCGACAAGATGCCGAACAACTTTCGGCATCTCGGGCTCATTCATTTGATCCTGCCCAACGCCAAGATCATCGATGCGCGCAGAGACCCGCTCGCCTGCTGCTTCAGCAACTACAAGCAGCTGTTCGCCTCCGGGCAGCAATTCACCTATAGCATCGATCACATCGCTCGCTATTATCGGATGTATGTTGAGCTCATGGCGCATTGGGACTGCGCGCTTCCCGGCCGGATATTGCGGATCAAGCACGAGGATGTGGTGGACGATCTCGACGCGAACGTGCGCCGCATCCTCGAATTCTGCGAACTCGAGTTCGAACAGGGCTGCGTCGAGTTCTACAAGACGGAGCGCACCGTGCACAGCGCGAGTTCCGAACAGGTGCGCCGGCCCCTATATCGCGAAGGGGTCGACCAATGGCGTCACTATGAACCCTGGATGGGTCCTTTGAAGGAGGCCTTGGGTCCGCTTACTTCTCCCTGAACTTGTAATTGATCCTGATCCCGAGCACGCGCGGCCGCAGCGGAAACTCCACCAGAATGAACTGGCTTTGATTTATATCGAGGGCCGAGTTCACGTTCGTCAGGTTCTGACCGAAGATCTGCACGGTCCAGGCATCTTTCCCCACGCCGGCCGCGGCGTCGTAGCTCGTATACGGCGGTATGTCGAACGCAGGCACGTAGCCGGTGGCCGTGATCATGTGAGCCTGGTGCGCTGCGCCCACCTGCACGAAGGCACTGTAGTCGTTGACGGTCCATTCGTAGCGCGCACGCGCGTTGGCGCTGAATGGCGGCGAATACGAAGTCGGGCTACCGATCGGTCCATACGGATTCGGAACCGACGTGATCGGTTGGCCCGGGGTTGCCGTCCCTGGCCCGTTGGCAATCAGAAAGGGCGAGTTCGTCTGCGAACTGCTATTCCAGGCAGCCGATGCCTGAACCGTCAGGCCATGCGTAACGCGTGCAATAACGGAAGATTCAACCCCCCTCACACGGTAGCTCGGCCCGTTCGTCGCGAACGCCAAGTTGCCGAGGCCGCCTTGCGGATCGAAGAACCCGGTCTGAGCATTGCTCCAGATTTCCTGATAGACGGCGCCGTTCAATTGCAGGTGATGATCGAGCCATTCGGTCTTCCAGCCGATCTCGTTGTTGGTCACATTATCCGGGACCGTGAACGCCGGAACGCAGTAGATATCTGGGCCCTTCGGGGGCGGCAGGTTGTGACACGACGTGGAACGATTGAACTGGCCCGCCCGAAAGCCCTGAGACCAGGTGTAATAGAGGAGAATGTCATCAGTGACGTGCCAGCTCAAGTTGCCGCGGGCCCTGTTGCCCGAGGGCGTCGTGCGGTTCGGGGAGCGCGTGCCAACGTTGGTACCGTTCGGGGCCGGGCAGGGCCCGAAGTATGTCGTCGGACCGGTGGGACCATAGAGGCCGCCCACCTTGCAACCGAAGCTGCCGACGTCGCCGCCGGGACCCTCGCTGTCATCGTACTTGAAATGGCGAATGCCGCCGGTGATCGTCACCACCTTCGGGATCACGTCGAAATCAATCGACGCGAACTCGGCCAGCTGCTTGTAGCCGCGCTCCACGTCGTCGTAGAAGCCGATCGGAGGATTCGGGGTGAACGGAGGGGAACCCGGCCACGGCGCGGTGGGCAGTTCACAACCGTTGTTGAGCCCCGTCGGCGAGCAGAACGGTATTGTCACGTACCTCCAGTGGGTCGCGTCGGTAATGTTGTATTTTTCCCAGTACACGCCGACGGTGCCGCGGATGCGTTTGTCCTCCGATGTGCTCAGGCGCAGCTCCTGGCTATTGTGGGTGACTCTCTCAGTTTCCGACCACGTCGTGCTCGGCGTGTAGCACTTGCCGGCCGCGGGATTCTTGCTCGAGTATCCCACGCATTGATAGTAGAAGCCGTAAGTACCGCGTGCATAGTTCGTGTAGTCCTGCGTCTGTTCGACGTTGCGTACCAGGTAGGCGCCGCTGTAGACCAGTTTCAGGTCGCCGATTTTTCCATTGACGACCAATGCGGTGTTTTCGAACTTGTCCTTGTTGAATGAAGGGTTGAACAAGTTCACCGAGAGCGGCGGCAACGGTTGCCCGCCGACAGGAACGGCTCTCGCGTCGAGCGAGGCGCCTATCGTACCTCTGGGCATCTCGTAGAAGACGCCCTCGGCGTCGATGTTCTGATACGACTGCGTCAGCAAGGCGTTCCAGTCGTCGTTGATCTTGGCCAGCGCGCCAACGCGAATACCGGTATAGGTCACCGGGTTGATGGCGTTGCCGACAAGGCTGTTGTTGTTGATCGACAAGCTGTTCGTCGGCACGACGCCGCCGTTATATCCGACGACGCCGCGGTCGGTAGACGACCGCGAGAAGGTGCTTGGCACGTTATTGATGTACCCGCCCTGGCGGTCATTGTAGATCACGCCGCGCAACGCGAGAGTGTCCGGAATGATTGGGACGTTAATCACGGCAGTGACGTTGGTATTGGGATCGCCGTGGGCGGTAATCCCATACCCCGCATCGACGCTGCCCTCGGTGACATCGAGTTTCGGCTTGTTCGTGATGTAGCGGAGTACCCCGCTCAGGGCGCCGCCGCCGAACAACGTGCCCTGCGGTCCCTCGAGCACCTCGATGCGCTCCAGGTCGGCCGCGTAGATGTCGAGGTTACGGCCGGGTACCTGCCCCGACTGTTCGTCGAGATAGATGGCGACCTGCGGGAACGCGCCGGTCGTGCCGCCGCCCTGGTTGCCACCCCCGCCGACGCTCAGTCCGCGCATGAAGATTTCGCCCTGCGCCGGGCCGTTGGTGGTCTGGGTGACGTTCGGCAGATACTTGATGAACTGATCCAAGTTCACGACGTTGAGCTGGGCAATCGAATCTGCGGTCAGCGCCTGGATCTGGATCGGGACGTTCTGGATGTTCTCCGTCCGCCGCTGTGCGGTAACGATAATTTCACCGAGTGCGTCGGAGCTTTCCCCGGACGCGCTCGCCGCGAGGGCGGCGCCCGCGCCGTGTACGCCGAGAATGGAACAGATCGCACAAGACAGTTTGTGGTGCGGTCTCATTGTTTGTTCTCTCCCAATTTTCTCTCTGTTGCAGTCGAACAGACGGCTCGCGCCCGCGTAAACCCTACTGCAACCTACCGATTGTGTCGGCGCACCCCTGTAATATTTCTCCCTTTAGCCGAATCACTCTCTTATGGATGAATGCCGGCTGAATCATCAACATCATGCATCACGTCGAATTTCCCCATCCGCTTGTCATTCTTATCTCTCTTTTGGAGTTTCTGCAACACGGTTCTGGCGGTTCCGGACGCGTTTGCCACGATAACCACGGCGCAATCGAGATAACCACGGCGCAAATCGAGAAACTGGACCGGATCACGCCAAAGAGCGCTACAGATTGCCTTCAGGTGTTGTCGGGACGCACGGAATTGGCGCAAATGCAAAAAAAAGCGCCTTCTTCCGGTGCCTGCGCCTCGTCAATACGCGCTACACTCGGCGCTGGCGCTGCGAATGTAGAAGACCGAATGATCGCCAACGCTCGGATGTACTCGGAAAGCCCCGAAGCGGCCGAGCTTTGGCGCAGTCTCCTGACTGCCGTGATCGGGCACGCCGGTCTCGACATCAAGCTGCTCGAGCACAACCCCCCTAAGTCCATCAACGAGCTGTGGCAGCGCCCCGACAAGGCGGCCGTGTTCATGTGCGGCCTGCCGTACTCCCGTTCCAATCCTCGTCCCGAGCTCATCGCCGCGCCGGTCCCCTCGCCGGCCGATTTTCGCGGCTTGCCGCAGTACTGGAGCGAGATGGTGGTCCGCAGAGACAGCCGCTATCAAACCATCGAGGACACTTTCGGCGGCCGGATTGCTCTGACCGTACCGGACTCCCAGTCGGGCTGCCTGGCGGCGCTGTACTACCTGATGACGGCGGCGGATAGATTTCCCTTGTACGGCGAGGTGACTACACCGAAGGTCACGCCCCTGGG
>Ga0210384_10004396_pt1 | contig 15755 bp, 9 predicted proteins | sample IncBWH2MmetaG_FD_160574 | JGI IMG/M metagenome (GOLD analysis project Ga0210384, IMG submission 160574) | Forest soil microbial communities from Barre Woods Harvard Forest LTER site, Petersham, Massachusetts, United States - Inc-BW-H-2-M | ecosystem: Environmental > Terrestrial > Soil >...
CCAGTCGCGGTAGTTCACGATTTCTTTCGGATATAACATCAGTGCGCCATTGGCGCCAGCTTGCGCAATGTAAGCCTGCAGGCCAACTTTCGCGATCGTCTTGCGGTATCCATCAGCGAGTTTCTTACTTAGCTTGTCGACAAGCGTGTAGTTCTCGCGGGTCAACACGTGGCGGAAGGTCGCCAGACCGGCGGCCATCGAAACCGGATTCGTGTTGTACGTACCGCCATGGAAGACCTTGTGCTGCGAAATCAGGTCCATCACCGATTTGTTCGCGCCGAACGCCGCTAGCGGCAGGCCGCCGCCGATTGACTTCGCGAGGCAAATCATGTCCGGCGTGACGCCGAAGTATTCGCTAGCGCCGCCCCAGCACAGCTTCGCGCCGGTCTTGACTTCGTCGAAGATCAGCAGCGCACCGTTTTTCGTGGCGATCTCGCGCAGGCCTTTGAGGAAGCCGGGTTGCGGCATGCACAGGCCAACATTCATCAGAATCGGTTCGAGGATGATGGCTGCGATTTCGCCGGGATTCTCTTTGAAGCGGCGCTCGACCGTATTGAGGTCGTTGAAGGTTGCGATCTTCACGTTTTCAATGGCAGCCTTCGGAACCCCAAGGCCGCCGGGTACGGCTGTGGGCGCATGGATGTCGCCATATTCGGGCGCATGTGGCTTCACGCTGACCAGCGCGCTGTCATGCAGGCCGTGGTAGGCGCCTTCGAACTTCACGATCTTGTCGCGGCCGGTGGCAGCCCGGGCCAGGCGAACGGCATGCATCGTGGCTTCGGTGCCCGAGTTGCCGAAACGGCACATCTCGACGGGAAAGCGGGTGCAGATTTCTTCTGCAAGTTCCCACTCCATGTCGTGGGGCATGCCGAACATGGTGCCGGTGGAAAGGCGCTTTTCGACAGCCTTCATCACGGCTGGATGGCAGTGTCCCGCCATCAGCGCGCCGAAGGTCAGGTTGTGGTCGATGTACTCGTTGCCATCGAGGTCGCGGAACTTGCTGCCGCTGGCCTCTTTCACAAAGATCGGCCAGGGGTCGTAGGCGCGGTAGTTGCTGGCCACGCCGAGAGGAATGCGCTTGAGATTTTTCTTATGCGCTTCGGCGGATTTGGGCGTGCGCCGCTCGAAGGTCGAGATTTCTTTCTGCAGATCGGGGTACATCAGGGTCTCCGGAAAACTCAGGCCGGATCGGCCATTAGATTTGATCTTTCCTTAAGTCTGGGCAGCGGAAACGCCGCCCAGTGGCGTATCTACCTCTTAGAACGAAATTTTTAAAGCAAACTGAATCTGCCGTGGTTCGCGCGTATGCGTCACGCGGCCAAAGTCGGCACCGTCGCTGAAGTTGCCGTCAGGATTCAGGAATTGCGTGTGGTTGAATATGTTGAAAAACTCCGCTCGGAACTCGGCGTTAACCCTCTCGCCGATCGGTGTTTCCTTCTGCAGTGACATGTCGAAGTTGTTGATGCCCGGTCCGCAGCAGATTGATCGCGGGCCCCCTAAATCTCCCAAAGCTGGATCCGTGATGTTGCAGTTTGGGGAGCCAGCGCCGCCACTTGTGGTGCCGGCCGCCGGCTGGCAGAAGTAATAGTTGCCGTTTGACCTCGGGTTCACGAAATGAACAGGACCGCTTTCGACCGGGCGCCCTGGAGCCTCGAAGCCACTGGTGTCATTTTCGAGTTCCTGATCATCGATGGTAATCATGCGAATCGGGAACCCTGATTGGAAACTGGTGATCCCCGAAACCGCCCAGCCATCCAACGCCTTTCCTTTGAGCCCATTGTATTTCGGCACTGGGGGCTGCCACAGATAGCTGATTACCAAACGGTGGCGAGCGTCAAATAACGACGACCCCCGGTTGCAGCTGAAGTTGTTCAACACGCCGTTGCAGATGGGCTTGAGGGCGTTTTCGAAGCTGGATGCGTCATCAATCGACTTGCTGTAGGTGTAGGCAACCTCAAACTGCAAACCATGGGACAATCTTTTCTCAAGAGAGGTTTGCAATGAGTTGTAGGCCGAGTTGGTAATCGTATCCTGCGCAAAGATACTGCTGAAAACAGGAATGCCGTCGGCGGGACAACCATTTGTGAAAATCTGGTTGACAGGATCAAACCCGCCAATGGGATTGCACGTTGGTGACGAGAACGGACGCAGCCCGACCAGGCCAATGGGCTGCGGGTTCGGGCCGGTCACTACCGTTTGCGGCCCATATGGCAAATGCAAAGTTACACCGGCTGGTATCTCATTCGCAGCAATGCTAAAAAAACTGTCCCCGAAGAATTGTGCGCAGGTAAGATTCGCGTCCCCAGTTAGATTCGAAATATTTTGCAGGTCGAGACAGGTCTGCGCGTTTGCAGGGCTCAGATCGTGGGTCGCCAGCAGCCGATGTCCTTGCGATCCAACATAGCCGAGGTTAAAGACCATGTCCTTGAACAATTGGCGCTGGATGCCAAAGTTGTATTGCTCGGTATACTGCGACTTGAGGTGAGGTTGTAGTTCCCCAAACATCAGGATCGGCCGAAAGATCGACCAGTCGAACGGCGTGCCATGCGGAGGATTGAGAATGGAGCCAAACGGGTTTGGCAACACTCCATTTCCGCCATTGGCTCCGTTCCCCTGGCAAGAACCGCCGTTGGGTGTAGCGCAGCTTTGCAATACGAACGGAGTACCGAAAAAGCCCTCGGTGACCGTGGTGCTACCGCCGAACGGAGGTTCGGCCTGGAACTGTTCGAGAACCAGCTGTTCGATCGGATTGTAGAAAACACCGAATCCGCCGCGAATAGTAGTGGTCCCTTTCTTCCAGGGATCCCAAGCAACGCCGACGCGAGGAGCAAACGACTTGTAGTACGACTGAGTCAGTCCTTTGGGCACTCCAGGATCGCCTGGAACCACCAGTCCCACCGGGCAGTCTCCTGCTGGGGTTTCACTACAGTTGTATACGGTGCTGGTCTGCCCCGGACGGAAAGTCTGATACCGGCCGCGCGCATCGTAAAACGGCTGGTTGTACTCCCACCGTAAGCCATAGTTGAGCGTGATATTCGGTTTGAGCTTCCAACTGTCCTGCGCAAATAGGTAGAACGCATTCCCCCTAACATCCTCCGAGTTTGTGGAACCCATCAGGTCCGTGTCGGGCAATCCCATAAGGTAGTTGGGAAATAAATTCGAGCTTCCATCGCTGTTGCGGACGGAAACAAAATCGTTCAATCCTCCGCCGGAGTACGTGTAGTCACCTTGCGGCGAGAAAAACAAAGTTTGAAAGAAACGCTGGTTGCGTAAATCCACACCAAACTTCATCGTGTGGTTCCCCTTTACTTTGGTGAAGTTGTCGGAGAACTGATAAGTATTGCCGAACTGAGGCAACTCACCCTCAAAGTCATTCCCGATGGAGAATCCGCCCGCGACGCTGATGTCAGGCACGCCTTCATGCTGCGGCCCCAATCCCGGCGTTATGCCGATCTTAGGGTTGGGAATTATCACGGTCGGCGTATCGGTCGTACCCGTGAAGCAAAACGGCGCGGCCGGACCGGTGCAGGAGTTAGTCACAAGATGGTGGTTCTGAGGAGACAGAAACGTGCCCTGGCCTTCGCGGAAATAAGTGATGCGGGCCTCATTGACCACGGAGGTGCTTAAGGTCCAGGTATGGCTGATATTTACCTGTTGGGACCGAGTCTTATTCAGATCGCCGAAGCCAGGCAAAAGGTTCGTGAACTCAACCTGGAATTTGGTAAAGGGATCAGCCTCATAGGAATCGTTAAAATAGTAGTACGCGCTCAAGTTCTGACGGTCGTTAATATGGTGATCGATTTTTACGCTGACCTGGTTCGCATGTTGTTGGGAGTTCGGAATCGATTGGAAAAGATTGGGCACAGTAGGCGAGTTTGGAAGCGGGACAAACTGGTTCAGTAGGTTGAGCGCAACTGGGTCGAGGCATACGGACGGGATCTGGCTGTTTGGAAAAACTCCGCCAGCCCCCCCCCAAGACACTCCTGTACCAATCGTGCCTCCGGCGTTCGCGATTGCCGTGGCGCATCCCGGGCGGTTCTGAAGGATCTCGGCAACCGCATTGTCGGTAAGCGTTCCTCCGAAGGGCGATCCCGAAAAATCGCCTCCACGCTCGGCCTGCGTTGGCACCACCGTCGGGTCGCCAACAATACCTTGCACGACCCGGCGTCCCTCATACGATGCAAAGAAAAAGGTTCGATCCTTCTTAATCGCTCCGCCAAAAGTTCCGCCGAATTGGTTCTGCTTATTATCTGGAATGGCGGGGTCGATAAATCCCTTGGAATCCAGCACCTTGTTGCGGAAGAACTCATAGGCGCTGCCGTGCCACTGGTTCGTGCCGGATTTGGTCACGACGTTGATGACCGCGCCGGAGTTGCGGCCATATTCGGCGTCGAACGTGTTGGACAGAACGCGAAATTCCGAAATGCTGTCAGGTGAGGGCTGAATGGCCGGTCCGTTGACGAACAGATCGTTGCCGTCGCCGCCGTTGACGCTGAAGTTATTGGAGCGTCCGCGGCCGCCGTTCACGGAAACCGCGCCCGCTGTATTGCTGCCGTAGAACAGATCCGATCCGCCGACGCCCTGCACGCCGGGCTGGAGTTGAAGAAGCTGGTAGGTGTCGCGGGAGTTCAGCGGCAGCCCCGCCACCTGCTTGGAGTCCATGATTGCGCCGAGCTGCGTGCTGGTTGTGTCGACTATTGGCGCTTCGGATGTGACGTCGACGGTCTCGCGGGTCTCGCCGATTTGCAGCACGGAGTTGACGGTCAAGACGGCGTTCAGGTCGAGATTCACGCTGCGCTGCACATTTTTCTTGAAGCCGGTCAGGTCGAATTCCATGCGATAGGTTCCCACCGGCACTTGGGGAAATGCGTAGTCACCGTTGTCGTTGGTGGTCGTATCGATGCTGACGCCCGTAGCCTCGTTAATCACACTCACTTTAACGTTGGCCAGCACTGCGCCGGTAGGATCGGCCACGCGGCCCAGAATGCGTCCGCCGGTGCTTTGCGCAGGCAAAGGTGTGGGCAGGCACAGGCTCATAGCCAGGACCAGATACAGCGCACTCAGACTCGCGCTGCACAGACTCGCGCTGCACAAGCGCAGTTTCGACCAGCGGGCTCGCATTGACGGCATGGAACCTCCAGACTTTACCGGGAGTGGGAGATTTTTCCTGATAGCGGCGGCTTGTATCCCGCGACAACCTTGCTATAATCCCGCAAGGTTAGAGAAGCAGGGCGGGGGCTGTCAAGGACAAAAAAGCGAGTCCCCACGCTACGAATCTCGTTTCGAGATTTGCTCTTCCGCCAAGCGGGCGTGCGATGAAATCGAGCAGTACCAAACCTTACCTGAAGATTGGCGATGTCGCGAAACGTGTGGGAGTCTCGCCCTCGGTGATCCGCTCCTGGGAAAGCCTGGGGCTGGCGCGTCCGCGACGCACCGAGAGCAAGTACCGGCTCTATAGCGCCGAAGATGTGAAACTGCTGAAGCGGGCGCGGTTCCTGCGTAAAGTGAGGGGACTGAACGCGGCGGCGATCGTGCAGTTGCTAAAACGGGAAGGCAAGGTGCGCGGCACCGGTGACGGAAATGCTGGGGCCATCGGCGCGCATCTGCGGCAATTGCGGTCGCGGCGACGGCTTTCGCTGGCCCAAGTGGCGCAGGAAGTGGGCATCTCCGTAGGATTTCTGAGCGCACTGGAGCGTTCCCAGATGAGCGGCTCGGTAGGAACCCTGCGCAAGCTGGCCCGCTTTTACAAAACGAACATTCTGGACTTCTTTGACGCCAGTGAGAGCAGCAGCCGGCAGGTGCGTCCTGCGGAGCGCAAAGTTTTGAAAGCGGGCGAGGGCGTGCGCATGGAGCTGCTGGCGTGGGGCAACACCATCATGGAGCCGCATCTGTTTCGGGTCGCGCCCGAAGCGGGAAGCGGAGAGGCGTACGCGCACGAGGGCGAAGAGTTCATTTACGTACTGCGCGGCGATCTTGAGATCAAAGTCGAAGATGCCGAGTACCGGCTGAAACCCGGCGATAGCTTTTACTTCGAGAGCGCGACGCCGCATCGCTGGAAAAATCCAGGACGCCATGAAACCTGGGTCCTGTGGGTGAATACACCGCCCACGTTTTAGCCGATCGCCCGTGAACATAGGACGACAGAGTGGAGGCACGATGAAGCTACGACGATGCTTTCCGATGACGCTGGTGATTGCGCTCTTGCTTCTGGTCGGCTCGTGTTCAAAGAAAACACCGACCCTGAACCTGCTGGTGTGGGAAGGCTACGCCGATCCATCGTTCGTGCCAGCCTTTGAACAGGAGAACCATTGCAAGGTTTCGGCATCGTACATGGGATCTAGCGACGAGCTGGTCGCAAAACTCCGCGGTGGCAGCGCGGGGAACTACGACATCATCTCGCCGTCGAGCGATGTGGCCACTTTGATCGCGAACGCCGGACTGGCCGCTCCGCTCGATCTCTCGAAGATTCCCAGCTATAACCAGCTTTCTCCGCAGCTCGTCAGTTTGCCGCTGGTTCGGGTCAAGGGTGGCGTGTATGGCGTACCGTTTATGTGGGGGCCGGACCCGATCATTTATGACACGACGGCGTTCGCGCAGCCGCCGGATTCCTGGAACGTCTTGTGGGATCCGAAGCTGAAAGGCAAGGTCTCGGTGTGGGACGATCTGTCGACGGTCTACATGGCCGCCCAGGTTTTGGGCTATGACAAGCCCGATCCGTCGCAGCTCTACAACCTGAGCGATGAACAACTGGAGGCGGTCAAGAAGAAACTGCTGGAGCTGAAGCCGAACGTCCGCAAGATATGGTCAACCGGCGGCGACTTGACGAACTTATTTGAGAATCACGAGATCGTCATCGCGATGGGCTGGCCGCTGAATACTGCCGATCTGAAGAAGGCGAACTTCCCGGTCGGGGAAACGATCCCGAAGGAAAACACCACAGGCTGGATTGACCACCTGATGATCACTGCCGGCAGCGAGAACAAAGAACTCGCGTACAAATTCCTGGAGTATATGGTGGAGGCGAAGACGCAGAAACTAGTCAGCGCCAAAACACACTATGTGCCGGCCAACCCGCAGGCAGGGCAGTTCATGACGCCGGACGATATGAAGAACTTGCATCTCAACGATGTGGACAGCTACCAGAAGCATATCTATTTCTGGCAAGACGTACCGCGGCGCGCCAAGTACAACGAAATTTGGAATGAGGTAAAGGCCTCGCAGTAACGGCAGCACGCATGTCGATCACCACCCATTCCGCTCCCGCAGCAACGACCGCCAGTTCTTCGGCGGCGAAGCCGACCCTGCTCAGCATCCGCGAAGTGGCGAAAACTTTCGGACACAATGTTGTGCTGCGCAATGTTTCTCTCGAGATTGCGGAAGGCGAATTTCTGACCATCCTGGGTGAAAGCGGATCGGGAAAGACTACTCTGCTGCGCATCATTGCAGGGTTTGAGAGCGCGACGTCGGGTGAGTTGTCGATGGGAGATGAGCGGCTCGATCGTCAGCCACCGTATCGCCGCCGCGTGAATACTGTCTTTCAGAGCTATGCGCTGTTCCCGCACTTGACGGTCGAAGAAAATGTCGGCTACGGGCTGCAGGTAGCGAGACGGCCTAAGGCTGAAATCGCGCAACGAGTCGCCGAGGCTTTGGACAAAGTCAAGATGACGGCTCACGCGGAAAAAAAGCCGTCAAAGATCAGCGGAGGCCAGCAACAGCGCGTTGCGCTGGCACGTGCGCTGGTGAACCGACCACGACTGCTGCTGCTCGACGAGCCGCTTTCGGCGCTGGATGCGAACCTGCGACGGCAGATGCAGGTCGAATTGAAGTCGTTGCAGCGTGAGGTGGGCATCGCGTTCGTATTCGTCACCCACGATCAGGAAGAAGCGATGGTCATGTCGGACCGGATCGCGCTGCTGCGCTCGGGTGAACTGGAGCAGGTGGCGACGCCGCGCGAGATCTACAACCGTCCGGCGACAGCCTACGTGGCGCAGTTTATCGGGCACACGAATCTGCTGAAGGGCGAAGTGCGGGGCGGCGTGGTGCGTTGCGGGGCGTTGATCTGGAACGCGCCTCTGCCCGATGGTCCGGCGTTGTTTTCACTGCGGCCAGAGCATATCCGGCTGGGTTGGACTGGAACAGATAGCGGATCCGTGCACACGCGCGGCCGAGTTTTACAGCAGGCGTTTCATGGCGCAACGGAATTGATTCGCGTAGAGTGCTCAGACGGACTGCTCCTCACCGTGCGTACGGCAAGCGGCAGCAATACGGCGAATGAAGTTGACCTGGAATTTTCCCCTGACGATGCAGTGGTTGTGCGCGAATCTCCCCAACGGACCTGATGTTCTCCCGCGCTTACAAAACGGTTGTGACCGTGCCGCCGCTGGCGTGGGTCGCAGTTTTTCTGCTCGTGCCTTATCTGCTGATGTTCTGTTACAGCTTCTGGTCAGTTTCGCCGACGCAGACCATCGTGCACTCGTGGAATCTCGATAACTATAAAGAGTTGCTGCAGAAAACCGTTTACTGGCACACCCTGCTGCGCTCCATGTGGATTGCAGCGCGTGTCATGCTGTTTTCGCTGGCGCTGGGATATCCACTGGCCTACTTCCTATCGTTCTATGCGGGCAAGAGAAAAGACCTGCTCTACCAGCTGGTGATCATTCCGCTCTGGGTCAGCTATCTGGTGCGTGCGTACGCGTGGAAGACGATCCTCGGGTCCGATGGTGTGCTGAACACGCTGCTGCAATATGTGCACGTAACACACCACCCGCTTGATTTTCTGCTCTACAGCCCGTTTGCCGTCGTCCTTACGCTGACGCATATCTACACGCCATTCACCTTCCTGCCAATCTTCGCTGCGCTCGAGCACATTCCTCGCAATCTGGTTGAGGCCTCGCATGATTTGGGAGCGACTCCTGCGCAGACCTTCTGGAAAGTCATCTTCCCGCTGTCGATTCCTGGCGTGCTGGCGGGAGCGACTTTTGCGTTTGTGCTGAGCCTGGGAGATTTTCTTGCGCCTCTGTTGCTGGGCGGGCCGAGCGGCATCATGATTTCGAACATCGTGGTCAGCTTGTTCGGCGCGGCTTACAACTGGCCGCTGGGTGCGGCAATCTCCCTGGGCATGCTGCTGATTGTCGTGAATCTGCTCGTTTTCTCGGAACGGTTGGAGAAGAAATGGAGTTTCTCGTGAGCGGTCCGGCCCAGATGCAGCGCTCACGCTGGCTGTTGGCGCACGCGGCGGCCGTATTTGCATTTCTGTACTTGCCGATTGTCATCCTCATTCTTTATTCGTTCAACGGACAGGGCGTGGGTGGATTTCCGCCGCATAACCTGACCTTCGACTGGTATCGCACCCTGTTTGCCGACGGCCCCATCTGGGATTCGGTGCTCAACAGCCTAGAGGTCGCGTTTGCGGCGATGGCAATCTCGCTGATGTTTGGCGTGCCGGCGGCACTGGCGCTCGATCGTGCGGAGTTCCCGGGCAAAGCGGCGTTTCGCCGATTGGTCCTGTTGCCTCTGATTCTGCCAGGAATCATCACGGGATTGTCGCTGGCCATGTTCTTCCACTTGGCGGAAATCAGAACAAGCCTGTTGACGATCATTTTGGGCCACGGAACCGCACTGATCTCTGTGGCCACCACCGAAGTTTTCGCCGGTCTGCAGAAACTTGATCGAGCGCAGGAAGAAGCCTCGCTCGATCTGGGGGCGAACTACTGGCAGACATTCCGGCGCATAACCGTGCCCAACCTGAAGCTGCCGATCATCGGCGCGGCACTGCTGATTTTCACGCTGTCCATGGACGAAATCGCCGTGAGCTTCTTTCTGATTGGCCGCGACAACACGCTGCCATTGGAAATCTGGGGACGCCTGCGTCGCGGCATCACACCGGAAATCAACGCCGTCTCGACCATTATTTTTGTCTTCTCGCTGGTGACGATTGTTTTCTGGTACCGCCTGCGCGTGCGTAGTGAGGCAACGCCGACGTGAACATGGAATTGTTGGAAACGGAAGGGGAAATCAAGTGAGTACGGATCGCCGTAACTTCATCAAGTTTGTGGTAGCCGGAGCGGTGAGCGCAGGCTGTCCGGTCGACCTTTCTCTGCTGGCGCAATCGGGGGAGGCGCATCCTGCAACGCTTGACAGCGAGGAAAACCGCATCTGCCATCAGGTTCGTGATGGCAAGGTTTTTACGCGGCCTCCGGCCTCGGCCAAGCATGACATCGTGATCGTGGGCGGCGGAGTGAGCGGGCTGACTGCGGCGTATCGCCTGCTGCATCGCGACGCGCTTCTGTTGGAAAAGGAGCCACACTGGGGCGGCAACGCCTATGCCATGGAGTACGATGGCAGCACATACGGTACGGGCGCGGCCTTCATCTGGTCGGATTCCGAGGCTTTCAGTTTCGCCAAAGAGATCGGCCTCGATCCGCTTCCCATCGACAGCCCCGACGGCAGCATCATCAATGGCCAGTTCGTCCCTGACACCTGGGGCGATGGGCTGAACAAGCTGCCTTATCCCCCGATTACGCGCGACAGTTTCAAGAAATTCAAAAAAGAAATGATGGCGCTCGACGTCGTGAAGCGCGGCCCGGAGCTCTACAACATTCCGTTCTCCGATTTCATGAAGCTGTACGCCGGCGAAATCAAAACGTGGTGGGATACGTACGGCCCTTCGAACTGGGGCGCCACCAGCGACGAAACTGCCGCCGGGCTCGCCATCGGCGAATTTCAGGAGGTGGCAGTCCAGAGCCACGTCGACAATCGCTACACCTGGCCCGGAGGGATTGGCGCGCTGACCAGAAAACTGGCAGAGATTTTGCAGCCCAAGTATGGCGACCGCATGCAGCTGGGAGCGACCATCGTGGCCGTCGTTCCCGGAAAAGACGAAGTACAAGTGACCTATATGTTGGGCGCTGAGCTGAAGACCGTGTCGGCGAAAGCAGTCATCATGGCGACGCCGAAGTTCATCACGCGACGCATCGTGGAGGACATCCCCGAAAAGCAAAGCGACGCCATGCAGGGAGTTCGTTACATTCCTTATTGTGTGGTCAACCTCATCTTCAACAAACCGGTATTCAACAAGGGATACGACACGTGGTGCCCCGGCAACACGTTTACGGATGTCGTCGTGGCCGATTGGGTCATCCGCAAGAAATCGGGATATAAGCAGAAGTACAACATCCTGAGCTGCTACACGCCGATGAAAGAGGAAGAACGCCCGAATCTGTTGAGCGACGCCGGGGCGAAGAAAATTGCCGCCAACGTGCTACGCGACTTTCAGAGGCTTTTGCCGGAGACCAACGTCGATCCGATTGAGGTCCACATCTACCGGCGTGGGCATCCGTTGTACATGTCGGCGCCCGGCCTCTACACCCGCGTGCAGCCGCTCCTGCGCCAGTCCATGGATCGAGTTTTCTTCGCCAACACGGACTCGCAGGGACCGGAGTCCACGACCGAAGAGGCCATCGTCGCAGCCAGGCGAGTGGTGAAGCAGGTGGAGGCACGGCTGGCGGGATCGCCAAAGGAAAAGGCGATGGTGGGCTGACGGCCGAACCAGAGTTTCAAGCCCAAAATGGAACTACCTCAATAAAAATCTCACTGACGTCGCAAGAGTGCAGGCTGACTTGGATAGCATGCTCTTTTCGCACTCAGTGAAACATCGCAATAGCAACGTTCTCCGTATTTCCAATTGGCCGCCTGCCACCTGGGCTCGTGTCTACGCAGCCAGCCTCCTCGTCGCAGTCGGCGTTTTCCATTTTGCGACCGTTCGTCCGGGTCACGTCTGGGGAGATGACTTTGCGATGTACGTACACCACGCAAAGAACATCGTCGAAGGTCGCCCCTATGCCGATACCGGCTACATCTACAACCCAGCCGTGCCCGTCTATGGGCCAAGAATGTATCCGCCTGTCTTTCCGCTGCTGCTCGCCCCACTCTACAAGATATTTGGGCTGAATCTGGTTCCGATGAAACTGGAGCAGGTCGTGTTTTTTCTTCTGACCTTGGCCGCTGTGTACCTGTTCTGGCAGCACGACTTAGGATCGGAATACGCGCCGGCTATGCTGGCGATTCTCGGCTTCAGCCCGGTCTTCTGGACGGCGAAAGACATGGTGCTTTCCGATTTGCCGTTCCTGTTCTTCTTTTATGCAGCGGCCGTTTTGGTGCAGCGCGCCCCTCGGCAGAGTCCGGGATGGTGGCGCTGGGCGGTCTTGATTGGCGTTGTTCTTTATCTTGCGTTCGGCACACGCAGTGCAGGCATAAGCCTGCTTGCCGGGCTGCCACTCTACGATGTGCTGAAGCACCGAAAGATCACGCGACTCACGATCGTTGCGCTGTTGGTCTGCGCCGGTTTGATCGCGCTGCAGCGTTATTCTGTCGGGTCAGGTGTGGGCGGGTATGTCGGCCACGGGTATGTCGGCCAGCAGATTCGCCCGACGGTACAAACGGTCGCCACAAATCTCCTGGCGTATGCACGTGTGCTGGCGAGCTTCTGGGTCGCGGCTACACGCGGTATGTTTTCCTTCTTTGTTCTTGGCACCGTGGCGATGCTGGTGGCAGCTGGTCTTTACTATCGCTTCAAGCAGGGGGCCACGCAGGGGGCCACAATCGTCGAGGCTTTTCTCGTACCGTATCTTGCGGTCATTCTTCTATGGCCATTCGCAGCGGGCGTGCGCATCGTGTTCCCGTTTATTCCATGGATGGTGTTTCTTGCTTTGTACGGGATTCGCTGTCTGACTGCGAATCTTGCGCCGCGCTACTCCTCGGCGGCGGCTGGTGGTTTGCTGCTCATGATCGCCGTCCCATACACGCTAGTTTATCGCGCGATGGACTTTGGTCCGATTCGCCAGGATAGCGGCCTCGCGGAGTTCAACCAGCTCTGCCAAGCCGTACGAGAAGATACGCGTGCGGACGACGTGCTGATCTACTTTCGGGCACGGGCCCTGTCGCTCTACACGCGGCGACCCGCCTCAACCTACAACTATCACGGAACGGAGCAAGAGTTGGAGCTGTACGCGCACAAGATTCATGCGACGCACCTGGTGACCACCAACGCATTCAACGATGACGTTGGGTTCCTTACGCGATACGTCGAGCGCAACTCATCACGCTTTGACCTGGTCTACCGGAACGCGAATTTCACGCTTTATCGGATTCGGCCCGATATGCAAGCTCAGGCGACACCGCCGCCAAACTAAAAAGATCTAGCGATACTTACTTCCCTTCTTCTTCCGGCAGCAGACCGCGATACTTCAACATGGGAGTGGTGCTCGGCTCTCCGCCCAGCCAGGAGGAGTACATCTTTCCCAGCTCTTCCGTGTTTCCGCGCGACAAGACCATTTGGCGAAAACGGTCGCCGTTCTCCCGCGTCAGGCCGCCGTGGTCTTCAAACCACTGGTAGGCCGCGTCATCCAGCATTTCGCTCCAAAGATAAGCGTAGTAGCCCGCGGAATACCCTCCGCCCCAAATGTGCGCGAAGTAACTGGAACGATAGCGCGATGGCACCGTGCTCATGAGCAGGTGCCTGCCTTTGAGAGCCTGCACCTCGAATTCGTCGGGCTTCTCCAGCGGTGCATTCCCCGGCATCGTATGCCAGACCATGTCAAGTTCGGCGGCCGCCAGAACTTCGGTGAGTGCGTAGCCCTGATTGAACTTTGCCGCTTTCTTTACTTTCGCCGCGAGGTCCGCGGGCATGGGCGCGCCAGTCTGGTAGTGTTTGGCATAGTGCTCGAACACGGCCGGATACGTCGCCCAGTGCTCATTGAACTGGGAGGGGAACTCCACGAAATCGCGCGCCACTTGCGTTCCCGAAAGACTTGGATAAACAGTGTTGGCGAACATGCCGTGCAGCGCGTGGCCGAATTCGTGGAACATCGTGGTTACATCGCTGAAGCTGATCAAGGCGGGCTGGCCGGGCGCCGGCTTGCTGAAGTTGCCAACGTTGAACGCGACCGGCAGGGTGCCCAGCAGCTTGGATTGGTTCACAAAAACGTCCATCCAGGCGCCGCCATTCTTGTTGTCGCGCTTAAAGTAGTCGCAGTACCACAACGCAAGCTGCTTGCCGTCGGCATCGAACACGTCAAACACGCGGACGTCCGGGTGATAAACGGGTATGTCGTGCCGCTCCTTGAACGTGATTCCGTAGAGCTGGTTCGCGGCAAAAAAGACGCCGTTGTGAAGGACGTTGTCGAGCTCGAAATATGGCTTGATCTGCTCTTCATCCAGGTCATACTTCGCTTTGCGAACCTGCTCAGAGTAGAAGTTCCAATCCCAGGGCTGCAGGGTGAAACCGCCTTTTTGCGCGTCGATCAGCGCCTGGATGTCCTTTCCTTCCGCTTCAGCCTTGGCCGTCGAACCCTGCACCAGCGCATCCATAAACTTGAATGCAGCTTCCGGCGTTTTGGCCATCTGGTCTTCCAGCTTCCAAGCCGCGTAGGTGGGATAGCCGAGCAGTTTGGCCTTTTGCGCGCGCAACTGCGCCAGGCGCGCGATGGTGTCGCGGGTATCGTTCGCGTCGCCGTGCTCCGCGCGGTTCCACGAGTGCTCGAAAATTGCCTGCCGGGTGGAACGCTGGCTCAGCGAGGCCAGGTCCGGCTGCTGGGTCGTGTTCTGCAGAGGAATCACATAGCCCTCGACCTTGCGATCTTTTGCCGCCTGCCCGGCGCCTTCCAACCGCGCAGCGTTCAGCCCGGCCAAGGCGTTCTTGTCGGTCGTGACGAAGGCGCCAGCCTTGGTCGCCGCCAGCAGCTTGGTCACGAAAGCCGTCGACAGCGTTGACTCTTCTTCGTTCAGTTTCTTCAGTTCCGTCTTGTCCGCGTCCGACAGTTTGGCGCCGGCATGAACAAATTGTTCATAGTCATATTCGACGAGGCGCATCGCCTCCGCATCCAGCTTCAGTGATTTGCGCTCTTTATAGATTGCTTCGAAGCGTCGGAACAGCTTGGAGTCCAGGAAAATCGCATCCTGATGTGCCGCCAGCTTGGGGGCTTCGATCTCCTGCAACTTTTCAAGCGTAGGATTGAGATTCGCTCCTGTGACCGCGTTGAACACGGTCATCACGCGATTGAACACCTGTCCCGACCTTTCGAGCGCGACGACCGTATTCTCGAATGTGGGAGCCTCGGGATTGTCGGCGATCGTGCGCACCTCTTCGCGCTGCAACTCCATGCCGGCTTCAAGCGCTGGCTGATAGTCGGTGTCTTTGATCTTGTCGAAGGGCGGCGCCTGTAGCGGCAATGTACTCGCTGCGTAGAAAGGATTACCTGGCCCGAACTGGTTGTCGGCTGCCGTGGCGACCCCATTCGAACCCACTAACACACTTCCACTCGCCATAAAAGCTCCCATCTTCATAAAAAATCCCATTGTGCTGCTCCCTCCAGTATCTCGCAGGTTGAATCCCTCGTCATCGCGACCCGTGATTGTAACGGACGTGGCGGCCCGTGGGGTAGCCAGGGCTGCATTGGGTTTCGCTCATTTTCCCTCTGCATAGTAAAGTGGTAGTAGTTGGGATGAGGAAGAGGATTTCGCTTGAGTTCAAGCATTCGCAATATCGCCATCATCGCGCACGTCGACCACGGCAAGACCACGCTGGTGGACGCCATGCTGCAACAGAGCGGCACGTTTCGCGCCAACGAGCACCACGTCGACCGCGTGATGGATTCGAACGAGTTGGAGCGGGAGCGCGGCATCACCATCCTCGCCAAAAACACCGCGATCTTCTATCACGATGTAAAGATCAACATCGTCGACACACCTGGCCACAG
>Ga0210384_10004397_pt1 | contig 15750 bp, 16 predicted proteins | sample IncBWH2MmetaG_FD_160574 | JGI IMG/M metagenome (GOLD analysis project Ga0210384, IMG submission 160574) | Forest soil microbial communities from Barre Woods Harvard Forest LTER site, Petersham, Massachusetts, United States - Inc-BW-H-2-M | ecosystem: Environmental > Terrestrial > Soil >...
AGCTCCGAGCGAGCGGCGAGTACAACTACGTGGGCTCGCGCGTCGCGCAGGACACCACCGTCCAGCGGTCCAAGCACAACGACCACCGGCTGGTGGTGGGGGCGAGATACCGCCCCCCGCAATTCGCGCACTTGGAAGTCTTCGGCGAATACGCCCACTATCAGTGGGGCCTCAGCGACACCTCCGCCGCCCAGCTTCCCGGCCCTCCCACCCGGACCCCGGTCAACAAGAACGGCTACTACGCGGGGGCCGACCTGAGCTGGCCCCTGCCGCGAACGTGGGGGAAAGTCGGGGCGGTCGTCACCCGCGAGGAACTGGACCGGGACGACTCAATGATCGCCTACCTAGCGGCCCGCGACATGCTGGGCGTGGTCCTGGGAAAGAAGGAGCGCAGCACCATCGTGAAGGTTTACGCCGAGGTGGGGAGGGTAACGGTGTTCTTCTTTCACAACGATCTGCAGAATCCCTTCCCCCAGGTCTCGGCGATCGTTCCCATCAGCGGTCCGCTGGCGTTCTCTCCGGCTAACAACTCGAAGGTGGGCTTCGGGTTGCGGTTCCGGGCCTCGTTTTGAACGAGGCCCGCGCCGCGATCTAGTCGTCGTCGTCCCCGAAGAAGAACTGGTCAGCGCACCGCTTGGTGCAGAAGACCCGGCCCATGGCGCGATGCCCGCAGTTTTCGCAGATCCACTTGAAGCAGATCGGGCACTTGTTGAGGATGGTCTCCTGTTCGTCCTTCTGGCAACCCGGGCAGTTCATGGCCTCCGCGCTCCGGAGTATAGCATGCGCCCCCGCGGGCCCAGCGATTCCGTAGTAAACTGTGAGTGGGTAAGGTTCTGGCGTAGAAGGACCTGCCGGTCTGGAGCGGCCGGCGAGGCCGGGCGCTCCCTCCGGCAGCCGCGGGCGTTGGTCCGTGGCGGTGTAGCTCAGTTGGTTAGAGCACGCGGCTCATATCCGCGGCGTCCGGGGTTCGAATCCCTGCACCGCCACCATTTTCCCCCAGGGAGGGGTGAGCGCCTGGTGAAGCATAGTCGTCTCGTCGCCGCGATCGACACGGCCCTGGCCGATCTGGGGGCCTCGTGCGCCGGCCAGACGATCGTGGTTGGCCTCTCCGGGGGGGCCGACTCGGTGGGGCTCCTGGACGGCCTGGCCACGGTCGGCCGCCGGAGGGGTCTCCGCGTGGTGGCGGCCCACCTCGACCACGGCCTGCGTCCCGACTCCGCCGCGGATGCCCTCTTCTGCGCCGATCTCTGCGCTCAATTGGGGGTCCCCTTTCGCGCGGGCCGGGCCGACGTAGCCGGGCGCGCTCGCCGCGAGGGGGGCGGGATCGAGCAGGCGGCGCGGCTCGAGCGGTACGCGTTCCTTCGGCAGGTCCGGGGGGAGGAGGGGGCGGTGGCGGTGGCCGTGGCCCACACCCGCGACGACCAGGCCGAGACCGTGCTCCTGCGCCTCCTCCGGGGCGCGGGCCGGTCGGGCCTTTCCGCTATGCGCGTGCGCAGGGCGGACATCCTGCGACCCCTCCTGGATGTCTCGCGGGAGGAGGTGCGGTGCCACCTCCGGAATCGTGGTCTCTCCTGGCGCGAGGACCCCAGCAACGCCGACCCCGCGTTTCTCCGGAACCGCGTGCGGCGCGAACTCATGCCCTACCTGGAGTCTCGCTTCAACCCCCGCATCGCGGAGACCCTGGCCCGCTCGGCCGCGCTGCTGGCCGACGAGGCCGAGCTCCTGGGTTCGCTGGCCGGGGGCCTCTACGACCGGGCGGCGCGGCGGGAGGGTGAGGGCGTGAGCCTCTCGCGGGGCGGCCTGGCCGCGGCCCCGCCCGCCCTCCGGCGCCTGGCCGTGCGCCGGGCCCTGGAGGAGACAGGGGGGCTGCGCGGGGTCAGCGCCGCCGTCGTGGAGCGGCTCCTCGTCCTCGCCGGCTCGGCCGCGCCCTCCGGCCGTCGTTTGTCGCTCCCGGGGGGACGGGTCGCCTTGTTCCGGTTCGGCGACGTGTGGGTCGGGCCGCGCACCGAGCCGCGGCCAGGGTTTGCCTACCCGCTGGGTATTCCCGGCCGGGTGGAGCTGCCGGGAGGCGTGGCGGTGGTGGCGGGACCCGCGGAGGGGTCCCCGGCCTCCCAGGGAGAGGCGGCGGTGGTGGCGGCGCCGGAGGGCGAGCCCCTCCTCGTCCGCACGCGCCGCCCCGGGGACCGGGTGTGGCGGCACGGCCGGAAGATGAGCCTGAAGCGCTTCTTCATGGAGCAGCGCGTTCCCGCCGACCGGCGCGGGGCCTTGCCCTTGGTGGCCGCGGGCTCGGAGGTGCTCTGGGTTCCGGGGGAACCCCAGGAACCTGGGCGGGGGGGCCGGCTCGTCAGCTTGCGCCTGGAGAGGTCTCTTTGAGGGAGCGGGCGGAGGTCCTGTTTGGCCCCGAGCAGATCGCCCGGCGGATCGCGGAGGTGGGGGCCGAGATCGGGCGGGCCTTCTCGGGGCGGGAGATCTGTGTGGTCGGGCTGATGAAGAGCTGCCTGGTGTTCATGGCCGACCTCATCCGGGCCATACCGAGCGAGCTCACCGTGCACATGGTACGGGTCTCCTCGATGCGCGAAGAGGGGTCGGGGACCGCCCGCACCGAGATCATCTACTCCACCACGATTCCCTACGCGGGGCGGGACATCCTGCTCCTCGACGACATCGTGGACACGGGGATCACTTTGAACTTTCTGCTCGACCACATCAAAGAACACAATCCACGGAGCCTGAGGGTGTGCGCCCTCATCGACAAGCCAGGAGACCGCAAGATCGACGTGAACCCCGACTGGTCGGTCTTCACCCTTCCCAAGCCCAGGGACGACCGCTTCGTGGTGGGCTACGGCCTGGACTACGCGGAGAGCTACCGGGGTCTCCCGTACCTTGGCACCATCCCTCGGCCGTCGCCATCGGCCCGTGGGGCGTAGGCCCCCTTGCGAAATGAGGGGGAGAACCCTGGAGCGTCTGGAGGCCTAAGATCGTGAACGCAACGTTCAAGACGGTGATGCTGTGGATGTCGTTGCTGGTCGTGGTCTTCTTGGCCTGGCACTTTGCCCAGATCCAGAAGAAAGAGACGCCGGTCAAGTTCAGCGATTTCATGGCCCAGGTGGAGTCCGGCCAGGTGGCGGACGTCACCATAACGGGCAACGAGATCAAGGGCCACAACACCAACCAGCAGCAGTTCAAGACCTTCGCTCCCATCGGCTACGACAAGCTCGTGGACACCCTGCTCGCCAAGAAGGTCGTGGTCAACTACCAGCCCGACCAGACCCCAACCTGGGCCAACATGCTCATCTCCTGGGCCCCCTTCATCCTCCTCATCGGCTTCTGGATCTTCTTCATGCGGCAGATGCAAAGCGGGGGAAACAAGGCCCTTTCCTTCGGGAAGTCCAAGGCCAAGCTCCTGGCCAGCCAGCAGAAGAAGGTGACCTTCAAGGACGTGGCCGGCGTCGACGAGGCCAAGGAGGAGCTGCAGGAGATCATCGAGTTCCTGCGCGAGCCCCAGAAGTTCCAGAAGCTGGGCGGCCGCATCCCCAAGGGCGTGCTCCTCATGGGGCCGCCGGGGACGGGCAAGACGCTGCTCGCGCGGGCCATCGCGGGCGAGGCCAACGTACCCTTCTTCTCCATCTCCGGCTCCGATTTCGTGGAGATGTTCGTGGGGGTGGGGGCGAGCCGCGTGCGCGACCTCTTCGAGCAGGGGAAGAAGAACGCTCCCTGCATCATCTTCATCGATGAGATCGACGCCGTGGGCCGGCACCGGGGGGCAGGCTTGGGCGGCGGCCACGACGAGCGCGAGCAGACCCTGAACCAGCTCCTCGTGGAGATGGACGGCTTCGAGTCGAACGACGGGGTCATCCTGATTGCGGCCACCAACCGGCCCGACGTGCTGGACCCCGCCCTCCTGCGGCCGGGCCGCTTCGACCGGCGGGTGGTGGTCTCCCGGCCCGACGTGAGGGGCCGCGAAGGGATCCTCCTCGTCCACACCCGCAAGATCCCGCTCGGGGAGGACGTGGACATCTCGGTCCTCGCGCGGGCCACCCCCGGCTTTTCAGGGGCGGACCTCGCCAACCTCGTGAACGAGGCCGCGCTCCTGGCCGCCCGCCACAGCCAGAAATTCGTCAGCATGCATGACTTCGAAAGCTCGAAGGACAAGGTGCTCATGGGGGCCGAGCGCAAGAGCATGATCATCACCGAGGAAGAGAAGAGGATCACCGCCTTCCACGAGGGGGGCCACGCCCTCTTGGCCGCGCTCCTGCCCCACACCGACCCCCTGCACAAGGTGACCATCATCCCCCGCGGCATGGCTTTGGGCCTGACCCAGCAGCTTCCCACGGAGGAGAAGCACAACTACAGCCGCGAGCAGCTCGAGAGCCGGATCGCGGTCTGTATGGGCGGCCGCATCGCGGAGGAGATCACCTTCGGCCAGATCACGACCGGAGCCCAGAACGACATCGAGCAGGCCACGGAGATGGCGCGCAAGATGGTCTGCGAGTGGGGGATGAGCGACGCCCTGGGGCCGCTCACCTACGGCAAGAAGGAGGAGGCCATCTTCCTGGGCAAGGAGTTCAACCGGCACCAGGACTACTCCGAGGCCACGGCCCTTAAGATCGACGCCGAGATCAAGCGGATCGTGACCGAGCAATACGAGCGGGCGCAGAAGATCCTGACCGACAACCGACCGGTGCTGGTGAAGGTGGCGGAGGCGCTCCTCGAGCACGAGGTGCTGGACGCCCAGCAGCTCCAGCAGATCCTGGCCGGCGAGCCCCTGGCCGCGCGCGTGCCGAAGGTGGCCCCCGCCCCGGCCCCGGTGCCGGCCCGCGAAGGTAAGGTCGACGACGGCGAACGGGTGGGCGGAATCCTGCCCCCCCCCATGGCGGCGCCGAAGCCGACGTCCTAGTGGGGGGAGGGGGGGCGGCGCCCTCCCCTCGAGCCGGCGGGCCCGGCTTGCGTCCGGGGACGCCTCGCCCGCCGCCGGCGACGGGAAGGTCGCGGGGTGCGGCCTCATCGGGGCGGGGGCGGTCCGCTTCGCCTCCGAGGGGCCGAGGGCGAGGAGGCGCGAATCGACGCGCAGGGGGCACGGCGGCGCTACCGGATCACCCTACGCGGGGCGGAGGTGGTGCTTGGGGCACGGACCTGGGTCATGGGGGTCCTCAACGTGACCCCGGACTCCTTTTCCGACGGCGGCCTCTTTCCGACCCCGGAGGCGGCGGTGGCCCACGGCCTCGCGCTCTTCGGCGCGGGGGCGGACCTGGTCGACGTGGGAGGGGAGTCCACGCGGCCGGGGGGGGCGGACCGGATCAGCGCCGACGAGGAATGCCGCCGGGTGGTGCCGGTGGTGCACGGCCTTCGGAAACGGGGGGCGGGGCCGATCTCGGTGGACACCACCAAGGCCGCGGTGGCTCGGGCCGCCCTGGACGCGGGAGCCGACCTCGTGAACGACGTGAGCGGGTTCCGCTTCGATCCCGCGCTCGCCGACCTGGTGGCGGCGCGGGGGGTGCCGGCGGTGGTGATGCACATGCGCGGGGACTTTGCGGGCATGCACGTCAAACCGAGCTATGAGGACGTGATGGGCGAGGTGGTGGCGGAACTGGGGGATGCCCTGGGCCGGGCCGAGAAGGCGGGGGTCGCGAGGAGCCAGCTTCTCGTCGACCCCGGGATCGGCTTCGCCAAAGACGCCCGCCACAGCCTGGAGGTGCTGCGGCGACTCCCCGAGCTCAAGACCCTGGACCGGCCCCTCGTGGTGGGACCCTCACGGAAGAGCTTCATCGGGAAGGTGCTCGACCTGCCGGTGGGGGAGCGGCTCCTGGGCACGGCGGCGGCGGTGGCGGCCGCGGTCCTGGCCGGAGCCCACGTCGTGCGGGTCCACGACGTCAAGGAGATGGTGCAGGTGGTGCGGGTCTGCGACGCGATCGTGGGCGACCCCGCCCCGGGGGGAGGTGTGTAGATGCTCCCCGAGCGCCTGGCCGCCTTCTTCTCCGCCTCGGAGTTCACCTGGCTGGACGCGCTCGACATCCTGATCGTGGCGTTCATCGTCTACCAGCTCCTCCAGTTCATCCGGGGCACCCACGCCGTGCAGATGGCGCTCGGAGGGCTGGTCCTGGTCATCCTCTACTGGGCCTCCCTCCTCTTGAACCTCGAGACCGTCAACTGGCTCCTCCGCACCTTCCTTCCCTTCGTGGTCTTTGGCATCATCGTGATCTTCCAGTCCGAGATCCGCAAGGTGCTGGCCCATCTCGGCAAGACTCCCTTCTTTGGAGCCTTCAGCGGGCGCCGCAAGGAGGAGGTGATCGACGAGGTGGTGCTGGCCGCCACCACGCTCGCCTCCTCGCGCACGGGGGCCATTCTGGTGGTGGAGCGGGAAATGGGCCTGCGCAGCTACATCGAGACCGGCATCGCGCTCGACGCCCTTGTGACCTACGACCTTCTCATCAGCATCTTCAACCCCCGCACCCCCCTTCATGACGGGGCGGTGGTGATCCAGGGGAGCCGGGCCGCGGCCGCCGCCTGCTTCCTCCCCTTGACCGTCAACCCCGAACTGTCGCGCACTCTGGGCAGCCGCCACCGCGCCGCCATCGGCGTGACCGAGGACACGGACGCGGTGGCGGTGGTGGTGTCCGAGGAGACGGGGGTCATCTCCCTGGTGACGGAGGGCCGGATCCGCCGGGAGCTCGACGGTAGCGCCCTCAAGCAGGCCCTTCTCGAAGCGCTCGAGGTGTCGGCGGTAGCCCCGCAGAACAGCGCCCTGGGAGAGACGGTGACGGTGCGGGACAAATAGGGTCATGGGCTTCCTCCTCGAGAACCTGCCCTTGAAAGCGGCCAGCCTGGCCCTGGCCGTGCTCCTCTGGTTCGTCATCGCCGGGGAGAAGAGCTCGGAGCGGGGGATCTCGGTGCCCCTCGAGCTCCAGAACTTCCCCAAGGACCTGGAGCTGACCGGCGACCCCGTCAACAGCGTCGAGGTGCGCCTGCGCGCCTCGCCCGGCATCATCCATGCCCTCCGCCTGGGGGAGCTCTCCGCCCAGATCAACCTCGCGGGGGCGGTGGAGGGCGAGCGCATCATCCCCCTCACCGCGGAGGCGATCCGCCTCCCCTTCGGAGTCAGGGTGGTAAAGATCACTCCCGCCAGCATCACCTTGAACCTCGAGCGGACCATCGAAAAGGCGGTGCCCATCCGGCCCCGGCTCATTGGCCGCCCGGCCCCCGGTTACGAGGTGGGGGAGGTCAGCAGCGATCCCCCCGAGATCCACATTGCCGGGCCCAAGAGCCGGGTCCAGGAGGTGGAGAGCGCGTTCACGGAGCCGGTCTCCGTGGAGGGGGCGCAGGCTCCGGTGACGGAGGCGGTCAACATTGGCCTGGAGGACCCGCTCCTGCGTGTGCAGGGGGCCTCCCGGGTGCGCGTGAGCGCCCGCGTGGAGGAGGTCCGCGAGAAGCGCACCTTCGAGGGGCTGGCGGTGGCCACGCGGGGGGGGCCGGGCCAGGTGCGGCCATCGGTGGTGCGGGTGGTGCTGACGGGGAAGGCGGCCGACCTGCGGGAGCTCGGGGTGGGCGACATCCGCCCTTACGTGGAGCTGGGCGCGGGGGCCGGCCCGCAGCGTCTCCCGGTGGCGGTGGAGCTGGGCTCCGGGCATCCGGGGGTGACGGTGCTGAAAACGGAGCCCCCGGAGGTCACCGTCCGTGCCCTGGGGAAGAAGGGCTGAGATGGCGGCCGGCCCTCCCTCCCGGCACCTCTTTGGCACCGACGGCATCCGGGGCGTGGCCAACGAGCACCCCATGACCCCGGAGCTGGCGCTCGCCCTCGGGCGGGCCGTCACCCACGTGGCCGGCCGGGGCAAGAAGCACGCGCCCCGGGTCATCATCGGCAAGGACACCCGCCTCTCCGGGTACATGATCGAGACCGCCATCGCCTCGGGCATTTGCTCGATGGGAGGCCGGGTTCTGCTCTGCGGGCCCATCCCCACCCCCGCCGTGGCCCACCTCACGGTCAGCATGCGGGCCGACGCCGGCATCGTGATCAGCGCGAGCCACAACCCATACCCCGACAACGGCATCAAGATCTTCGGGGGCGACGGATTCAAGCTGCCCGACGAGACGGAAGCGGAGATCGAGGCCCTCATGTCCGACGGGGAAGCGCTGGGGGCCCGCAAGATCGGACCCGGGATCGGCCGTGCCGAGAAGCTGGAGGACGCGCGCGGTCGCTACGTGGCCTTCGCCAAGGCCACCTTCCCCCGCGATCTCTCCCTGGACGGGGTTCGGGTGGTGATCGACGCCGCCCACGGAGCGGCCTACCGCGTGGCCCCCCTGGTGTTCACGGAGCTCGGGGCCAAGGTGGCGGCCCTGGGCGTCAAGCCGAACGGGGTCAACATCAACCGGGAGTCGGGGGCCCTCCATCCCGCGAGCGCCCGCGCGGAGGTGGTCAAGAGGGGCGCCCACATCGGGGTGGCCCTCGACGGGGATGCCGACCGGGTGATCGTGATCGACGAGAAGGGGGAGGTCGTGGATGGGGACGCCGTCATGGCCATGTGCGCCATGCGGATGATGCAGGAGGGAGAGCTGAAGAAGCAGACCGTGGTGGCCACGGTGATGAGCAACCTGGGCCTGGAGCGAGCCCTGCGCGCGCGGGGGTTGCGCCTCCTGCGCACCCCGGTCGGAGACCGCTACGTCGTGGAGGCCATGCGGGAGGGGGGCTACAACCTGGGGGGCGAACAGTCCGGCCACTTGGTCTTCCTGGACCACGCCTCCACCGGGGACGGGATCATCGGTGCCCTGCAGGTCCTCTCCCTGATGATGCGCACGGGCCGCCCCCTTTCCGAGCTCGCGGGGACGTCGATGGAGCGCGTCCCCCAAGTGCTCGAGAACGTGAGCCTGCCCGCGCGGCGGCCCCTGGAAGAGATGGCGCAGCTCGCGCGGGCCGCGGAGGGGGTGAGGGCGTCCTTGGGGGAGGAGGGCCGCGTGCTGGTGCGCTGGAGCGGGACGGAGCCCAAGCTCCGGATCATGCTCGAGGGGCCGGACGAGGACCGGATCCGGGCCTGGGCCAAAGACCTGGCGGAGGCGGCGCGGCGGGACCTGACGTGAGCGGGGAGGCAGGGACGCGCGCGGGTACGCCCCGCCTGGGCGTGAACATCGACCACGTGGCCACCGTTCGCCAGGCCCGGCGGGTGGCGGAGCCGGACCCGGTTCAGGCCGCGGTGCTCGCCGAGCTGGGGGGGGCGGACGGCATCACCGTCCATCTGCGCGCGGACCGCCGCCATATTCAAGACCGGGACGTGGAGATCCTCCGCCAGGTCGTGAAGACCCGGCTGAACGTCGAGCTGGCCGCCTCCCAGGAGATGGTGAGGCTCGCTCTCACCGTGAAGCCGGACCAGGTGACCCTGGTCCCCGAACGCCGCGAGGAAGTCAGCACGGAGGGGGGGTTGGACGTGGTCTTGAACAGCGTCCAGCTCAAACCGGTGGTGAAGATGCTGCGGGAGGGGGGGGTCGGGGTCAGCCTCTTCGTGGACCCCGACCTCGAGCAGGCCAAGGAGGCGCACAAGATCGACGCCCACGCGATCGAGATCAACACCGCCGCCTACGCGGAGGCCCGCGACGACCGCTCTCGCGCCGCCATCCTGCGCCGGGTCGCGGACGCCGCGCGCCTGGGCCGCAAGCTGGGCCTCGCCGTTCATGCCGGGCATGGTCTCACCTACCAGAACGTGGGCGCCCTCGCCGCCCTCTCCGAGATCGCGGAGCTGAACATCGGCCACAGCATCGTGGCCCGGGCCGTGCTCGTGGGCATGGAGCGCGCGGTGCGGGAGATGGTGGACGCGATCCGGGGACGGTGAGCGGCGTCGGGGAGGGTGCCGCCGCCGGCGGCGGGCCCGATTGACGGTCGGATACAAAGCCCTTATCCTAAGTTTCCGAGAGGTACCCCAAAGCCCAGACGGTTCCGCCGCCAGGAGCGCAGCCTGGCCCGCGAAGAGAGGCGTTGATGCTGGAGGCGTACGGGCAAACCGACGTCGGACGTCGCCGGAAGCTCAACGAGGATAACTTCCTTGTCGACCCGGAGCCCAATCTCTACGCCGTCTGCGACGGCATGGGCGGCCACAACGCGGGGGAGGTGGCCTCCAAGATGGCCATCGAGACCCTGGCCGCCTTCATCGAGAAGAGCCACAAGGAGAAGGAGATCACCTGGCCCTACGGGCTGGACGTGAATCTCTCCTACGACGGGAATCGGCTCAAGACCGCGATCAAGCTCGCCAACAAGAAGGTCTTTCGGGCCGCCGACAACCGGGAGGACTACACCGGGATGGGCACCACCGCGGTGGCCGCCCTCGTGAGCGGCAACGTCATGACCATCGGCTCCGCCGGGGACAGTCGTTGCTATCTCCTGCGGGTCGGCAAACTGACCCAGCTCACCCGCGACGATTCCTGGGTTTCGGCCGCCCTGGGCGAGGGGATCCTCAACACCGACGAGGTCGAGCGCCACCCCCTGCGCAACGTCATCACCAAGGCGGTGGGGGCCAAGGATTCGATCGAGCTGGAGGTTGTGGAGCACAAACTCCAGAACGGCGACGTGGCCCTGCTCTGCTCGGACGGCCTTCACGCCATGATCAGCGACGACCAGATCCACCAGGTCCTTACCCCCTTCCCCCCCAACCTGCAAGACGCCGCGCGCAAACTCATCGACGCCGCCAACGAGGCGGGCGGCAAGGACAACGTCACCGTCGTCCTCTTGCGCTTCACCGAGTGATGGCCGGGACGACGCTGGTCTGACCGGGCGGAGAGGGGGAATGCTCAGCCTGGGCCGCTACGAGATACTCGGCAAGCTGGGAGAGGGGGCGATGGGGGTCGTCTACCGGGCCGGGGACAAATCCCTGGGCCGGGTGGTCGCCCTCAAGATGCTCTCCGCCGATCTGGGCGCGGACGACGAGCTCCACCAGCGTTTCCGCCGGGAGGCGCAGGCCATCGGCCGCCTGAACCATCCCAACATCGTGACCGTGTACGACCTCGGGGAGTCCGAGGGTCACCTCTACATGGCCATGGAGCTCCTGGAAGGCGACGACCTCCGGGGCCTGATCGAGCGCCAGCTGGACATTCCCCTCGCGGACCGCGTGCGCGTGATGGGCCAGATCTGCGAGGGGCTCGGCTACGCCCACGGCAAGGGCGTCGTGCACCGCGACGTAAAGCCCGCGAACATCTTCGTCACCTCGGGGGGACAGGTCAAGATCCTCGACTTCGGCCTGGCCCGGGTGGCCACGAGCGACACCATCACCCGGGCGGGGGTCATCCTGGGCACCCCGGACTACATGTCCCCCGAACAGGCGACAGGCCGGGCCCTCGATCAGCGCACCGACATCTTCTCGGCGGGCGCCGTCTTCTACGAGTTCCTGACCCTCCAGAAGCCGTTCAAGGGGAAGACCCTCCACAGCGTTCTCTACCAGATCCTCTCCGAGGAGCCAGAAGCCGTCCTGACCCTGAATCCCGAGCTGCCCGCGCGCTTGGCCCTCCTTGTCCACCGCATGCTAGCCAAGGACCCCGACCGCCGGTACCCGAGCATGGAGGAGGCGGGCCGGGAGGTGCAGCGGATCCACGGCGCCCTCCGGCGCTCAAGGTCCCGGTCCGCCCTGCCCGTGGCGGTTCTCCCCTTGAGCGAGGAGGGGCGGGGCCGGGTGCGGGATCACCTCACCCGCGGGCGGGGGCACTTCGAGGCCGGTCACTGGAGGCAGGCGGTGGCGGAGATGGGCGAGGCGCTGGCTGTCGATCCCGACTGCGGGGAGGCGGCGGAGTTGCTGTGGGGTGCGGGCCGGAGGCTGTTGGGGGGGGCCCCGCCGGAGCCTCCCCGGGACCCCGAGGCGGAGGCGCGCATCGTCGCCCTCCTCGCCCGCGCCGCCCCCGGCCGGCCTCCGGACGAGGCCCGCCGCGCCCTCGCCGAGCTGGCCCTGGTGGCCCCCGACGACGCTCGTTTGGCTGACCTCGTCCGCGAGAGGTCGGGCCGTGACCGCGACCGTTGACACCCCCGGCTCCCCGCCCTACGATCCCGGGGGTTCCTTGGAGAAGGCCCAGCCATGAGCGCGCTGCAGGATCGAGAGAAACGGGTCGCCCTGCACCTGCGGGTGGAGGTGAAGGGGCAGGACACGCGCGGGGCCAGCTTCGAGGAGTCCACCCGGACCCTCAACATCAGCGGTGGCGGGGTCTGCTTCGAGAGCCTGCAGAAGCTCGTCGTGGGATCCCGCCTCCTGCTGCTCATCCAGCTCCCCCCTCCCTTGCGCAAGCACTTCGGGAACCGTTCCCTCTATCGGGCCCGGGCGGTGGTGTGCCGGGTCGAGCACTTCGAGGGGCAGGCCGTCTCTCGCATCGGAGCCCGCTTCCTGGGCGAGGCCTAGGTCCAAGGGCCCGCGTTCGGTCAGGCGCTCCAACGGTGCTATAATCCGCGGGCTTTGGATGTCGCGGTTCCCTCCCGCGATGAGCCTTCCGGGGAAGGTCGCGCCCTTGCCGGCACGGGCAGCGTCCCTGGGCGCGGGCGGGAGGCGGCCGGGGTCCGGCCCCCACGGGAGCAGGTCAATGCCGTGTCCCCTAAGACCCGCCGGGGGAGGGCCGTTCTCTCCACGGGTGGAGAGGGGCACACGAGCGGTTGGACGGCGAGAGGGCTCGGTTTGACTCCGACCGTCGCGAGGAAGGAGATAATCCGAGGTGAACATGACGTCGACGCGTGAGGAAGAGAAGCCGTGGAAAACCGACCTGGCCCGCAGATCCGCCCTCCGGCGCGAGCAGGTGCTCCGTGAGGTCGAGGAGGCGGTCAAGAAGGCATCCTCCTTCGAGGACGGGCTCCGCCAGGCGGTGGAGATCATGAAGAGGCGGTTCGCGCGCTACTCCGCGATCACCGCCTATGTGGCAGACGGCGAGGACCTTGCGGTCCACACGTCCCTCGATCGTCCCCAGGGGCCGGAGCGGGTCTGGTCGGGGGGTGGGCCCCTCGCGGAGGCCGCGCAGGGCCAAGGACCCACGGTAGTCCCGGATCTGAGCGCGGTGCCGGCTTGGGCGAGCGTGGGACTGGCCACGGGAAGCGCCATGGTGGCGCCGGTCCGGACGGAAGCCGGGCTCTGGGCCATCCTCGAGTGCTGGAGCGACTTCCGGGATGCCTTCACCGCCCACGACGTGAAGCTCCTGGGCAAGGTGGCGGGCGCGCTCGCCAAGAAGACCCCGGCCGCCTGAGCGTGCCCGCCCCCGCGGCCCCCGGTCCCCCCGCGGAACCTCGCCTAAAGGGCATCGTCCCCCCTCTGGTCACCCCCTTCCGTGCGGACGGTGACCTCGATCTCGCGTCCTTCGAGGCCAACCTGGAGTCCTACGCCGACGAGGACCTGGGGGGTTACGTCGTCCTGGGCTCGAACGGCGAGGCGGTCTTCCTGGAGGAGGGCGAGAAGCTCGCCCTCATCCGTGCCGCCCGCCAGCGGGCGGGAAGGCGGCTTCTCCTCGTGGGGACCGGCCTGGAAAGCACACGCGCCACCATCGCGTTCACCCGCAAGGCCGCCGACGAGGGCGCCGACGCCGCCCTCGTCGTCACCCCCCACTACTACAAGTCGAGGATGACGGCGGACGCGCTGCAGCGGCACTTCGAGACGGTGGCGGATGCATCGCCCGTGCCCATCTACCTCTACTCGATCCCTTCCTTCACCGGCCTCGCCTGGCCCCCCGGCCTGGCGGGGGCCCTCGCCGCCCATCCCCGCATCGTGGGGATGAAGGAGTCCGCGGGTGACCTGGGCCTGATCGGCCGGATCGTCGCCTCCGTGCCGCCGACGTTCTCGGTCATCTGCGGCTCCGCGCCGGTCATGTATCCCGCCCTTTGCGTGGGCGCGGCGGCGGGGATCTTGGCCGTGGCCGACTGCGCTCCCGGCCCCGCGGCCGCCCTCTACGCCGCCTTCCAGGCGGGCGACCACGCGGAAGCGCGCCGCCTGCAGGAAGCGCTCACGCCCCTGGCCGTGGCCGTCACCAGCACCCACGGGATCGCGGGCCTGAAGATGGCCATGGACCTCGCGGGCCGGCGGGGCGGCGCGGTGCGCTCTCCCTTGCTGGGCGTCCCCCCCGCGGCCCGCGAAGAGCTACGAGGTCTCTTGGCGCGAGCGGAAGCGGCGTGCCCGCGCTGAGGTGACGGGCCGGGCATGAAGCGGCTGGCCATGGTTGCGGGCAGCCTGGCCGCCACCCTCCTCGCCTGCTACTCCGCCCTCCTCTTGGGGAGCTGGGGGTTCGACACCCGGCGCTTCGCCCAGCACCAGGGCCGCCTGCAGCGTCTTTTGGCGCGGGCCCCCCGGCTCGATCAAGTGGTCCAGGGGCTGGAGAACGAGGGCAGCCCCCTGCTCGCCGCGCCCCGGGGTGAGAGGGAGGTCCGCCAAGTGGCCTTGGAGCGGGGGGGACTCAAGAGCCGGGAGATCCTGGAGAAGGGGCGGCAGTGGCCCCAGACGCGGGTCTTCGCCGCCGGCGACATGGTCTACTTCCTCTACTTTGATCGGGAGGGGGTGATGCGCGACTTCACCTGCGTCAGCCGGTGAACGGCCCCTTCGGGTCCTCCGCGGTGGCCCGCGGGACGAGCACGCGGAGGGCGCGCGGGAGCAGCCCCACCTCCAGGCGGCCGGTCCCCGGCTCCGGCTCGCCGTCGCGGTGGTGCTCGATGGGCGTGGCCGCGGTCAGGATGGCGGAGGGGGCCGTCACCCGGCGGTAGCGCGAGAAGCCCTCGATGCTCCCCAGGAAGAGCCGCGGCATGTTGAGGACGATCTCCAGAGGGGAGGCCTCCTCCAAGAGCACCACTTCGAGCTGGCCGTCGTCGAGCCGTGCGCGCGGCGCGATCACCGCGCCCGCTCCATATTGGGCTCCGTTCGCGAACGCGACGACCAAGATCCGCGTCTCGATCCGCTCCCCGCCCGCCTCCAGGATGACGTGCACGGGCGGGTAGGAGAAGGCACCGGCCAGCCCCAGCCGCAGATAGGTCATGACGCCCCGCCGGCCCCCGTCGTTCCCGTTGTGCTGGAAGGCCCTCCCCACCGCGGCGTCGAAGCCGGCCCCCGCCAAATTGAGGAAGGGCTCCCCATTGACGAGGCCGACATCCATGCGCCGGGGCACGCCGGTCTCCAGGGCGCGCAGGGCCTGCCCCGGGCGAAGGGGGATGCCCAGGGAGCGGGCCAGGCCATTCCCCGAGCCCACCGGGACCACGCCCAGCATCGTCTCCGACCCGATCAGTCCCTGGGCCGCCTCGTTGACGGTGCCGTCTCCCCCCGCCACCAGCAGGAGGTCGGTCCCCTCCGCCACCGCCTCGCGGGCCAACTCCCGGGCGTTGCGCGGGCCCTCGGTCAGGCGGACGGTGAGGTCGGGCCAGGCGGGCCGGCCCCGCCGGAGCGTCTCCAGGGCGCGTCCGGCGTCGACGCCCGCCCGCGGGTTCAGGATGGCGCGGACCTTCACCCGGCCTCCTCGTAGACGCGCAACGTCGCCTCCACCATGCGGTCGGCGGTGAAACGCTCGAGGAACCGGAGCCGCCCTGCCGCCCCTAGGCTGCGCTGGCGTTCGGGATCGGTCAGGACCTCGACCAGAGCGGCGGCCAGGGCATCCGGGTCACGCACCGGCACCACCCGTCCCGTCCGGCCGTCCTCCACCGCCTCCGGGATCCCCCCCGCGGCGGTGGCCACCACGGGCAGGCCGAAGGCCATGGCGTCGAGGAGGCTGGTGCCGAGTCCTTCCAAGTGCGAGGAGAGGCAGAAAACGGTGAAGGCGGGCAGGAGGCGGTCCAGGTCG
>Ga0210384_10004399_pt1 | contig 15746 bp, 11 predicted proteins | sample IncBWH2MmetaG_FD_160574 | JGI IMG/M metagenome (GOLD analysis project Ga0210384, IMG submission 160574) | Forest soil microbial communities from Barre Woods Harvard Forest LTER site, Petersham, Massachusetts, United States - Inc-BW-H-2-M | ecosystem: Environmental > Terrestrial > Soil >...
CACTTGATTTCGCCCAAAATCTAGAAAACAAAGGACCGGATTTTTTCTTGCCTTGTAGATCTATGGTTCTTAAGGTAGTTACAGGCAAAATATTCTAAACATTGGAGTTAGCGCGTCTTTCCCGCGGCGATCTGCCGGGCCGGTTGCGCCTACGCTCTCGGATAACAGCAAAGCGCCGGTCGAAGGTTTTCGCCTTCGTCTGGTTGGACGGACTCAGCAATTGACGTGTGTAGTGAACACAGTGGCCAGGAGCTGCACCCTTGTCAGATTGTCAAAGATCTAGGTTATCTTGTAGATAACCTGTGTTGCTCTATTATATCGGTGGCGAGCGAATGAGATCAAGGAGAAAGTGGATGGGCCCTGAAGACAGTTCCCGAAATGGGAAACGTAAAGTGCGCGAACCGTGTGGGCCTGATGGCGCAAGACGATCTATACCTATGACATCTGGGGCTGTCTCTTCGGAATATGGCGAAACCCCAGGTTAGCGCCCGAAAAACGGGTGTTACGAGCCTGAATATACAAAGAACGGGCGCGAAACCTGGGGCACTCCAAGCCAGTTGCGCCCTCAGCGCCCCGCCGTCGTCTCTGTGCCTGTTGTAGCCGTGGCGAAGGCCGGGTGACGGCTGATGCCCAACTCTCTCAGAACTTTTGCGAGCTCTGGAATGGATGTCGGCTCCTCCGCTCGCAAGGTCTTCATCAAATTCTGGAAATCGTGAATGGCCGAAACCAGATACAGGTAGGTGGTTTCGTCCCGCAGCTTCATCCGAGCTGCAATGTGGGCAGCAACGCTGGCTCGCGCATGGAAGGCAACGTTATTGCGGAACTGCTGAAGCTCCTCATGCACAGCCCCCAGCGATAGCTGCGCCTTTACGATCTGTGGTTTGTGCTCCTGGAACAGCGCGAGCAGGCAGTTGAACGCATAGACCGCCCTCCCATCTGTATCGGCAAGCGTGGCGAACCAACCCAGGAAGCAGGTCCGAACTGTGTCCTTCAAGTCTTGGGCCGAAAAAGGTGAGTCAGATGGAGGAACAACGCTCCTGTCATAGAGGGCATTCACGAGGTAATCGAGACGGTTGATGTCTTCGGTACGCAAGCAAAGAATGATGTACTGTTCAATTGCTTCGGCCCGGTTCAGTTCCTTCTTCGCTCCCATCCACAACACTTTTGGTTCCATAATTACCATTTTACCTGTGGAAAGGCTGGAGTGAGATTGCCAGTACAGGAGGGCTCGCGCCAATGCCCAATCCGCATCGGTACTTCGTTGAAGAACGCAAGAATGGAGACATCGCTGTTAAGGGACAAGGCAAGGAGAGAGCGGCCAAACTTTTCGATGAAGGAAAGGAATCCGCTGCCACGAAGAGAGCCCATCATTTTGCCGGGCATGACGGCGTAGTTGAATTCAAAGGACCGGACGGAAGATTCGAGTGTCCGTGCGCTCGCTGCAAAGCCAATCGGAATGGGTGAGTGCTACTTGGACTCGGAAGTGGGGTTAGAAATTTGCCTTCACGGCAGAACTGATTTAGCTATTGCCGTGATGCTCTGGTGCCCATGACTGCGAACAATTCGGTAGCCGTCTTTAAGAGGAAACTCCCAAAATACGACTCCCCATAGTCGTTGTGCCCAATCAATTTGTCCGGTTTCCGGTGAGTGATAGACCAGAACTCTCCACAATCCGCCTCCGCTCATACCTCCCCAACTCTTCGGCATATCGGGGGCGCTTGAGTCCAGTTCAAAATCGAAATAGTCGTATTGACCGTGAGTGACCGGGTTTGGCCCAACAAAGCGCCCCGAGATTTGCAAATCGGCGTGAGTCGGAGTGAAGTTTCCGAGTTCTGCGGGTGCTCCCATCGTAACCCACACCTCCGCAGACTCAACGTTCAATGGCTTGGGCGGTGCCATTACGTGCTCGAACACTTGAAATGCCTCGATGCCGCCAACCTGCTCGGGAGGAATACGGAGTAGCGCAAGATCGGGGCCCCATTCGTTCCAACCTAAGTTGGGGGGTTGAAATGTAGTGGAAACAATCGCGGGAATGGGAATCGGAAATTTGTGGTCTATGTTGTCGGTCACGGTAATTCCCAGCGACTGCGCGGACTGAAGTGCATCCCAAACATGCGCGGCAGTCAAGATATAGTGAGAACCGCCCACGAAAACTAGCGAACCCGAGCCAACAAACTTGAGCCCGTTATCGTAGAGCGCCAACATCGCCACGCTGGAACTTCCGAGATTACGCACAATACGTTGTCGTAAATCCCCCGTACCTAACAATTGCGCTTCAATCTCTTTGAGGTTGCTCATTTGATTTGCTGATGCTATCACCTGTCATCGCGGCCTGAAGACGGCAGCAATTTTAGGGAAATATAGGGACACACGCGGTCTCCCGACCTATTCCGTGGAGCGCAGCCAATTTTGCAGTCGCAGCCCCTTGACTCGGGAGAATTCTCTTTCGTTGTCGGTGACAATCACGTAGCCAAGCGTCAGTGCCTGAGCCGCAATCAGCAGGTCATTTGCGCCGATTGGTGTACCCGCCTGCTCCAGACGGGTACGCAGCAATCCGTAGCTCTTGTCCGCCGGGGTCTCGAAGGGCAAGACTTCCAGCGCTCCAAGCACGGCGTCTAACTGGGATGAGAGGTGGGGCGAGCCTTTCTTATCGGCTCCATAACGAAACTCCGCAGCGACGATGATGCTGGTACAGACCTGCTTTTCGCCAACTGTGCGAACGTGCCTTGCCACTTTTCCCTGCAGGTTGCGGACGAGATCGGAAACGATGTCGGTATCCAGAAGTTAGCGCATTAAAGCTCGACCCCATCAGGGGGAACATCCAGAATCGGGGGGAAATCCTCCGGCAACGGCGAAAACCATAACATTTGACAGAGTTTTGACAAGGGCGTGACAGGCGGTTCGCGCCGCTATAGTACCTTCTCGCCGCTGGGATCACAAGAGTCCGCAAAGAGACTGGAGCCACAAATGAATCCAAGAAATTCGTCGTACCGTCTGTTTTTTCGCGTTCTAGCGATAACTCTGTGCAGCTTAACCTGTCTGGCCGCCGCTCAGACCGCGCCAACCCAAAGGCCCAAGGGACCGGGCAAGATCACGGTGGCCCCGAAGTTCGGTGGTCAGATCGCAGGCTACGACATCGATCAGAATGGGACTGAGGGCCTTCTCACTGAACAAAAGACTTTAAGCAATGGAAACACCTTGAGTGCGGTTGAGACGTTCGACCAGAAGACGGGGAAAATCGTAAAAGTCATTAGGAAGGGCGTAACCCAATTCGACGACGACCTTGTGATCGGCATCGTCGGCACTTCGACAGGCATCGTGCTGCACGAACACGCCATTGCCAACGGTGCCATTCGCACCTACCACCTGATAAGTCCTCTCAATGCGAACAAGTACACCGGCATATGGCAACCGCCGCATTTTGACAACAGGGACATTGTGTTTGGGGTCAGCCGGAATCAAGGAGCGGTCAACGCCGCGTTTCTCACACTGCATGACATCTACCCCGGGACCACAGACTTTGCTTTTACGGAAGACATGCAAAGCAATACTTTTGGGAAAGAGATCACGTTGACCGCTACTGGCTTCACGCCGTTTTCCTTCCCGGCCTTCGCCTTCGACGTCAAGACCAATACAGGTGTGCTCGCGAGTGAGACCGGGTGCAACTATTGCACTCCCGACATCGGATTGGTCAACCTCGGCAGCGGCGAATTCAACGAATTTCAGGGACTGGGCAAAGGGCTCCAAGGGCTCGCCGTCGATTCCGACGATGGCATTGCCTGTACGACCTCCGCAGACGACGCTAGTGTTCAGTTTTACGATCTCAAAACCGAGACCGGCATCACCGAGGTCCTTCCCGGCGGCGAGGGACAGGCGCAGAGCGGGTTCGATGTCGAGTACGATCCCATCCACAAGCTTTTCCTTGTCTTCCAGCCCGACGGCCCAGGAGAGCACAGCTTCATTCAGGTTTACGATCCCAAGGGAAACTTGGCGGACTCGATAGATTTCGGCCCGTTCAACCGGTTCGGTGGCTACATGGCATTGCAGCCAAAGACACGCAGCGGATTCCTGGGTGAAGGTCCCATCCTGCGGTCCTTCACGTACTAGTCTGGATCGGAGACGCGGCCCAAAGCCGGGCGTCGATGGTGCCGAAGCGCAAGACGGACATGAGGGACGCAGCGCATCTGCTTGAGTTGCCGCGGAGCGGACGGATTCTGCGCCTGTGGTGCTTCTGCAGTTCAATAATGCTGACGTCTAGGACAAAACGAGGGGACAGACGGGACGTATCCGGTTTCCTCGCGCCACTGAGCTGCAAGAAAAACTGGTGAACGTCCGCGTCTGTCCTACATTCGTCCAGGTGTTTGAAGCCCCGTGGTTTGCGTTTTAATCCGACCTATGGCTACTTAAACGTGATCATGCCGAACAGGCCGTCCTTGCCGCTGTTCGGGCCTGCGGTGAAATAGAGGGCGTTGGTTTTGCCGTTGATCGAAGAACCGCCGCCAAACTCGAGGCCCCAGAGTTGGTCGATTTTGATCGGTTTGCCTTTCGAGTTCGTGATCGTGCCCACGAGAGCGCCAGTTGTAGGATTGAACCCGCTGATGGTGCTGGTTAGATTGTTGTCGTTACCCACCAGCAAGGTGTTGCTGAGTGGACCAAAATTGCTTGGAGCCATGGCAAAGCCCCAAGGCCGGTTTAGTGGCTTGCCATGAATCAGCCGTTTTACGAGTGTCCCAGCTTCCTGGAAGACGTCGACATAGCCGCCGAGTCCACCGTTGGTTGCGGCAAAGGACACATAAAGCATCCCATTGATATCCTGCACATTATAGGTCGAGAAGCCCTTGGGTACTTTTGGATCCGTGAACGACTTTACGAAATTGAAATTGCCATCGTAAATCTCGATTTGGTTGCTATTGAAGTTGGCAACATAGAGGAAGTTGCCGGATGTGTGCGCGGTGACGGCAATACCGGTATAGATTGCATTCTTGCCATGATTGTCCACGGCAACCAGGGCTGAAGAGCGGTTGAAGTGCGACCATCCCTGGATGGAGCCGTCAAGAGTTGCGAAAAGAAAAGCCGAGGCCCAAGTGTCGATCTGGAATTGGTTCGATCCGTTGTAGGCAATTCCTGTGGGGGTGCCAGAGCCAGTTCCGTTGTGGGCTGGAACGATCACCTGCAGAGACTGCGGATGTCCTGAGCCATCGTAGAGTGTGGACCGGCCGTCATTTTCATCGCTGACCCAGAAAGGCTGGCCAGGGCCGTAAACCAATCCCCATGGGTTCTGTAGCAGCGAGTCGGTGTGCTTGGCTCCGCTCACATTGGAGGTCAGTTTCGTCAACGAGTAAGACTGCGCCTGGGCCAGGCTGGGAAGAATTCCGAGCGCGAGCCCCAGAACTGCGGCCAGCGCGAGAAGCCGGTCGGGTTTGCTGTTCATGTTGTCTCCTTTAATTAAATTTTCATGGACGGATGGGTGTCCGATTTATAGCGCGTGCCTTGCTCGTTCCATTTGGTTTGCGCATGGTCAGGAATACTAGGTTCAGAGGGCCGTCGAGTTGTCAAAGAATTTTCTGGATTCGATTAATTTTCCATGAATTTTGCCGTCTGGCTCTTGAGCCCACCATGAATAATGCGGATCCAGGTCAATTGCGCGTAGCACACGAACGGGGTCGATGACTGGGTTGATACCATTCGTGCGGAAGAGGCTTTAGCCAGTCTATGGGGAGGGGACGACGGGCACTTGAAGACAAACCTGGGAACAGACGGGACGAAGACAAAGTTGTGAGCGAAGCCTGGGGGCGCGGACGACACTTCTCCGATTTCTTCACGCCACTAAGCCGAAAGAAAAACTGGAGAACGTTCGGTCGTCCCCCAGTTTGCCTTTTTCAGAGGAAAGTTTGACCAGAATTTACGCTCATAGCTTTTGTTTCATGCGAGGCGGATTAACTTGCGCTTAACCTTACTTGTAGGTTGCGACGTAGCCGGAGACACTGCCGTTGTTCGTTAGTTGGTAACCTCCAACAATTTCGCTTTTATCGTTGATGCCCCAGGCAAAGCTTCCAACCGCCTTGGGATAGTCAAACTTGAAGATAGTGCCCTGGTGCCGCAATGCGGAGTGCGTCTGGCCGGCGCCATCCAGCCAGAAATATGAGACATCATTTGCGTTGTTGAGGCCGGCGGCGTACGAAATCGCGGCGCCAGGAACATTGATCGTTTTGTAAGTCTTCCCGTCGTAGATGGAGTTATTGTTTACTCCGCTTGGGGACACCCAGTACATAACCATGTGTCCGTCATTGTTGATGTCCATTACAACCGTGAACACAGAGCCCGGGACATCGATCGTCTTGTATCTTCCGCCGCTTAATAGAAATCCATGCACAACGTTATCGGCACCTATGTAAACCCCGACAATATCGCCTTTGTCGTTAATCCCGTTGGCGATCGAGAAAGTCGCACCTGCGGGACTAACGTCCGTAAACTTGCCATTCTTGTATAAAAATCCCCGCGGAACTCCCGGCGTAGGCTCATACGAGCCTACGACCATGATTGGGCCGTTGGGATTTAAATTGTTGGCCTGGGTACAGGTGCCGTTGGGATCATTAAGTTTCGTCAGCTTTTTTCCATCGAGGATGAAGCTGTGACAGACATTGGCTTTGTCCGTATACGGCCCGACGATCACGCCAGCATTGTTGATGCCGTGGATCCAAGTCTCCGCGGCCCCGGGGACATTCTTGGTGGTGAACTTGAAGGTTAGCGGGGGCGCGTCGCTCGCGCCGGCAGTAATCGCGAACGCCAACCCGAGGGTTAGCAAGAATAGCGGCATCTTGGCAGTCCTGATCATATGTTGTCTCCTGGGAAAATCAGTCGTCTGCGGGAGTTACCGCGATATGCGCTTTTTCTCCTCGTACCGGATTGGACTCTGATTCGGGCAGCCCCCTCAGGTGGCCACTCTACCAGCGGGCGTCGAGATTGGGCAACTGACTCTAAAAAATCTTTGGAAATGTGCGCTTCCCTTGCAGACCATGTACAAATTATTGCACTTGATTAATTTGGTAAAGCGTCGCTGGCGCACGACAGGTATTTGGGCGCTCAGGAAAGTAGCAACGCGTTGCTTACCCCGTTGGATAGGTTCGCGATCCTGCATAATTTTCACCACGGAGCTGGATTGAGATGAGAGGCTATTTTCTTCCGCGGGCCAAACTGCCTAACGCTTCGGGCTGCAGCGTAATCACATTCGGGCCAGTGATCTGGCCGGCGATGATCGCCTTGTTGGGGACGGTCTCGTAGGCGTAGCCAGTCAGGGTGCCGCTCACATCGCCGTATTGCCGATGGTGCCCAAGCGTGACGCTGAGTCTGGCCCAGCCGTAGTGAACTTTGCCGTGAACCACAAACTTTAATCCCAGATATCGATCTCTGACACCCTTACCTTTGCCGGCCCACGGGCCCAGGTCGGAATACTGGCTGGTGTGGACACGGTTGAAAAGCTCCTCTGCCATAAATGGGTGATGAACGGGGAATTTGCGTTTTGGTCCGATTCGGGCGCCTGCAGGCAAAGCGTAGGCGGCAGAAAAAAAATAGCTGCTGCGACTAAAACGTCTCCCGGCGACCGCGTTGTTCATATTGCGATATCCGGATGCGTTGAGCCCTACGAAGCCCGAGCTGCCCACGTAATATGTCGTGCGCAGTACAAAATCCTTGATGCCGTCGTGGTTGAGATCAATGTACAGGGGAAAGCCTGTGTGGGTCACTTGATGGGTTTCCGTATAGACAACTTTCGCCTCGGAGGCCCCGGACAGCGCCAGCACACTCACTCCGGCTGCGCTTGCCACCAGCGCATACGTATTGAGTTGCCGGTTAAGGGAATCGGAAATTTCGAATGTCTTACGGGGGTGGGGAGCGCTGGACATAAGTCTTCCTCCGAAGGCGTTTCATTATCCGTTGCGCGCGCCACAATACGCGAAAAAAAAGGTCCAATTAACGGAAAATTTACCGGATCGTCACAGAGCCGTCGTAGGTCGTCTGTAAAGTTGGCGCTGGCAAGATTAGCCCCGCTCGTATTTCCACCCCAATGTCGCACAGCCGATCCCAGTTGCGTGATGAAAAAATTCAAAGAGGAGAACGGTACATGTCTCGAAGAACATCCAAGTTTCGAAAAATGTTTCGAATTAAGTCTCGAAATAAGTCGCGGATCAACTGTTTGCGTCCGCTCGCCGGCCTGCTGGCGGCGGGGCTGAGCCTTCCGGGGCTCGCCGCTGCCCAGTCCAAGGAGTTCCCCACTTACGTCACCGGTCCGCAGCCGAACGGCTCGTGGGTGGTCAGCGATGGCGCGGTCATCACGCCAGCTGGCACCCAAGTCGACCTTGGCATCCGGGTCCGCGCCAAGGCTATCGCGCTGAACCCCAATGTCCGCAGTCACACCGCTGCCGTCCTCACCCTGGGCGCGACGCAGGCCGTGGAGATATTTGACACCAACACCGGCAATGTCCTGCAGAACTACGCCACGTTCGGACAGGATGCGAGCGGCAGCTATAGCGGCATAGCCTATTCGGCGGATGGCAAGCACCTGGTGTTCAGCCAGGACAGCAGCAATGTCACCATCGCCAACGTCACAGCAGAGGGCTTGCTGGAAGACAACGCACAGATCAGCGTACCGCCGAACAATTCCTTCATCACCTGCTTCAAGAACAGCCCCCCGGGATCTTATGCGGTACCTTGCGGCACGTTCTATAGTCCGAGCACTTCTTATCCCGGCGGCCTCGCGCTCTCACACGATGGCAAGAGCGCCTACGCCTTGCTGAACCAGAACGATACGCTCGCCCAGATCGACCTGACCACGGATACGCAGGGCGAGCAGATCCGCGTCGGCAACGCGCCGCACAGCGTCGTGATCGACGGCAAGGGCACGACCGCCTACGTCAGCAACGAGGGTGGCCGGGCCGCTACCGAGGCGGACTTCCAGATCTGGTCCGCCGGTACTGAAATCGTCGCCGACTCAGTGATTGGCGCCGCGATCACCGGTACCGTTTCTGTGGTGGATCTGCCCTCGATGACGGTCACTGCTAACATCTCGACGGGTCTGCACCCGACCGCATTGGCGTTCTACGGACCCTACCTGTTGGTCGCCAATACCTATAGCGACACCATTTCGGTGATCGACACGGTCACGAACGTGGTAGCGCGGACTATCAACCTTGCGCTGCCGATCGGAGTGCCCGGCCAAGGTCCGGCCTATGGCGCCGGTCCGAGCTCGATTGCCGTCGATGCCGAGAATGGTGTTGCCTACGTCGCGCTGTACAATGTCAACGCGATCGCGGTGGTCAACCTCACCAAGGGCGTGCCGAATCCCGTGTTGGGCATGATCCCAGTAGCCTATGCGCCAAGCTCGGTCGTGCTGAACAAGGCCAATAACACGCTCATCGTTGCCAATGACAAGGGCATCGGCACCCGTCTTTCATACGAGTGCGACTACAACGTCTGCGACTACAATACCCACCAGGACAATGGCACCGTCAGCATCGTTCCCGTGCCGCTTCCCGGAACCTTGCAGGGGATGACGCAGCAGGTTATCTACAACAACCACTGGGATTTGTCGGAAAATATCAAGTCTGCCTCCGGTGGCAACCCGAAGACCAAGCCGGTCGCAATCCCGGCCAAGATCGGCGATCCGTCGCTGATCAAGCATGTGTTTCTGATCGTCCGTGAAAACCGCACCTATGATCAGATTCTGGGCGACGTGGCCGCCGGCAATGGCGACCCCAGGTTGGCAGTGTTCGGTTACGACCCCGCGAACAAGATCCTGGACACGCCGAACGTGCACAAACTGGTGAAGCGCTTCCCTCTCTTCGACAATTTCTACGACCCAAGCCGCCAGTCGGCTGACGGTCACCAGTGGATCACCGAGGGCATGGCGCCCTACGCCGACGACATCCAGTCACCTGACTGGGTCCGCAGTTATCCAGGCGGGAACGGCGGCGATGCACTGGCCTATCAGAAGAAGGGCTTCCTGTTCTCGGAAGCGTCGGCCGCCGGTCTGCCGCTGAAGCTGTACGGCGAATACGTTGAGAACGATACGTTCGCAACGAAAGACGGGGTTGAGCCGACCTGGACCGAGTTTTACCAAGACGCGGAGCGTTTCCTGCATGGGAAAGAGAAGACGCTGCACTATCAGAACGTGGTCCAGGCAGAGTCCTCTATCCCGGCCGTGTATAACCACCTCATCAAGAACTTCCCGCAGTTCGATCTGAACATCCCCGACCAGTTCCGCTACGCTCTGTGGGTGCAGGACTTCAATAATGACGTGAAGGCCGGTACGGTGCCCGCATTGAGCATCCTGTGGATCATGTGCGACCACACCGGCGGCCCGCCGACGGTGGACGCAGAACAAGCCGATAATGACTTGGCAGTGGGGCGCATTATCGACACCATCAGCCATAGCCCAGTCTGGTCCACGTCCGCGATCTTCATGGAGGAAGACGACGCGCAGAACGGGGTCGACCACGTCGACGGTCATCGGAGTCCTGGCTATGTCGTCAGCCCGTATGCCGTGCAGTATGGGCCCACCCAACACTACTACTACACGCAAGTCAACATGACTCGGACGATCGAGCAAATCCTTGGTCTGACGCCCATGAACCAGTTTGACCTCATTGCGTCGCCGATGAGAACGGCTTTCGTCAACAATCCGCCCAAGAAGAACTTCGCCCCGTGGATGCACGTGCCGAACCAGGTCCCGCTGAACCAGGGCGTTGGAGCGAACGAAGTCAACCCAAAGGGCAGCGGTACGATCAAGGCCCTGAGGGCGGCTTGGCTCGAGAAGAAGCAGGAGATCTTCGCCGGCAAACTCACCAAGCCCGACGCCGAGGACCCGGACACCGTCAACCATCTGAACTGGTACGAGGCCACCGGGTTTACGCGGCCTTATCCGGGTGAGAAGACGGTTCGCCCCCCAAGCGAATTCAACAACCCGGCACCTGCCGGGGACGACGACGACGGGGACGAATAAAACACGTTCCGATTGCAACAGCCCTCTCCCCGATTATCGGGGAGAGGGCTTTTTTTGTTCACGCTCCAAACGCGAAATCAGGTCGCGGACCCACAGTTCGCGAAGTCGGAGGCGTGACATCCCGGCATGAGTGTTGCAGTGCGCCTTACGCCGACGCCAGTGGTAGAGGCGCACCCAGAACTTGAACGAGACTGTTTGGCCCGCAACAAGCTTTGTTCAGCCGCTGAAAATCACGCTGTAGTTCCTTGCTTTCCCGAAGTGCATCCACAGTAGCGCTGAGTATGGCAGCCGCGTGTAGATCGGATGGCATGACAAGTTTGTAGTGCATCCACTTACCTTCGCGCCTGGCTGCCACGATACCTGCGCGTCTTAGGTAGGCCAAATGCCTTGAAATCTTCGGCTGTGGGACGCCGATAACTTCGACGAAGTAACAGACACAGACTTCCTGCTTTGCTACCAGGTTGATGAGCCGAAGACGAGTGGGATCAGCCAGCGCACGGAAAAGCCGTTCAAGTGGGAACGTCTGTTTCATGGGTGAAGTCTAGCACAACACATGCGGCTTGACGAATGTGTTGTCAATCTGTATCCTTGACGCATTCGCGAATGCGAATATGATTTCGATTCCTCGGAGGCACGGCAATGACGACGAAGAGCGTAACCGCCTTGAAAGTGCATCTGGCCATCAACGTCCACAATGTTGAACGAAGCATCGCGTTTTATCGCAACATGTTCGCAATTGAGCCCAGCAAAGTGCGGACGGGATACGCGAAGTTCGATGTGCAGAACCCACCGCTGAACTTCACGCTAAATGAAGTGCCGTTTTCGGATGCTGGGGCGCTATCTCACATGGGCATTCAACTCTCGTCAACTGCCGACGTGCTTGCGGTGCGTCAAAGGTGGGCTGATGCAGGTCTATTCCCCAGAGATGAAATGCAGACCAATTGTTGTTTCGCGACACAAGACAAGACATGGGTCCGCGATCCTGACGGCAATGAATGGGAAGCCTTTGTGGTTTTGAAAGACAATCTGCCGGAAAAACAAACCGAGCAAAGTTCTGCGTGCTGTGCGCCCGGATGCTGCGCACCATCGGAGCATTCCAATGTCTAAGGCAAGAGTTCTATTCCTCTGCACGGGCAACTCTGCGAGAAGTCAGATGGCCGAAGGGTACCTCCGCCATATTGCTGGAGATGAGTTTGAGCCGTTAAGTGCGGGGATCGAACCGAGGGGTCTTAATCCACTGGCGGTCGAAGCAATGCACGAAATCGGCATCGACATATCTCAGCAGAAGTCCAAGGATGTTCGAGAGTTTCTTGGGCAGGCAATTCCATACGTCGTTACCGTTTGCGACAACGCCAAAGAGAAGTGCCCGACATTTCCACGCACTTTTAAGTTCCTGCATTGGTCGTTCGACGACCCAGCAGAAGCAGCGGGTTCGCACGACGAGAAACTGGGGGTGTTCCGCCGAGTGCGAGATGAGATTGCGAGTCGAATCCAGCACGAACTAGTGACTCCGCGCATCGCAGCAACCTCATGAACCCACCATCGCTCTCCAAGAGGGTCATAGCAGAGATGCTGGGCACAGCGCTGCTTGTGGCTGCTGTGGTGGGTTCTGGCATCATGGGAGAAAGCCTATCGGCTGGGAACGTGGCAATCGCACTGCTGGCGAACGCCATCGCAACTGGCGCTGCTCTGGTTGCGCTGATTTTGACGTTCCGACCAATCTCTGGCGCTCACCTCAACCCACTCGTCACCCTTGGCATGGCGACGCGCAAACTCATGCCGTGGTCGGAAGTGACCCTCTACGTCGGGGCTCAATCCGTCGGCGGGGTTATGGGTACGCTGCTGGCGCACGTCATGTTCGGAAAAGAACTGTATTCTCTATCGCATCATCAAAGGTCAGGACTTGCGCAACTAGTGAGCGAGTTTGTCGCCGCGTTCGGCCTGCTGTGCGTGATCTGGGGCTGCCTGAAGATAAGCTCCGCACTGGCCGTGCCTATTGCAGTCGCCAGCTACATCACTGCCGCATACTGGTTCACCGCGTCCACCTCGTTCGCAAACCCCGCCGTCACGCTTGCGCGGTCAATCACTGACACCTTTTCGGGAATTCGGCCTCTCGATGTACCAGGCTTCATTCTGGCACAGGTTGCTGGGGCGATAACCGCTACGCTGCTGTTCCGCTGGCTAGGTTGTGAAGAAGGCTGATCAGGATGCGAGGCCAGGAAGCGTTGCCGGAGAGTTGTGCTAAAACGTGAAGCGCGCTGAAAACTGCAGCACGCGGGGAAGGCCGTTCGGGCTGATTTCCTGCAGCGTGCGAAAATTGCCCGTTCCGGAGTTGGGCACCAGGTAGCAAGTCTGCTTCAGGGTTGTGCCGTCACCGCAGTTGGTCCCAATCGGGTTGTATTGCAACTGGTTGATCCCGTTGCCATTCTGCACGTAGTAGTTGGCGTGGTTGAATAGATTGAACGCTTGGACTTGGAGTTGCAGTTCCTTGCCTTCCTTGATCGAAAAACTTCGGGCCAGTCCAACATCGATCCTCTCCAACCACGGGCCGTAGAAAGAATTCAGGCCGATACCCGGCGTTGGGCCACCACCATTGATGCCCCCCGCGGTGTTTGCGGTGCTTTGGTTAAAGGCAGCGTCGTTAAGGTTTCCATTGGCGCCATCGCAATTGCTCAATGACAGGGTCGAACTGGTGCATGCGGGACTCAACAAGCCGGCGTAAGGACGACCGGAAGAGAACTCCATGACGCTGCTCAGCGTCCAACCTGAGAGCAGCGCCCGACCAGTGCCTGAACTGGTCAGTCCTTCCAGCCTGGGCCGGTAGACGCCGGCAAAGCTAATTCGATGCCGCTGGTCCAACAGTGAAGGAGCGTGCGTATTGCTGAAGTCGAACTGATTGTTGAAGTCCATCCCATCCAGCATCAGGCTCTTGGCAAAGGTGTAAGAAAATTGCAAGGAAACGCCTCGCGTCATGCGGCGCTGCAACTGTACGAAGAAGGAATTGTAATAGTTTTGCGCGGGACTGATCAGTTCGTTGATTTGGCCGAGGTTGGGGTTGATGCGGCCTTCCGTGAGCAGACCATTGTCCATGTTTGGCAGGTTGATGGTCGGCCCGCTGCAGGGTGCTGTGGTTGCGCTGGGAGGACACACGATGTATGTCGTCGTGCCTTGCAACGGATTCAGGTTCAAGTCATACGCGCTGCTGGAAAGCAGATGCACGCCGTGATTCCACATGGTGCCGATACTTAGAGTAGTGTTCTGGAAGATCTCTCGCTCAATCTGCAAACTCGCTTGCAAAATATACGGTACCCGAAACTGCGGAGAAACCAGGGAAATGTCCGGGGAAGCCTGGAATAGAGGGGAGTTGCCCGGAAGGATATTCGGAAACGTTGGAGCCTGTTGATTCGGCGAACCTGCGGTGTAAGTGATACTCACCGATGATTGCTGTGACGCCAGCCCGTTCGACACGACCGCATTGCGGTAGTTCAGGCCATTCATGTTGGTATAGAACTCCCCGAATCCTCCGCGCACCACCGTTTTCGATGCAGGCTGCCAGGAAAATCCCAAGCGTGGAGCCAGGCGTCGGAACTGGTTCGGATACTGGCCGGTGAGCGGGAAGGCTGGATTTTCTGCCGGCTGCGGGTAAACCTGGAAGTCCTCGCGCAAGCCCATCTCCAGGGTCAGCTGCGGCAATGCCCGGAACGAGTCCTGCACATAGAATCCGTAGTAAGGCACGGAAAAAGAAAAAGTCGGGTTTCCGGAAGACTGACTGAAGACGTTGTATTGACCGAGCGCAAAAGCCTCCAGATTCGAAAATTCATAACTGCCGAGGAACGACCCGAACTGGACGGCCGCGTTCGGGTCCGCACCGCCATCGTTGTTATCCGCATCCCAGGCGCGATTCATATCGAAGCCGAATTGCAGCGTGTGTTTGCCGATTACGTAATCAACCCGGTCGGACAGAGAGTACTGTCTTTCAAAAACCCTCCCCACAGAGAAAGGAGCATTGCCTAAAATAAAAGCGGCCGGGCTATCCAGAATCAACGTTGGGATGTTTGGAGCCAACCCGGTGGGTGTCGAGATCTCGTTGTCCTGCGACGTGGCGACGTGAAACTCGTTCAGCAGGTTGGAGGAGAACGTGTGCGTCCACCCCAGGCCGACCTGGAAGGTATGCACATAGGCATTGGCCAGCGTTTGCGCTCCGTAGTTTCCTACGATCGGGTCTGTGATGACGCCTCCGGGCGAACTGAACCGGTTTAAATTCAAGCTGAGGAACATGCCATCGCGGGGAGTGGGCTGAAAATCCAGCCGGGGCGTAATCACCCAATCATTGCGCTGTCTTGCTTTGGTGCCGAGATTGGAGTTGAGCGCGTTCACCGTGTTCGACACTTGCTGGAGGTACACAGGATTGAAGGGATCAGGCGCCGTGTTGTTGCCCGGTACCGGCAAGGGCCCGTTCGGCGGAGGTAACAGTGTTCCGGCCGGAATTCCAAAGTTAGCACTCAAAAAAGCAGGCAAGTTCGCGGGCGTCGTCGCCAACGCCGAGTTGATGACAGAAATCGGATTGTTCCGCAATTGCTGCTCATAATCTACGAAGAACCAGAGACGGTTACGCAGGATGGGGCCTCCCACGCCGCCGCCGAATTGCTGCAAAGCATCCAGCGGTTTAGGGAAGCCGCTGGCTTTGTCGATCGCGTCGTTAGCTCCCGTCGCGGAGTTCCTGTTGTAATAGAACGCACTGCCGTGGAGC
>Ga0210384_10004400_pt1 | contig 15745 bp, 11 predicted proteins | sample IncBWH2MmetaG_FD_160574 | JGI IMG/M metagenome (GOLD analysis project Ga0210384, IMG submission 160574) | Forest soil microbial communities from Barre Woods Harvard Forest LTER site, Petersham, Massachusetts, United States - Inc-BW-H-2-M | ecosystem: Environmental > Terrestrial > Soil >...
GCGGCTGGGGCTAGGAAGAGAGAGCGGTCGCGCTTCGCACGATGCCCACCTTAGTGACGATAAAACCGTCGCGAAGATGGGGCACCCGGCAAGCAATGCACATCCCACCCTTCGCGGTGAGGCTGGGAAGGATGGGGCACCCGGGGATTCTCGTTCGGGAAAGACGGAGGAGGATGCGGCCGGTTCGGGGTTGGATGGGATTCGGACGAAGACGGCGCTGGAGGAGTGGGTGTTTACGGCGGAGTATGCGGTGCCGCTGGTGCGGAATCACTTCAAGGTGCATTCGCTGGATGGGATGGGTTTGGGTGGGCATGAGGCTGCGGCTGTGGCTGCCGGGGCGCTGTTGCATTACATGCGGCAGACGAAGCAGGGTGGACTGGAGCATGTGGATGGGCTGCGGTTTTATGAGCGGTCCAACTGTTTAGAGCTTGATGCGGTGAGTGTGAGGAATCTGGAGCTGGTTGAGCCGCTGTTTTCGGGGGAGTCGGCGCAGACTACGTTGTTCTACACGATGGATGCTTGTTGTACGCCGATGGGCAAGAGGTTATTGCGGGCTTCGTTGTTGCGGCCTGCCAGTGGGTTGGGGGAGATTGAGGCTCGACTGGAGGCGGTGGGGGAGGCGGCGAGTGATTTGCGGCGGCGGGAGGGGCTGCGGCGGTCAATGGATGGAGTGCTGGACCTGGAGCGGCTGCTGGGGAGGGTGGCGTTGGATTCGGCTGGGCCGCGGGAGGTGATGGCGCTGGCGAAGACGCTGGGTTGTCTCCCTGGGTTGGTGGCGGCGGTGAAGATGTTTGAGAGTGCGAGGTGGCGGGAGTTGGGGGGGAGGGTCGATCCGCTGGAGGATCTGCACGAGATGATTGTGCGGACGATTGCGGAGGAGCCGCCGGTTTCGCTGGGAGATGGCGGGGCGATTCGCGAGGGCGTGGATGCGGAGTTGGACGAGTTGCGGGAGTTGAGCAGGAGCGGGCGGCAGTCGCTGGCGGCGATTGAGGAGAGAGAGAGGGCGCGGACGGGGATTGGGTCGCTGAAGGTGCGGTTCAATACCGTGTTTGGGTACTACCTGGAGGTGACGAAGGCGAATGCGAAGGCGGTGCCCGCGGACTATGAGCGGAAGCAGACGCTGGTGAATGCGGAGCGGTTTACTACGCCGGAGTTGAAGGAGTATGAGACGAAGATTTTGACCGCGCAGGAGCGGAGTGCGGAGATTGAGCGGCGAATCTTTGCGGAGCTGCGGCGGCAGTTACTGGAGGCCGCGGGCCGGATGCGCGAGACGGCGCGGAATGTGGCGCAGATTGATCTGCTGGGATGCTTTGCGCATCTGGCGGCGCTGCGCGGGTGGGTGAGGCCGCAGGTGGAGGAGTCGGGTGTACTGGAGTTTGTGCAGGCGCGGCATCCGGTGGTGGAGAGACGGATGGAGGAGTCGGGTGGTGGGCGGTTTGTGCCGAACTCGGTTTATATGGATGCCGGCTTGGATGCAAAGACAGGGCCGGCGGTGTTGTTGATTACCGGGCCTAATATGGGGGGCAAAAGTACGTATCTGCGGATGGCGGCGCTGCTGGTGGTGATGGCGCAGATGGGTTGCTTTGTTCCTGCGGAACGGATGCGGTTGGGGTTGGTGGATCGGATTTATACGCGGATTGGGGCGAGCGATAACGTGGCGCGGGGGCGGTCGACGTTTATGGTCGAGATGACCGAGACGGCGGCGATTTTGAATACGGCGACAAACCGGTCGCTGGTGCTGCTGGATGAGATGGGGCGTGGGACGGCTACGTATGATGGGTTGAGTCTGGCGTGGGCTACGGTGGAATATCTGCATGACCGGATTGGGGCGCGGACATTGTTTGCGACGCACTACCATGAGCTGACGCTGCTGGCGGAGAGGCTGGAGCGGCTGACGAATCTGCGGGTGACGGTGAAGGAGACAGCGGGAGGGATTGTGTTTCTGCATACGGTGGAGGCAGGGCCGGCGAGTAAGAGTTATGGGATCGAGGTTGCTAAGCTGGCGGGGCTGCCTGCGGGTGTGATCGCGCGGGCGCGCGAAGTGTTGAAGGTGCATGAGCGCGCGGAGACGCAGCAGGTGCGGGAGGCTTCGCCTGCGGCGGTGCAGATGCAGATGACGATGTTTACTCCGCTGTCGCAGAGGATTGTGGATAGGCTGGCGGAGGCTGATGTGGATGGGTTGACTCCGCGAGAGGCGCTGAATCTGCTGGCGGAGTTGCAGCGGGAGTTGAAGGCGTAACAGTGATCAAATAGATAGCGACGGATAAGAGCGATACTTCGAAGTTTATTTATTTTTATCTGTTCTTATTTCTTTGATCACCGTTACGCTTTTCTTTTGGGTGCAAGGGAGGAAAGAAACGTTTGGCGAAAAGAATGGTGGTGGCGGGAGTGATGAGTGGGACTTCGGCGGATGGGGTGGATGTGGCGGTGTGCCGGATTTCGCCATCGCGGGTGGAGGGTGGGACGCCTGTGGTGAAGCTGCTGGGGCATGTGGGGGTGGCTTATCCGAAGGCGGTGAGGGCGGCGGTGCTCGGCGCGATGGATGCGTACGCGATCTCTGTTGCGGAGTTGGCGCGGCTGAACTGGCGGCTGGGCGAGGTGTATGCGGACGCGGTGGAGAAGGCACAGAGCTCGGTTGGAGTGAAGATCGGTTTGGTGGGATGTCACGGGCAGACGGTATATCACCAGGGAGCGGCGGAGAAATATCTGGGGAGAGCGCTGCGGGTTACCTGGCAGATGGGTGAGGCTTCGGTGATTGCAGAGCGATTGCGAGTGCCGGTGATTAGTGACTTTCGGCCGGCGGATGTGGCTGCGGGTGGACAGGGGGCTCCTCTGGTGCCGATGCTGGATTACTGTATGTTTCGTTCGGCGAAGGTGAGCCGGGTGCTTCTGAACCTGGGAGGGATTGGGAATTTGACGGCGATTCCTGCGGGGGTGGGTGTGGATGGCGTGATGGCGTTCGATACGGGGCCGGGGAATATGGTGATCGATGATTGTATGCGGCGGCTGTATGAGCGGGACTTCGATAAGGGCGGGATAGTAGCGGGTACGGGGAATGTGTTGAAGGATGTGGTGGAGGAGGTTTTGAAGGAGGGGTACTTCTCTGCCCTGCCGCCGAAGTCTTGTGGGCGGGAGCAGTTTGGGGAGGCGTTTGTTTCGCGGTTTATTGCGATGTGCCGGAAGGCGGGTGGACGAGAGGATCGTGATGAGGATGTGGTGGCTACGGCTACGGCTTTGACGGCGGCTTCTGTTGTGGATGCTTATCGTCGGTTTGTTTGGGGGCATGTTGGGCAGGCGGCTCCTTTGGCGCAGGTAGAGTTTGTGGTGGCGGGGGGTGGGACGAAGAACGATGTATTGATGGGGCTCCTTCGGAATGGGTTGGAGCCGTTGAAGGTCAAGGTTAGGATGGTGGGGGAGTTGGGGGTTCCGGCGCAGGCGAAGGAGGCGGTGGCGTTTGCGCTGACGGCGTGGCTGAGTTGGAATGGGCTGCCGGGAAATGTTCCGGCGGCTACGGGGGCGCGACGGGCGGTGGTGTTGGGGAAGATTACCAATAGATGATTTTTTTGGCGGAGCGGAGGAAAGCGGTGCGCTTTGCGCATGCCCACTTTAGCGCTGAAACCGCGCGAAGATGGGGCACCCGGATTTGTAGCGTTGTGATGGTTTTGGTTTTCCTAAGTTTGGCTGGGTGTCGCAGGCCGGTGGAAAAGCCGGGCGCGGTGGTGATGATTATCGAGAGCAGTCCGAATAATCTGGATCTGCGGGTGGGGACGGATGCGCAGTCGGAGCGGGTGGGTGGGCAGATATTCGATGCTCTGGTGAAGAAGGATGAGCATTATGAGTTACAGCCGTGGCTGGCTGCGAGTTGGGAGCAGCCGGATGCGCTGACGTGGGTGTTTCATCTGCGAGATGGGGTGCGGTTTCATGATGGTCGGCCGCTTGAGGCGGCGGATGTGGCTTATACGATTCATAGTTTGATCGATGGCTCGTTAGTGACGGCTAAGGGTGGGAGCTTTGCGGCGGTGGACAGGGCGGAGGCGCGGGATCGGCTGACGGTGGTGGTGCGGATGAAGCGGCCGGATTCGGGGTTGCTGTTCAATATGAGCGATGGGTTGTTTGGGGTGGTGCCGCGTGGCTCGGGGAAGGATTTTGGGTTGCATCCGGTTGGGTCGGGGCCGTTCCGGTTTGTGAATGCGGTGCAGGATAAAGAGGTGATCGTGGAGAGGAACCATGATTACTGGGCGGATGCGTTGCCGGATCGACAGACGAGCGCGTTGGGAGACGGCATACATTCCACCCTTTCGCAAGAGGCGCGAAAGGATGGGGCACCCGGGCAGCGGATCGAGCGGATTCGGTTTACGGTGGTGCCGGATACGATTACGAGCGCGCTGGAGTTGAAGAAAGGGTCGGCTGATTTGGCGAGCAACGTGGTGACGCTTGATATGGTGCATACGCTGGAGGCGGAGCCGAATCTGAAGGTAGAGTCGGGGGCGGGGTCGCCGGTGATTTATGTAACTTTTAATGTTACAGATAAGGTGTTGAAGTACAAGAGGGTCCGGCAGGCGGTGGCTTGCGCAATCGATCGGCAGGCGATTGTGGATGCTATATGGCGTGGACAGGCTCGGCTTGCGAATACTTTGTTGCCCACGGGACATTGGGCGGCAGCTACGAATGAGGAACTGGCGCAGTATCCGCATGATGTGGAGCGGGCGCAGCGGCTGCTGGAGGAGGCTGGCTTCCCTGCTGGGAAAGATGGCGTGCGAATGCGGTTGACGATGAAGACGAGTACGGATGAGACGACCCGGTTGATGGCGGCGGTGTTGCAGCAGCAGTTGAGGGCGGCGGGAATTCAGCTTGAGATTCGGTCGGCGGAGTTTGGGACGTTTTATGCGGATGTGACCAAGGGGGCGTTTCAGATCTATGCGCTGCGTTGGATTGGGAGCAATGAAGACCCGGATATCTTCCGTTATGCGTATGGGTCAGGGAGTTTTCCGCCGAAGGGGGGAAACCGGGGACGGTATTCGAATCCGCGGGTGGATGCTTTGCTGGCGGAGGCTTCGGCTTCTTCGGATCGGGCGGTAAGGAAGAAGGATTACGTTGAGGTGCAGCAGATTCTGGCCGAGGAGCTGCCGGGGATTCCGCTTTGGTATCCGAATAATGAAGTGGTGCACACGCGGCGAGTGATGGACGTGCGGCCGCGCGCGTCCGGTAACTTCGACTTTTTGCGGGAAGCGGAAGTTACCGGAGAGGTGGCGCGGTAGGTCTGGGATTATGCCTTTTTGGGCTCCCACAGGGCGATAGCTGCGCCGGTTGGATCGGTGAGGACGCTCATGTGGCCGTGGCCAGGGACTTCGCGGACATCGACGATGACCTTGGCGCCGAGGGATTTGGCCTTGGCGGTAGAGGCTTTGATGTCGTCGACGCCGACGTAGGCCAGCCACATGGAGGGTGCGCCGGGCATGGGGTGTTTCATCATGCCGCCGATGGGAGTGTCGCCGTTTTTGATGAAGGTGTAGTCCATTCCCATGCCAGAGACGTCTTCGAGCTTCCAATCGAAGAGTTTCGAGTAGAAGGCCTTTGAGGGGGTGACGTCGGTGGTGTTGAGTTCTGTGTAGACGAACGGGTTTGCCATGATCTCTCCTTGGTGCGGGTTTGAGTTGAGTAACGAGGAACCGGCTTGCCATGCTGCTGTTTACGTGGCCGTTGTAAGAGTGCGCTGCAGGCGGTTGAGGCAGCCGTTCCAGCCTTCGTTGTGCTTATCGCGGTCCTCGGTATTGGTGAACTGCTCATGGGTGATGGTGACCTTGGTGGCGTCGCCTTCGGGAGCGAAATCGACTGTGACGAGAGTGTCGTTCATGGGGCCGCCTTCCCAGCGCCAGGTGTAGACGAGTTTGCGGGGCGGGTCGATGAGGCGGTAGGTGCCGAGGATGGTATGGATGTTGCCGCCTTTGTGGGTGATGGCGATGCGGTACTCATGGCCGACCTGGAGGTCGACGCTGGCCTTGGTGGTGTAGTCGTCTGTGGGAGCGAACCACTGGCCGAGCTGGTTGGCGTCGGTCCACGCTTTGAAGACGCGTTCGACCGATGCAGGGTAAGTGCGAGAGATCAGGAGCGACGACGGGGATGCGACGGCTGCTTGCGACATGCTTTGTTCTCCTCTTTTTTGGGATCGGTTTGCTGAAGAAATTTGCCGAGGTTGTCGAGTTGGTTCTCCCAGAAGACGCGGTAGAGGGAGAGCCAGTCGGCGGCCTGTTGCATGGGGGCTACGGTGAGGCGGCACGTGCGAACCCGGCCAGTCTTTTTCTGTTCGATGAGGCCGGCTTGCTCGAGGACGTTGAGGTGCTTAAGGATGGCGGGCATGGAGATACTGTGGGGGCGCGCGAGTTCGGTGACGGAGGCGTTGCCTCGCTGCAGCGTGGTTAGGATGGTTCGACGCGTCGGGTCGCTGAGGGCAGCGAAGGTGGCGTCGAGGCTGGTTGGATACTTAACCATAAGGTTATGTAATTCTCGAAGGACACCTTGTGTCAAGGGACGGGGGCAGAAATTTATTTCATTGGGCTAATTTTGAGGATTGCTACGAGACGTTCCAATGCTTCTGGTGGACTGAAGCGCGGAATGAAAGGAAGATTCGAACGGTGTCAGAAGGTTTTGGGGGCTGGTAATCTAAGCTAACAATTCAGCCATGTTTTTTGGACAACGGCGGCGAATAGCCGACGTTCTGAACCAACAACTGAAGTCGATGTCGCGAACCGTCGGCGAGGCAAAGCAGCGCTCGGAAGGAAGAAGTTTAGGACACATCGAACGAGACCGGGGAGTGAATGGCAAAGCGGAGTAAGAGTTTCATCACGAGGCGTAGCTTTGTTCGAGGGGCCGCGATGGTAGCGGCAGGGTCCTCGCTTAGTTGCACGGTGGGCTGTGGGCCGAATGAGTTCTATCCCGTTTTGCCTTGCTTGAGCGACGTGCCCCTTCCACCTCCGGTCGGTGCTGTGACGTATATCAAGGCATCGGAGATCGGCTGCGCCTTGGACTGCGACCTTTCAACGGGCCGCAACAAACACACGGGTGGAGCGGCCACCGACGATGCGCCGCTCATCAACGCTGCCATGGCGGGCGCGACTGCTAGTAATCCGATCACGCTGATCCTCGACGGGAGTGCATTGGTCTCGGGGCTGTTTCTTCCTGCGGGAGGATATTGGAGCATCGCGGGCCAGGGTTGCGGGACTGGGTTCTTCATCAAGGCGGGCACGAATAATGACGGCATCCATAATGGAGGGCCGAGGGCGGCCGTGCCGTCTGATCCGGGAAATGTGACTCCGGGGATTCTGGTCCCGGCCCGAGGCAGCAATGTCTCTCTCAGCAACTTCGAGTTGAACGGTAACGCGGGAAACGGCCGCAACGGGGACTCTACGACCGGGCAGGTACAGGGGATAGGCGAAGGGGCGGGCGGGACCTGGTACTTCGGCATCAACTTGATGAACCTGGATAACGTCAGGCTCGAGAACCTGGGCATTGTGAACACGCCTGCGTATCACATCCGGCTCTCGAACGTAGGCAATGTCACGGTAACCGGATGCACCACAAACAGCAGTGCTCCGAGCACCGACGGCGTTCACTTCGACGGGCCGTCGAACGATATCGCGATTTCGAACTGCAACTTCACCTGCGGGGACGATGCGATCGCGCTGAACTGTCCGGAGGGCTACACCGGCAATATTTCGCGGGTCACCGTCACTGGCTGCACCTTTAATAGCCTGACGATGATGCGGCTTTACACCAGCGGGGGGAGGGGGTTGAACATCAATTCGGTGACGGTGAGCGATTGCAATGGCACGTTCACACGGGCAGCCTTCGCGATCGGAGAGGGGTCCGGCGATGGCACCTCAGTGGACGGCCTGAGCGTTTCGAATTGCAAGATCGTTGCGCCGGCTGTGCTCGATCTTGCGGGCAATTTCGGCGTGGCGACGTTCAGTAATGTCACGCTTACGCCACTCGATAGGAACCAAGATGTGGGCTACGCTTTTGCTCGTACTTCTTCCCCGTACATCCGCATCGTGTACGCCGGAGGGAGCCTGATGCTCGAGAACTGTGTCATTCTGCGGAATAGAGATCACGCAGTCGCGGCGCTGATTCTCGGAAACGGTTCGACGATCGAGAACATCGAGTTCAGCGGCTTTTCGGTGCAGGATGCGCCAGGCAGTTCGTATGCTGCGGCGCCTGAACTGCTGAATATCGTCTCGGGAACGGTCAAGCAGGTGGCAATTAATGGGCTGGATAGCGCGCTGATCAAGGCGCCAGTATTGGCAGGCCGATTTTCAAGCGTGGGCAGCTTCTGTGGAGCGGGCGTGCTGGCGACCGGATGGCAGTTTCCGGATAGCTCGATGGCGGATGAAACTCCCTATATTTCGGCGAGCACACACCGGCCGTCGATTAAGGTGAGAGGCGTGGTGCTTCCGTATCCTTGATCTATTTGATTGGGAACGCACTGATGTGAAGGTTACCGCGATGTCCCCAGGAATTCGGCCCATTGATCGGTTCGGTTCAACGGGTGGTTGCTGAGGGTCGAGTCGAGGCTGGCTGAATACTCCATGTCAGGTTATGGATTCCTGAAGGGTCGCTTGTCAAGGGCGGCGGGGAGTTATTGTTTCCGATAGTTATGGACGTGCTCCGGATCTTTCGTTTCGCAAAGAAGCGTTTCGCGCTGAATAAATAGCATCCCTCGCCGATAGGGAATCCAGCCGCAATCCTGACTCTTACGAAACGGAACCCGCCCATGAAATCACACATCCTCGCCGTCAGCACGCTCCTAATCGCCGGCACGCTTGCAGCTCCTACCCTTGCGCAAAGCGCGGGCGTTGAGAACGCCGTGCTCGACGCGGCTTCTTCGCCCTTCCCTGCTGAGCACTTAGCCAGTTCCGCCGCCTTCGTGACTGCCCCTCCGCGTGCCATTGGTGCAGCTCGAACCTATCGGCCCTTCTCGAGCATGGGATTGGCCACGCGAGTCGGGTTCGGGGGAGCCGGCTTGGATCTCGCTACGCCGCTTGCAAAAAAGTTCAACCTGCGCGCCGGCACAGATTTCTTTGGCTACGACACCAGTTTCCAGGAACAGGGCGCTAACGTCGGTATCAACCTCCACCTGCGTTCGAGCCATGGAGCTCTCGACTGGTTCCCCTTCGGCGGACGCTTTCGCGTGAGCCCTCAGGTCGTCTTCGGCAACAACAATCGCATACTGGCTACTGCCATCATTCCCTCGGGCAGCACCATTACGCTCAACGGCCAGGACTACATCAGCAGCTACACGGACCCATTGCGCGGCTCGGGACGCATCGACTTTCGCAAAGTCTCTCCGGGTCTCAGTTTTGGTTTCGGCAACCTCATTCCGCGCGATCGCAGCCATCTGAGCATGCCAGTCGAGATGGGCTTCTACTACGCTGGGCAGCCGAGCCTCAGGGTAGACTTCTTCGGCAGTGCCTGCGACCCGAACCTGCCACCCTCGGTGGGCTGCCAGTCTGTCAGTCAGGATCCTGGCTTTCAGCAAAATCTCGCCGCGTTCAAAGTGCGCAACGATCACAATCTCAGCTATGCCAGCCTCTTTCCTATCTTCTCGGTCGGCTTTGGCTATCGGTTCTGGTAGGGGTTGATGAAGTTGGCTTGGATTGGCAGGGGGGAGTATGCCAACAAGATTTAGGGTCTGTTTCCTTTGGACGGGGTGGGGGTTTGCTTTCCTTCGGGGCGAATTTCGTCCGCGTAGTGCCCCCGCGAGAAAGCTGAGCATGCGAAGTTGCTTCTTAGTCAGCTTTCGAAGGTCTTCCGGCTGAGAGTTTGCTCCGCTCAGCCGGAAATGTGTGCAGCGGCAGCTAGCACCGCGGCCGTGCAGCCGCACGAGAGGGTTTAGTTCGGTAGAACCACGGTTTGGGTGGACGAGTTTACATTGCTGCATTTGGCGTCCGTCGAGGAAGCAGTGTGAGTGTGACTTCTCTTAGCGTTTGCGTCAATAATGCAACCCGTGTGTGCCAGATCGCTGGTGTTGCCAATGCAAAGGTTGCTCTTGTCGGCGATTGTCAGGGCGTTCAATGTGGTGATCCAAACGATTCGGTCCTTCGGCGTCGCCTTGATGGGATCTGTCGTCCCGTCCGGATAGTAGACGGTAAGTGTATTGCCATCACAATCTACCCTCATATGGAAGAAATTCCCGGCGGAAGACTTGCCAGAATTGAGGGCCGGGCACCCCCATGTAGTCCAGGCCGGTTAAGCTTTGCGGTCCCCCGCCTGGATCTATGCAGGAGTAGGGGCTTGCAGGTATAGAAGTGCCTATCGCTATAGCAATGAAACTGGTCGCTGGTCTTGGGATCGCGAGGCGACATCGATGCGCGACGAAGACTTCATTAGAGTCGTACTGAACGGGCATTCGCACCGTGCTCTTGCGCTGTTTGACGTCAATAGCAACACCGACGATGATTCCAAGTAGAAATGCAACATCAGAAATTGACTCACCTCATTCGAATGAAGGGTGTAACATCTTCCGATCGCTCCGATTCGGTGCCAAGATGCAACCTTCGCGCTGCGAGAGAGGGGCGTTTCGGAGGAGGGTGCAGCCATGTTCGCTCCACCTGTCGCAAAGCCCAAGTCAGTCTCATCTCAACCCTTGCCAGCTACGGCACACCGGCGGGACCAGGCTTCGGTCGCACACCGGCAGTTGTCTCAGGAAACAATCGGCAACGAGGCGACTCTCCGGAACGCGCCGCGCGCGCACGACAGTCTGGATAAGTTGACAGGTATTCCCAGCCAAGAGGCGGCACCTTCCTGGGATTTCAGCAAAGTCCCACTCTATCCCAGCATCTTTTCCGAACTCGCGATCAATGAACCGGAGGACGCATACGAAGCGGAAGCGGACCGCGTGGCCGATCATGTGACGAACTTTCCTTCCCCGGAATCCCCGCCGCTGCGTATCTCCGCTGCGAGCGGCAGAAGTCCGCAGCGCAGACGAACATCTTGTGAGGACGACGAAGAAGGAACGTTAGACGGGAAAGGAACCAGTGCGAGACCCGGAGCTGCGCCCCCTATTGTCCATGAAGTGCTGCGCTCAGTCGGTCAGCCTCTGGATCCGGAAACGCTGGCTTTCATGGAGACGCGCTTCGGGCATAATTTCGGCAGGGTCCGCGTCCATACCGACCAACGCGCAGCTTCGTCGGCCAAAGCTATCCACGCCCTGGCCTACACCTATGGAGAAAGTATTGTATTTGGTGCCGACCAACACAGTCCCAACACCGCAAGCGGAAGACATCTGCTGGCCCACGAACTCACTCATGTTGTGCAACAGGCCCAGCGGCCAACCGGTGTCATCCATCGCCAGGCAACCAAGCGGGATGAAGCTGCGAAGGTGATCGCCGTCAAGGACCACACAGACCAGCAGCAACGTGTCGTGCAGTTCCTGTCGAATGCGCTGAAGATCAAGGCCGATCCCATAAAGGGTCCGCTCGATCCGGACAATCTCTATCACAATACGGCCGAGTTGGTGGACCCTGCGCAGAACGCGAAAACCGTTTTAAAGGTGCTCACTCCTACGCACTACTCGGACCCTAATAATCCCATCTATTTCGACTACCGGGTCGGCCATCCGCAGATCAAGGGCGATTATCCGGCTGATCCGCATAAGCAGGACACGGGCCTCGTGTCTCCGCCGACACCTGGCACGCATGGACAAACAGAGGCGCTCCCATCGCAAAGTACCGGGCTCGGTACTTCCACGACACCGAAGGTAGAACATGCCCCAACCCGCATCGACCCTACGTATACGGGAAAGGAACCGGCCCCGCCGCAGCCCGAAGCCACGCAGCCGGGCAGGACTAAAACATCGACGAAGCCCACTACTCCTCCAGTAATCGCCTGGTCCGCTGCCGAAATAAAGCTGTTCCTCGAAAGAGCGGCGATCACTGAAGCCGAGTTTAGAAATGTGTTCGTGCATGAAGGACAACACGTTGCCGATTGGATATATCTGAAAGACACGAAACAAACTAACTGGGAGAACGTGCTGGAAGCCTACAAAAGTGAATTTCGGGCCTTCTGGATCCAGCCACCGGTACTACGGACATGTGCGACTTGCGCCGCTCCACAAGGAGGTCCGTTTCCTGATCCCAAACCCATTCCGAAGTCCGAAAAGCAGAGCACCGTTACGCTTCCACCGGGTCAAAGCTGCGCTGCCTGTGGCGGCTCCAGCACTCCCGCGAAGGGTACCGCGACTTCCCCGACCAGCCAGGTAACAACGATGAAAAACAACCGGCAGGAATCCATCTTCTGGTACCTGCTGAGTAAATATCCGGCGAACCACTTCGATTGTTTCTATGTGTGCAGCAAGAACTTCCGCGACGCGGTCGACGCATATGACAGCCCGGCGGGCAGCAACCTTGCCAATTCCACGCGGCTGATCGATTTGAACATTAAGGTGCAAAAGTTAAATCCGGCTATGACGCGTACCGAGTTCCGTCAGACTGACTTTCAGTTTGCGATCGAGCATTTGGATGCCGTCGACTGGACATTCCTAAACGATGAGAAGTTGTCTGCGCCGTTCTGGAACTCAGTAAAAGCCTTCGCGCCCCCACCAATCTACAAGTCGTTCCACGATCTAGCCAAGACGGCAAGTCCCAGCGTCAAGGAGATCAGCCAAAGTATGGAAGAGGCCCGAGCGAAATTGAAGGCTCGCTAGAGCAGCCATCTTGCATCACAATTGTGGTTGGTCGGTCGGTTCAATCCGTACGAAGCGTGGGCTACCCGGAGTTTTAGATCTATCCATTGGCCGAGAGGCTCGGCGCCACCGTTTGTGAACGGGAATTGTGGGTGGTTGATGACGGCGCTGCAGCACATGTACGCAAGAATTTCTTGACCGAAGAGACACGTTGAGGCAAGCACTCTGTGTGACTGCCGCAAAAACTCTCATTCTCCGCCTGAGGTCAGGATGAGGACATCGGCTTGACATAGCCTCTCTATGTCACTATCGTTGTCTGGCATAGGCTACCTATGCCAGTTCGCTTGAGAATGAGGCTAACTTGAACAAAGATGAAATTCCGCCGGGAACCCTGTATCTGCTGATTCTCAAAACCCTTGCCCTGCAGGGTGAATTGCATGGGTATGAGATCGCCAACTCCATCCAACGGATCTCCGATGATGTGCTTCAGGTTGAAGAGGGCTCGCTCTACCCCGCTCTTCAACGAATGCTCATCAAAGGATGGGTCAAGGCAGAGTGGGGCACCACTGCGGGAAACCGTCGCGCTCGTTATTACAAGCTGACTGCATCAGGCCGAAACCAACTGGCTCTGGAGATATCCCAGTTCGAACGCGTCATCGGGGCAATTACCCGCGTTATTCAGACCGCTTGATGAGGTATCCCATGCAAAAACTTCTCGAACTCTTTCGCCGCATCCGCATGTTGCTTCATCGCGGTCAATTCCAATCTGACCTCGAAGAGGAGTTGCGCCTCCACCTCGATCTGCGCGAGCAGGAACAGTGTGAGGCAGGCCTGTCGCGCGCTGCGGCTCATCAGGCCGCACATCGCAGATTCGGCAATCCAACGGCGATCAAGGAGAAGAGCCACATGACATGGGGTTGGGATTGGCTGGAAGATTTCTTTGAAGACATTCACTACGGCTTTCGTTCCATGTTGCGCAGCCCTGCTCTCACCGCGGTGGCGCTGCTCTCGCTGGCCCTCGGTATCGGTGCGAACACCGCGATCTTCAGCTTTCTCGATGCAGTCATGCTTCGCTCGCTCCCGGTAAAAGATCCGTCACAGCTCGTTGTTCTCGGCGAGGGAGACGAGAACGGGATGACCGACAGGTACGGTTCGACTACCTTGTACTCTTATCCCTTTTATCGACAGATACAGCAGAAAAACGCCGTCTTCTCCGATGTTGCAGCGATCCTCAGCATGCTGAACCGTGTCCACGGCACAATCGACGGCCGTGACGAAGTTGAGGAGATGTACGTGCAGCTTGTGTCCGGCACATATTTTCGTGCGCTCGGCGTTGAACCTGTGCTCGGCAGAGCGCTTACTGACGAGGATGACAACACAGAAGGAGATCATCCGGTCGCTGTCATCAGCTATGCGTGGTGGAAGCGCGGCCTCGCGGGCGATCCCGGGGTGCTCAACAGAAAGATCAAACTGGGCACGACCCTCTTCAACATTGTTGGGGTCGCTCCGCCGGAGTTCTTCGGCACCAAGGTGGGCGAGGCGCCCGAGATATGGGTTCCCCTGTCGATGATGAAGTCCGTGCCTCCAAATTGGAACGGATACAAGGATGACTTCTATCAGTCCATGCTGATCATGGGGCGTCTGAAGCCCGGCGTTTCGAAGGAACAGGCGACCTCCAACGTGAATGTTCTGTACCAACAGATCACTCGCGCTTTTCCTGACGCAGACTTGAATCCCCGAAATCTCGCCAACCTCAGTAAGGCTCACGTCGTGCTGACGCCTATGACGACCGGGCTCTCCTCCTTGCGCGACAGGTTTTCCGATCCTCTGAAGATTCTGATGGGCGTTACGGCTCTCGTCCTTTTGATCGCGTGCGCCAACATTGCAAATCTCCTGCTGGCCCGGTCAACGGCGAGGGCGCGGGAGTTCGCGGTTCGTCAGGCATTGGGCGCCGGCCGCATGCGTCTTGTACGGCAGCTGCTCACCGAAAGTCTGCTGCTGGCTGTGATTGGAGGCTTGCTCGGCGTGGGTCTCGCAGCCTTCGCGGATCGCCTGCTGCTTCGGATGATCTCAGGCGGAGCCGACGTGATTCCTCTTGATGTTTCCATCAATCTCCGTCTTCTTCTCTTCAACCTTGCGGTCACGGTCGCAACGGCTCTACTCTTTGGCATTGTTCCTGCTCTGCGCAGCACGCGGATTGAGCTTACCGACGCTCTGAAGGATGGGCGCGGACCCTCAAGCGGCACCTCCCGAAGCCCAATCGGCAAGGTCCTGATCGTTGCTCAGGTCGCGATCTCCCTTGTATTGACAGTGGGAGCAATCCTGTTTATCCGCAGCCTCGTGAATCTCACGAACGTCGACACCGGCTTCAATCGCGTGGGCGTGCTGCGTCTCGAGGTCGACTCCAACGTCACCGGGCTCAAAGCTAACGATCCGCGGATGGTCGCGATGTTTCAGCAGATTGAGCAGCGCGTCAGCGCTCTGCCCGACGTGAAGGCTGCGAGCTTTGCTTCGTTCGTCTTCGGTCAAGGCAGTTGGAACACCGAAATTCGCGTTCAAGGTACGGAACCGAGGGAAGACATCGACGTCAAGCACAACGTAATTGGCAACGACTACTTTGCCGCCCTGCAGATACCGCTTCTTGCCGGCCGCACGTTCGGTCCACAGGACACACCAACCACACACCGGGTCGCGATTATCAGCGAGCGTATGGCGAAGGATCTCTTTCCCCCTGGCATCAATCCGATCGGACATCACTACTACACCACCCTGGATCCAAAACCCGACGCTGACGTCGAAGTCGTCGGCATCGTGAAAGACGTCAAGTTCGGCAACCTTCAGGAGCCGCCGCAATATATCGACTACATGCCCAATCCGCAGCATCCCTGGGGCTATGGCGGCCTGGCTGTGCGCTACAACGGCGACTTCAAGACCATCTCGAACGAAGTACAGCAGGCGATACACAGCATCAATCGGACGTTGCCTATCTCCCGCATTACGACGCTGGACCAACAGGTAACCCGGTCGGTCACGAACCAGCGACTCGTTGCGCAACTTTCAGCCTTCTTC
>Ga0210384_10004405_pt1 | contig 15733 bp, 12 predicted proteins | sample IncBWH2MmetaG_FD_160574 | JGI IMG/M metagenome (GOLD analysis project Ga0210384, IMG submission 160574) | Forest soil microbial communities from Barre Woods Harvard Forest LTER site, Petersham, Massachusetts, United States - Inc-BW-H-2-M | ecosystem: Environmental > Terrestrial > Soil >...
TAGAAAAGGCCATCGAGCTTTCCCTGGACGCACAACTGGAAGCCATGAAAATGATGCGGCCGGGACTTTATGAGTATCAAATCGTCGCAAAAATGGTGGAAGTGCACGCCATGGGTGGCTCCGAAGGAGAAGGCTACGCGCCCATCGTGGGCGCCGGGCCTAACTCCGTGGCGCTGCACTATGACAAGCTTGCTCGGAAAATTGAAGACGGCGATATCGTGGTCCTGGATGTGGGGGCGCAATATTCCGGATATTCCGCGGACATTACGCGCACTTTGCCCGCCAATGGAAAGTTCACCGCTCGCCAACGCGAGATTTACGACATCGTGCTAGGCGCGCAAAACGCGGCCATGGCGACCCTAAAGCCTGGAGTTGATCTGTGCAAAAAAGGCGGCCACAGCGCGTACAAGGTCTCTTACGATTACATCAACTCGCACGGCAAAGACCTCCACGGCAAATCGCTCGGGCAGTATTACATTCACGGTCTCGGCCATAACATTGGCCTCGATGTCCACGATCCCGGCGAATACTGCCAGCCATTGCAACCCGGCATGGTCGTCACCATGGAGCCCGGCATTTACATCCCCGAAGAAAATTTGGGCGTGCGCATCGAAGACGACGTGCTCATCACACCCGACGGCTACAAACTTCTCAGCGAGCGATTACCACGCGACCCCGACCAGATAGAAAAAATCATGGCCGACGCCGCGAAAGACCACATTGCAAATAAACCGTAAGGATTCAGCATGAATCGAATTGACCGCAGCGTTAATCGGACTTGGCGCGCTTCAATCAGTATAGGTCCCGTAATCAGAGATGTGATTTTCTCTGATTCCATTGATCTGATTCATGTATTACCGAGGCGTTCAGGCCGCTTCAGGAGAGCAACAAACTATTTCACTCTCGAATCTGTATAATCCCCTCACAAAAATGGCTCTCTCCATTGGAGGCAAATTAGGTCCCTACGAAATCGTCGCGGCGATAGGTGCTGGAGGAATGGGCGAAGTTTACCGCGCGCGAGACACGCGGCTGGAGCGTGACGTCGCGATCAAAGTCCTGCCCGAGGCACTGGTGAAAGACGCGGACCGCTTGCGCCGGTTTGAGCAGGAAGCTCGCACCATTGCGGCTCTCAACCATCCAAACATTCTGGGCATCCACGACACCGGCACGCACGAAGGCGCGCCATTTCTTGTGAGCGAATTGCTTGACGGCGAAACGCTGCGGGAAAAGCTTGACGCGGGGCCCTTGCCGGTGAAGCGCGCCATCGAATACGGACTGGGCATCGCGCAGGGACTTGCCGCAGCGCACAACAAAGGAGTGGTGCACCGCGATCTGAAGCCGGAGAACGTGTTCATCACCCGCGATGGACGCGTCAAGGTCCTCGACTTCGGGCTGGCGAAGCTGGTGCAACCCGAAGAAAACGGCGTGACCGCAAAAACGCTGACGAGTCCCGGAACACTGCCCGGGGTGGTGATGGGCACCATCGGGTACATGTCGCCCGAACAAGTGCGTGGAACGACGAGCGATGCGCGCTCGGATATTTTCAGCTTTGGCGCGGTGCTGTACGAAATGTTGACCGGGAAACGTGCGTTTAAACGCGACACCGCCGCAGAGACCATGACAGCAATTTTGCGTGAAGAGCCGCCGGAGTTGAGCGACACGGGATGGCAAGGACCGATCGGGCTGCAACGAATTCTGGGACGATGCCTTGAGAAAAATGTCGAGCGCCGCTTCCAGTCGGCCAGCGATCTGGCGTTCGCGATTGAAGCGCTCAGCGGCACATCCACGTCGGCCGCGCAGACCGTTCAACACCCAAAAGCGACGAGAGCATGGTTGCCCTGGGTCGCGATAATACTCGGTGGCCTGGCGCTGGGTGCTGGGATGTGGATAGTCGGGCGGCGATGGTCCGCGAACGTTGCGCCAAAATACACCCGGCTGACGTATCAGCAGGGCTATATCTCCAACGCGCGTTTTGCGAAAGACCTCCAGACCGTGGTGTACAGCGCGCAGTGGGAAAGCAATCCTCTACAGATTTATACGGTGCGAATGGAATTTCCACAATCAAGCAAGGTGGATTTGCCGAGTGCAATATTGCTGGGACTTTCGACCACCGGAGATATGCAGATCGCCGTGGACCCCATGTGGCACGCGAATTTTCTAAGTGGAACTTTGGCGCAGGCGCTGATGTCCGGGGGCACGCCGCGCGTCGTGGCGAACGGTGTTATTGCAGCGGACTACGCCCCCGATGGAAAGACGCTGGCGGTGGCGCGGATGGCTAACCAGAAAGTTCAACTGGAATTTCCTATGGGGAAAGTGATTTATACCACCAGTGGTTACCTTGACGCTGTGCGTGTCTCGCCAAGCGGGAAAGAGGTCGCCTTCCTGGAACACCCGGTGTTCGACGACGACCGGGGCTGGGTCGCGACGGTGGATGAGGCTGGTAATCACAAGCAACTGACGAAGGAATATGAGACTACACAAGGCCTGGCATGGGCTCGCGGCGGAAGCGAGATATGGTTTTCCGCGAACGGCCCTGCGACCGGCGCAGACCGACAACTTTATGGAGTGAGCCTTGCCGGGAAGGACCGTCACGTCCTAACGGCTCCGCATGGAACGCGACTAATGGATGTAGCCAGCGACGGGCGCGTGCTCCTTTGCAGTGAAGAATTACGATCAGAGATCTTGGGAATCGATCCCTCGACGGGAAAAGAGCGCCGAGCACTGGGATGGTTTAATGGATCGGGGTTGGGCGATGTATCGCCGGACGGAAACGCAATTTTATTTTCCGAATGGGGAGGGCCTGCCGGGTCGTTGTACATGGTGGTGTACCGCAAATTGGATGGCTCCGCGCCAACAGCACTGGGAGAGGGTGCGACTCCGAGATTTTCGCCAGACGGAACGACTGCGGCGGCGCCGCTCTTGTCGAGACCACCACAATTAGCGCTATATCCGGTCGGAACGGGTGAGAGCCGCCGCTTGGCGTTGGGAGACATTGCGAATTTTACAACTGTGGCGTGGTTTCCGGATGGCCAGCACGTACTGCTGCAAGCCTCGAAGGAAGGCCAACCGCTGCGAACCTATGAGATGGACCTGCAGGGTGGTAAACCGCAAGAACTCGGTCCTGCAGATTTTGCGGGCGTCGCCGTGGCCAAGGATGGACAAAACATCGCAGGACGCAACGGGGCCGGCGAAGCCGTGGTGTTCAATCGAGGTACACAGAAAGTGCAATTGATTCCGGGCGTTGCTCGCCAGGACCTCATCGAAAAATGGACAAAAGATGGCCAAGCACTGCTGGTAACAACTGCGACTCCTTGGGAAGCACAAATATTTCGAGTGGAACTGCCGTCGGGAAGGAGAACCTTGCTGCAGAAAGTGGAATTGAGCGAAAAGGCCGGATCGATATTCAACGTGAGGGCGTATTACGCCGAGGACAGCAAGACCTATGTGTATAACACGCGGCGAGTGCTGGGCAGTTTGTACGTAGTGGAGGGCCTAGAGTAAGCGTGTCGGCGAATCGCAGAGCAATCTATGAAAGCGGTTGTACGCGCACAATACGGATCACCGGATGTGCTGCAGTTCGCGGAGATCGCAACACCTGCGCCGGCAAACGATGAAGTCTTGATCAAACTTTTTGCGGCTTCGGTAAATCCACTGGACTTGTTCTTGATGAAAGGTATGCCGTGGAACCGCGTGATCCCGGGACTGCGAACGCCGAAACAGAAGGTACTCGGTTGTGATATTGCCGGGCGAGTGGAAGCGGTGGGCAAAAATGTACAGCAGTTTCAGGCAGGCGACGAGGTGTTTGGGGTAACAGGTTTCGAAGGCACGGGCTTTGCCGAGTATGTATGTGCTCTTGAAAAGAAATTGGCACTGAAGCCGGCCAATTTATCATTTGAAGAAGCGGCAGCGGTACCAATCGCCGCAAGCACCGCCCTGCAGGGCCTTCGCGACAAGGGACGGATCCAGCCAGGCCACAAAGTTCTGATTGAAGGCGCGTCTGGTGGCGTGGGTACATTTGCGGTGCAGATTGCCAAAGCGTTCGGTGCGGAAGTTACCGCGGTGTGCAGCACCAGGAATGTGGAGATCGCGCGATCGATTGGTGCAGACCAGGTCCTCGATTACACCCGGGTAAATTTCGCACGGAGCGGGCAGCGTTACGATCTGATCCTCGCGGCAAACGCACATCATTCGATTTTGGATTATCGCCGCGCGCTGAGTCGGGACGGAATTTATGTCCCGGCCGGAGGTAGTGTGCTCCGGATTCTCCAAGCTTTTTTACTGGAAGCATTATTGTCACTGATTGGCCGCAAGAAGATGGCTTTGTTTATCGCAAATATAAACCAGAAGGATTTAGTTTTTCTGAAAGGCCTTCTGGAAGCCGGGAAAGTTGTACCGATCATCGATAGACGTTACAAGTTGCGCGATACAGCGGACGCGCTCCGTTATCTGGCAGCAGGACATGCACAAGGGAAAGTTGTACTAACCGTTTAACGTCGAGCGCGATTCAAAGAACTCAAAGGTAAAGCCATATTCGGCGCATGAAGTTTCTCTTTCATATACCACGTAGAGATTCCTCTGAATCACAATCTACATTCGCAAAGATGGTAGTGGATTAACGCGCTGTTTACGAAGCAGTGTTTTTTTTGATCTATCTCTGCCAAATTTTGAATGAAAAACATTAACAACTTTTTACACAACCTGCAGTTCTGCTCCGCATCGAATTTTGTAACCAAACGATTTGAACACTATTCCGCTGCAACGCGTGCTGTGTCCTGCACCGAGCGGTGCACGGAAAATAAAAGGAGCTATTTATGAAAATGTCGAGAATCTCAATCATGCTTTTCGGTAGCGCGCTTCTGTTTTCTTCGGCCGCACTCGCTGGGGGAAATAATAAAGGAAAACTTGACTTAACTGACAAGATCGTTGTCGATGGCAAAGCAATCGAACCCGGCAATTACCGGGTGGAATGGGATGGCAGCGGCCCGGCCGTTCAAGTCCAAATTCTGCAAGGTAAACAGACCGTGGCCACCTTGTCCGCCCACGTGACTGAACAGGCCAGCCCAAACCCCCAGGACGCCTATAGCACCGCCGCCGGGCCAGATGGCTCCAGAGCTCTCACCGCAATTTACCCTGGTGGGAAACGCCTTGCCTTGGAGTTCGACCAGAACGCAGCCAGCCCGCAGTCGGGAAACTAACTGAGCAGCCAAAACTGAAGCGCCGCCCATTCCTTTCCGGCCCAACCGGAAGGGATGGGTTGTAATTTTTGCGAGTGTCATAACGCTTCGGCCAGGCAACCCAAAAATCACGCATTGTTATTCTCGTTCAGCATCTGGCAAATGCTTTCCGGCCGATTCACGCGTCCGCCGCATTAACCCGCTGCCGCGTAACCCGAATACAACGGTCGGAGTTGTCGCCTGCCGTAAACTCAAATTTCGCAAACGTTTCCAGCGCTGGAGATTGTTGCGGCGTCCTTCAAGTGATTTCGCGGGTCTTTTGGGATTTACGCCAGGTTCTTTTCTCGCTTGTAGCCGTCGAACTTTTCCAGAAACCGGTCGATGTCTTTCTTCTGCAAATAGTACGGCGTGGATAATCGCAGCTTGTTAGGATCGGCGCCGCGGATGCGGATTCTGTGCTTGTGCCATAGCCAGTTCTCCAAATCCATGCGCGGAACAGGCGGCACATTTACGGTGACGATCGCACAACGAAGCGCTGCATCCGGCGAAGTCCAGGAAATCGCGCCACGCTTGGTCATTTCCGCAAGCATGTAGTCGGCAAGGGCGCGGTGACGACGTTCGATGCGGTCCACGCCAATGTCGCTAGCCATCTTTATGGCGGCGCGCAGGCCCCAAAGCGCGGGAACATTGGAGCTGCCGATGCGCTGGAATCGCTCTGCGCGGATCTTCGTGTCGTCCCAGCCTTCCGTGGCAATCGTGTTCCAAAGGCGGTCAATCACTTCGTCGCGAACATAGAGAAAGCCGGAGCCCTTGGGCGCCTGAAGCCACTTGTGCGGGCTGGAACTGTACATGTCGCAACCAATGTCGTGCACGTTACAACGCATCATGCCGAGAACATGGGCGCCGTCCACCGCGGAGAGGATGCCTTTGGAACGGGCCAGCGCAGAGAGTTCTTTCGCGGGCAAAACCACTCCAGAGAAGGTAGTGATGTGGCTGAAAAAAATAACGCGGGTGCGCGGTGTGATGGCCTCGTTGAAAAGGTTAAGCACCTGTGCCGCATCTTTCACCGGCCGCGGCAGAGTGATTTTCTTCACCACGATGCCATAGCGTTTGGCTCTGAGGTTCCATGGGTGTTCGCCGCCGGGATGTTCCTGATCGGTCATCAGCACTTCGTCGCCCGGCTTCAGGTCGACACCGTTGGCGATGTAACTGTTGGCTTCTGTGGCGTTGCGCAGTAGCGCGATCTCGTCTCGATGGCAGCCTACGAATGCGGCCAAGGGATCGCGGAACTCGTTCCATGCGGCATAACCCCAGATAGGATAATCCTCGGGATCCTGCTGATCCATTTTTTCGGTTGTGGTATATCCGTCGAAGACGGCACGCAAGACCGGCGCTGGGCTGGAGCCTACAGTGCCGTTATTCAAATAAATCTCGTCTGCGGGAATTAGAAATTGCTTGCGCAATTCTGCCCAGTAGGCTTCCTCGTTCTTGTCGAAGAGAGACCGATCGGGCAATGAGGAGGGAGCGTCCTGGAGTTGAGCCAGCAGATTCCCACGGAAGGTCAGAGTTGCCGCCAATCCAGTGGCACTGGCAGTGAGAAAGTTGCGGCGGTCGAGCATGTCACCTCCGGTGCGAACAAAATAATTTGATGGAATATATTTGAGCGAACAGCGATTGCGAATTGTGTGCACCTTCACAGCGGAATGCAACCTATTTCGTTAGTTCTTGCCTTAGGTGGGACCCTCTAGGTGCGATACATGTCTACGTGCATGATTGACCACGCGGAATGGGGGCATTTATACTGTTGATTCAGCGCCGGAGATGGTTCCGGCGTCCCTCGAGTGATTTCACAAGCCCTTGGGAATGCAGGCGCCCGGCGAAATTTCCGATACCACCTTTGATTGGGAGATTATGAGCAGCACAAAAGCCACACAACTTCGCCCCGGCATGGTTATCCAGCATGAAGGGCAGCTTTACACCGTATTCAGCGTGGATCACCGCACTCCGGGCAACAAACGCGGATCCATGCAGACGCGCATGAAGAATCTGCGCACCGGAACGATGATCGATTACCGTTTCCGCGCGGAAGAATTTGTCGATCGCGCCATCTTGGATGAAGTGGAGTTTGAATATCTGTACAGCGAGGGCGACGAATTTCATTTCATGAACACCAAGAATTACGAGCAGATGCAGATGACCCGCGACGAACTGGGCGAGACTGTGTTTTATCTGATTCCCAATACCATCGTGCATGTGGAATTTTTTGAAGAGAAAGCCATCGGTATAAATTTGCCGGATACCATGGAAATGAAAGTGGTGCAGACCGAGCCGACGCTGCAGAAAGCCACTGCCAGCGCGGTGGGAAAGCCAGCTACCCTGGAGACCGGCCTCGTAATTCAGGTGCCGCCCTTTGTGAATGAAGGCGACCGTGTAAAGGTGGACACCACCGAAGCGCGTTATGTGCAGCGCGTGGAGTAATTTTCGTTAGTATCGATTTTCAGGATTGAGTTTCCGCCTCCGCAGCTAGATGCAGTTTCAATCTAGAAGAGGCTGTCAACGCCGGCTGATAAAATCAGCCGGCGTTTTGTTTTTTGGCCGTGCCGCTGGCTGGCTCGCCGAAGACGCGCGCGAAGATGGCGTCTACGTGCCGAAGCTGGCGCTTCAAGTCGAAGGTATGGGTTAGCGCGGCGGCATCTAGATATTTTGTGATGCGGCTATCCTTAGCGACGCGGTCGCGAAAACTTGATTCTGATTCCCACGCGGCCATGGAATTTTCTTGTACCGCTTTGTAGGCCTCGTCGCGGGGCATGCCCTTTTCCACCAGGTCCTGCAGCAGCTGGCCGGAGAAAACCAGGCCATGCGTCAATTCCAGATTGCGCAACATGCGTTCGGGAAAGACGCGCATGTCCGCAATGATGGTGGTCATTTTGGCGAGCATGTAATCGACGAGGATGGTGGAGTCCGGCAAAATAATACGCTCGACGGAGCTGTGGGAAATGTCGCGTTCGTGCCATAGTGCTACATTTTCAAATGAGGCGACCAGATTCGAGCGCACGATACGGGCAAGCCCACAGATTTGCTCGGAGGTGACGGGGTTGCGTTTGTGCGGCATGGCGGAACTGCCGCGTTGTTCGCTGCCGAAGGGCTCTTCGGCTTCGCGTACTTCGGTGCGCTGCAAGTGGCGAATCTCCAGCGCGATCTTTTCGAGCGTGGCGCTAATCAGCGCGAGCGCACTCAAGTACTGCGCGTGGCGATCGCGTTGAATCACCTGAGAAGCCACCGGAGCGGCGATCAACCCGAGGCGCTGGCAAATGCGCTCTTCAATATCCGGACCGAGATGCGAAGCGTTGCCAACCGCGCCGGAAATTTTGCCAACCGCCATTTGCGCGGCAGCATCGCGAAAGCGCTGCTGGTTGCGCTGGTTTTCCGCGTACCAATTGGCGATTTTTAAACCAAACGTGATGGGCTCAGCGTGTACCCCGTGCGTTCGTCCAATTTGCGGCGTGGAACGAAATTCCTGAGCGCGCTTGGCAAGCGCGTCACCAAACTTCACGAGCATGGATTCTATTAACCTTGACGCTTCGCGAACTTGCAGAGCCTGCGCGGTATCGACCACGTCGTTGGAGGTCATGCCGTAGTGGAACCAGCGCGCGGCGGCTGAATCGCCTATGGATTCGCCGACGGCCATGGTGAAGGCCACCACGTCATGCTTCACGAGCGACTCCAGCTCCTGGATGCGCACAACATCGATCTTGGCGTTGGCGCGAATCTTGCCAGCCGCGTCCTTGGGCACGTCGCCAGCTTCCGCGAGCGTTTCGGTCGCGGCCAGCTCCACCTCAAGCCACTTGGCGTATTTGTTGGCATCGCGCCACACGGCTCCCATTTGCTCACGGGTGTATCGGGGGATCAACCTGGTCTCCTTAGAGTGTGGGTTTGCGCCGGCGGGTTCCGCGCGCAAGTCCACGGTAATGATACGGTATTTCAAACCAGCACGCGACTTTCGCGGTTCGCGGCACCAAGATGTTGCAGCTGCGTGCCTTGCGGTATTCGAATAAGCGGCAACTAAGCCGCTGGGCGCTTGGCGGACCTAACCGCGAGCCCAAAAACCTGTCTAAGGATACGAATGAAGGAAAGCGTTGAGAGCGTCCGGGCGGCCGACGCCATTGCTATCGAGCGCACGCTTGCGGGCGATTGCGACGCTTTTCGCGTTCTTGTAGAGCGGCATAGCGGAATGATTTTTCGACTGGCGTTTCGCCTGACGGGCAACCATCAAGACGCCGAAGAAATCGTGCAGGAGGCATTTTTGCGTGCTTATCAAAAACTCGAACAGTTTGCCTCACAGGCCAATTTCGCCACCTGGGTGTATCGCATTGCTGCGAATTACGCCATTGATCGCATGCGCCAGCGCAAGCAGGAAGATGCACGCAGGCAAGCCCCGAGCGCGGAGATGACCGATGAGGTGGACCAGGATCCGCTACGGCAGATTCCCGACGCGGCCCCAACGCCAGAGCGGTTGACGCAGAGCGTGGAGCTGCGAAGACAGATGGAAACTGCGCTGCAAAGTTTAACTCCCGCGGAGCGCATCGCTTTTGTGATGCGCCATTGCGACGGTTGTGGAATTGAAGAAATCGCGGCGGCGCTGAAATCCAATTCGGGCGCAGCGAAGAATACCGTTTTCCGCGCGGTGCATAAGTTACGGGAGATGTTGGAGCCGCAATTTGCGCCGCGCGCGACAGTAAGAGCGATGGGGACGGAATCATGAAGCATTTAAGCGAAGAACAATTAATCGCCTATCAGGATGGTGAGAGTTCCGGACGCGATGCTGCGGCATCGCATATAAACTCTTGCGTGGAATGCCTGGCGGAGCTGAATCGCCTCGCGGAAATGCTTGCGGCTTACCAGGCGCTCCCAGTTCCTGACCCGGTCGAAGACTACGGCCGGCGCGTCTGGCAACAGATTGCGCCACGTCTCAAGGAGAAGCGCGGCCACTGGTGGCAGGTGTTCCTTGAGCCGCGAAGATTGACAGCAGCGGCACTGGTTGCCGCGCTGTTGCTCGTCGCTTTTCTCACTGGGCGCGTCAGCAAGCGAACGGACCACGGAGACGCTGCGCTGACTGCCGAGCAGGTGCGCCAGCGGGTTTTGCTGTTGGCTGTAGGCGAACATCTGGGGCGATCTGAAATGGTGCTGATGGAAATTGCGAATGCTGGCCCCGAAGGCGCAAGCATCAAGCCGGTGAACCTTTCGTCGCAGCGGCGGCGCGCGGAAGACTTGCTGGAAGAAAACCGGCTGTACCGCCAGACCGCCTTGCAGGAAGGCGATACGGGCATCGCCAATGTGCTGGACGAATTAGAACGAGTGCTTCTGGACGTGGCGAATGGCCCGGGAAACGTGACGCCGGCGCAGTTCAAGTCCATCCGGCAACGTATCGATGACGACGGGCTGCTGTTTAAGGTTCGCGTGATGACGAAAGAAATTGAACGGCGAGAAAACACAGGAAAACAGAGGCCGGCGCAAAGCGGCTCCGCAAAAGTCGAAAGGAATAATCAGGCATGAGCTTTAATAAATCATTTGGTGTCGCGACATTTATCTGGGTGGGCTCATTCGCACTGTTGGCTCGACCGGCGGGCGCTAATGGGCGCGGAGGCTGGACAAATTTCGCACAAGCATCGGAGAACACGCCGGTATCGGCCGAGCATGAGAGTAGTAGCGAGATGCAAGGCGATCGCGACCAGGAGCAACGTGACCGGGAGCAAGAACAGCGCGATCGCGAGCAAGAGCAGCGTGACAGAGAACAAGAAAAGCGCGACCGGGAGCAGGAACGCGCAGATCGACTCGAAGAGCTTTACGACGACGGACGCGAGGCTCTGGATGATGAGAAATATGAGCAGGCGCGGGATAAATTCGCGGCACTTGCGAAGGCGAATGGCCCACAAACGGATGCGGCGTTGTACTGGCAGGCTTATGCCGACCAAAGGCTGGGGCAGCGCCAAGCGGCCTTGACAACAATTGCCGATTTGAAAAGCCGATTTCCGCAGAGCCGGTGGCAGAAAGATGCGAGAGCACTGGAAATCGAAGTCCGGCAAAACAGTGGGCAGCCGGCTCGCCCGGAGGCGCAGGGCGACGAAGAATTGAAAATGCTGGCCATTCAAAGCTTGCTGAACAGCGATCCCGAACGAGCCATGCCATTGCTGGAAAAAGTTTTGCAAGGGCCGGCAACACCCAAGGAAAAATCAAAGGCCATGTTTGTGCTGGCTCAAAGCGGCTCACCGCAAGGGCGGGAAATTATCGGACGAATCGCCCGCGGCCAAAGTAATCCGGAACTGCAAAGAAAAGCTGTGGAATACCTGGGAATATTCGGGGGCGCGGAGGCGCGGAAAACGATGGCGGAGATTTATGCCTCCAGCAGCGATGTTACGTTGAAGCGCTCCATTTTGCGTAGCTACATGATTGGCGGAGACAAGGATCGCTTGTTCGCGGCGGCCAAGAGCGAGAAAGATCCGGCATTGCGAGGTGAGGCGATTCGGCAACTTGGGCTGGTTCATGGTGAGAGCGAGCTGGAACAGCTTTACAAAACGGAAACTTCACCAGAAATCAAACGGGAATTGCTGCAGGCATTTTTTCTGGCGGGAGATTCCAACAAAATACTGGCAGCCGCAAAGAATGAAAAAGATCCTGAGCTGCGGCGTGCGGCGGTCCGCAACCTGGGACTGATTCATTCCGACGATTCCGCAAAAGCCCTGGCAGAGATTTATGCGAAAGAAACGGATCGCGGAATTCGCGAAGAAGTGCTGAACGCTTATTTTCTTCAGGGGAATGCCAGCGCGATTGTGGCGATTGCAAGAACAGAGAAGGATCCGGGACTCAAGAAAACAGCGGTGCAAAAGCTGTCGCTGATGCACTCCAAGGAAGCGGCGGATTACATGATGGAACTGCTGCAAAAATAGACGGAGACGAACATGACGATCGTAGTATGCAAGGTTTTGCTGGGAGCGATTCTGACGCTATTCAACCTCGGCACCACAGTGAATGCCAGCGCGGCACAGGAAAGTGCAGCAAGGAACAGCGCAACAGTGTCGAGCAACGCCCCAGGCATTGAAAACGCCAGAATTGAGACACGGCGCGTAGTTGGAACATTAACCGCCACGATGGCGGAGGTGGAGAAAGACGCGGCCAGGCCGATGTGGGTTGGTTACGCGGTGAAAGCAGTCGCGGGCGAGCGCACGGTTTGCTGCAGCAACTACAGCGATTCTCGCGGGGAAAGTTGCGGACAAGGCGAGCTGGAAACAGATCGCGATCACTCGAACAACTCGAGTAACAAGAAGGGTGCGGGCGCAGTGAAGCTGGAGGGCGGAGAAGAACTGTTGGTGCTATTCCGGCTGGCGGATCGGCACCTTACGCGCATCAAAGTGGCTTCTCAAGATTGTGTTCTGGATGCGGGTGGATTGGCTTTCGTTTGGCTCACGGATGTGAAGCCAGCAGAGAGTGTGGCTGTCCTTGGTGAGTTCGTTCGCAGAGAAAATCTGGCCGGACATACAAGACAATCGATCGGTAATGAAGCACTGACGGCCATCGCTTTACACGATGGACAGGAAGCGGACGTGGCGCTCGAGTCTTTTACCGGGCCTGCGCAACCGGAAGAGTTGAGAAAACACGCGGCGTTCTGGCTTGGAGCGGCGCGGGGGAAAGAAGGCCTGTTGGCGCTGCAGCGGATGGCGAAAAAAGATACGTCTGCTGAAGTGCGCGCGCACGTGGCGTTCGCCCTTTCCATAAGCAAAGAATCGGCAGCGCTGGAAGAAATGATTCGCATGGCACATGAAGATGAAAGTGGGCATGTGCGCGGGCAGGCTATTTTCTGGCTGGCGCAGAAAGCAGGTAACCGCGCGGTGAGCGCGATAGACAGCGCCATTGCGAGCGATCCGGATACCGAGGTAGAGAAGCAGGCGGTTTTTGCGCTGAGCCAGTTGCCGAAAGATGAAGGGGTGCCGAAGTTAATTCAAGTGGCGGAGAATAACCGCAATCCGGAAGTGCGGAAGCAAGCGATGTTCTGGCTGGGACAATCGCAGGATCCGCGGGCCTTGGGGTTTTTTGAAAAAGTTCTCCTCAAATAGTTCTTCGATCGTTCACCGAAAATAAAAAACTTCCCACTTTAGAACTTGCACTCGCGTTCGAATGATGTACGTGCTCATGAACATTGAGGAGAAATTCCTGTACTTAAAGCTGGATGCCAGAAGCTGGCAAATCGGGGCAGGGTTAGTCGCCGGTGGGGTTGCTGCGCATGTAGCGCCAGGGGTTGACGGGGGCGTTGTTCATGCGGACTTCGTAATGGACGTGCGGACCTGTCGAGCGGCCACTGATGCCGGTGTAGCCGACCACTTCGCCGCGCTTTACGCGCGCGCCGGGAATAGCTGAGAAGGCCGAGAGATGCGCGTACCAGGTGGTGATTCCGAATCCGTGGTCGATCACTACCAGGCGGCCGTAACCGGTGTGCGTCTCGGCATTTATAACCACCCCGTCAGCGGTGGCATGCACGGGCGCGCCGTAATCTGAGGCTACATCCACGCCGCGGTGGAACGCACCTTCCCCGCTGAAGGGGTCAAGGCGTTCGCCGAAGCTATCGGTAATGTGCCCAAGGACCGGCCAGATCGAGGGTGTATAGGTGGAATCCGCAAAGCTCATGGCGGGCATCAGGCGCAAACTGGCATTGGAGACGGCGATGACTGCGGCGTTGCGTTTCAGAAAGGTGTATTGCTCGACGGAGCGGTCGAAGCTGTCCTGGGCGTCGGCGGGGCCATCCGGCTCATCAAACGCGGCGGGATGATAGCGAAGCACTCCGTAGGTCATGGCGACTTCGGTAGCCAGGGATTGCAACGAGTCAAGGCGCTGGTTGGTGTCGACCACCGTGCCTTGCAACTGCTTATACTGCTTTTTAAGAGTTTCCTGGTCGTGACGGAGGGCGTTGTAATTGCCAACTTTCCAGAGCATGCGGGAGTAGGAACCTACCGCGGCAACAACGGTGATCGTGCCAATAAGTGCCAGAACCGCCAGGGCGTGTAACTGGTAGGCAGGCACGATGAGCTTGCGCATCTTGCCTGGCGTGGACGCTACATAAAAAGTGTAGTTTTTACCGGACATACTAATCCTCAGTTTTGCTACACCGCGAGGCGCTGCGACCTCCCCAGCAAGCAACCTCTATATTAGCAAATCCGAGTGGCGGGCTGGGTTTGGCTCGCTGGGGCATACTAGAGGCGGCGGGTGTTAGAGTCAATCCTGTATTTGCCTGGCCGTGGAACAGGGTGTGGAAGCCTGTTCCCTGCCCTTTTGGACAGGGGTGAGCAGATAAAGGGTTGCTGTACTTGAATTGAACAGACGAGAGGGTCTACTTGCGAGGACGCAGGACCGGGAGTGAGGAGAAGGTTCTCGAACGGATCAGGCGCGCGTTCGCGGGGTCGGACTTACCTGCCGCACGAGCTGGTTTGCGGAGTGAAGGGCGCTCAAAATTCTTGACGCTGGGAATAGGAGATGATGCGGCGCTGGTTTCTGGCACTCCAGGCTACGAAATTGTTTTGACCTGCGATTGGTTTCTGGAGGGTACGCACTTTCTGCGGGACAAGCATCCGGGCGACGCCGTTGGCTGGAAATGTCTGGCCCGGGCGATGAGCGATTTAGCGGCTATGGGAGCGGTTCCCAGCTGTTTTCTGTTGAGTCTGGCGTTGCCGCGAGAATTGGCGGGCTCGTGGCTAGATGATTTTCTTAGGGGTTTGAGGCGAGCGGCGAGGCGGTTCGGGTGTTCGCTGGCGGGAGGAGATACGACCGAGCGCCGGGAGGTCTTAATTAATGTCACCGTCGTTGGCGAGGTGCAACGTGGTCGGGAAATGCGGCGTTCGGGGGCGCGGCCCGGCGACATCATATATGTGAGCGGACGGCTGGGGGAGGCGGAGCTGGGATTGCGATTGCTTCGCGAACGGAAGCGAGGGTTGGGCGTGTGGAAAGCGAGGTTTCGAAAGCATTTGTATCCGGAGCCGCGACTGGAGTTGGGGCGGTGGTTGAGTGAAAAACGCGTGGCGAGCGCGATGATGGATGTGTCAGACGGCTTGTCGAGCGATTTGCGGAGATTGTGCAACGCCAGCAGGGTTGGGGCGGTAATCAGCTCGGACCAGCTTCCCGCCGTTCGCGTGACAAAACTAGAGCGTAATCGTGGTGTTGATCCGTTGCAGTTGGCGCTTCACGGCGGGGACGATTACGAATTGTTGTTTTCGGTGCCGAAGAGTAAGGCTAACCGGTTACTGCGCTCATTGGGTGGAGTGGCGATCACGCCAATTGGGGAAATTACTCAAACACCCGAAGTTATGATTGCCGATGGCAATGACCGGTCACGAGTTCTGGAGCCTCGCGGCTGGGACCCGTTCAGAAGATCGAAGTGAATTTCCCGATTCCATTCCCGCTCCATTCCCGGTTAGGCGGGCTGCGGGCTTCCAATGGTGGTGTTAGGCGGCAGCGGCCCGGGCATAACCGGTGACGCGGACACAGGTGCGGTGCGCGCCGAAGTGAAATGGCGGTAT
>Ga0210384_10004407_pt1 | contig 15731 bp, 10 predicted proteins | sample IncBWH2MmetaG_FD_160574 | JGI IMG/M metagenome (GOLD analysis project Ga0210384, IMG submission 160574) | Forest soil microbial communities from Barre Woods Harvard Forest LTER site, Petersham, Massachusetts, United States - Inc-BW-H-2-M | ecosystem: Environmental > Terrestrial > Soil >...
AGGACGCCCCTCATGACCTTAGGTACGAAGTGTGATACTGACTCGCTCGCGGTTAGAATGCCCGTCTTTGACAGCGCCCACAGTTGCTGCGAGACCTCAGAAAGCTGCCCCCTTCGGATAAGACTCGCTACAAACTCAGGAATATAACGATGATATCCAGCCAGTACCTCATCGGCACCTTGGCCTTCCAATACCACTTTTAGACCATGCTGGTGGGCAAGCCGCATCACGTTCCATTGTGCATAGATAGAAGTTGAGCGAAAGGGTTCTTCCTGATGCCAAGTCAAGTTTCGAATTTCACCCCAAAGAAGATCCAGGTTGGGAAAAACTTGATGCGCTTCAGCACCTGTTGCCGACGCAACTGCAGATGCGTACTCCCATTCATCGACAGTTGGATCCTCGAAGCATGAAGTAAAGGTTTTTTGCCTGTGCATCCCGTTTCTGGTACCCAAGATTCGACTAGCCGCAACTACAAGAGAGGACGAGTCCAGTCCCCCGCTCAAACATGTCCCCACGGGCACGTCACTACGGAGGCGTAAGCAAACGGAATCGTTCAACAGGTATTCGAACTGAGCGCGATAGTCATCCAAGGAACCGTCGGCCCGCATTTCTGGATTGAAGTCTGGACAGTAGTACCGATAGGTTTGAATCGCCTGAATTCCTTTCAGGATCGACCATCGAAGAGCTTCGCCGGGCAACAATTGCGTTATGCCTTCGAAGAGCGTCTCGCGCGTCCCATTCACGTTGCCAGACAAAAGAAACTGTGCCACCTTAGATTTGTTCGCCAGACCGTTTCCGAAACCGGCTGCTCGTAGTTGCTTGATTTCGGAAGCAAAACCGAAGCGATCCCTATCCACAGCGAAGTAAAACGGCTTGACTCCGAAGCGGTCGCGGGCGGCAAAAAGAGCATGCTCCTGTAAATCGTAGATGGCGAATGACCACATGCCATTGAAACGATGCAAGCAGTTTGCGCCCCATTTTCGGTACGCGGCGAGGATCACTTCCGTATCCGAAGATGACAAGAATGTGTAACTATCTCGGGCTAATTCTGTCCGAAGTTCGCGATAGTTGTAGATTTCTCCATTAAAGACGATCCAAAACCTACCGTCCGAAGAACACATTGGTTGGCGGCCTGCCGGACTTAGGTCCACGATGCTCAATCGACGGTGTCCAAGTGCAATCGAACCGCACTTGGCCGAATCGCTGATTCCGCTGGGTCCCGGTGTTCCATAAAAGGCGGATTTCTCAGAAGGTAAACATCCCATCCCTTCAATCTTGCCCCAGCAGGTAAAGCCCTCGTCGTCAGGGCCACGATGAGTAGCTATATCGGTCATTCGCCTAATTATTTCAGCATCTATCGGGCGATCAGGCGAAACAATTCCCGCTATGCCGCACATGGTCTTGCCGTCTCCAACTTCTCCACCTGACCTTTGGCCGCTGAGAAAAGGGCCAGTAAGTAAATGATGTACACAAAAAGCTGCGCTATGGAATAAAACAAGAGAGTAGCTTCACCTGTGGCAAACCAATGATGACCCAGCCACAGAGAGGAGAATCCAGAAACCAAGAACAGCAATTGGACCGCTGAATATATGCCTTGGCGATTAGCTATTATCAGCAAACTGGAAATTGGCGAAACAACCACGGCTCCCCAATAGATAGGAATTAGAGTGGCAGCTAGCGTTCCGGCCGGTGCCCACGTCTCACCCAAGACAAAGGCAAACAGGGGTCGGCTAAAAGCGGCGAGCAAAGCAAATGGGACTAGAAATAGCAGCGTGATACCGACACTCCATTTCAGCAGGAACTCGGGCATTCTGGCCGCCACGCTCGGCTCCGTCATCTTTTGAAACAGAACCTGTGAAGAAGCCTGTCCAACCAGAGAGATCGGGGCTCTAAGAAGGCGGTCTGCCAACGCATAAAGGCCCAAGAAATGAGCTCCGTACAACGCGGAGAGGACGAGCACCGGGAGTCGCTGGGCCAGAGCATCCACAAAACCGCTCCAAGGCAAATAAAGGGGATGTTTCCGGTGACGAACTGCGATCTCCATCAGTGTCCGCAGGACTACTCCCCGATGACTGTTGTGCCAAACGGCCCAAGTCTTAGCGATCCCTCGTCCCAGGCTATATGTAGACACAAAAATTCCCGCAAGTTGTCCGAGAAGGAGTCCCCATGGCCCCAGGCTCGTTAGTCCTCCGGCGGCCGCTTGGCCGCTCACCGATACCCCCGATTGAATCACTTGGGAGAAGGAGATCTTCCGGAATTGTTGCTCGCGGATACAGAACTGCCGAAAGGCCTGGTACAAGCCGTTCACAACAATACTCAACGCAAGAAGCCAGACGTAAGGGACAAGCGCTTTCAAACCGACCACGGCTGCAAATCTTGCAAGTGGAACAAGAAGCAAGAAGAGTAAGCCCACAGCAAGAGCAATCAAAGCTGAAAGTAAGAGAAGACCAAACGCCTCATCGCTATCTTTCGCAGGCACGATTGCCAGTTCGTACCGCACAGACACCAGAGGCGCCGAAAGAAACAGCAATGTTGCGTAAAGCGCGAAGATGCCCAAATCCTCAGGATTATAGAGTCGAGTAAGAACGGGTGCCGCCACCACGGTGAGTACCTGCCCTATCGCGGCGCCAAACATCAGCGCAAAAACGTTCCGAGTGAACGTGCTTGCTCGAGCTAGAGGCAATAGTAGGAAGATGGCGCGCATGTTGACAGAGGGAATGATTTATCGATGGGCAAATCGATTCTTAACAATCTTTGGAAATCGGTCCGAGCATCTCGCCCACGAATTTAGATTACGTGACCACCCGGCGCTGAAGCACTTGCCACAAAGTCAGAGTTTAAGCTATATGTCTTTGCGAGGACACTAACAATTCTTTCGGCCGCATGACCATCCTCGCTCGTACAGCTGCCCCGTGAGAACTTGCCCTCGATGTCCTTCGCACAATCTATAATTGCGGACTTATCCGCCCCTACAACGAAGTTCCAACCTGCTTCGACCGTCTCAATCCACTCCGTCTCTTCTCGTAGCGTTATGCAGGGAACCGATAGCCAGAATGCCTCTTTTTGAACCCCACCGGAGTCAGTCAAAATCGCGGCCGCATTTTTTTCCAACATGAGCATATCGAGATAGGAAACGGGCTCAACGAGAAGCAAGCCGGAGCAATCAATATCTTTAGCGGCGTCCATGAGCCGCTTTCGCGTCCTAGGGTGCACTGGAAAAATCACCGGGGCCGTCGAGTTGGCTAGTTCAGTGAGTGCGCTTGCGATGGTGCGGAGGTTGGTCGCGTTGTCCGTATTGTCGGGACGATGGACGGTCGCCAAGAAGTATTCTTTCGGATGAATTCCGTGTCGCTGCAGCGCCGATGATTGTTTCTCTGCGGTCTCGAGGTTCCGGCAGAGTGCGTCATACATCACATCGCCGATGAGGCTCACGCCTTGCGTCACGCCTTCTCGGGTGAGATTGTTTACGGCAGTTTCTGTCGGACAAAACAGTAGTGATGAAATATGGTCTGTAATCACACGATTGATCTCTTCAGGCATGCGCCGGTTAAAACTCCGTAACCCTGCCTCGACGTGTGCTACCGGAATGTGGACCTTGCTAGCTGCCAAAGCTCCCGCCAAAGTGGAATTGGTGTCGCCGTAGACGAGCACAGCGTCGGGTTTCTCCACTTCCAGCAGATCTTCGACAGCTTTGAGAATTTCACCCGTCTGATGGCCGTGACTTCCGGAGCCGATGCCAAGGTTGTAGTCCGGTTGTGGAATCTTCAGATCACGAAAAAATACCTCGCTCATGCAGTCGTCGTAGTGTTGTCCGGTGTGCACCAGGATTTCAACTGCGACTTCCCTGAGATACTCCGACACAGGAGCACACTTCATGAACTGAGGGCGTGCTCCGACTACCGTCATCACTTTGAACAAAGTTTTTCCCCTAGACTATGCGGTCATTACTAATGCTTTCGTCGGTTCTGGGTTGCGAGTGGGTGCTGCCGGCAAAGTTATGACCTGCCTCAACCCGTGCCCGTTTAACTCGTACGCAGTTCCACAGGAGTTGCAAGTAACAGACCGCCCCGCTCCCTTCGTCGAACCGTTTCGGGAATGCACTGTACTGCGCCTTTGGTTCGTCTGCTCCAAGCTCACGGGCATGGCTAGCCGAATACCACACTGGCACATCCACCCCACTTGTTGAGCGGGAACGCCCATTACCAGTGCATGATCCGGAACATCATGAGTCACCACTGCTCCTGCCGCAACGAATGCATAAGTACCGATGGTCACACCACAGACAACCGTTGAGTTTGCGCCCAGAGTTGCACCTTTGTGTACGATGGTTTGTCGGTACTCGTCCTTACGGTTTACGTGGCTCCGAGGGTTGATTACGTTTGTAAAGACCATTGAAGGACCGCAGAAGACATCATCTTCTAGTTCCACTCCTGTATAAACAGAGACGTTGTTCTGAATCTTAACATTGTTGCCAATTTTTACCCCGGAGGCGACATGGACATTTTGGCCGAGATTGCATTTCGCTCCGAGCTTGGTGTTCCCCATGACGTGCGAAAAATGCCAGATATGCGTTCCGTCGCCGACTTCACTTGGCTGATCGACGATCGCCGTTGGGTGAACATAGTACTTGGGAGTGGCCACACGCACGGTTATGGGCTGGCCGCGTTTTTTTGTGGACTCTTCACATGCATGCAAGATGCGCAGAACCGCCAGTCCGTTTTCTCCATCCGTTCGTGGAGTTTTCCTCTCTCGCACCGAATCCAGGAAATGCCGGCATTCCAAGAGTAGTGGCTCTTCTTCGCTGATTTGGACTTCGATGCCCTCTGCCTTACGGGCAATTGGGACCCGGTTCACCCAATCGACCTGGTGTGGATAGATCACTAATTTGCGTGTCGGCAGTGTGTCATTAAAGACAGCCATTTTACGATCTCCGACTACGACGAGTTTCTGTTCTTTGAAAGGATGTAGCCAACTCACGAAGATGTGCGCTTTCGCTCCGCTAGTGAAGTCAAGATTTGTAAGCGTAATGTCTGAAATAGAGTGATTGAGATAACTTGCGCCTTCCGCGGATACATATTCGGGTTGCTCATTGAGGAGAAAAAGAATTGCAGAGATATCGTGAGGAGCAAAGCTCCAGAGAATGTTTTCCTCGGTCCGCAGTTTTCCAAAGTTCAGGCGCGAAGAATAAAGATAATTGACCCGTCCGAACTCTCCAGCTTGGAGAAGGCGCCGAAGTTCCAAGATCGCTGGATGGTACTGTAATAAGTGACCAACCATCAGGACTCGCTTGAGCCTCGCAGACAGCGCAACCAACTCCTCACCCTCCTCTAGATGCAGGGCAAGAGGTTTTTCCACAAATACATCCTTGCCAGCTAGCAAGGCTTTCTTCGCAATCTCATAGTGCTGGGCTGCGGGCGCGGCAATCGCAATGGCCTGCACGTCTGTTCGCTCCAGTAATCGTTCCGGCAGGCTGAACGGGCTCACGTTGCACTGAACTGCGAGCGCATTGACAGTTGAGGTGTCAACGTCACAGATTGCGGCTAAGCTTCCGAGCTCATGGAAATTGCGGACCAGGTTCTTTCCCCAATATCCACAACCGATTACCCCAACGGATGGATTTGTCTGTGTCATGGCGGCGAACACTGTCCTTTCCTTACTTTTTAACCTTGAAGAAGTTGGCCACGGCCTCGACGACGGCGACCTGGTGTTGATCCTCCAGCTCCGAATAGACCGGCAACGCAAGGACCTCGCGGCACGCTGCCTCCGCGTGGGGAAATGCACCAGGTGTATGGCCTAGGTACTGAAAAGCCGGCTGGAGGTGAAGCGGCTCCGGATAGTAGACTTCTGTGGGTATGGACGAATGCCGGAGATAGTCACGTAGGTTGTCGCGATCGGGGCAACGAATAACGAACTGGTTATACACGTGGTATCGATCGTCCGGGATAGTTGGGAGTTGAATTATGGCCTCAAGTCCATACTCCTGGAACAAGGCCAGGTACCGAGCCGCTTTCTGCCTCCGCCCTTCCGTCCAACCCAGCAAATACCTCAGCTTAACGCGCAGAATGGTCGCCTGGAGAGCATCCAACCTGCTGTTCATTCCGAGAACTTGATAATGATATTTGCGGTCGCTACCGTGGACGCGAAGTAAACGAACCCGATCGGCAAAGGTGGCGTCATTTGTCGTGACCACTCCTCCATCCCCCGCACCCCCAAGATTCTTTGAAGGAAAAAAGCTAAAACAGCCAAAAGTTCCCATGGTCCCGACGGAATGATTCTTATATTTTGCACCGATGGCTTGGGCAGCATCTTCAATGACGGGAATTCCATTCGTCCGAGCGATTTCAAGTATGGGATTCATCTCTGCGGCAAGGCCGAACAAGTGAACTGGCATGAGAACCTTCGTGTGCTCATTCACACTCGACGCTAGTTGCTCTGGGTCAATATTGAATGTGGATGGATCAATATCCACAAATGTGGGCTTCGCGCCGAGTCGCGCGATGGAGCCGGCTGTCGCAACGAACGTAAACGGCGTGGTAATTACCTCATCACCAGGTCCAACTCCCAGCGCCAGCAGGGCGAGCAGCAACGCATCCGAGCCGGATGCGCAGCTAACGGCAAAGCGTGCACCAACGAATGAACACAACTCTTGTTCGAACATCTGCACTTCTTCACCCAAGATGAAGTGCTGAGTTTCCATCACGCCGGCGATGGCCGTCATTACCTCGTCGCGAATGGCGGCAAATTGTGCCTGTAAGTTCAAAAAGGACAACTGGTGTGCTTGAGCACCCGCAGTACTCTTGCTGTCCTGCGCTTGCTTGGGAAGTGATGAGACAGATGAAACCATAAGATCACCTCAGATAGTATCGGTCGTTAATGGTGATAGGCACGAATGTTATCGTGGAGCGAGCTCCACGGCGGAACATCACCTAGACAGTTTAAGCATTCGTTAAGCACTGTCGGGCCCAACACCAACTACATCTTCGTGGATGGTTTTTTCTGCAAAGCAGCTTAGGGGCAGCAGACGCCAACTTATACGCCAACTTATCAGCGTCTCGCGCGGTTTGATGGGTCGGCACTATTAATACCGCCTTTGGCATGTTCGAGATCGGTCGGAAGTGACAGACTTTGCCCGACAGATATATTATTTGGATCTGTGATTTGGGGATTGAGCACTCTGATCTTGCTGATGATCTCCCCATTAGCGCGGTTGAAATATTGTCGAGAAATGCTGTACAGGGTTTGATTCGGTTGAACCACGATAATCCAATCCGGAGTCGGACTTGACCTAGTGGTCCTTGGAATGATTTCTTTCGCGCTCCTCAAACTCGAGGATGCGATTGGGCCCGTCGAGCCCGTCGGTTGCGAGTTGGTCGCCGCGTGCACCGATGGCGGTACCGAGACAGACGACTGTTTCTGACCTTCGCTGGACGATTGCTCTTTATGCCGGGATGCAATCACCCGGGTTATCGGGATGGCGAGAATGGCGAGCGCAAGAATGATGCTCCAGACTACAGTCCGACGCCACTTCGGCCGTTCTTCCGTCGGGTCGAGGGAATAATCGTCGTAGCAGGCTGGCAACCTGTCTACCCCATTGATGACGACTCCCAGCACCCGGGCATCAAGCTCCTGCAGTGCTCCCGCAGCCAGAGAAAGGTTCTGTTGTTGAGTTGTCCCATGCCGGCCAACTAATACCACTCCATCGACAAGCTTGGAGAGAATCCGTGCGTCTGAAAACGGCAGTATCGGAGCACTATCGATCACCAGATATTCGAATCTGGAGCGCAATTCTTCCAAGGCGTTTTTCAATTTCGGAGAACACATCAATTCCCCGGGGTCAACAGTTCGCTCGCCGGCTGGGACAACGCAGAGATTGTCGTGGCTGGAAATTTTGGTAACAGAATCCAGATCAGATTTCCCCGCCAAGAGGTCACTAAGTCCCGGTACTGACGGAAGTCCACAGAGTTCCGCAATTGCCGGCTTGCGCATATCCGCGTCGATAATGCAAGTCGGTGCACGTTTCGCGAGCGTGGTTGCCAGCTTAATGGCCACAGTAGTCTTGCCTTCTCGCGCCGAAGGAGAAGACACGAGGAGTACCCGCGGTGTTTTGCCAGATTTGGCCAGTAATATGCTGGTTCGGAGGTTTCGAACAGCTTCGGATTCGGGAGTCCTCGATTCACCACTTGCGAATCTGTATTTCTGGGTACTACCTGAGGTCACTCTCGGTACGATACCGAGACACAATAATCCGGTCGACGCCAAGACATCTTCTTCGGTACGCACCGTATTGTCGAAGGCCTCCCGGATAAAAGCCAACATTACTCCACAGATCAGAGCAAACAGAAAAGCAACCGCAAGATAAAGCGTCCGATTTGGACGTGTGGGAAGCTCAAGAACACGCGCATAGTCTACGACCCGCACGTTACTGGATTTCGACGCAGTCGCAATGCCTGCCTCACGAACTTTCATGAATAGGGTATTGTAAAGTTCCGCGTTCGCGATAGCCTCGTGCTTGAGCAGATTCAACCGAACTCTCGCTTCATTTTGACCGTTGATCGATGTTTTCATTTGCCCCAAAGCCTGAGCCATCCTTGTTTCCCGGGCTTTTGCGGATTGATAGCTAGCCTCGACTCCGTGTACGAGACTTGACCGCAATTGTTGAACTTCGCTCTGGATTCGCTTAATTCTTGGATTGTTCTTTCCGTACACTGCCAGTTCTTCCGCAAGGCGGGCACGCTCCGTAAGGTAGTTTTCGGTTACCTGATGGAAAAGTTCGTTATTACGCAGTTCCGGAACTGAATCAATATCGCCCTGGCGAATCGCGTCCACATACGCTCCCAGCTGAATCCGTTCAGCTTGTGCTTCCGTGAGCTGATGGTTCAAGTCAGTAAGCTTTTCAGCAAGAACATCACTTCGCTTATCGTCTACATCGAGGAACCCAATCTTACTTTCATAGTCCGCCAGTGCTTGGTTTGACTGCTCAGCCTTTTGTCGGATGTCATCCATCTGCCGCGTGAGCCATTCGGAGGACTTCGCTATCGCCGCATATCGAGTTTGAAAGTTTTGATCGACAAACAGGTTAACCAGGTTATTCGTGACCTGTGTCGCCAGCTCTGAGTCATGGCTCGCGTAACTGACTTCTACCAATCGGCTATTTCGGAAGAGCGAGACGTTAAGTTTGGTTTGGAACGTCTTTAGGGCGAGATTTTCTAAATGCGTAAGTTTTGTGCCGGCTCCCACGCCGTTGCTTCCTGCGGCGTCCTCTAGAGCTTTCTTGCCGACAAATTCGGGATTGCGGTCCAAATGCATTTGCCGGATGACCTCTATGGCTAACGCGTCGCTCTTGAGGATCGCTACCTGGGTCTGAAGATAATCCGCTGCTTCCGAACTTGGAATCGCTGCCTCTAGAGAAAACGTTTCGGTTCCAGGAGGATCGATCACGACCCGGGCGACGGGTTCATATGTGGGCTTTATAATGAGAAAAAGAGGCAAAGCCACAGCGAGTGTCAATGTGACGACGACCCCGATCAGCAGAAGCCAGTTTCGAAGGAGAGCGGCTTTAATCTGCACCCAATCGAGTTGGATGCTTGCAGTCGAGCCCGCTAGCTGAGGCGCTGAGTCAAATACCTCTATAGTTTGCTGATCAGGGCGATACCGGTTCGAACTATCAAGAATGTGGCGGCGCTGCAATTTCATAGGAGTTTACTCACCGCGAGACTGGCAGAGAGCACGAGTCCGACAATCGGATGCGATTGTCTTATTCCCAAGAACTGGAGGAGCAACTCGTTGCACGCCCGTCGATCGGCGTTCCGGTTGGTACGGCCTTCGAAAGAAACCCTAGACAATTGATGCTGCCAAGTTGGCGTGCGTCTCGCTTTGGAAACCCTTGGTTGCTTGGACGCAAGCCCGAGATTGCCCCGTAACTGGGGACACCCAGGCATCCTCAAGTTGGACCGCAATGGACCGCTGGAGAAGTGTGACCGACAACACCAAGCGATGATGCCCTCTGACTTCTAGTAAAATCCCTTCCAACCCAGAAAGAGGGCCATGTTCAATTCTGACCGTTTGTCCGATCTGTAAGAACGGCCAGGGTTGGCTTGGGAGCCCAGATTTAATTGTGGCTTGTATCGCAGCAATCTCGCTTTCGGCAATTGAAAGAGGAGTCTTGCCTACACCTACGATCAGAAACACCCCAGGGGTCGTGAGAATTGGGAGGCGATTAGATGGGTCGAGCCGGCAAAAGACGTACCCTGGAAAGAGTGGCTGTTCGATTTCTTCGAATCGGTCGGACCAACGGCGTCGACTCTTGTACGTAGGCAGAAACCATTCATAGCCTCTGCCGCCTAAGTGTGCTGCGACGAAACTCTCGTACCGAGTCCTCACCTGCAACGCGAACCACGGATAGCTCATTTTGCTGTGTTCCATAGCCTTCTTCACACTGTTCTGCAACGTCTGCCGCAACCTTGGAGCTCATGCGACGGGCAAACTACCGCCATGAGAGTCCCATTTGGAACCCGAACGCAAACCTTGCCCATGCAAAACTCAAATCTGAAACGTCGCGCTCCACGAATCCTTTGATTCTGACGTTTCCGGTAAACAGCTTGACGTCGGCGCCACCGTCATGACTCCGAGAAAGCCACTCGTTTGAGCAAGGGGCGCTAGCATTGACGCAATAACGGCCAGCAGCATGCCATCCTTAATCACTCGCATCTCCTTTATGGTTCTTGTCAATACCTGAGATACGAAACGCGTTTCTTGTATTGATGTCGAATAGCAGCGTGAAATCATGGCTGACCGCTGCGAACCCCTCGGCGGCGGCGGAATGTTCAACGCGAATTACCTTCGCCTCCGTCTTGATTCGCACAGTCCTTCCCGCACTGCCGGCAGCCGGAGAAAGAAAGATGTCGAGGTCAAGTCTTGCTCCTACCGGAGGACACGTTCGTGTAAATATAAACGCGCCGGCCAGACTGATGTCGCGAGTCACTCCCTCTCCTAACAACCGACTTTGCTGTGCGCCTTCCCAAGCGAACACCGCACCAGCAGAGAGTCGATAGCGGACTCGATTTCTGAGTTCCATTGAGACGGACTGGCGGCTCAATCTTTTCACCTGCCCAAAGCGCAGCGCTTCACGTTTTCGCTTTGATGCTCGCGCAGAAAGTAGCCCGGCCGAGCGCTTCGCACAAGAAGCGGAAAGTCAATTCCGAATTAGGGGCTCTGTGGAAATCGTGGACCTGACTTTCGGTCCCAATGACCCAATTTGTGGCCCAAACCGCGAGACGGTCCAGCGGGCGTGATAGGGACAAAAAGCCCCTAGGGAGCATGCGGATTGTCGGTACCAGTTGCTGCTCTTCTCTTGCCGAGTTTTGGATGGACTACTACCGTGTGCCCCAGAGCATTCAGCATCAGGATCGAAGACATCCCATTGAACAAACCAAAGACTCCTGCGCTTTGCAGTCCTCGAAGTCTCTGATGTGTTGAGGTTTAATGCAACATCGGCGCCAGTGGAGAGTAACTCGTCAGCCTTCGCCTTCGTCTCCTTCCAGTGCTTCCTCGAAGCGCCGGTGCCCGCGGTAAAGAACATGCACGAGTAGCGGTATGGCTCGTGAGCTGTGGAGCCATTTCGAATGTACTAGAGCACTCTTTACCTGTATTTCGAGCTTCTACTTTCCCTTCTTGATTACCTCAACCGTTCTAGTACCTTCCACAGACCAAAGATTTATTTTTCCGCTGCAGGCTATTTCATTTGCGGATTGATCAGTCGCGCGTACACTCTTGAAACCCCAGTCCTGCCATTTCAGGAGAGATTATGGGTGGATCTCCGCAGATGCCTCCCCATACCATTCGTGTCGCTGTCGCTGATGCCACGCGCATGAACAGTCAGTTGATCGTGGGCGCTCTAAAGCGCTGCCATAGCAACTTCGACGTTCAAGCTCTAACAAGTAACTCATCGGGCGCATTTCGCGAGCTGCAGGAGTTCCGACCAGACGTCGCCGTGATCAGCGCCCGTTTGGAGGACGGTCCCCTCACGGGGTTTAGAATCCTGCAGCAACTCCGCGCTTCCGAATCAAAGACTCCGTCCGTGATGCTGTTGGATTCCACAGACCGCGATCTTGTGGTCGACGCATTTCGAGGCGGTGCGCGAGGCGTTTTCTGTCGCGGCTATTCTTTCAACGCACTGCCCAAGTGTATTCGCAGGGTCCACCAGGGCCAAGTCTGGGTCAGTAATATTGAGTTGGAGTTTCTCCTCGAGCTGGTGATTAGTCTAAGGCCCTTGAAACTTCACCATGCAAGCGGAATGGCACTCCTGACGTCGCGCGAACGAGATGTCACACGCCTAGCAGCGGAAGGTATGAGGAACCAGGAGATTGCTCTCAAACTAAACCTCACCGAACACACGGTACGAAATTACATGCTTCGGATCTTCGATAAGTTGGGCCTATCGAGTCGCGTGGAACTGGTTCTATATGCCTTTAGCAGCGTTGAAGGAATTTCAGCCCCAGGAGGTTCCAGAACAGACTCCGCCGGCGTAACATGAGAGGGAATGGATCAACGTCCCCATCCGTAAGGTAAAGAGATGGACACTTCCACCCCATCGCCAACTTCTCGTTCTCCGCATGATGCCGATTTGCGGCGCACCAGTCGCGTCGAGCGACCCGTTCCTCTTGTGATCCTCGGCACCGATCGTCGGGGCGAAGCTTTTCAAGAGAAAACTTACGCCATTGTCGTGAATCTTCACGGGTGCCGCTATCACTCCCGCCATGACTATGCCCCCGCGAGTTGGGTCGCGCTGCAAGTCACCGGAACCGATGGCGCCAATTCGCAGGTCGTTCGCGCCCGTGTTCGGTCTGTCACTTCTGCTCGGACTCCGCGCGAGTTCTTCCAGGTTGGAGTCGAATTGGAGACCCCCGGGAATGTCTGGGGAATCTCCGCGCCTCCCATAGATTGGCGGCGCTTTCTCGGCACCAGCAATACCGGAGTCCGCGCCGAAGTCACCATGTTTCCTGGACCACCGCTTCCTGCCTCGGCCGCAACCGCATCTGAAGTTTCACCCGCAAAAGATCTCGTTCCCAATGAAGTCGCGCGCGACGTGAATACCGCCGAGCTGCTTCACGCGCTCCAGATTGCGGCTGATAGAGCCGTACAGACTTCTCTTTCCACGCAGCTAGATGAGGCGGTCAAGATTGCTCTTGGCAAAATCGAAGATGCTTCGAGGGCCAGCCTTCCTCAAGCCCAACAATCCTTCGCCCGCTTGGCGGAGGCCCAGAACCTCTGGGAAAAAGACTTAGCAGCTTATCGAGACCGTGCCGAAGAGATTGCACGGCGCATCGAGACTGTGACCGCCGGATCCCAGCAGGCCCTTTCCGAAGTTCAGAAATTTGTCGCGCGCTTCGCCAGCGAAACCGCGCCCCAGCTTCACACTCGCATCAACGATACTTTCGGCCGCGCCGGCAGCGCATTTGAAGCTCAGGCCGCTCAGCTCGCTGAGGAACACATGGCTCAAATCAACGAGAGCGCGCAGATTGCCGCGAGAGAGGCTCGGTCCCAACTCGATGAAAGCATCGCCGAGGTGCGCTCCCTTTTATCCACCGCAGACACAGGCATATCCCAGGAACGCGTTGAATCGCTGTTCCAGTTCTTTAAGGAAGAGACCGTCAGCCACCTGGAAGAACGCCTCGGAGATCTTTGTCGGAGTTTCGAAGAGAAGCACGATCTCGCTCTCTATCGGATCGACGAGATTGCCCGTCAACTCGAAGGGCTCGGCTCCGAAACTCGCCAGGCGCGTTCGCAGCACGAACAAGACCTCGCCGATGCCCGCTCTCTCTTAGCCAACGCGAATGCGGGCGTGCCCCAGGAGCGCCTCGACTCGGTCTTGAATTCTTCACGCGAGCAGATTGTTAGCCTCCTCGAGTGGCGCCTGGGTGAAGTCTCCGGTCACTACGAACAACTTCTAGGGCAAGCCCGCAATCGCGCCGACGAACTCGCCCAACAGCTCGAAAAACTCTCCACCGAGACGCACGACCATCTCTCAGAAACAAGAAACCTTGCCGAACGTGCCGTCCACGAAGTTCAATCGCCGGACCTCTCCTCCATCGAGCAGTCCGTGAGTCGCGCCACCAAAGAACTTGAAACTCTCGCCGCTCGTATCTCCGATCGCCAACTCGTCCGTCTGATGGAACAGAAGCAAGTCGTTTCCCAGGAAGTCGTCCTGGAACTCGAGGCCCGCACCAGCGAAGCGCGCGCACTCCTGCAGAAGGCCGCCAACAGTACCATCGAGGAGTTTCGGCGCCGCGTCGAAGCTCATGTTGATCTTGTCCTCGCCGAAGCCAAAGAGAGTTTCACTTCCTCCCTCGCTTCCCTAGATGCTGAGAACCGCGCGGCCGTTGAGGCGCGGCGCCACGCTCTGGAGACTGATGTCGCCCGCGCTGCGGAGCAGTCCACCATGGAATTCCGCTCGGGCATCAGAGACTTCCTGTATTCCTGTCTTGTGGCTGCCGGTGGCGCCGTCGATCAACACGCACAAACCACTCTCACCGGACTTTCCGAAGATCCCACCAGCTTGCCACGCGCACTCGATACCACCGGCAGTTCCTCCTCGACACCCGACAATCCTCCCGCGCAACCCAACAACCCCTTCCCTTCCCAATAGCTCGCGCAACTCGGTTCCTGCGCCCTGATGGCCACCGCTGTCAAAAATGTAGAGGCGATAAGGACTTTGCCGTCTCGCAACGAGCGATAAAGTTCGCGTTAAATTCACAGAGACTTCAGGAACTCGACGACGGCTTCTTGATCGGGCTTTTTCAGTTTTTCAAATTGCTGGGTGATGTGGTTGGCCTCGCCGCGGTGGCGAGCGATGGCTTCGAGGAGCGTTAGCGAGCTGCCGTCGTGCATCAGTCGCGGGCGCAAGCGGACTCCCCACAAAGGAGCGGTGCGGATTTTGTTCCGGCTGCTCTCGAAATTTTGTTTCTGGAGATACCCGGACATCTGTTGGAAGACTTTATGCCCATAGTGCTCGCGAGTGGCTTGCAGGATTCCGTCGCCGGTGCCCACGTCGTGCATGAGGAAATCGCCGTACGGATGAAAGGTGACGGAGCCGAGCGCGGGCGGAATCGTGAACGTGCCACCGTTGATTTTGGTTCCGGCAGGAGCGGTGGTCAGCGTTTCGACGTGACACCCCGCACAACCGATCTTTTCGAACAGGGCATGGCCTTTCTGTGCAGATGGGCTGCTGGCAAGTTGTGCGTCGCGCGCGGGCGCTTTGGTGGCGCGAATGAAGCGTGCGAAGTGATCGACGTCGGAAAGGCCATCGGGCCCGGGTCTGTCATTCGGCTCCGATACGGCGTTGCAGAGGTTGGTGACCTCATTCGGTTGCAGGCGGTTGGTGATACCCATCTCGTTGAGATAAGCGTCCGCAGCGAATGATAGCAGGCTGGCATGTTGGTCTTTCCAACCGAAGCGCCCTACGCCCATCTGTCCGGGTGCTTCCACGACGGGGACAAAAAGAACTTGGCCGCAGATTTTCTTGTGCGAGGATTTGCATTGTTGGTTCGCGAGATCGATGAGAGTTTGATCAGAAATCGCCTCAACGAAGCCATCACCCAATAAGCTCAACGAGAGGCGAAGCGTACGGATCGACTCGGTCTCGGGAACGCGTTCCTGGATTTCCTTGTCAGGAAGGGCCGCGTCGGGGCAAATGGCGCGGTCGTTCACGAGAGAACGGCCGGTAACGACCTCGG
>Ga0210384_10004408_pt1 | contig 15728 bp, 13 predicted proteins | sample IncBWH2MmetaG_FD_160574 | JGI IMG/M metagenome (GOLD analysis project Ga0210384, IMG submission 160574) | Forest soil microbial communities from Barre Woods Harvard Forest LTER site, Petersham, Massachusetts, United States - Inc-BW-H-2-M | ecosystem: Environmental > Terrestrial > Soil >...
GAACGTCAAAGGGCGGAGCGGGAGGTCCATGATGGGTTGCCGGCACACCATTCGTGTTCGCTTGGCTCTCATCCTACAGGGGATGGCCTAAGGAAAGGACCTCGCCAGGCTAGACACTGATTGCGGCGTGCAATCCCCGCGTTGCCCAGGGGATTTTCTGGACACACTCCTCCCCCCCTCCCTCGCCGTCCCCGTCCCGCAGGCGGTCGCGCTTTACGCATGCTGAGACCGTTCGTCCGAAGGCCGCCGTCCTGTCCGCCCCGCGCTTTGCGCCGGCGGGGCCGGGCGGGGGGGGGGGCCGGCGAGGGAGCGGGGGGCTCCCCGGGGCCTGGCCCAAGGCCAAGGCGGGCACGCGGTAGAGAGGCCGGACACCGCCAAAGGCGGGAGCGATGGCAGCCAGCAATTAGGGGCTTCTCCACTTTGAGACTGCGGTGCCGTCCTTCAAGCTGAAAGTCTCCAGAAAGTCGCCGGCGGCGGCTTGTCCATTGACGACGATGTGCCCCTGGCGGACTTCGAGGTCCGCATACTGGTAGTAGCGGGAATGAGGAACTCGGATGCCCGAGACCTGCGCCTTCCAGAGCTGGCTGCCATCGTTGGCGCGCAGACAGGCCAGCCCCACGTCACAGGCATGTGGTGTGAACTCGCAGACAAGGAGCCGCTCCCCCTCAAGCCGGAGGGTCACTCCTTCCTGTTCAAGCTTCTCGTTCCATATCGCCTTCTTCTCGGTAACGTCAACATCGAGTAGTGCTCCATTTCCCTTTCCGCGCCCGTGGACCGCCACGAAGACATGCTTCGCGTTCTTTGAACTGGTTGCCCCAATCGGATAACCCTGGGTCGTTTTCCAAATCTCCTTCCCTGTTCCGGAGTCGAACATTGTCGTGCACTGCTCCAGGTCGCCATCTGACCCAGCTAAGAGCCACGGCCCCGCGAGGATTAGTTTGCGGTCTTGGTATTGGCTGGACCGTTCGATCTTCCAGACGAGTTTTCCGTCAGCTCCCTGGAATCGCCGGATCCCCTTTCTTGTAACCAAGACTACGTCACCCCCTGGCAGGAACACGCCATCCGACGCGTACTCATCCAATGTCCAAATCCTTTTTCCCCCAGCCAGTTCGTATACATGAGTTTTATCGTTCATGCTGATTAGGAAGGACTTCTCCCCAAAGATTGCGTCCCGGCGCGGAGACTTCGGCCCGTTGAGGTCCTGCGGGGTGGTCCACAGTTCCTTGCCCGTCCGGGTATCGTTTCCATGGAGGTCCGATTTTGTGATCCGAAGAACGATGTCACCGCCTATCCAAAGGTCGGCAGCCCAAGATTTGTCCCAATACCGACGTGATTCGTCGGGCCCCGCTTCGGCCATCCAGACCAAGTCTCCGTTCCTGAGCGAGCGTCGCTCGAGACGTCCATCCGGGAAGCAGACCATTACGTCCCTCTCCACGACTGCGCATTGAACCTCCAAGGAGGCGTCAGGCTTGGAGACGCTCCATAAAAGACGTCCACTACGGATGTCGATCGAGTGCTCGTGCGCCCAAGCGACATGTTCATACCAGCGAATGCGCTCCAGGACGTCCAGGATCCGTGCGGCGACCTCTGGGGTCACCCCGGCGCGCGCCTTTTCAAGTCCTTCAACGATCGCCTCGCCCCGACTGACGAGCGCCTCCTGAGTTTCGGCCCGCTGGTTGACATCGTCGCTGTCCAAGCGCCTTAGGAGTTCTGCTACTGTATTACCGTCCTGTGCGGCCGCATTTAGGAGAAGGGGTGTGAAGAACACAAGGTTCCTTAGGAGGGCCAGCACGCCTTCGGACGGAGTGAAGGAACGATCTAGCGTCAAGTGAGTCTCCTCACAATGGATTGTACCCGGTTCTTAGGTTCAGACGTCAGTCAGCCTTCGTCCCTGGGCCGGCCGCGCGAGCGGCTCCGGCCGTAGCCCCCGCGGCCGTGTCAGCCAAGTGGAAGGCCACCGGGCGGAGCCGGGCGGGGGGCGAAGAGCTCCTGCTGGAGCAGTCAAGGGCTTTTTCCAAGGAGCATTCGACATTGGTCGTTACGGTGGAGCGCAGTTCTTTCATCGCATCTTAAGCCCATTTGGAGTCACCTATTTTGCGGAGTACTCGGCGAGGGGCGATCAAATGGGTGAGCAGATGTTCAGCTTTGTAAGTAAGGCAATCAAAGACCCGATGGCCCTATCCGCTGAGATGAAAAGATCCCGAGAGGAAGCTTGGGAAAAAGCAGTTAGGGACTATGCAGCAAAGGGAAAGGCTGAGGGGTTCGTCGTTGTCGGCGAACATTACATAGGAGAGTATATGGCGGCTAGGGGGGCCGCCGAGCCCTTCGTGCCGAGAACTTCCGGGAGCACATTCGGAAGATTTAGTAGGAGCAATGTTAACAAGGAAGTGCCCGCTTTCGAACAGGCAGTTGGAGGCGTAAACAACAATGTCGCTGTGAGAAAGTGGTATATTACTGAGGCAGGGAAAATTCCCAGCCAAGTCACAGCAGAGCTCCCATTGCAAGACCAAGCCTTTCAAACGTGGGTACTACGTAGTAATATCAAGATGAAGGCTCGCGCGATGATGACGGACAGGGCTGCCGCTGAGGCACTCGATCGGACAGATCCAATCCCCAGTTTCGAGGACATCATTCGTGCCAAGCGGGCGAATGGACTTTCAGGCGATACTCTCTGGCGGGAAATCATTGAAGGATCTGGACGTACCCGCAAGAGCGTCAATGAAAACCTTGGCCTGAGCGAGGAACCAAAGCAGTGAAGATAGCAGCTTGGAGGGCAGGTAACAAAGAACTGAGGATATCTTTCAAAGATGCAACTACATGTATAGAACTGGGCGAAATTCTTGATGTCGTACGCGGGCGGCTTGGAGGCAGAATTCTGCAACAAGTGGAAGGTCCGGATGCCATCGTGTCGCTAATTGAAGTGGAAGGCGTGCGTGCTTGGCTAGTCTGTGACGACGAATTGGGAATATTCCTCAAGGGCGATCCAGAACTTTCAGAGGAATCGCTCCAGGCCTTGGCGGAACGCATCGCTGTCATGCTCTGATCAGCGGTGCGCTTGCAGTACTGGCCGCTCAACAAGCCGGCCGGACCGTGTCAGCCAGTCGAGATTACTGCCCAACTTCGGGCGCACACTGTGGCGAGATTCACCCCCTTCACGTTTCAGTACGATCGGGCGACCGGGCTCCCAAATTCGATTACCCCGATTGAGACAACTCTTGGTAGGATCATGATACATATCTTCACCAACGACTCGGCTGTCAACGAACGGGGAGAGGGAGCCACCTTGTGGTCGGGTTGAGGGAGCCAGTTCGGCCCGCGAATGTTAGATCGATATCTCCCATAGCCGGTTTTTCCCCGAAGCCGCCGCCCTCATATAGGAGCGAGCGAAGCGAGCCCAGGGCGGCGTCGGAGGGACGAATGTTAGATGGCCCCCGGAACCCGACCACGAAGTGGCTCCCTCAACCCGACCAGTGACAGCCGCCGTCCGCGCCGGGCAGCGCAGGGCGCGTGCAGGTCCGGGCGGGGGGCCGGGATTGGCTATAATGATTCCTACTCGCTTGAATGGATCGTGTCCGTCTCCTTCTGAAGCGGAGCTCCCAATGATCGAGGGAGCAGCCAAGCAAGGTGCCAGCAGAAGGAATCAGCTGAAGGGCATCAAATGAAATGAAAGTCACGAGAATCGCCCTTGGAGTCACGGTGGTGCTGGCAAGCGTGCTGGGAATCTGCGGTTTGGTTCGGGGCATGTTCCAACGTGGTTGCGTTTCATGGGACGTGGGCGTGGTGCTTGTGGAGGCGGGATTCGTATCTCTTTGCGGCTTTGGAGGGGTATCTCTAGTTGCACAGGGATGGCCGGCCGGTCGATCCGCGAGATCTACTAGATTTTGGGGAGCCTGTTCGTTTACCTGCTTCGGGGTAGCTTTAGCCGGAGGAGCTGGCTACATGCTCCTTGCCGCCTATCTGAGTCACCAGGAGTATCGCTACGACACGATAATTCCAGCCGCTTTCTGCATTCTTTGGGGCCTAGTCCTGGTACTCGGGCTCCTCTCATTCCGGAAAGCTTTCAATCTACGTAAGGCGCCGGTTCCTTCGGATCGAACGCCATAGTATTCATCTCCCGGTGCGCCTCGCTCGCGCGGGCGCCGCTGGTATGGATGCCGACACAATTCCTTGTTTCATCATGAGGAAGATTCCGGTCAATGGCGGCTGTCCATCACCGGAGCCTTCTTTGGATCGTGACGAAACATCCATGCCGACGGATTGGCACAAACGGCCAACCCCGGAATGCGGGGTATATTGGTAGTGATGGGCAAGATGGCCTGGACCCTTTCGCACTGGAGGTGGTGGGGGCTCGCGATGGGAGTCGTTGTGCTCTCCCTCGCTGGGCTCATCGTGTGGGTGGAGTCTGTGGCAAGGATGAAATGGGCCGGCTTCGAGCGGGGGGTTTCGGAGCTGAAAGACGAAGCCCGAAGGGACGAGATCCCCAGGGAACCGCTCAGGACTCCATTGGATGATGGAAATGCCTGGACGCACTACTTAACCGCGCTTAAGAAGCTGGAGCCTCTCCACGAAAGAGGTACTATCGTTGAATTTTATGTTGGCGATCCCAATGCGAACCGCTCGCATATCCAAGGGGTGCTCAAGGAATGGAGTAGCACCCTTGCGGAACTCAGCCGAGGCGCGAGGTGCCGAACCCTCTCGCGCCCCCCGGGTGACGAGGTGCCAAGGGGGCAATCTGATTACTGGACGCCGCCGGAGAGGAATCTCACACAATTGGCACTCTGCCAGGCGAACTTGCTGGTTGAAACGGGGCGAAACGCCGAATCCCTCGACCTTCTCCTCGACTTGGCCCAATTCGGTCGGGATTACGTGGTGGCCGGAGGCCGCCCCACGTACCCAGACGCCCTTCTCATCCTGGAGCACGCCTTGGAGGGAATTCGGGACCATTTGGTTTCCCACGCCTGGGATATGGAGGATCTTCGGAAAATCGCGCCCCCCCTCAAAATCCTGGATCGTTCGTTCCCGTCCTGGGATGCGATGCAGAAGGAGTGGGTGGTGTATCTGGGAACCTGGCTTCTCGATGAGAACCCCTACACCAGCCAGACAAGCTTGGGAGGCGAGATCGGCCGTGACTACTTTCGCCCAGATTGGAAGCATGCATTCTCGATGAGACTGTACAAGGCCGATGCCTTCGAACGTGGGCGAGCTGCACTCCGCCGGCCCGCAAACGAACGAGGGAAGCGGGAGATTTTACCGGAAGACTATCGCGCAAATGACCTCGAAAAACTAATTGTGGACAGCACCTTGTCCTGGGAGGATCCCAGCCTGGACTGTCGTGCCCATGTGCGACTTCTCCGAATCGCCACGGCCTTCCTTTCAGGTACTGACGTCCCGGATCTCGCCGATCCCTTTGGGGAAGGGCTCCGGATGGAGCCCATCCCCGGGGGCATCAAGATCTGGAGCGTCGGCCCGGACGGTGTCGATCACGCAGGCACGGGGGAATGGAAGCCTGCCGCCGGCAAAGATATCTTGCTCACAGTCCCCCGGTGATTGCGCGCGCGCATCCCCAGTTCACCGCCGGCCGCCTGCAGGGCCTGGCTCCACTGGGCCTGGCCGGCTCCGATGTTCTGGAGGGACTGGGAGCTCCGTACTCGTCTCTTTATCAAGGTGTACATCCAGCGGTCGACCAGAGTGGTGGTGGGGGTCTTATCCATTCTCGTTGCTTCATGTTGCCCATCGCGCGACACCCCCGAAATGGACGTTCGCAGTCTCGTTAACCAACTTGGATCTGAGGCGGTCGACGAACGCGAGTTGGCATTTCTCGGTCTCGTGGCTCTCGGCAAAGGTGCGATCCCCGAAGTCGAACGAGGCGTCTTTGACTCGGATTCTGAGATTGCCTGTCGGTGCCACGAGTTGCTTGAATTGCTGGCTCCATCAGAGCGGTCTATCCGGCGTGAGGTGGCCCATTGGCTTCGTCACGGTATCCGGGACTTCGACCGGGAGTACTACGGTCGATGCATCAGATTGTGTAAAGCCGTTCTGACGATCGATCCCGAATACGTCGTCGCCCTCAAGGTTCTCGAAAGTGCCGAAAAGGCCCAGCACGTTTCCCCTGTCTATTCCCGTACGGGAATGTTCTCCGAGTGGGAGCGGCAAGCGTGCGTAGATACCGGAGCGTTGCCAAAGCAAGAGGAATTCCATTGTCCCTCCGTGTCGAGGTGGCCCGAATTGCGCGATCAGATCCTTTTGGAATTGGGGGAAATGGGGGATCTCTCCCACGACAGCAGCTGCATTGGGCTGGCTCTCGAGACGACCAAGATAACTCTCGACGCTCGGAACTGCCCGATCGAACACATAATTGAGACGCTCCGGGACATGTCGAGACTCAATATCGTATTCGATGCCTCCAATGGCAGCCCCCTCGAGCCCGTGCGCCGCGTGGACCTCCATTTCGAAAACGAGACTCTGCACACGGTGCTGAGCCGCGTGCTTCGGATTCTGGGAATGGAGTATTGCATTACCGAGGAAAACGTGGTTCTCCTGACCGATTCCGAAAAGGCAAGTCGCCATAGGCGATAAAAAGGTGGTCGACCTCTCCGCCCCAGTTCTCGCCATCCTCCGTCCGGGCAGGGCCGCGCCTGGGGAGGCACGCCCGCGCGGGCAAGCGGGGCGGGGGGCCGCCGGGGGCGGGGCGGGGGCTAGCCTGAGTTGACCAGTAAGGGGCCTGCAGAAAATAGTTCAATCCCAGAAACCGCATTTCCAATCAGCGCTTGCAGGAATTGTTCCTTCACCTCGATGTAGTGAAAACCTACCCCGGAATGTTGGGCCTGCTCTGGGTGTAGGAAGGGGTGGAGAGAGCTCATGTTTCTCAGACGCCTCACGGTTCGCAAAGACGGGAAGAAGCATACCTACTGGGCGCTCGTGGAGTCGATCCGCACGGAGCGTGGACCTCGGCATCGAACGATCGCGTACCTGGGGGAGCTGGGTCCGTCGGAGCGAGCCGGATGGGCTCAGGTAAAGCAGTTTCTCGAGGGCACCCAGCCGGATCTGGATCTCTTTGATCAAGCCCGCCCTGGGGAAACTCCCGTCCCCGAGCATGTGAGCGTCCAGATCCGAGGGGTGAAGGTGGAGGAGACGCGAGATTTCGGGGACGTGTATCTGGGTCTCATCTTGTGGCGCGCGCTCCGGCTGGACGAGCTCTTGGGCAGGTGCCTGGAGCCTGGCCGGGAGGACATCCCCTGGTCCATCATGGCGGCCATCCTGGGCCTCGCCCGGCTTTGCGAGCCCTCGAGCGAGCTGCACATCGCCGAGACGTGGTATCGGCGGACGTCCCTGGAGGATCTCCTGGGCGTTCCTGTGGAGCAGGTCAACAAAGCCAGGCTCTACCGGGCGCTCGATGAGATCCTCCCTCATAAAGAGGCCATCGAGCGGCACTTGCGGGAGCGCTTCGAAACGCTGTTTGATACGAGTAAGGATCTCATCCTCTACGACGTGACCTCCACCTATTTCGAGGGGGAGGCCGAGGCCAATCCCCAAGCCCAGCGCGGATACTCCAGAGACAAGCGGTTCGACTGCAAGCAGGTCTGTATTGCCCTATCCGTGACTCGGGAGGGTCTTCCCCTGGGGTATGAGGTCTTCAACGGCAACCGGACGGACGTGACCACGCTGGAGGAGATCGTGGAGGGGATGGAGCGCAAACACGGCAAGCTCGATCGGGTCTGGGTGGTCGACCGGGGAATGGTGTCGGAGGAGAATCTGGAATTCCTCAGGCAGCGAGGCTCGCCTTACGTGGTCGGGAGTACCAAGAGTGACCTGCGGAATTTCGAGATCGCTCTGTTGGAAGGGGGATGGTCGGAGGTTCGCGAAGGAGTGGAGGTCAAGGCTGTCCTGGGACCCGACGGCGCCGAAACGTTCGTGCTGTGCCGCAGCCGCCAGCGTCAGGAGAAGGAGCATGCGATGCACGAACGCTTCGCCCAGAGGATCCAGAAGGGACTCGAGAAGCTCAAAGGTCGCCTGGAGAAGGCCCGAAGGAAAATAGCGCGAGGCCCCGTGGAACGGCAGATCGGTCGGCTCTTGGGAAGGAATTCGCATGCGGCTGGAGGATTCGAGATCCACGTCGAGGAGACCTCCGAGTGTCCCGGAGGCCTCAAGATCCGCTGGAATCGGAATGCTCCTTGGGCCGCGTGGGCCAATCTGTCGGAGGGCCATTACCTGCTCCGGACGAATCTGGCGGGCTGGTCGGCGGAAGATCTCTGGAAGACCTATATCCAGCTCACTCAGGCGGAGTCAGCCTTCCGGGTCCAGAAGAGCGAGCTGGAGGTGCGCCCCATCTGGCACCAACTCGAAGAGCGGGTGCAGGCGCACATCCTGTTTTCGTACTTGGCCTACGCGATGTGGAAGACCCTCGAGCAATGGATGTCGCGGTCAGGGTTGGGACACGCCCCCCGGACGATCCTGGAAGAATTCGCTCGGATCAAAGCAGTGACGATCGCCTTACCAACCTCTTCGGGAAAGCAAATCCATCTGCGATGCGTGACCACTCCTGACGAAGGTCAGAGAATCCTCTTGAGTCGCTTGGGCCTGGAACTTCCCCGACGGTTGGGACAACCTCGATGGAAGGAGACCCTCCCGCAGAAAATGTAGTGAAAACTTCTGACCAAAAACGCGGATTCCTGCTTAGAAACCCCGTTTTCTCCCAGTAACTGGTCAACTTCGGCTAGGATTCTGCATTCGAGCATTTGAAATGCTTCCGAAGGCTGTAAGCTTAACTAGGAAGTCGTCTGCAGGAGGTCCGGTGTACCACTCCTCGGGCCCTAGAGAAGTCCGGAATAGGAGAGTTGGCAAGTGACCAGCAATGACAACCCAATAAAGTCTGAGGGGATAACGATTAAGGGCAAGACACCCCTTTATGTGCTGTGGGCGCTAACAACCGCGGTCACATTGGTGCTTGACAGGGTTACTCAGCTTGCTTCTGACTTTGCGAAGTACGAAATGGATGTGATGGGATTTAAGGACATTCCGTTGACGACAGAGTATGTCCTTCGATGGTGCGGATACCTTTGGATGGCAGCGGTCATTTCCGCGTTAATTGTGGGCTGGGCGGTTACCAAGAAGAGTTTTGAAGTGGGCCTAGTCTTTGCCATTTGCCAGGCGATGTTCTTCTTGGGGCTCTGCGGCTTGGTTGCATGGGGGCTTCTGATCCCCTTTCAGGCCGTTGACTCCGGTGTTAGTAGGTGAACATCAGTTTCAATCCGCGCCCTGGCTCCGCCTCATGAATCGGTTACCAGGGAATCGCGCAGCCATTTTCAATTCAGCAAAGGCATAAGGATTGGCACAAGCCACCATTCACCATCCCGTATCCCCCCGGGCCGCCTCCTGGCGAGCGCTTCGGAGGCGGTCGGCCGGTGTCGAGGTCCAACCGCCGGCCCTGGCCCCCGGGGGCCTGGCCGCGCCTGGCGCGGCAGGTGAAGCCGAGCGGGGGGAGGGGGCCGCCCGCTTGTGCAAGCGCGGGGGAAGGGAGGCGACGCGGAGAAGGGCGGATGAAAGATGGATCTCCGGGGTCTCGCAACAAAGGTCAGGGAACGCGTTTCCAACCGTTTTCTTCCGGATGCTCCGGAAAGCATTCCGTGCGCTTGCCGCCAGCATCCCTCCTGAAAATGACACGGGACTCGTTCATGATGTAGCTGATCCTGCCTGACTGGGGATACTCCGCTGGAACGGCCTCGATCCCGTAGGACGATGAATTACGGTGCGATCCGCTATCGTAGGCTTGAGCCTTTCCGTCCTTCTCAAACATCTTGATCGCAATAAAGTAGTAACCGTGCGCTGCCACTGGCTTCCCCTTAGAGGGCGAGAGTGCCGGGCTGTCCAGGGGCGATCCATCTGCCTTGGCTAGTTCGACCGGGATTTCCCTGATCTCCTGCCCCTCGAGCAAGAGCCGGTAAAGTCCTGAAACATCACCTACCCAGTAATCCTTCACCTTGTTGTTGTCCCGGTCGTTATCCCGGAAGTCTTCCTGTGCCTCCCCAATAGATTTCAGCGCGGAAAACACAGACTGCTCTTGAGTGGGGGGAGGGGGCTGTTCCTTATTGGGGATCGCAAACTTCTCGTCGGGGATGTCTTCATCCAGCACGAGCTCTTCGAAGGTCTCTGTAGTCGACCCCTCCCTGCCCTCTTGGGTATAGACGCGCTTGAGCGGGTGAAACGTCTTGGGATCGTAGAATACCTTCACATTGGCAAAGGTCTCCGGACCGGGATCCTTCGGGTACTTGAGCCTCTTTAGCCGATAGGACAGGGTCTTGGCGTTCCCTTCATCGGGACCCGTCTTCAGGTCGGAAACCGCAAGAGTATTCTGGAAGTCGAGCTCAGGCCAGTCGTAGCGGGCAATATAGGCGGACGGAGCCCATGCGATCTCCCCGCGAGCCAGAGCGTATGTTACGAGCTTGAAATAATCACCTAAGGGAACGCTTCCGCCCCCCAAATCGTGGCCCCCTAGAAACGTTCTCATTCTATTCCCATCTGAGATGGTGAGCCCTTTCATGGGACCGCCATCGGTTGGCTTGAACAGGTCAAACGCCAGCTTCTTCTCAGGAGACAGGGGGCCGTCGGGGATCGACATCACATGCTCAAAGACCACTTTGTTGCCGGACTTGATCAGAAGGTTGAACAGGGACTCTTTCGTGCCCCTGGGCATCTTGATTTTTGCCCTGATCGATTTTGCCTCGGTGAATATCCTCTCGATTTTCGTGAATTCTCCCTCGGGGGTTGCCTGAGGGGCCGCCTCCGACTTATCAGACGCGATAAGAAGGAGAAAGAGCCAATGGAGGCAAGGGGTCATCATGCCAGTGGGAAGGCGTCCCATCGAAGTATGCTTGGCGACGTGCACTCGAATGATGATACCACTTCTTCCGCGTCCTCGCATCCCCGCTCCTCCGCCCCCCCCCGATTCCTGCGGACCAGTCAGGCCGCCGTCCGGGTGGGGCCGCCGCCGAGCCTCCGAGGGTGGGACGACACTCCAGTGTGCCCCTCGGAGCTTAGGGCTGAAGGACACTGATGAGCGGCCGGCGTCTCAATTATAGTGATTCGTTTCATATGCGGGGCCGCGGCGCTTCATATAGCTCTGTATGTGGTACAGGAGAATCCGCCCGGGGTGCTCCTGCAAATCGGAAAGAAGAGCGACTCGTTCGATAGCCGCCATCTCGCCCTTGCTTTCTCAAGCGACGGAGCGCTGCTAGCTTCCACCGGACAGGACGGATCCGTGGTACTGTGGGACGCGCAGTCCGGGAAGGAAGGTCGAACGCTAGTCGAGCCGCTCCCGCTGACCAAGGGCACCTATGAGTATCTTGGCCGCACGATCGAGAACGTCATATTCACGTCCGACGGCACTCTGCTCGGAGCCGGCGGATTCAAGTTCGGAGTCCGGAGATGGGATCCGAACACGGGAAAGGAAATGCTCAAGATCGACGAGGTTGAGGCGCCGATCGCCCTGGCCCCCGACCAAAAAAGAATCGCGGCGTCTAGCCGCCTAGATCACTCGATCGTCGTGATCGAACTGTCCTCGGGGCAGCGCTCCCTATCGCTTCACGGCCACCCGCAGAGTGTGACCTCCATTCACTTCTCTCCCGATGGTAAGAGCATTACCTCGGGTAGCCATGATGGTACGGTCCGTTTCTGGGATCTCGCTTCGGAGAAGGAGACGCATCGGATTGGCGAAGAGCGAAGGGAGAGCGTCATTGGCCCTCCCTTCCCACACTGTGTGCGATTCTCGCCAGATGGATCGCTGGTAGCGGTCTCGTACCATGGATGCTTTCATCTTGGTCTTGAGATCCTCGAGACTAAGACCAAAGGCAAGATCGCATCGCTCTCGGCCGGGAACTCCGATTCAATCGCATTCTCGCCAGACGGGAATGTGTTGGCCTATCAAGGGGAGGAAGATCGAATCGAGCTCTGGGATGTGAAACGGAAACAGAAGAGCGCCGTTTCCACTTCGCCCGCGCCCGGACGGGTGTTTTCCATCGCGTTCTCACCCGATGGAAAACGATTGGCTACAACAGGCGACGGTGGATTGATCCTGCTGTGGGACCTATCGAAGTTCAGGTAGGCACTTCAAGCAGGTCATCTCGGTCGCCACCCGCTTGCGCCTCCTCCGTGCGGCGTCGGTACTAGCCGCGCCCCGCGCGGCCGCGCCGCCGGAGGCCGCGCCGGGTGGGCCGCGCTGGCGCGGGCAGCCAGGCGCAGGGCCGCCCCGGCGTGTCCGGGCGGGGGGCCGCCGAGGGGGGGACGATGGGCCGTTTCCCTTGGCTTTATAGCCGGTCGGTGGGTTACTCTCATGGTGGGATGACGTATGCTCGGCCGCGCGCGATCGCGCTCCTCGCCTCCCTTTTCGGTTGCCAAGGGTGCGCGGGCGAGCCGCCGCGAGCCCCCTCGGTCAGTCGTCAGGAATTCGCGAAGAAGCTGGCTCTCATTGCCGAGGGAATGCCGGCCAGCGAGGTAGAGGCGATCCTCGGAAAGCCCGACGATGTCCGCACCCGGTACGATCTGGGCGGGATCCTGACGACCCGTACGCTCGAGATCTGGCGCTACGGGACCGACGGCCACCTCACCTTTCCGACGCTCGGGCAAGTCTTTATCGACGTCGAGCATAAGGCCCAATACATCCATGGCGGGCGCGACGAACCGCCCGACCCTGCGGTCTTCGGCGAGGACGAATTGCGGCGGCTCCTCCGCGTCATTGACCGGGCCCCGGCAATCTCAGGCTGGGAATATAATCCGCTCCCCCTGATCGAGGTGGTCAACGCGCTCCAACCGCTCGGGAAGGCGAAAGCCCTGATGGCGATCGACGAGTATTTTCGCGTCGCCTCCTCCCACGATTGGAAAGCAACGGAGGGCGGTCTCTTTCTGGTGCTCCGAGTACTTTTCGAGGTGCCGGCGAACCCGGGCCACATGCCACCCATGAATCTGGGAGCAACAAGTACCCCCAATGCGGAGGACCCGACCCGCGTCCCGCGGTTTCCCATTGCCCTGGTGGACGACATTCCACTTCTCCTCATCTCCGGCTACATCATGAGCGGTCCGCCCGTGACCGTGGAGAAGCATTTCGCCCATTTCCGCGAGCGGGGGACGCTCAGGTCCCGTCCGCTCGTCCCCACGGACACCCCCTTGGGTGTCCTCGAAAAGCTGGAGGAAACTCTGGTCCTTCTCCACCCCGGCCCGAAGGAGCTGCTCGATCATGACCGGGCGATGCTGTGTAACCAGCTCCTCCGGCTTGTCGAGCCGGTTTATCGGCTTAAGAGCGACCGACCCGGGGCGAAATTCATTCCCGGTGGGGACGCCGACCTGCGCTGGAAAAAGATCGTCGAAGACGTATCCCGGCTAAATGTCCGCTGGGATAGAGTCAAAGGGTACGCGTTTAAGGACGGGTCACAACTTCCAGAGGAAAAGCGCCGGCTTTATCGCCGCGAGATCTGGGATCTTCCAGGCCTGGGAGAGTCCACCCTGATCCTCGAACGGCGGGATGGAAAGTACGTCGACGCTACCCTGGAACGAACGATCCAGGCTGGCGCGCCCGCCTCGGCCTGGTCGCTGAGGCTTTTCGCGGTGAATGATAAGTCGAAGGACCTCGCCGGCTTTCCGCGCGCTCAGGATTCCGGTTCCAGCGTCACCGCGACCGCAGGGGAGACCGCCTTCAGCTCCGAATCCAGTCTTATCGTGTTGCCGGACGGCCTCGATATCCAGGCCGAACTAAAGATGGAGGGTCGCGCCATTTTAAGCCCGGTTTACAGACCCTGAGGGCTATCGCCGTCGGCCGGCCAGGCAGGGCGAGGCTAGGGCCCGGGCGGGGGGCCGCCGGGGGCGGGGGCACCGGCGACCCCGGAGGGCCGGGAATAATCCTCGCAGGCGGGGGAATCCCCAATGGCTTCTCATGCTTCACTTCAATGAGCATTCCATTCTCGTTGGCGGTAGACTCATTAGGTGGACTATCACTACATCATTCTCCCCAATCCCTTTTTCATTATCCTCGGCGTCGCACTTGTGGCATTGATCATCGCATTAGTTGTGATCTCTCCTTGGAGTCGGAAGAGGCAGGGACAGTAGCTGTTCATCAGTTCTGTCTTTTTTGGACAATCCCACTCGAAAACCAGATTCATGACCCCAAACTTGCTCTTGGAACCCCTCCCCGGCAGAGGCGCGCCTTAGCGGCTGGATTGCCAGGCCGTAGGCGTCCGGCCGTGCCTGGCCGCGCGATGCGCGGGCGGGGGGCCGCCGGGGGCGGGGCAGTGAGGCTGCCGAGCGCGATGAATCTGAATCCCATGAATACGGTATAATCCGGTGCAGGATGTCCATTTGTGAATCCGAGGCTCTCCCTGCCCTGGCCGTCCATCTGCTGGCCACTTTAGGAGCCTCCTTTCTGCTGGTGCGAATCGCCCGAGGGCGTGTCGTCGGGGCTGTAGGGGGATGGATTGTCGGGCTAACCCTCGTGCTTGCCACAAGCGGTTTCTGGTTTCACGCCGGCGTCTATCGCGAGAATCTACTTAATGCAAACCTTTGGGACCCCCCTTTCTCGCGTTTCGCTGCGTGGGGATTGCCCGTTGTTACCGCGATCGTCACGGCGCTCCTGACTCCCGCAAGGGCCGGCGCCAACCCACAGGCCTACCCTGCCAGGCTCGATAGATTTGTGGCGACAGCGTTAAGAAGACGACGCACCTGGGTGATCAGCGTTGTCTTGCTGATAGCGATATGGCCAAGCTTCTCCGTTACGGTTGGGCGCCGATCGCACCTCCTGTGTCTTAACTGTGGAACCACTCGACTTGAGCGGATCATGTTCGGTATTGATTTCTCCGTGGATCATCGTCAGCCAATGACGGATTGGTACGACAGACGGATCGGCGGATCTCACGCGCACCGATGGAGGAGCGTGAATTGCACGGCTTATCTCACCGTGTGGCAACAGCCGCGGGGGTTCGCTTGCCCAGTCATAGAACCGCTGGAAGAGCTTCACGATCGCCTCCCTGACATCCTGAATCGCCTGGAAGGTCTCGACTTGGATAGGGCCTACCACGAGAGAGTCACGGCGGAAGACTACAATGCCCGCGCTGCTGCCGTTACCACCGGCTATGCCTTCAGGCCAAGCTGGAGTGATGACGAAGTCCGGAAGTGGTGGGAAGACACGAAGGCATTTCTTTCCAGTCCCAAGCTGTGGGAAGCTGGCTTTCGAAACTCTCGACGCGCGAAATGATCCTGTCCGAGCCGGGTCGCGCCTAGAGCGGCGCGGGTCCGGGTGGGGGGCCGACGAGGGCGGGGGGGCGGAGTGGGGAGGGGGGGTACGATCAGCCTTTGCGGGTGCTGCGATGCGAAGTGGCTGAGAGTCCTCCCAAGGTCGTATAATCTGCAACCACCGGAAACATGATCAACTTGCTTGCGCCTCGCATCCGTGCACTCCTCTTGTTCGCAGCTTTTCTTACAGGCTGTGATCCGAAGGTGCAAGATTGGAGGCGCGGAGGCGAGTATTGCCAGGTTCACGGTGGCCAAATGCTAACGGTCCTTGCGAATAATTGCTCAGGCCCAGGTCCGCACTTTTCGCGGCAGTACTATGAGGCGAGGACGAAGGGGTTTCCAAATTGCGGCTTAGAATATGGATCGGAATTCTATGGGAAAGAACGCGGATTAATATACGTTTGCGTGGAATGCGAGTGGGCCAGGCGCCACTGGAATGAAAGTCCTGAGAAGTGACT
>Ga0210384_10004409_pt1 | contig 15724 bp, 14 predicted proteins | sample IncBWH2MmetaG_FD_160574 | JGI IMG/M metagenome (GOLD analysis project Ga0210384, IMG submission 160574) | Forest soil microbial communities from Barre Woods Harvard Forest LTER site, Petersham, Massachusetts, United States - Inc-BW-H-2-M | ecosystem: Environmental > Terrestrial > Soil >...
TTGCGCGCGCCCTCGTTGGCGAGCTGCACGAACTCGGTATAGCTCGCACGCATCCCGGCGCCCACCGCGTGCCAGCCCTTCCAGGCGTCGGTGAGCTCATCGTAGTTGCGGCTGTGGGCGAGGACCTCCGAGAGCTGCTCGAGGTTCCTGCAGGAGGCCGGGCCCTTCGGACAGTACTTGCCCTCGCCGTACTTCGCCGCAAGCTCCGCCTCGAGCTGCGTCAGGCGGGCACGCTTCGCCGGATCATCGGGCGCCGGAGCTGCGACGTTCAGGCGCAGCTTGAGGAGAGCTCGTGCGGTGGCCGGGGAGAGCTGCTGCCCGTCGTAGCGGCGCGCCTGCGCCACCGCGCGCGACAGATAAGCGAGGTAACGATCGTTGGCCCGCGCGTTCAGCAGCTGCGTATCGGTCGTGATGAACGTTTCCTGGGTAAAGTCGGCCGCCTGCGCCTCCTGCGCCAGGCCGGTGAGCTCGCGGTTCACGCGCGCGACGAACTCATCGGCGCTCTCGGGCGCCGCGGCAGCGGTGGAAGCGGGCGCAGGCGGGGTGGGCGACCCACGCGGTGCGCAGCCGCCAAGGAGCATGAGGCACAGCGTGGCGGTTGCGCAGACTGCGAATCTCACGGGCGGCATGCCGCTACCTCACTCCGGCCATCATGCGTTTGGCGAACGGTGTCAGAGCGAGCATCACCACCCCGCTGATCGCTCCGTACCAGAAGATCTTCAGGTACAGGTCGGGAAGGGATTCCAGGTGGCTCGCGTCGTACTGGCCGGAGAGCTGGCCGGCCAGGTTGCTGCCGAGCGCCATCGACAGGAACCACATTCCCATCACCTGTCCGACGAAGCGCGGCGGTGCGAGCTTGCTCATGTACGACAGTCCCACGGGCGAGAGGCTCAGCTCCCCGAACGTATGCAGCAGATAGGTGAGGATCAGCCAGGTAGGCGACACCAGAGCGCCGGTGAGCACGCGCTGAGAGGCGAAATACATCACGATGAAGCCGAGGCCGAGCAGGATCAGCCCGGCGCCGAACTTGGAGGCCGCGTTCAGATCGCGCCCGCGCTTGCCGAGCGCAATCCACAAGGCAGCGAACACCGGGGCAAACGCGATGATGAAGAAGGGGTTCACCGCCTGCAGCCACGCGGTCGGCATGTTCCAGCCGAAGATGTGGCGATCGGTATAGCGATCGGCGAAGAGGTTCATCGAGGCGCCCGTCTGCTCGTAGCCCGCCCAGAAGGTCACGGAGGCCGCGACCAGCGCCACCATCACGAGCACGCGCTTGCGCTCCACTGCGGTCAGCCCCGCGAAGAACAGCAGGTACGCGAAGTACCCAACGCCGAGCGCCAGCATCACCCAGGACGCCCCGGCCGCCATGGCCACGGGGTCGAGCTCGAGCACGCCCGTCATGGCGAGCAGCGCGACGAGCGCGATAGCGACGGCCATCACCAGCACGGCCTTCCAGGCGCCGCGCTGTTGCCCCGGCGCCGCGACGCCTGCATTGCCGAGGTAGCGGCGCGTCCACACGAACTGCGCGACCCCGAGGGCCATGCCGAGCGCCGGGACCCCGAAACCCCAGCGCCAGCCGAACCTGTCGGCGAACCAGCCGACCAGAAGCGGTCCGATGAACGCGCCGAGGTTGATGCCCATGTAGAAGACCGAGAAGCCTGCATCGCGCCGCGCGCCACCTTCCGGATAGAGTCCCGCCACCATGGCGCTGGCGTTGGGTTTCAGCAGTCCCACACCGATCGTGATGACGAGCAGCCCGAGGAAGAAAACCTCGGCGCTTCCGAGCGCCAGCATGACGTTGCCGGCCGCGATGAACGCTCCGCCCACCACCACCGCACGTTGTGCGCCCAGCAGCCGGTCGGCGATCCATCCCCCCAGCAGGCCAAAGAGGTAGGTGCCGCCGATGTACATGCCGTAAATCGCGCTGGCGGTCCTGTCATCGAGCCCGAGTCCGCCTTTGGAGACTGCCGCCGCCATGAACAGGATGAGCACCCCGCGCATGCCGTAGTAGGTGAATCGCTCCCACATCTCGGTGAGGAACAGGGTGGCGAGCCCGCGCGGCTGGCCGAAGATCGTCTTGCCGCGGGCGTGGGGAGCGGCGGCAGCGTCGGCGACCTGATTCATCGTTGGATGTTCGTTGCCGGCGCGGCGCGCATCGGGTGGCCCGTCAGGTGTCGCTGGTCTTCGCAGCCGGCTGCGCGCTGCGGCTGCGAGCGAGGATGCGCGCCATGAGGATGCCGCCCTCATAGAGCAGGTACATGGGTATGGCGAGCGAGCACTGCGAGATGGCATCCGGCGGGGTGAGAAGCGCGGCGAGGATGAAAATGCCGATCAGCACGTAGCCGCGATGCTGCTTGAGCTTCTCGATGCGCACGATTCCCATGAGCACCAGCAGCACCACCGCCACCGGCACCTCGAACGCCACCCCGAAGCAGAAAAACATCGTCAGCACGAAGTCCAGATAGTTGTTGATGTCGGTCATCATCGCCACGCCCTTGGGCGTGGTGCTGGCGAAGAACTGGAACATCACGGGAAACACGAAGTAATAGGCGAACGCGATGCCGACGTAGAAGAGCAAAATCGCCGACATCAGGAGCGGCACCGCGAAGCGTCGCTCGTGGCGGTACAGGCCGGGCGCGACGAACGACCACAGCTGATAGATGACGTAGGGCATCGCGATGAGGACCGCCGCAAAGAACGACAGCTTGAAGGGCGTGGTAAAGGGCGACATCACGCCGGTGGCGATGAGGTTGCCCCCCTGCGGGAGCTTGGCGAGCAGCGGCTGGGAGAGGAAACTGAACAGGTCGTTCGAGTAGTACACGCACGGCAGCAGCGCGATCCCCACCGCGGCGAGCGCGCGCAGCAGCCGGTCGCGCAGCTCGAGCAGATGCGAGATCAGTGTGCCTTCGGCGAGCTTTTCAGGTTCCTCGCTCATCGGCGCTCGGTCTCGCGCCCGACCGGGGGACCGTGGAATCGGCGCCGGTGGCGTCGGTGGGGTGGGCGTGCGAGTAGGTCGGCGGGCGCGTGATCACCGGCTCACCAGGCGCGCCGTCAGTGCGCGCGGCGGTCTCTGCGCGCGCGGGTGATTCGCTGCAGGTGTTGGTCTCGGCGGCGGGCTGTGACGCCTGCGGCGGCGGCGCAGCGGCCTGCGCCTTGCGGGCCTCCTCGATCTGCACCTCCTCCTCGAGCTGCTCGCGGAACTGCCGGGCCATGACGCGCGCGCGCCCGACCCAGCGGCCCAACTCGGAGACGACGCGCGGCAGCTTCTCCGGTCCCAGCACGATGAGCGCCAGGACGAAGATGATCAGGATCTCGGAGAACCGGCCCTCGAACAGATCAGGCGCTCCGCTCGGTCTTGCTGTCGCTCTTCTTGGCCGCTTCTGCGAACTCCGCGTCCGTGCCTTCGGAGCGGATCTGCTTCGGCGTGGCGTTCTGCTCTTCCTCGCCGTCGCTCATGGCCTTCTTGAATCCGCGCACGGCGTGTCCGAGGTCCGAGCCCACGGTGCGCAGCTTCTTGGCGCCGAACACGACGAGCACCACGAGCAGGATCACCACCAGCTCGCGCATTCCTAAACCACCCATAGATCACCACTCCAGCTACGTCCGCCTGCGCGGAGAAAAGAACAGGATCATAGGTCAAATGAGCCTCAGGAACCCCATAAGTTCGCCCCAGGACCGGGACGCACTTCACGCTGCGCCCTCAGGGCGTCTCGAGCCAGAACGTCACCGGGCCGTCATTGACCAGCGACACCTGCATATGCGCGGCAAATACGCCTGCGGAAACAGGGGCATAGACCACCTGCGCGCGCTCGACGAGCTGCGTGAACAGGCGCCGGGCCTCCTCGGGTGCGGCGGCGGTGGAAAACCCTGCGCGGGTGCCTTTTTTAGTATCGGCGGCGAGGGTGAACTGCGGCACCAGCAACAGCCCGCCGCCGACCTCGCGCAGGCAGAGATTCATCCTGCCGGCGGCATCGGGAAAGAGGCGATAGGACAACAGCCGCTCGAGCAGCCGCTCGACGGCGGCATCACCATCACCGCGGCGCACGCCAATGAGTGCGAGCACGCCGCGGCCGATCGCGCCTACGACCTCCTGCCCGACCCGGACCTGCGCTTCGCTGACACGCTGAATGAGAGCGATCATAGGCCGCGGGGATACTACCTCGCACGCCGGCGCCCGCATCGACTATGATCGCTGCGGTCCGCCCGCCGCCCGCATCGAGCCGGGCGCGCGCCGCGAGCGCCCCGACCACACGACCAACTTTGATAATCGGGGAGATGCCATGCATCCGAGTGAATGGTTCGGCACGATGCTGTCGGAGTTCACGGCCTCGGCACTGCTGCTGGTCGCCGGCTACTTCGTCGGCGGTCAGCGCGAGCGCCGCCGCTTGAGAGGCAAGGCGCTGCACCAATACGATTTCTACCCCTATGTCTCCACGCCGGAGAAATTCGCGGAATTCAGCCTCAAGGACTTCCGCCTCGGCATCCACTACCTGCTGCGCAACCTCGACGTGCGCGCCGGGCGCCAGCTGATCTTCATCGGCGAGCAGAACCACGTGCGCCAGCAGCTCGGCGCGGAAGACCTGCGCGCCTACGAGCGCCTCTACGCGAAGTGCCACGGCGCCTCGGTGACGGATGATTCGCACGAGTTCATGGAGAACTACCGCAACATCGTGCGCCTCCTCGGCCGTACGTTTCCGCACATGGGGATCGAGGTGCTGCTGCACGACCTCTCCAACCCCACCAAATCGATCACCTGCATCGAGGGGGGCGAGGTCACCGGCCGCACGCTGGAGATGGGAACCACGACGCTGCTGGTCGACCTCATGCGGCGCGTGCATCAGAACCAGGACAAGCTCAACTATGAGCTCAACATCGGCGCGCGCCGCTTCAAGTGCACCACCATCCCGATCGTGCGCAAGGACTACGGCGTCGTCGGCGCCATCTGCATCAATATCGACATCAATTACATCAGCGAGTACGTGATGGCATCGGCCGAGCGTACGGCGGAGTTTCTGCGTCAGTATTGCCAGACCGACATGAAGCTGGACGAGAACATCCTCAGCAAAGACGAATACCGGCGGGCGCAGGAAGGCAAGAAGCATTTCCGGGATAGCGGCGCAGCGGCCGGAGGCGCGTGAGGAGCGACCGTGTGGCAATTGCCCCGGCGAGTCCGTAAGATTCGGGGCCGCTTTTGCGCGGCGGAGTGAGTATGCCGGGGCTCGGGCGACGTTCGGCAGGGCACGCAGTCTCGATCACGGCGATCGCCGCGTGCGCGCTGTCGGGCACCGCCTGGGCGCAGCCACGCACTCCCGAGGCGCAGCCGCCCGCACAGCAGACTCCGCCGCAGCCGACGCTCGCGGCCGACCTGCAGGGGGATGTGAAGCGCGGGAAAGATCTCTCCTACACCTGCCTCGGCTGTCATGGGATCGAGGGCTACAAGAACGCCTATCCGATGTACAGCGTGCCGAAGCTCGAGGGGCAGACTCCGCAGTATCTCGCGGCGGCGCTGCACGGCTACCGCGGCGGTGACCGTGCACACCTCACCATGCACGACCAGGCCTCGACGCTCTCCGATCAGGACATCGCCGACATCGCCGCGTATTTCGCGGGGAAGCCCCTGAAGCCCAGCGGCAAGGCGCCGGGGAGCGTGCCCCAGGCGGCACAGCTGTGCACTTCGTGCCACGGGCAGGACGGCGTCGCGATCGTTCCGATCTACCCCTCGCTCGCCGGGCAGCACGAGGATTATCTGGAGCGCGCGATCGAGGAATATCGTAAAGGCGGACGCAAGAATCCAATCATGAAAGGCTTCGCGACGAGCCTCAAGGATCAGGACATCAGCGTCATCGCCCGCTATTTCAGCAGCCTCACGCCCTCGCTCGGCACCGAGTCGCGGCCCTACACGCGATTTACGGCAGAGTGACGCGACCCCGGGGCCTGCGCCGCGCTGCCGCCGGGCGCCTAACCACCCCGCCGGGCTGCCCCCTGCGGCCAGCCCTTAAGGCTCCCATAAGGCAGCCTTTCTATCGTACGCACACTGAACTCCCCCGGGCCTACTGGCCGGGGTCCCAGGAGCCAAGACCATGAACCTGCCGAATCTGATCAAGAAACCACTGATCGCCGCGATCCTCGCCGCCACGATCGCCGTCCCGGTCGGTGCGCTGTATGGGGCCGGCGCCTCGCGCGCGGCGGCCCCCACCGCGGCTGCCCCGGCTCCCGTGACGCCGGTGCCGGCAGCCGCCAACCCCGGCGCGATGCTGCCGGACTTCAGCTCCATGGTGCAGAAGTTCGGCCCCGCGGTGGTCAACATCACCGTAGTCACCAAAGTGGCCACCGGCTGGAACTCACAGGGCGATAACTCCGGTGATGACAACGGCGACGGCAACGAACACGGCAACGGCAACGGCAATGATCCGTTCGGCCCCAACAGCCCGTTTGCCCCGTTCTTCCGCGGCACGCCGTTCGGGTTCCAGGCGCCGAACCCCGCGCCAATGCGCGGCGAAGGCTCGGGTTTCATCATCCGCTCCGACGGCGTCATCATGACGAATGCGCACGTCGTGAACGGCGCGAGTGAAGTGACGGTGCGCCTCACCGACCGCCGCGAGTACACCGCCAAGGTGATCGGCGTCGACACGCGCTCGGACATCGCGGTCATCAAGATTCCCGCGAAGGATCTGCCGACGGTCAAGCTCGGCGATTCGCGCACCCTCAAGGTTGGCGAGTGGGTGCTCGCGATCGGTGCGCCGTTCGGCTTCGAGAACAGCGCCACCGCGGGCATCGTCAGCGCCAAGGGCCGCACGCTTCCGGATTCGGGCTACGTGCCCTTCATCCAGACCGACGTGCCGATCAACCCCGGCAACTCCGGCGGACCGCTGTTCAACATGAGCGGCGAAGTGGTGGGCGTCAACTCGCAGATCTACAGCCGCAGCGGCGGCTACATGGGCGTGTCCTTCTCGATCCCGATCGATGTTGCCATGCAGGTGAGCCAGCAGCTGCAGACCACCGGCCACGTCACCCGAGGCAAGCTCGGCGTCATGATCCAGAGCGTCTCGCAGGGGCTCGCGGACTCCTTCGGCCTGCCACGCCCGGAAGGGGCCCTGGTCTCCTCCCTCGAGAAGGGCGGCCCGGCCGAGCATGCCGGTATCGAGCCGGGGGATGTGATCCTGAAGCTCAACGGCCAGCCGCTGAAGGATTCCTCGGAGCTGCCGGTGCAGATCGCGAGCGTGTCACCGGGTACCACGGTGAATCTCGAGATCTGGCGCAACCATGCCACGCGCGACATCAGCGTGAAGCTCGGCGCCATGGAGGACAAGCGCATTGCCGCCAACCTCAAGGGACACGAGGATGCGGGCGGCAAGCTCGGGCTCGCGGTGCGGCCGCTGACCGTCGATGAGCAACGTCAGGGCAACGTCAAGGGTGGCCTCGTGGTCGAGCGCTCGAGCGGCCCGGCCGCCGAAGCGGGCATCCAGCCGGGGGATGTGGTGCTGGCCGCCAACGGCGCACCGGTTGGGAGCGCCGACGAGCTGCGTGGCGCGGTGGAGAAATCCAAGGGACACGTCGCGCTCCTCATCCAGCGCGGGGACGCGCGGCTGTTCGTGCCAGTGCGGGTCGGCTAGGTCGTTCAGGCGGACCCGTTGCTCACCATCGCCGCCATCAGCTCGTTCACCGGCAGCGCATCGAGCGGCTGTGCCTTCGCGAACAGAGCCTTCACGCGCTCGGCCTGCCTGGCCCCGAAGTGCGCCTCCACCGCGCTCTCGAACTTCTTCACCAGCACCGGCATGCCCTCGGCGCGGCGGCGGCGGTGGCCGATCGGAAAATCGACCTGCACGCGCGGCGTATGGCCGCCGTCGCGGAAGAACACCTGCACCGCGTTGCCGATGTAACGCTTGTCAGGCGCGTAGTACTCCTTCGTGAATGTCGGGTTCTCGCGCACTTGCATCTTCGCGCGCAGCGCATCGATGCGTGGATCGGCCGCCACCGCGTCTTCGTAGTCCGCCGCGGTGAGGCGTCCGAAAATCAACGGCACCGCCACCATGTACTGGATGCAGTGGTCCCGGTCGGCGGGGTTGGCGAGCGGGCCCACCTTGTCGATGATGCGCACCCCCGGCTCCTGGGTCTCGATCACGATGCGCTCGATGTCGGCGAGGCGCTCCCGGACGCCCGGATGCAGCGTCATCGCCGCCTCGACGGCGGTCTGCGCATGAAACTCCGCCGGGTAGGAGATCTTGAACAGCACGTTCTCCATGACGTAGCTGCCGAAGGGCTGCGGGAGTGAGACGGGCTTGCCCTTGAAGAGCACGTCGCTGAACCCCCAGGTCTTGGCCGACAGTGCCGACGGATAGCCCATCTCGCCGGTGAGCGCGATGAGCGCAAGCCGCACGGCGCGGCTCGTGGCATCCCCTGCCGCCCAGCTCTTGCGCGAGCCGGTGTTCGGCGCGTGACGATAGGTGCGCAGCGCCCCGCCGTCGATCCAGGCGTTGGAGACCGCGTTCACCACCTGGCTTTCGCTCGCCCCGAGGAGGCTCGCCACGACCGCGGTGGAGGCGATGCGCACCAGCAGCACGTGGTCGAGTCCCACGCGATTGAAGCTGTTCTCGAGCGCGAGCACTCCCTGGATCTCGTGCGCCTTGATCATCGCGGTCAGCACATCGCGCACCACAGGCGGGGGGCGGCCCGACATCACCGCGAGGCGCGCCAGGTAGTCGCTGACCGCGAGAATTCCCCCGAGGTTGTCGGAAGGGTGACCCCACTCGGCGGCGAGCCAGGTGTCGTTGAAGTCGAGCCAGCGGATCATGGCGCCGATGTTGAATGCGGCCTGGACCGGCTCGAGCTCGAAGGAGGTCCCCGGCACGCGCGCCCCCCCGGGCATGACGGCCCCTGGCACCACGGGACCTAACAGCTTGCGGCAGGCCGGATATTTCAGCGCCTGCAAGCCGCAGGCGAGCGTGTCCATGAGGCAGTAGCGCGCCGTCTCGTAGGCCGCCTCGCTCTGCACAGTGAAATTGCGCGCGTAGGCGGCGATCGTGACGAGGGCGGCGTCGGGCTGCGGGCGCTCGGCGGAGCGGGTGTCGTGTGCTGACATGGCTTACTTACTTGCGCTGCTCGATGGGGACGAACCTGACGTTCTCGGGACCTGTGTAGTTGGCCGCCGGGCGGATGATCTTGCCGTCGACGCGCTGCTCCATGACGTGCGCCGCCCAGCCGGTGGTGCGGGCGATGACGAACAGCGGCGTGAACATCTCGGTCGGCACGCCCAGCAGGTGATAGGACACGGCCGAGAACCAATCGAGGTTGGCGAACAGGTTCTTGCTCTCGTGCATTACCGTCTCGATGCGCGCGGCGATGTCGAACAGCCGCATGTCGCCCGCCTCCTTCGACAGCTCGCGCGCCACCTCCTTGATGACCTGATTGCGCGGGTCGGAGAGGGTGTACACCGGGTGCCCGAAGCCGATGATGACTTCGTGGCTCGCCACGCGCGCGCGGATGTCGACCGCCGCCTCTTCGGGGCTCTGGTAGCGGCCCTGGATCTGATAAGCGGCCTCGTTCGCGCCCCCGTGCTTGGGTCCGCGCAGGGCGCCGATCGCGCCGGTGATGCAGGAGTAGACGTCCGCGCCGGTGCCTGCGATCACGCGCGCCGCAAACGTCGAGGCGTTGAACTCGTGCTCGGCGTAGAGGATGAGCGAGGTGTGCATGGCGCGCACCCAGGAGGGCGGGGGCGGGCGCCGGTGCAGCAGGTGCAGGAAATGCCCGCCGATGGAATCGTCGGCCGTCTCGACCTGGATGCGCTGGCCGTCACGGCTGAAGTGATACCAGTAGAGGAGCATCGAGCCGAGCGAGGCGATGAGACGATCGGCGATGTCACGCGCACCAGCGGCGCTGTGGTCGTCCTTCTCCGGCAGCGTGCAGCCGAGCACCGAGACGGCGGTGCGCAGCACGTCCATGGGGTGGCTCGAGGCCGGCAGCACTTCGAGCGTGCTGCGCACCGTGCCCGGCAGGCCGCGCAGCGCTTTGAGCTTCGTCTTGTAGGCGCTGAGCTCGGCGCGGTTGGGGAGCTTCTCGTGGATCAGCAGGTAAGCGATCTCCTCGAATTCGCAGACATTGGCGATCTCCAGGATGTCGTAGCCGCGATAGTGCAGATCATTGCCCGTGCGCCCGACGGTGCACAGCGCCGTGTTGCCGGCCGTCACCCCCGAGAGCGCGACGGATTTCTTCGGCTTGAACGCGTGGGGCTCGTTCGTGGCTTCGTTCATGGCTTCTTACCGAATAGCTCGTCGAGCTTTTTCTCATACTCGTGGTAGCCGAGCACCTCGTAGAGCTCCTCGCGCGTCTGCATGTAGGGGACCACGCTCTTCTGCGTGCCGCCTCTGCGGATCGCCTCGTATACCACGACCTGTGCCTTGGCGGCGGCGCGAAAGGCCGAGAGCGGATAGAGCACCAGCCGCACGCCGGCCGCGCCGAGCTCGACAGTGGTGAAGAGCGGCGTCTGCCCGAACTCGGTGATGTTGGCGAGCACCGGGACGTTCACGCCTGCGGCGAACTGGCGATATTCGTCGAGGGTGCTGAGGGCCTCCGCGAAAATCATGTCCGCGCCCGCCTGCACGTACGCCCCCGCGCGCGCGAGCGCGGCGCCCTGGCCCTCCACCGCGTGAGCGTCGGTGCGCGCCATGATGACGAAGCCGCGGTCGCTGCGGGCATCCACCGCGGCCTTGATGCGGTCGACCATCTCGGCCTCCGGCACCAGCGCCTTGCCGGGGCGGTGGCCGCAGCGCTTGGCCGAGACCTGGTCCTCCAGATGCATGCCGGCCGCGCCGGCGCGGATCAGCTCCTTTGTGGTGCGGGCGATATTGAAGGCCGCACCGAAGCCGGTGTCGGCATCGACCAGCAGCGGCAGCGCCGTTGCGCCGCAGATGCGCCGCGCGTCCTCACATACGTCGTTGAGAGAGGTGATCCCCAGATCCGGAAGTCCGAAAGAGGCGTTGGCAACCCCGGCACCGGAGAGGTAGATCGCGCGGAACCCGGCGCGCTCGGCGAGCAGCGCCGCATAGGCGTTGATGGTCCCGACAACCTGCAGGGGGCGTTCCGCCTCGACTGCAGAGCGCAGCCAAGTGCCGGCGGTAGCTGACGTTTCCGACATGGAGAGACCTCGCAAGGGAACAACCATTCTATATCGCGCCCCCCAAAGCAGCCTCCGCGCAGCGCAAGGAACCGGCTGGTCGGTTCAGGTGATCCGTACCACGGTGCGCCCGGTGACACGCCCTTCGAGGTAGGCCGGGAAAGTCGTGGGCAGCTCCGCGAAATCTATGGTGCGCGTGACGATGCGCTCGAGATGCCGCGGCTTAAGATCCGTCGCGATGCGCTGCCACACCGCGAGGCGCCACTCGCGTCGCGTCGCCGAGGAGTTGATTCCGAGCAGCGCCACGCCGCGCAGGATGAAGGGCATGACGGTCGTTTTCAGCTCCGCGCTCGAGGCGAGCCCGATGCTGGCGATGTTGCCCCAGAAGTCCACCGTGCGCGTGAGCCAGGCGAGGGTATCGCCGCCGAGATTGTCGATGGCGCCGGCGAAGCGGGCGTTCTCGAGCGGGCGGGAGCCGAGGTCCAGCTCCTCGCGTTTCAGCACCTCGCTCGCCCCCAGCTCCCTCAAGTACGCTTCCGCGTCCGCCTTGCCGCTGACCGCCACCACGCGGTAACCGCGCACCGCGAGCATGTCGACCGCGAGGCTCCCGACCCCTCCCGAAGCGCCGGTGACCGCGATGGGACCGCCCTGCGGTGCCTGGCCGTTCTGTTCCATGCGGTGGATGGCAAGCCCGGCCGTGAAGCCGGCGGTACCGATTGCCATGGCGGTGAAGGCATCGAGCCCCTTGGGGATCGGGATCACCCAATCGCCCGGCACGCGCGCGAATTGCGCGTAGCCGCCATCGTGTGTCTCCGAGAGCCCGCAGCCGGTCACCAGCACCGGGTCCCCGGGCCGGAAGCGCGCATCGGCCGAGGATTCGACCACCCCCGCGAGGTCGATGCCGCCGACCAGCGGAAAGCGGCGCAGGATCTTGCCCGCGCCGGTCGCGGCGAGCGCGTCCTTGTAGTTGATGTCCGAGTGGGTGACGCGGATGACCACGTCGCCCGGGGCCAGATCGTTCAACGTGAGCGACTCGAAGCGGGCTGTCACCTTGCCTGCCTCGGAGTGAATGCGAAACGCCTTGAAGGAGCTCATACCTTCTCCTTGTCCTTACAGCGCGCGAGCCAGGCGATGAGCCCCTGAGTGTTGAGGGTCAGGTCTCCGGCGAGCGCGTGCCCGATTTCGGCATCAGATAGCCGGGAACCCTCGCGCCGCGCAAGCTTCAGCCACAGGGCGAGCATGTCGGCGCGGATCCCGGCCGCGGGATCGGCATCCGCGGCGTGTGCGCGCGCAATGCGCGCCAGCTCCACGATCTGCTCCTTCAGGAGCCTGCCTAAGCGCGGCACGCCCGTCACGCGACTGAAGTGCATGAGGTACATGGACTCGGGTGCGTAGGCGAGCATGCGATCGACGGAGGCGAGATGCTGCTCGGGGTCGAACTGGGTGGGCACGGTCGAGGGGGTGATGAAGGGGCCCTTGTCGGTGTCGAGGGCGCGGTAGGAGATCCCGAACGTGTCGCCGGTGAAGATGCTCGCGTGGGCCGCATCGATCACGACGTAATGATGCTGGGCGTGTCCGGGCGCGTGGATCAGCTCGAGCGTGCGCGCCCCGAGCTGCACGCGCTCGCCATCGCGCACCGCCTGCACGCGCGCGGGGGCGATGGGCACGAGCTCCCCGTACATGCGCCGGAAGGGCTCATCGCCGTAGACCGCCTTCGCCCCCGCGATGAGTCTTTCGGGATCGATCATGTGCGGGGCGCCGCGCGGATGCAGGAGCGCGCGGGCGTTGGGAAGCTCGCGCATGAGCTGGCCGGCGCCGCCGGCGTGATCGAGATGCACGTGCGTGAGCAGGAGATAATCCACCGCCGTGCGTGCAATGCCGAGCTCATCGAGCGCCGCGAGCAGATAAGGCACCGAGGCATTCGTGCCGACATCGACGAACGCCGCCCGGCCGGAGTCCTCGATCACGTGCGCGGCGGCGTGGCCGGGGTAGAGGTACTCGGCATCCACGGCGGTGATGCCATGCGGGTGACGATAGAGTGTGGGTTTCAGGGGAACGTCGGTCCGCGACGCGGCGCGGTCAGGAGTTGCGCATATACACATCGTAACCTGTACGCTAGCGTAGTGGCATGACCCCTCGCGATCACTGCTTCTTTCCACGGATATTCATTCCCGGCATCGCGCTGGCTGCAACCCTGCTCAGTGCCGCTGCGGGTGCGCTGGGAGAGCAGCCGCCCGCCGCGCCCGCAGCCAGCGTACCAGCGGGGCCGCCCGCTGCGCCGCCGCCTTCCGCTACGCAACGCCGCGAGAGCGGCACTCTTCTCCTCGACGGTGTGCCGACACCCGATCCCGCACTCGGCGCGCTTCTGGCACGCTATCAGCAGTCGCGCGGCGCGACGTTTCTCGACTGGCTGGCGGATGGCAGCATCCTCGTCTCGACGCGCTTCGGTGAGACCGAGCAGGTGCATCGCGTCGCGGCTGCGCTCGGCATGCGCGAGCAGCTCACCTTCTACCCCGACCCGATCGAGTGGGCGCGCGCCGCAAAGAGCGGCCTGGGCTTCGTATTCCTCAAGGACGAGCGGGGTGATGAGAACGCCCAGGTGTATTTCCGCTCAGGCACCGGGAGCGTCCGGCAGCTGACACGCGGGGCTTTCATTCACGGCAGCACGGCGTGGGCGCATGACGGCAAGCGGGTGGCGTTCTACGGCAACGACCGCGACTCGCTCAGCTACGACGTTTACGTTGCGGATGTGACCAGCGGTAGCGCACCGCAGCTTCTCGTCGGAGGGGGCGAGGAAACGTGGTACCCGCTCGACTGGTCGAGCGATGACTCGAAGCTCCTGGTGTGGAAGTACCTCTCGATGACCGAGAGCTACCTGTACCTGGCGGACGCAGCGACGGGCGCCGTCACGCCGCTCGAGGACAAACCCCGTAAGGCCGGCATCCGCACGGCAAAGTTCGCACCCGACGGCCGCGGGGTCTACGTCCTGACCGACGAGGACAGCGAGTTCGTGCAGCTCAGGCTCAAGGATCCGGTCACCCACGAGAGCCGCCGCATCACGCCGGATGCCGGCTGGGACGTGGAAGATTTCGACGTCAGCCCCGATGGACGCTACATCGCGTACGTGCTCAACGAGGACGGTCGCAGCCGCCTGACGGTTCTCGACACACAGACCCGCCAGTCGCTCACGCCCGCCGGCTTGCCGGAGGGGCGCATCGGCAACCCGCGCTTCGACCGTACCGGAGGCAAGCTCGCGATGTCCGTCGATGCGCCGACCTCCCCGCGCGATGTCTACGTGTACGACCTCGAGCAGCAGAGTACGGCGCGCTGGACGAAGAGCGAGGCGGGCCCGATCGATCTGGGGACGCTGGTGACGCCGGAGCTCGTGCGCTACCCGACCTGGGACCGCGCGGGCGGCCATGCACGGCTGCTCTCGGCCTTCGTCTACCGGCCGCGCACGAGCACGCCTGCGCCTGTGGTGATCGACATTCACGGCGGACCCGAAGCCCAGTACCGCCCCGAGTGGGATCCGTTCGTGCAGTTCCTCGTCAACGAGCTCGGCTACGCCGTGGTGGCGCCCAACGTGCGCGGCTCATCGGGCTACGGCAAGAGCTTCCTCGCGCTCGACAACGGCGTGCTGCGCGAGGACGCGGTGCGTGACATCGGCTCGCTGCTGGTGTGGATCGGCGCGCAGCCCGGTTTCGATCGCGAGCGAGTGGTGGTGATGGGCGGCTCGTACGGCGGCTACATGGCGCTCGCCTCGCTCGTGAACTACGGCGAGCGGCTGCGCGGGGGCATCGACGTGGTCGGCATCAGCAACTTCGTCACCTTTCTGCGCAACACCTCCGCCTACCGGCGCGACCTGCGCCGCGCCGAGTACGGCGATGAGCGCAGCCCCGCCATGCGCGTGTTCCTCGACCGCATATCGCCGCTCACCAACGCCGGGCGCATCCGCAAGCCGCTGCTGGTCGTGGCGGGGATGAACGACCCGCGCGTGCCGGTTTCGGAGTCCGAGCAGCTGGTGTGGCGCATCCGCTCAGCGGGCGGCGTTGTGTGGTACCTGGTGGCGAAGGACGAGGGCCATGGCTTCAGGAAGAAGGCCAACCGCGACGAGTACCTGCTCACCGCAGCGAGCTTCCTGCAGAAGATGGCGCATTGATGTTGCGGCCATTGGGTTCGTGCGCTGCGGCGGCCGCCGCGAACGAGACGGTCACGGCCAGCCCCTTGCCCGACGGTCCCTGCGCGAGCTGCACCGTGGCGCCGTGGGCCGTGGCGATCGCCTTCACGATCGCAAGGCCGAGCCCGCTGCCGGGGGGCTCGGTGCCGGGATGGCGATAGAAGCGATCGAACACCCGCGAGCGCTCCTCGGGCGCGATGCCCGGACCATCGTCGGCGACCGTGAGGCGTGCTGCCTCGACCGTCACATCGACGCGGCCGCCGGGAGGTGTATAGCGCACGGCGTTGTCGATGAGATTGCGCAGCAGCGTGCGCAGGGCATCCGGATCCCCCGCTATGCTGACCGGCTGCGCGGCCGCGACGCCGAGATCGATGTGGCCGGCGTCCGCCAGCGGCACGAGCTCCGCGACGACCTCGCGCGCTAAGTCATCGAGGCGC
>Ga0210384_10004410_pt1 | contig 15722 bp, 16 predicted proteins | sample IncBWH2MmetaG_FD_160574 | JGI IMG/M metagenome (GOLD analysis project Ga0210384, IMG submission 160574) | Forest soil microbial communities from Barre Woods Harvard Forest LTER site, Petersham, Massachusetts, United States - Inc-BW-H-2-M | ecosystem: Environmental > Terrestrial > Soil >...
GACGGTGGTGTTGGGTCCGGGCTGGCCTGGAATTTTGCTGCACGAGGCGATTGGCCATGGATTGGAAGGCGATTTCAATCGCAAGGGCACCTCCGCGTTCTCGAATCGCATCGGCCAGAAGGTCGGTGCCGACGATGTCACCGTGGTCGATGACGGCACCCTCAGTCGGCGGCGCGGGTCTTTGAACGTCGATGATGAAGGCACGCCGACGCAATGCACGACGCTCATCGAGAACGGCATCTTGCGCGGCTACATTCAAGACAAAATGAACGCAAAGCTCATGGGCATGGCGCCCACCGGCAACGGCCGGCGCGAATCATTCGCGCACATGACCCTGCCGCGCATGACCAATACCTACATGCGCGCCGGTCCGCGCGCGCCCGAAGAGATCATCGCCTCGGTGGACAAGGGCCTGTACGCGGTCAATTTTGGCGGCGGCCAAGTCGACATTACGTCAGGCAAGTTTGTGTTCTCCGCGAGCGAGGCGTACTTGATCGAGAATGGCAAGGTCGGACCGCCGGTCAGAGGCGCAACGCTGATCGGCAACGGACCCGATGTGCTGACACGGGTCAGCATGGTGGGCAATGATCTGAAGCTCGACACCGGCGTCGGCACGTGCGGCAAGGAAGGGCAATCGATTCCGGTCGGAGTCGGCCAACCCACTCTGCGCATCGACGCGCTCACCGTCGGCGGCACGGGCTAAGTTGGCGGCACGGGTTGAGTTGGCGGCCGGGCTAATGCTGCGGCCGGGCTAAAGCGCCCGGGCGAGCGTATCGGCCGCGCCGCGTGATTTCTGCATGTTCCCGTCGAGATTGCGCGTTCCTCGCGCTGCGCCTGGCGTGAAAGAATCAGCGCGCGGTACTCCAGGGAGGAAACCCTTAAGTTTCAACTGCAGGATGCTGACCTACCGCGGCGCGGGCGGGGCGTTTGACGCGAGGGCGTCTTGCCCGCGCCTTGAGTCGGCCGAAATTATGCCATGATCGCTCTCGCGGCGAGGCCGCAACCATGGCGGCGAGGCCGAAACCACGGCGGCGAGGCCGCAGCCATGGCGACGCCCAGCGATGCTGGCCTTTGTAAATGATTGCTCGGGAGCCTTTGGAAACGATGAAACTCCAGGCGGCGCTGGCCTTCAGCTTGAGTGTGGGTGTATTGGCGGCCGCGATTGCGACCGCGACGGCGGACATCGGGCCGCGGCTGGAGCTTCCGGCCACGGTCATCGCATCGATGCGGGGTATCGATGCGCATCGCATCGCAGAGCACGTGCGATTCCTGGCCGATGATCTGCTCGAGGGCCGCGCCCCCGGCACGCGCGGCGGGGATATCGCCGCGAACTACATCGCGGCGCAATTCGCCTTGTACGGCTTGAAGCCCGCCGGCGACAAAGGCTCCTTCCTGCAGAAGGTGGATTTCGTCGGCGCCAAGACCTTGCCCGGCACCTCGGCGTCCTTGGCGCCGGCGCAGGGCACGGCGATGGCGTTGAAGCTCGGCGAGGACTACGTTGCCGGCAACCAAACCCAGACCGAGAGCACCGAGGTCGATGCGCCCATCGTCTTCGTCGGCTATGGCATTGAAGCACCCGAATACAAGTGGGACGACTTCAAGGGCGTGGACGTCAAGGGCAAGGTCGTTCTCGTGCTCGTGAACGAACCGCCGTCGAAGGATCCGAAGTTCTTCAAGGGCGAGGCCCTGACTTATTACGGCCGCTGGACCTATAAGTTCGAGGAGGCGGCGCGCAAGGGGGCCGTCGGTGCGCTGATCATTCACCGCACCGATCTGGCGAGCTACGGCTGGGATGTGGTGCGCAATTCCTGGAGCGCGGAACAGGTCGCCCTCGGCAACGACAAGGATCCAAAGCTCAAGGCCGCGGCGTGGATTCAGCTCGAAGTCGCGAGAAAATTACTGAGCGCGGCAAATCTGGATCTGGACGCGATGATCGCCGCGGCCGGCACGCGGCAATTTCAGGCGAAAGAATTGCCGGTGCGCTTCAAGGCGCACATCGAGAGCAAGGTTAGAAAATTCGAGTCGTACAACGTATTGGGATTGTTGCCGGGGGCGGGCGGCGGACAGGCCGTGGCCTATTCGGCCCATTACGACCACCTCGGCATCGATCCCACATTGAGCGGCGACAATATCTACAACGGTGCGGTGGACAATGGCACGGGTTGCGGGATTCTGCTCGAAATGGCGCATGCCTTCACGACCTCCGCGGCACACCCGCCCTCGCCCGTCCTGTTTGCCGCGGTTACCGCCGAGGAGAAGGGTTTGCTGGGCTCGAATTACCTCGGCAAGCATCTGCCCCTGGCGGCGGCCGGGATCGCGCTGGATTTGAATTACGACGCCATCCTGCCGACCGGCATGCCGCAATCCGTCAACGTGACGGGCGCCGAGCGCACGTCTTTTTATCCCACGGTGGAGAAAACCGCGGCTGCGTTTGGATTCGAGATTCAAGCCGATGCCGAACCCGGCGCCGGCCACTACTATCGTTCCGATCACTTCAGCATGGCGCGTGCCGGCGTGCCGGCGTTCTCGATCAATACCGGCGTTAAATTTGCCGGCCACACGGCCGAATGGGGCAAGGCCCTGCACGAGGAATACACGGCAAAGCGCTATCACCGGCCGGCCGATGAGTTCAGCCCGACGATGGATTTCACCAGCGACGCGGCACTGGCTCAATTCGGCTTTGCGCTGGGTTGGGAAGCGATGCTGGCGAAGGGCACGGTGAATTGGCTCTCGGGAGATGAGTTCGAAGCGACCCGCGTGAGGATAGCGCACTAGGCGCTGTCAAAAGATTCGCGCGTCTGCCGCGCGTTGAATATTCGGCGGCGCTGACATAACGCGGTCTGTCATAAGCCGGGAAGCGATGAATGCGTCGCTGCTCCGCGACGATGCCACGCAGTCGCGCCGGTGAATCCCGCGGAGCGTGCGCCAAGTCTCATCAGGCGGGACAGTGGAGTCGGTAGTCTCGCTTCCGTTATCACACGACGGAGTTTCCATGGCCGACCATTCAATGACGGGCACGTTTCAGATTCCTCAGGATCTGCTGTCCGAAGCAAAGCGCACCCAGCCGAAGAACGATCGATTGCACGTCGAGGGCTGGCGCAACTCTTGGTTGTCGCGCCTCGCGGAAATGCTAGTCGGAAAGGACTGAAGCCTTTGTAGGATGATGAGCTGACGGGTTTGCGCACGCTTAGGCGGCGCCCTGAAAGTAAACGCTTAAGTCAAATAGCATGGCTGCCGGCCCGGCATCCGGATTATTATGGGCGCGAAGGGAGGGAAACCTATGCGCCTGGCTCGTCCGGTCTATGAAAGTTTGCCGTTGATTTACATGCTGATCGGTGCGCTTGCGATCTGGCTTTTTTACGTGAATCCACCGGGATTTGCCGGCAAGGCGGCCTTCCTCATCGGCGTATTCACCGAGACGGCCGCGCTCACCCTGTTTCTGCGGCGGCGGGACTGCCGCGAGCTGAACCGGGAATACACCGGCGAGACCATTGACCTGCCGTCCAATCTCAACAGCTAGCTGACTTTCGGATTCTCGACGGCGGCCGCGATCACGCCGGTGTCGATGGGATCCATGGAGCTTCTGACCCGCGGCGAGCGCTCGTCGATGTACATGATCTCGTGCTGGCCCACCTGCACGACGTCGCCGTCATTCAGGTTGTGGCGCCGCACGCGCCTCGACTGGACGAAAATGCCGTTGGTGCTGTTGAGGTCTTCGATCAAGCATGAGTCCTGCTGCGTCACGATTTGGCAGTGATGCCGGCTGATGAACTTGCTGTCGATTTGCAAATCGTTGTCCGGCGTACGCCCGATCACCAGGCGCCCGGGTTTCAGTTCGCGCTCCACCACGGTCTTGCCCTCGCTGGCGAGCAGGATGCGGCCGACAACGGGCGAGGATCCGGAATGCGGCGGCTGCGTATGTTCCATGTTCAGCGCCTTCATCCGATTGGTGCCGGACGCGAACTCGACCCATTGCAACTCGTGTATGGCGGCCTCGAGCTCCTCCGCGGTTACCGTGTGTTTGTCCCTGCCGAATGCCGCCATTAAACAGGTATCGCACAGCGTATTGATCAAGCGCGGCACGCCGCCGGTGTATTTGTAAATGGTGCCGTAGGTATCCTCGGCGAATATGCGCCGCCCTTGCGAGCCCGCGACCTCGAGACGATGGTCGATATAGGCGCCGGTCTCGGCCTTGGTGAGCGCGGTCAGGTGAAAACGCAGCCGCACGCGTTGCGAGAGCTGAATCAGCTCTTGCGAGTTCAGCTTCTCGCTCAATTCGGGCTGTCCGGCGAGAATGATGCGCAGCACCTTTTCCTTGGTGGTCTCGACGCCCGACAGCATGCGCACTTCCTCGAGCACACGGTTGGTCAGGTTCTGCGCTTCATCGACGATCAGCAGTACCTTGCGGCCGTTGTTGTGCTGTTCCATCAAGAATTGATTCAACGTCGCCAGCACTTCAGGCTTCTTCATGTTGAACGGCGAGAAGCCGAACTGAACGAGTACGGTCTGCAAAAACGCGGTGGGCGACAATTGCGTTTGGTTGATTTGCGCCACGATCGTGTCGCTTTGCAGTTCACGCAAAAACGTTTCGATCAACGTGGTCTTGCCCGCGCCGATTTCACCGGTGATCACGACGAAGCCGTCGGTGAACCAGATGGTCGATTCCATGTAGGCCTTGGCGCGCGCGTGCTGCTTGCTCAAATACAGGAATTGCGGGTCCGGGCTCAGGCGGAACGGCAATTCATCCAGTTTGAAGAGATCTAGATACATGGCGCTCGGCACTCAGGGCATTGTTGGTCCGCCGCAAACTACGCAGTTTAGGCCCATGCGATCAATTTTAGTGCATTCGAGAGCGCCCTATCACGCTCCTTTGGCAGGCGCCTGAGGATGGTGCAATGGCCCAATTTGCGGCCCGGGCGCGGTGCCTTTCCGTAGTCGTGATACGCCAAGCCGTCGATTGCCAGCAGGCGTTCGCGATCCGGCATCACGCCCAGGAAATTGATCATGGCCGTGTGTCCGAGCGCGCGCGTGCTGCCGAGCGGCATGTCGCAGACGGCACGCAGATGGTTCTCGAACTGACTGGTCACGCAACCCTCGATGGTCCAGTGCCCGGAGTTGTGCACGCGGGGAGCCATTTCGTTGGCGATGAGCCGTCCCTGCACCACGAAAAACTCCATTGTCAGCACGCCGATGTAGTCGAGGGCGTGCATGACCCGTTTCAAGTACAGGCGCGCACGGTGCTCCAGCCGCGCGTTGGTAAAAGGCGCGATGCCGTACCTTAAGATTCCACCGCCGTGCGTGTTGCACGACAAGGGATAGAACACGGTTTGGCCGCTCGCGGAACGCGCGCCCACGAGCGAGAGTTCGCGGGAAAATTCCTGAAACCCTTCGTAAATCAGGGCGGCGCCGCCGATGGCCTGCCACGCGGCATCGATGTCGGGTGCCGCGCGCAACACGTATTGCCCTTTTCCGTCGTAACCCAGGCGCCGGGTTTTCAACACGCCCGGAAGCCCGATTTTCCCGGCCGCTTGGATCAGATCCTCGCGGCTGTCGATCGCGCGATGCGCGGCCACCGGGATCTTGAGGCGGGTAAACAAGGCTTTTTCCGCGAGGCGATCTTGCGACACCTCGAGTGCCGCGCGGGGCGGGCGAACCTGCGCGATGTTCTCGAGCGGCTCGAGCGCGCCGCCCGGGATGTTCTCCCAGTCGAAGGTGACGACATCGCTGCGCGCGGCCAATTCGGCGAGCAGCGCTGCGTCCTCGAGATCTCCGATGAGGCTGGGCGCCACTTGCGCTCCCGGTGTGTCGGCGCCGCGATCGAGAAACAGGCAGCGCACACCGAGCGGGTATCCGGCCAGCGCCAGCATGCGCCCCAACTGGCCGGCTCCGACGATACCGACACGCGTCAATTTCAAAGTGTGCGAGGATCCGGCTTGGCGATGACCGCCGCGGTTTGCGCTTCGCGAAATGCGTCCAGCGCCGCGCGGATGCCGGCATCCTCATTCGCCAGCATCGCGGCCGCGAACAAAGCGGCATTGGTCGCCCCGGCGGCGCCGATCGCAAAGGTTGCGACAGGAACGCCGCTCGGCATTTGCGCAATCGACAGAAACGAATCGATGCCGCTCAAAGCCTTGGATTGAATGGGAACGCCGAGCACGGGAATCGACGTCTTCGCCGCCGTCATCCCCGGTAAATGGGCCGCGCCGCCGGCACCGGCAATGATGGCTTTCAACCCGCGTCCGCGCGCCGCCGCGGCATACTCGAACAAGAGATCGGGTGTGCGATGCGCCGAGATCACGCGAACCTCGTGCGCGATATTCAAACGGGTCAAGGTATCGGCCGCAGCCTGCATCGTTTCCCAGTCGGAAGACGATCCCATAATGACTCCGACCAAGGCTTTCATCGGCGCAAGCTTACCAATTTATCCCCAGCAACTGGCGCAGATAGGCAAAAAGTTCCCGCGCGCCGACCGGCGAACGCTGTTCCAGGCGTTCCTTTTCGGCCTTGTCGAGCAGCCGCGTCAAGGTTGCGCGGTCGGCATTCGGATATTCCTCGAGCAATTCGCTCAGGGCAGCCGCGGGCTCCGACAGCAATCGATCCCGCCAGCGCTCAATCTCTTGGAAATGGCGGATTTCCACATCATGGCGCTGCTTGCGCTCCGCCATCTTCGCGAGCACCGGTTCCGGATCGATGTTGCGCATCAGCTTGCCGATGTACTGGCGCTGCCGCACCTGCGCGCCGTGGGACGGCAAGCGGCGCAAGTCGCGCAATGCGACAAACAGATTGTCCGGCAAATCCAGGGCTTTGATCTCTTGATCGGGCAGGGCGGACAGCTTTACGCCCAGTTCCTGCAACGCCGCCGCTTCCCGCTTGCGGGCGCTCTTGCTCAGCCGCTGCTCCTCGGATTCGCCGGATTCCTGACCCTCATTCTCGCTATTCATATTCCCCATGCTATCACTCGGGCCGGTAGAATCACCGTCCCGATTTCCCCAAAAGCCTCAAGGTCGGAGCAGCGATGGCCGTGACCAATACCGCAGTGCGACTCGCCCAAGTAGACCTGGAGTCGATTATCGAGCGGGCGCTCGAGGAAGCCCGGGCACGCGGGGCGACCCAGGCGGAGGCGGCCGTCAGCCAGGATACGGGCCTGTCGGTCGGCGTTCGATTGGGCGAGGTGGAGACCCTGGAGCACCAACGCGATCGCAGCCTGGGGCTGACGGTGTACTTCGGGCAGCGCAAGGGTTCGGCCAGCACCGCGGATTTTTCGATGGAGGCGGTTCGCGCCACTGTCGCCAAGGCATGCAGCATCGCGCGATTTACCGCGGAGGACGAGAGTGCCGGTCTGGCCGATGCCGCGCTCATGGCTCGCTCGCCGCCAAACCTCGATCTGTCGCATCCTTGGAATGTCAGCGCGGACCGCGCGATCGAGATCGCCAAATCCTGCGAGGCCGCGGCGCTGGCGTTCGACTCGCGCATCAACAACTCGGAGGGCGCGTCGGTCAGCACGCATCAAGGGTTGCATGTCTACGGCAACACGCATGGCTTCGTCGGCGGGTATCCAACCACATCGCACACCTTGAGCTGCGTAGTCCTCGCCGGCAAGGGCGAAGACATGCAGCGCGACTACTGGTACACCAGTTCGCGTGATTGGCACGAGCTTCAGGACGCGGAATCCGTCGGCCGCGAAAGCGCACGGCGCACCATTGCCAGGCTTGGGCCGCGTAAAATCACCACCCGCCGCGCACCCGTCCTGTTCGTGCCTGAACTGGCGCGCGGCCTCGTCGGGCATTTCATCGCGGCAATCCGCGGCAGCAGCCAATACCGGCAGGCTTCATTTCTGTTGAATTCCGTGGGACAGCAAGTATTTCCCGCCGGGTTTTCCGTCGCGGAGCGGCCGCACATTCCGAAGGCGATGGCCAGCGCGCCGTTTGACGACGAGGGAGTGGCAACGCATGACCGCGAATTGATCGCCGATGGCGTGCTCACGGGCTACATTTTGTCGAGCTATTCGGCGCGCAAGCTGGGATTGCAGACCACCGGCAACGCCGGCGGCGCGCACAATCTGATCGTTGAACCGACCTTGACCGGCGGCGTCCCGGCATTGCTGGAGCGTCTGGGAACCGGGTTGTTGTTGACCGAATTGATGGGCCAGGGCGTGAACACCGTGACGGGCGACTACTCGCGCGGTGCGGCGGGGTTCTGGGTCGAGAACGGCGCGATTCAGTATCCGGTGGCGGAAATCACCATCGCGGGCAATTTAAGGTCCATGTTCGCCGGCATTGCAGCGGCGGGCGATGACATCGACATGCGCGGCGGCGTGCGCGTCGGCTCGATCTTGGTGCAGGAAATGACCATAGCCGGCGAGTGACCCGGAACTGCCCGCGGCGCCGGGAACCATCAGGCAGGCTCCCTTGTTTCGATGAAATCCTTGAGCGAACGGCCCTGCAAGGGCTGTTGCATCGAACTCTCGACCTCTTTCAACAGCGCGACCGCGGGGCCCACGCTGTGAATGGCGATGGCCAAGCGGCCGCTGTGCAGCGTCCGGACGGCGGCAAAGATCTCGGCCAGCGGGATCGCCGCAATGTCGCGGCCCGGCATGAACCGCTCGCGCTCAGTGGCCAGGATGAGCCCGTTTTCCTCGAGACAATGCAGTACGGGCGCCAGGGCGATGCTGGGGATGTCGAGTTCGGCGGCCAGCGAATGCGCCGACCATGAGGCCTTGCCGGCTGAATGATCGCGGCCGATGAGGTACATGATCGACAGCGCCACCTGCTCGCGATCGCGGCCGGTGAGCTCGAAGGATTCCTGGCCGTGGCGCAGGTACTGCGGAAATTGCAGGTAGAACGCCAGCTGCGCGCCGATGAGCAGAATGAGCCAGCTGAGATAAATCCAAATGAGGGTGGTCAGCACAACGGCAAAGCCCGTGTAGATCGCCACCAATGACGAGGCATACACGATGTACGCCGTGAACACTTTGCCGACCAGCGCCCAGACCGACCCTGCGGCAATACCGCCGATGAGCGCCGCCCGCAACTGTACCTTGGTGTTGGGGATGAACACATACATGAAGGCGAAGGTGATGGTGACGATCACGTACGGCAGAATCTTGCCGACGGCGCTCAACATCCAGGCCAACGGCTTGATTGCACCGATCCACAGCGCAAAAGGACTCCTTTCGGCGCTCGCGAGCAGGCCCAGCGCCACGGCCAGGAGAATCGGGCCTACGATCATCACGGCCAGATATTCGGTGAAGCGCCGCAGAAAACTGCGCGGCCGATCCACGCGCCACAGATGGTTGAAGCTCTTTTCCACTTTCTGAATCGTGGTGACGACGGTGTAAACCAAAAATAGCAGACCGATCGATCCCAACAGATCGCCGCGCATATTGCCGACAAACTGCAAAACAGTCTCCGTCAACTGGTCCGCCCCGCGGCCCAGCGGTGCGAAGAATTGCTTGAGAATGAATTTCAAGTCGCCGCGGGCGCCGAGACCCTTGAGGATGGAGAAGGTAAAAACCAACAGCGGCACGACCGACAGCAGCGTCGTGTAGGCGAGGCTCATGGCGCGCACGCTGATATCGCCGCTCAGCCAGTCGCGCATCAGAGCCGCCGGATAGCGCACCGCGCGCAGAACAGGTCCCCACGGCGGAGGCATGCTGCGCGACCCGGTGAACAGGCGATCTTCGAGGGTTTCGAACCACTTGAACATGGGCCGAACCTTACGCCGTAAGCAGTTTGAGTGCCTCGCGATAGTTGTCGCTGGTGCGCGCCAATATCTCCGGCGGCAGATGCGGCGCGGGTGGCTGCTTGTTCCAGTGCAAGGACTCCAGGTAATCGCGCACGAATTGCTTGTCGAAGCTCGGCGGACTGATTCCCGGTTTGTAGGATGCCATCGGCCAGAAGCGCGAGGAATCCGGTGTCAGCGCTTCGTCGATGAGAAACAGGTTGCCGGACTTGTCGACGCCGAATTCGAACTTGGTGTCCGCAATGATGATGTTGCGCGCGCGCGCATGATCGGCGGCGAATCGATAGACATCGAGCGCGATGCGCCGGATTTCCGACGCGCAATCCTTTCCGACCAGCTTGACGATGGCGTCGAATTCGATGTTTTCGTCGTGGGCGCCGGCAGGCGCTTTTGACGCGGGCGTGAACAACGGCTCCGGCAAGCGCGCGGCCATGACAAGCCCCGCGGGCAGGGGAATGCCGCAGATCGAGCCGTGAAGCTTGTAGTCCTTGTAGCCTGAGCCGATGAGATAGCCGCGCACCACGGCCTCGAGCGGCAGGGCGCTGAGCTTCTTGACCACCATGGCGCGGCCCGCGAGCTCCGCGCGCTCCTGCGTATCGCTGACGACATCCTCGACGCGCACACCCGAGAGATGGTTGGGCGTGATGTGACCCGTCTTGCCGAACCAGAACAGCGAGATCTGGGTCAATACCCGGCCCTTGAAGGGAATCGGGTCGGGCAGCACCACGTCGAACGCCGATAGACGATCGGTCGCGACGATGAGCAGGTGCTCGGCGTCCACATCGTAGATGTCACGCACCTTTCCCTGGTGAATTTTTTTGAGACTGCGCAAGCGCGTCTCGAAAAGCGGTGCCGATTGCGAATACTGTTCCATGTGAAAGCGCTCGCGACTGCTACCATTGAAGGTCGGCGATTGTGGCGGGACGGGGCGTGCAGGTCAACGCGAATGAGTTGGAATGGCATCTTTTTTGGGGCATTGATCGGTCTTCTGCTCACCCGGAGCGTGTGGGGAGCGGTGACGGGCGCCGCCATCGGCTACATGCTCGGTCCCAAGGCGTGGGTGCGGGTAGCCACCCCAAACGGCGCGGCCTCGATCTCCAGCGATTTCTTTCGCACGACTTTCGAGATCATGGGTTACGTCGCCAAATCGGACGGCCGCGTGTCCGAGGCTGAAATCGATGCGGCGCGGCGTGTGATGCAGGAGCTGAATCTCGGGCCGGCGGATATCAGCGCGGCGATCGCCCACTTCCGGACGGGCAAGTCCGCGGGCTACGACGCCGAGCTCGGCGTCGAGCGGCTGCGCGAGTCCTGCGGCCTGCGTTACGACCTGCTGCGCGCGTTCGTGGATTTGCAGTTGCGCGCGGCGTTGGCCGGCAACGGTATTTCGCCCCCGGCCCGCAGAATACTCGCCGGCATAGCAGGGCGGCTCGGCTTGTCGGCTCTCGAGTTTGCGCACATGGAGGCGTCGTTGCGCGCGCGGCATGGCGCCTCGCCCGCCTCGAGAAATAACTTGGCGGAATGCTATGCAGAGCTCGAAGTGGACGCTAGCATCAGCGATGCGGAACTCGTCAAGGCGTATCGGCGCCAGATGAGCCGGCATCACCCTGACAAGCTCGTGGCCAATGGCCTGCCGGAGTCAATGGCGCAAATGGCGAAGGAAAAAACTCAGCGGATCCAGGAAGCCTACGAAGGCATACGCGCGGCGCGAGGCATGCGCTGACATGGGCATCATCATCGCGCCGTCGATTCTGTCCGCCGACTTCGCGCGTCTGGGCGAGGAGGTCAATGCAGTGCTTGCCGCGGGGGCGGACTGGATCCATTTCGATGTCATGGACAATCATTACGTGCCGAATCTGACCGTCGGCCCGGTCGTATGCCAGGCTTTGCGCAAGGCCGGCGTGCGGGCGCCGATCGACGTGCATCTCATGGTGTCGCCGGTCGACCCGCTGGTGGTGGACTTCGCGAAGGCCGGCGCGACCAACATCAGTTTTCATCCGGAAGCCACGCAACACGTCGATCGCACCATTCAACTCATCCGCCACTCCGGCTGCAAGCCAGGCTTGGTGTTCAACCCGGCCACGTCGTTGAATTGGCTTGACTACGTGATCGACAAGATCGACGTCATCTTGCTGATGTCGGTGAACCCCGGCTTCGGCGGCCAGGAATTTCTTCCCGAAGTGCTGCCCAAACTCGAGCAAGCGCGCGCGCGAATCAAGGCGGCGGGGCGCGACATTCGCCTGGAAATCGATGGCGGCGTCAAAATCGACAATGCCGCGAGCATCGCCAAGGCGGGCGCCGACACCTTCGTTGCGGGTTCGGCGATTTTTGGCAGCGCCGATTACGCCCGCACCATCAAGGCGATGCGCGCGCAAATAGAAATAGGCGGGAAATAAGCCCTGACGGTTCCGGACAAGGCGCCTAACGCTTATTCGTCCTCGTCCTCGTCATCCTCGTCGTCTTCATCGTCACGCTGCTCGGTATGGGTGCTCTTGGCGCCGCCCATGTTCGCGCCCGCCTTCACCGGGACGATCAGCGGCCGTGTCTTCACCTTGGGCCGCGCGTTGAACACGACGATGGTTTTACCGGTGGCGCGCAGCAATCCCTGCTCCTCCAGCACCTTGAGGACACGCCCCGCCATTTCGCGGGAACAACCCACGAGGCGTGAAAGCTCCTGCCGGCTGACTTTGATTTGCATGCCTTCCGGATGCGTCATCGCGTCGGGTTCGCCGCACAGATCCATGATGGCGTGCGCCACGCGGCCGGTGACGTCGACAAAGGCGAGATCGCCGAGCTTGCGGTTGGTGCGATCCAGACGCGTCGCCAGCTGCGTCGCCAGTTCAAAAATCAAGCCGGGACTTTCAGCCGCGATCTGGCGAAAACGCGGATAGGTCATTTCGGCCAGCTCGGACTGCTGCCGGGTGCGGACCCAGGCACTGCGTGTCGGCTGCTCGTAGAACAACCCCATCTCGCCGAAGAATTGGCCCTTGTTCAGATAGGCGAGCACCATTTCGTTGCCGTCCTCGTCTTCGATCATGACCTCGACGGAGCCCGAAATGATGTAGTACAGGATGTCCGGCAGGTCGCCGGCGTGAATGATCACGGTCTTGGAAGGGACTGTCCGGATGCGGCAGTAGCTCAAGAAACGATTGATCGCTGGGATATCGCTTAAGGCTTTTGCCCCTTCTTCCATGTTCACTCCCACTAGTTTTTCCGTCGGTTAAACGCCCATGCTGGCGCACGTTTTATTACATAAGTCCCGGAATCGCAAGCACTAAAGGATCTCTGCTAGATCCAATACGAGCCGCGGGTCATCAGCCGGGATGTCGCGCGCATCGCCCATGTTATTGGAAACGGCAACGGTTTACCTCCCATCGAGGCGGCTTTCTCACCGTGCCGCTTCTCGTCGTGGGTCATCTGCGTCAGGATCGCACGGCTGCGCAAATCCTTCGGGCTCAGACGCTCCAAGTGATCGCGTAAATGCGATTCGACCTGTTTTTCAGTCTCGGCGATGAAACCCAGGCTCGCTTCGTCTCCCAGAGCGCCGGCAAAGGCGCCGAGGATGAGCGAGCCCACGTACCAAATGGGATTCAAAAGGCTGCGGCTCCCCTTGAGTTCCTTCAGCCGTTGTTCGCACCAGGCCAAATGATCGATTTCCTCGGCGGCGGCCTCGTGCATCGCCGATTTGACCTGCGGGTCCCGGGCCGTGAGCGCCTGACCCTGGTACAGGGCTTGGGCGGCCACCTCCCCGGAATGGTTCACCCGCATGAGGCGCGCCGATTGGGTGCGTTCGGATTCCTGCAGGGCCTCTCCTGCATCTGCCTCGGGAACGGCTCGAGAGGCTCGCGGCGGCAGAGTTAAACTCTTGATTATATTGTCTATTCCGCCTATCAGGCGGTCCAAAGGATCGAACCTGCGGGTCTGCATCGATACATTATATTATAGGCGTAGGGGGCCGCGGATTCTAAGGCTGGCGTCTACCCGCGCTGTTCTGTACACTTTCGCGCCTTTCGTCAAGACCTACTTTGTTGAGCACTCCATGTATACCGTATTTTCGAAGCCTGAAGAAACTCGCGGCGACTGGTTCCTAGTCGACGCGGCGGGCAAAACCCTGGGCCGCCTGGCCTCAGAAATCGCGCATCGATTGAAAGGCAAGCACAAGCCGAATTATGCGCCGCATCAAGACCTTGGCGATCACATCGTCGTCGTCAACGCCGGCGAGGTCCGCGTGACGGGCGCCAAGCTCACCGACAAGTTCTACCACCAGCACACCGGCTACGTCGGCAACTTGAAGAGCATCGCGCTGGGCAAGCTCCTGCAAGAGCACCCCGAGCGCGCGATTCAGTTCGCCGTGAAGGGCATGCTGCCGAAGGGCCCGCTGGGCCGGCGCATGTATAAGAAGCTGCATGTGTTCGGCGGCAAAGATCATCCCCATCAAGCACAGCAGCCCAAGGCGCTGGAAATTTAAATCTAGGACAATCAATGGCAAATACAGCCGCCAATTCCTTCTACGGCACCGGCCGCCGCAAGACTTCCAGCGCGCGGGTTTACCTGAGTCAAGGCACCGGCAAGGTGTCGATCAACGGTCGAACGTTGGATGAATTCTTCGGCCGCGAAACCGGCCGCATGATCGTGCAGCAGCCCTTCGGCGCGGTGCAACTCGACGGCAAGTTCGACGTCGAGGCCCATGTCCAAGGCGGCGGAATCACGGGCCAGGCCGGCGCGATTCGACACGGAATTACCCGCGCCCTCATGGCGTATGACGAGACGCTGCGTTCGCCGCTGCGCAAGGCAGGCTTCGTCACGCGCGATGCGCGCGAAGTCGAGCGCAAGAAGGTCGGCCGCCGCAAAGCGCGCCGGGGAACGCAGTTCTCCAAACGATAATCACGAGAGCGCATTCGCCTCCTTAGCTAAACGATCGATCGATTTTGGGGGATCGTCTAGTGGTAGGACAACGGTCTCTGACACCGTTTACCTAGGTTCGAATCCTAGTCCCCCAGCCAAACAGGGCCCACCGACGTGGGCCCTTTTCCTAACGGTGCTAAGAATTTAAACGGCTCTAAGGATCCAGATGTCGGGCGAGCACAATTCGAGTCAACGGCTCGCGCCCATGGCGCTGGCGGCGCTCGGCGTTGTGTTCGGCGATATCGGCACCAGCCCGCTGTATGCCGTATCCGCCTGTTTCGTGGGTCCGGGAATTGCCGTGACCCCGGAACATGTCCTGGGTGTGCTGTCGCTGATCTTTTGGTCGCTGATCCTCGTCATCCTGCTGAAGTACGTCCTGGTGGTGCTCAACGCGGACAACAAAGGCGAGGGCGGCGTACTGGCGCTGACCGCTCTGGTGGTCAACACCGCACGCGCGAGCCCGCGCAGAAGACTCTACGGGACACTCGGCATTCTCGGCGCTTCGTTGTTCTTCGCCGACGGCGCCATCACGCCGGCGATATCCGTATTGAGCGCCGTCGAGGGCCTGCATGTGGCGGCGCCCGACGCGCAGATTCCAGTGCTGCCGATCACGCTGGTGGTTCTGATCGCGCTGTTCATCATCCAAAAAAAGGGCACCGGCTCGGTCGGCAAGGTGTTCGGTCCGGTGATGCTCTTTTGGTTCGCGGTCCTCACGGTGATGGGTGTCTCGTGGATCGTGCGCGAGCCCAGTGTGCTGCTGGCGATCGATCCGTCGCATGCGATCGGCTTGCTGGGCCAACATCAGATCGGCTCGCTTGCCGTGCTCGCGGGAGTATTTTTGTGCGTGACCGGCGGCGAAGCTCTCTACGCCGACATGGGTCACTTCGGCAAGGCGCCGATTCGCCTGGGCTGGCTGTGCATCGTCATGCCGGCGCTGGTCTGCAATTATTTTGGACAGGGCGCGATGCTCATCGAAAATCCGGCGGCCATCCGCAATCCCTTCTATTTGATGGCGCCGGCTTGGTCGTTGTTGCCGCTCGTGATTCTGGCCACCGCCGCCACGGTCATCGCCTCCCCGG
>Ga0210384_10004411_pt1 | contig 15721 bp, 11 predicted proteins | sample IncBWH2MmetaG_FD_160574 | JGI IMG/M metagenome (GOLD analysis project Ga0210384, IMG submission 160574) | Forest soil microbial communities from Barre Woods Harvard Forest LTER site, Petersham, Massachusetts, United States - Inc-BW-H-2-M | ecosystem: Environmental > Terrestrial > Soil >...
TTCGAGCCCAACAAGGATTTGTAATTACTGAGAAAGAGTTAAAGCGGAAGACGCCTGGCTGTGCGTACCAACATTCGTGAGATCATGGTCGTCTCCACGATGAACTTTGACCTCTCGATCTGCCCCAAGCCCGCGTACATTTTCCTGATTACTGGCTGAGGTAGTTACTGTTGTTGCTGGGGAAGCGACAAGTGTCTGCCTCCGGGTTAGGAATGCCCTCCGACTCTTTCACGACGACCTATTGCGCGTAACAGCAACTGCGGACGGCAGTAGTCACGACTTCGACTTGGTCACCCCTTATTCGATTCGTTGACATCTAGTCCCATGGTCCCTCGATAACCCCGGACTGTTCAATCCGGGAACGAACGGAACGGAGAAGGGAACGGCAGTCTTCGCGTAACCGGAGTAATTTCCAGCCCACCGGATTCACTCCGGCGGCGCGTTTTCGTCATCGGGGGGATAAGCCTGTTTTCAAAACTCTTGGGTACGCCTTCCTGTTGCTGTCTTAATCCCAGCACGGTCCGTTCTACTCTTTCGCGTGTTCTCAGGGAGAGTGTCGGAGGATGTTCACTGTTTTCCCGCTGTTCTGTGTGGGGCACCCACAGTCCCGATACCGGTCCTGCCCCACGACCGACACCTACGACACCTACCTTTTCGTTGCATCGGTCGCGTCGAGCGTGATACGTTTCGAGCCTTGAATTACGCGTCTGTCCCTTTCCTCTCTAAGGAGATGGCCCATGAAGCGCACCGTGCTGATCGGTTTCGTCTTGGCCGGGATCCTCTCGGTCTGGGTGATCCCGCGTTTGTCCAAGCCCGTCTCCGGACAGGCTGCGTCGATAGAGACTCCCCATATAGGAGAAGGCGGTTTGCCGCAGTTCCAGAAGGATCCCGCCTGGCCGAAGCTCCCGGCGAAGTGGAGGATGGGATTTGGGTCCGCTGTCGCAATCGACTCTCAGGATCACGTGTGGATCCTTAGTCGCCCACGCAGTCTTGTGCATCCTCGGTCAACGGCGCCCGACCGAACATCCACTCCGGCACCACCCGTCATCGAGTTCGACAACGATGGCAACTTCATCCAGGGCTGGGGCGGGGAAAGTGGGCAGGGATATCAATGGCCGTCGAACGAGCATAGCATCACCGTGGATTACAAAGGCTTCGTGTGGATCCTGGGAAATGCAGATGGCAAGGATAACAACCCCGCGGATCTCCCGAACGACAACCAGATTCTCAAGTTCACAAAAGACGGCAAATTTGTGCTGGCCATCGGCAAGAGCGGCCAGACAGGCAGCAACGCTACCGAGGTCCTCAGGGGGGCGACGGGCCTTCGTGTCTACCCTGAAACGAACGAACTGTTCGTCTCTGACGGGTATGGCAACAGTCGCGTAATGGTGTATGACGCGGACACGGGGAAGTTCAAGCGCATGTGGGGTGCGTATGGCAACAAGCCGCTGGATATGGATGCGCGTCCGCCAAGCTCCACGCCTCGGGAGAACAAATTCTGTCCTAGCGTATGCGGGGTCTGGGAGGCTCTTCAACAGTTTGCAGTACCGCACGACGTGAATATTTCCAACGATGGGCTCGTGTACGTTTCCGATCGCGGAAACAAGCGGGTCCAGGTGTTCACACCCGGAGGCAAATTTATTGCGGAGCAGTTTGTTGGGCTCGATAGCAACTACCCCCTTCAGGCGAGGTCTACGGCCTTCTCGCCAGACCAACGGTTTTTGTACGTCGGAGGCACCCCGGTCACCTACATCTTGAATCGCAAGACGCTCGAGGTCCTTGGCTCATTCGACATCGGTGCCGCGCAAACGCATCCTCCAGGCCATCAGATCGCGGCCGATCATAAAGGCAACATCTACGAGGTTCAGGCCGAGTTGACTGGAGCGGACGGAAACAGTGGAGGCACGGGCGCCTATAAGTTTGTATTCAAGGGGTACTCACCTGTGACCTCATGTCCTCCTTGTCAATCCACTAGGAGTGTCTCGGAGTAACTAGATTCGAATTTCGCCCCCGGGACACTTTCTTGGCTAACGTTCATCTTCACTGGGTATTCGACCTCTGGGTCCAAGCGGGCGCCGGAGGCGAGCCCACAGAGACGTAATAGTCCTGAGGTTTGTCGATGACGCCGTAGTTGGATTCCGGTTGAAAACCGGATGCCAAACGGTTCTGGGCGGAGCTTGCCGAGCGATTTCGGAACTTCACGCCAGCCGCAACTGGTTTATGAGCGGACGCTTCACCTTCATTGCGAAGCGCGTGGTTCTGTTCTCAACCCTCAGGACTTCTCACCGACGTTCTCGTTCGGTTGCCCTCGTTCAGGATTACCGATATCCATCCCGCGGTAGCCTACTCTCTTATGAACGCAGGGGTGTCGGCGGTTATAGAGCGGCGCCTGCGGAGAAAGACACGCTCGGGCACGCTCGAGCAACAGCTCCCGGGCGTTGGGCGTGAGCGTTGCCGCGCGCTCGACCTGCGGGCGGGCCTGGTCGAAGCGGCCGAGCTTGGCAAGGAGATGGCCGCGTACGCGCGGCAAGAGGTGGTAGCGAGAATTTTCTGGGCTCGGAACGAAAGTCGCTTGACAGCTGTACAAGTTCGTCTGCGGCTCCGCGAAGAATGCGCACATGCTCCAAGCAATGGAGCATGGTTGCAAGTTCTTCAAAGGCTGAGGATTGTGAATTTTACGTTTCGGACCAGTCGCCACGCGACAATTCCAAGGCAATTCGTTTCACGGCGCGGCCTGGATCTCCCGGCGTCAAAGCGGCAAAAAAAGAAAGCGATCGACCAGTGATTTCGTATTTGTCGCCAGTTTTGAAATGTGCCGTCTCGGGGCGTTCGGGATCATTTGTATCGATCAAACAGATCCATCGGCTTCCACCCGCAAATTTGGGCAGTGTAAAAGGGACGGCATCGTGGTGGGAATTCAGCACGAGCAGCAACGTAACATCCGATGCCGGCTTTTTGATTCCGCTGGTCTGGGCTCTGCCGTCCATCAGCATGCCAATGCAGTGGAGATCCTTGTCTTGCCAATCTTTCTGCTGCATCTCCCCGCCGTTCACAGCGATCCAAGTAACATCTTTCACTCCGAGTTCTTCGTTCGATTCCGCCATAAGAAACCGATTGCGGCGAAGAATGGGGAGCGCGTCCCGAAGCATCAAAAGCTTTCGGATAAAAATGGTGAGGGCCTTCCCTTCCTCGGTAATACCTTCCCAATCGGCCCAACTGATCTCGTTATCCTGGCAATAGGCATTGTTGTTGCCGAGCTGCGTCCTTCCGAATTCGTCGCCAGCCAGAATCAGCGGAGTTCCATGCGAGAGGAGCAGAGTCGCAAGCATGTTGCGCTTCTGGCGCTCCCGCAAGTTCTTAATAGCCGGGTCGTCCGTGGGACCTTCCACTCCGCAATTCCAGGAGAGATTGTTCGAGCTTCCATCCTCATTATTTTCGCCATTCGCCTCGTTGTGCTTTTGGTTGTACGAAACGAGATCGTTCAGAGTAAATCCGTCGTGGGCTGTGACAAAATTCACGCTGGCCCAAGGCTTGCGTCCGCGCTTGTTGAAGAAATCGGCGGAGCCCGCAAGCCGCGAAGCGAGTTCGGGAGTTGCGCCTCCATCCCCTTTCCAGTAACTGCGGATCGTATCCCGAAAGCGATCGTTCCACTCCGCCCATCCGGGCGAAAACGATCCGACCTGGTAGCCGCCCGGGCCCAAATCCCAGGGCTCGGCGATCAGCTTTACCTGGCTGAGCACAGCATCTTGGCGGCAGCTATCCAAGAATCCCCCTCCCTGATCGAACCCGTAGAACTCACGCGCAAGAATGGTCGCGAGATCAAAGCGGAAACCGTCTACGTGCATTTCCGTGGCCCAGTAGCGAAGGCTATCCATCACCATCTGGAGCACCCGCGGATGGCTGAGGCTAATCGTGTTTCCCGTTCCCGTGTCATTGATGTAGTAGCGCGGAGTTTCCGGGAGCAGCCGGTAATAGGAGCGGTTGTCGATTCCCCTGAAGGACAGCGTGGGCCCGCGTTCATTACCTTCGGCGGTGTGATTGTAGACGACGTCAAGAATGACTTCGAGACCGACATTGTGCAGATGCGCAATCATCTGCTTGAATTCGGCAATCGCGCCTGTCGCAAAATAAGGCGGGTGGGCCGCAAAAAACCCGATGCTGTTATACCCCCAGTAATTCGTCAGCCCTTTATCCAGCAAGTGGCCATCGGTAACAAAGGCATGGATGGGAAGAAGTTCGACCGAGGTGACGCCGAGGCTTTTGATGTAGTCCACAATCTCTCTTCGGCCCAGGCCCATAAAGGTGCCCCTGAACTTTTCCGGAACAAGGGGGTGTCTCTTTGTAAAACCTTTAACGTGGGTTTCGTAAAAAATAGCTCGGTCCCATGAAATGGCGGGTTTGCGGTCGCGGGACCACGTGAACGAGGGATCAATGACGAGACACTTGGGCATGAAGGGAGCGCTATCGCGCTCGTCGAAAGTGAGGTCATCGCCTCCTTCCGATTGGTAGCCGAATATTTCAGGACCCCACTTGAGATCGCCGATATGCGCCTTCGCGTAAGGATCGAGGAGGAGTTTGTTGGGATTGAAGCGATGGCCCGCAGCCGGATCGTACGGACCATAGACGCGGTAGCCATACACGGTGCCTGGTCCGACATCTGGCAAATAAGCATGCCAGATTTCATCGGTGTACTCGGGCAGGTCGATGCGCTCGATTTCCGTTTCACCCGTTGGATCGAACAGGCACAGTTCCACCTTTTTTGCAGAAGCTGAAAAGAGCGTGAAATTCACGCCGACCCCGTCCCATGTGGCGCCCTGAGGCGCGGGCATGCCCTCGGTGATCCGAGATTCTTGTGAGGGTTTAAACATTCATCCTCTCACCAGGCTGGTCTCGTTCGATGCGTGGCCGAGCAACCCGCGTTCAGACTGAAATATTCTTGCCGACTGTTTGAGCCGGGAATCTGTCGCCAGTTCTTCGAGGGTAAGAGAAAGCCGCCGGTGCCAATTCGGGTATTCGCTGGAGCTGGCAGGCAAGTTTACCGGCTCAATCTCGCCGGAGATGTCGTCGATCTGCGGCATCGCCAAAAAAGACTTGCTTCGCGCAAGGTAGGCATGGACGAACGGAATCAAGTCTTCTCCCCCGAATTCGCCTTTTGGCGGTAGCAATCGCTCCTTCTTCATGGCCCTGAGCAGTTGTTTTCGATCGCGCTCTCTTTGCTGCCGCTCGGCCTCGCCGGACTCGGGAAATAGATGGAGCCGTTCTTTTAGATCGATGTCCCTTCCCTCCCACCATGCTCGTATCGTGGGCAGATCGTGATTCGACGCCACGGCCACGGACAGCACCGGATACTGATTCGGGCGTCGGAACGCGCCTGATTTCGCTTTCCGCTCGAAGAAAAGAACGCGATAGGAAAGAATATTCGCCTGCGCCATGCGATCGCGGAAGCCGTCTGGCACAGTGCCTAAGTCCTCGCCGACGACGAGACACTGGTTTCGCTGGCTCTCGAGCGCGAGAATTCCCACGAGGTCCTCGAGCGGATAACGCATATAGGCCCCATTTTTCGGCCACCCGCCTTTCGGAACCCAATAGAGGTGCTGCAGCGCCATCACATGATCGATTCGCAGAGCGCCGGCATGGCGCATATTGGCGCGGATGAGTTCGATGAAGCTTCGGTAGCCCTCTTCCTTGAGAGCACGCGGATGGAACGGAGGCAGTCCCCAATCCTGACCCGCGGGATTGTAAATATCGGGTGGAGCTCCGATGTGAACATCCGAAACAACAGCCGTTTGGTTGGACCACGTTTCGACCCCGGAAACGTCTGCCCCGACGGCCATATCGCGGTAGAGACCGATTTCCATGTCTTTCGCCGCGGCCGCCGCACTGGCAAGCTGCGAATCGGCAATCCATTGCAGCCACGCACGGAACGTTATTTCGTCGCGGTGCTCCGAAGCGAAGCGGGCGATGGCAGGCGAGCTGGGATCGCGGTACTCTTCGGGCCATCGGCGCCAATCGGATAGATTCGGATCGCAGTGTGCGAACATCTGCCGCACAGAGTGAAATACGCAGTTCCGCTCGAGCATTTCGCCCTGTTCGCGGCGAAAGCTTTCGAAGGAATCGCATTGAGCGTCGGCGGAAGACTTCCAATGTTCGAACAGGAGTGCGAACGCCTGCAGCTTCAATTCCGAGACAGTCGCGTAATCGACGAGCTTGGCTGCACGGCACGTCGCGAGCTTTTGCTGGAATGCGTCCGAGGCGATAAGTCTCTGCAATCCCGCGCAATTCGCGAAGCCGGGCACTGCCGCCACGCCGATGTTGAGAACGTTCAGAAGCAAGCGGCTCGCGGGAGAGTAAGGGCTTGCATGCTCGGGAGTATCGAGAAAGAGCTGATGCAGAGGATTGAGGCCCACGATATCCGCGCCTGCGGCGGACACCAGACCGGCAAAGCGGCGCAGGTCAGTGAAGTCGCCGATGCCCCAATCCTCCGCTGAGCGGAGCAGATACAATTGAGCCGCGATGCCCCAGACTCGGCGACCGTTTACCACCGACGAAGGCAACCAGCAACGCCCAGGCGTAACGATGAGTACTGTTTCCCTAGCGCGAGCATCGCCCGAATCAATTTTCAAGCGGTGATAACCGGAAGGCACGCCACCTTCGAGGACGAACTGGCGGCATTCGACCCTGTTGCCTTCGGCCTCGTACGTTGCCAAGGGAGCCAGAGTATTGAAATTGACGCGACCAGACTTCTCCGTACCGTCCTCAAGCAAGAGATGCCAGCAAACCTCCCTGGTTGCCGGAGGAAGCCTGAGTTCCAGTTTGGCGGGTCCCGTGTTTTGATAAGCCACGCTGGCGGGCGCGAGCGGGCGCTCGCATTCTGTCCTGTCCAACTCTTTCAGGGCCGCACGGATTTGCGCATCGTCATTGGCCGGCACGGACATGGCGGCCAGCAAAGCACGTTTAGTTTCCGGGCTGGTTCGTTGGACCTTTTGCCGCGCATCGCAATATTCACTCTCAATGCCGAGGCGATCGGCTAGGATGTCGAGCGGGGTAAGCTTCATCTTGCGTTTGTTCTGTTTACCCATCGATTGACCAGCGCACCGACCACGGCCCGTATGTACCGTTGTTTCTCGCCAAGACTCTCGCCGACCGCAGAATCAATAGCTTACAACAATAATTCCCATCGTAGATCTGGTATAACGCCGTGTCATGTTCAACCTCCTTCTCCTCTCGATCGGAGCACTGATTCGCCTCTCCGTAGCCGTGTATTGTTCACCAGCTACGGGAGGCGCTTCCATTCGAGTCGGCGCCCAGGTCCTTTCCCGTCTTCGACCGGTATGCGAAATACGGGTTAGAGGTTCCGGGGGCCGTTCGATCCCTGAAGATAAACCCTGTCCCCAACTCCTTCGAAAGTCCATGGCAAGACCGTGGCGGAGCGTTGGTTCGGCAGAATTCTTCCCTAGCCTCAGGCCAGGTCCTTTCTCAGAGCGATCGGGAGGTGCGCCGCGCGCGCTCTCGGATCCCTGTCCCCCAAAGTCTCCATACTCTGTCGAAGCAACGCTGTATTTAGGTCTTCACTACCGAGAATCGCGCCGTTTTCCGTCGCGGATAGAGTTTTGACGAGGGACAAGGTCGTGACGTAAGTGTTTGTATTGTGAGAAATTAGGGCGCTTCCTCCGGAACTTGCACAATCGATAGGCGGTTGAGAAGTCATTGCTAACACGAATGCGCTGTCGATGCCCTGGGATTTCGCTGTTATGAGGCAGACGGTTTACGGAAAATCCCTCCAAATTCACGAAGTGAGTTTAATCCACGAGACGATCACGGAATTGCCAAGCAGGGTTGTGGGGTATAGAGTCCGGATCCAGGGGAATCCCAAATGGGAATTCCATATGGCATTAGTAGGCGTTCCCCGAATATAGCAAGAGGCCCGCGAGGCAAGGATTCTCGTGGAGATGAAAAGGGGAAGAATATGACGAAGCGGACGTGGTTGTTTCGTACGGCGGTGATCGCAGCGGTAGCTGTCGCGGCGTTCGCGCTCGGCACCCCCGATGTTTGGGCTCAGGGTGCGACGCCTGCTCCATTCATCAAGGTGACGGTATCGGATGAAGCTGCGAAGCGGACGTTGATGAAGGCGGTTATCAACGCCGACACCGCCAGGGCCATCGTCGACGCGTGCGTGGAGTGGCAGAAGGCACAGCCAGGGAATGGAGCGATCGCTATTTTTGTACTGTCGCCGACGGGCCAGATCATCGATTCCCACCAGATGGACGGAGTGGTGCCGATTGGGGCGGAGACTGGCTTGATGAAAGGCAAAACTGTGTTGTACGCGCGGTCATCGTCGGCCGCCGTCGCGCAGAGGTTCCGCGACGTAGATAGCCGGCTGATCCGATTGGACCTCGGCAAGGAGGAGGGCCTCTCCTACTACTTCGTCGGGGGCGGTCTGCCGATCGTGGTGGACAATCAGCTCATTGGTGCGGTCGGCGTGGGCGGCGGGAATGCGGACGAACAGTGTGCCTATCAGGCACTCGTGAAGGTGCTTGGACCGCAGCCTCCGCTTACGCAGGCCCAGCCCCCTGCTGGTGCAGCGCCGGCGCAAGGGCAGGAGCAACAACGGCCACCACAGTAGTAGAGGCAACGAACTTCGCAGCCGCGCGGGGCTACCAACGGTAGCAGACCCGCTGGGTTGGGCCCCGGCGCTTCACAGTGGAGCGTACCTCGATGACGACGAGAGCTCCCGGGAAAGGTAGAGAGGGAGGCAGCAGCGGATGCTCTGACTTAGGCTCCTAGGGTAAAGCGTGTCCTCGTGCGGACGCGACTGCTTATCAAGTGAACCACCACGCTCCGCCGACCGGAGCATCAGGACTCGTACCGCCCACGCCGACCAAGGCCCTGACGTATTTTGCCGCCGCCTCGAAGCGAGCCGCCTGCAATTCTGCGGCTAGCGTTTTGTTAACGCTCGTGCGTGCCGCTCGAAGCGAGAAGGTACAGCAGCTCGAACGCCACTATCGTGCTGCTCGTGCCCGGGCAAAAGGGAGGGGGGCTTAGCATGTTTTCGGTTGCCCTTTGGGCGCACGGTCGAGCAGCACAGCTCAGTTCCCCCGCGGAGTAGTTTACTGTGTTCGGTTTCATGACACTAGACTCCGGCGCAATTTTGCTGCCGGAATCTAATTGACCGTTCTGTATCCGCGAGTGGCATTCCGCGGCAGTCAATCAGACTCCGATGGTCGGATGCTCTATACTGGTCTCCTGACCCTTTTAATCTCTTCGGGGAATGCGCTGGTCCGGGAAACAGCGGCTAGATAGTTCCGTCGCCATCGACCCACTATACCCAAACACATCCCCGAAGATTTTTTTCGAGTGGCGCGGCTGGCAGACCCGTTTCAAAGAATGCCGTCCCTATTCCGGGGAGCTACGGGGCTGACCCGCCCGAACCAACCTGTCCGACGACTGTTATCCGCAGGATACTGCGAAGGTTGCCGAACCCACACCATTTGATGCTCCGTATCAGTCCTGCGACTCATTTAAGCTCCTCGGGCGTCCTCTGCACTTCATGGAGCGTTTTCATGCTGACGCGCCAGTGCCGAAAGTTGGCGCTGCCTTAATCTCACAAGCCCATACGCTCGAAGGGTACGGCTTTGAAACTCTCGCCTAGCGGAACGCCAAGTACCTCAAGAATCGTGCAGGAATCGTGCAGGAATCATGATGTACATCAATGGTGTCGAGTTCTGGCACTAGAATGTCCTCGGGAGACAAAGAGCCCTGCACGATGAATAGATTGAAAGTGCGCCTGGCTTTCCTTCGACCTACTTCGACACTTTCGCTGTGATTTTCCTCTTCGCACGGGAAACATTCCCTTCTTAGTCTCGATTCACGAAGATGGATTTTCCTTTCATTTATTTTGCGGATTATCTGCTGCGCCTAGTAGGGCGGTTCATCCTAAAGCTACAGATTCCTGATAAACTGCATCGGTCCGTCGGGAGGTCTTGGTAATGAAGCCCGTAACAAGCTTCACAAAGTTCTTGCCGGCTCTCCTTGCTTTGTGTCTAACCACCGGCCCAGTGACCGGCCAGCCGAAATCAGAGCTTCCGAAGCTCGATGCAGTTTTCGATCTGCATTTGGAGGTGGGCAAGCCGATTGATGTCGGTCGAATCGGTCCAGCAGGCATGCGGCGGGTTGTGCCCGTTCTCGGTGGCACCCTCGAAGGTTCCGGCTTAAAGGGCAAAATCCTACCTGGAGCAGACTACCAGATCATCCAACCGGACGGGCTTACGGAAATCGACGCCCACTATGTCGTGCAGATGGAGAATGGAGACTTGCTGTACGTCACCAACCATGGGATTCGCCACGGTCCTGCCGAGGTAATTCGAAAGCTCAATGCGGGAGAACAGGTTGATCAATCCCTGATCTACTTCCGAACGGTCGTGTCCATCGAAACAGCGGCACCGGCACTACAGTGGATGACGCGAACTATCTTCGTCTGTGTGGGCGAGCGTCTCCCGAACGAAGCGGTGATTCATGTTTATCGTCTAAATTAAAGTTCGGCCAGATACAGTGCCTTCTGCGCTCTCCCAAGCCGCGGGAATCACTCGCTTAGTCCAAGAGTTCGATCGGCCTCGCTTTCTCCGAAAACAGCCGACCGCTATCTGGAGGACCGCCTCAGGACCGGACGACGCCATAGAAGATGGCGGCAGCGATACAAGCGAGCACTGTCTTTAGGCATCTCCATCGGTAAAAGTTATTATGCTCGCCTACCATAGAGAGTCGCCTTCCCATCAACAACATTGGCGACGTAACGGCCGTCGCTGAGAAACTGCATCATCCGCTTTCCAGCCCCAGCCATTTCGGCCCAACGGGATTCTGTCTCCCAGATCTGCTCCAGTCCCCGAATCTCGTTGCCGTCGAATCCAAAGGCCACCTGTCGCAAGCCTTTCCGGGGAGTGTTGCGGACGGGATACTGTTTTTTGCCTAGCTCGATGACCTGGCATCCTCGACGAGAACTTGCCGCCAGAAATCGACCCGTGCTTGCTCGAAGGGAAATTCCATCGCACACTCTGGTTCGAGGCGGGATGATATGGTCTAGTCAAAAAACCTGTAAAATTGCCACCTCCATCGTTTTGGGAGCGACCAGCGAAATTTGTTTCCGAATGGAGAGTCATCTTCACCGTTTTAACGCTGAGGATGGCCTCCAACTCGAATATAATCCTGCAAGGGAGGTGCGATTATGGCTCAACATTCGCACAAATTTACTATTGCCGACGACGACGCAGTGCGTGCTCTCGTGGACAAACTGGTGAATGGAGGCCCAAAGGAAGTTCGCCGCCAGAAACTCCTTCGTGCCCTTGACGATGCGACGCGACACTACAAGGATTCCAATCAGAAGGTGCGGCAGGCATTCTTCCATGGCCTGCTGACCGGCTACGCCGTCGCGCTGAAGCTCTCGTAGCCCTCGCACGCTTTGTCGGTGCCTTTCCATGGCAGCCTGAAGACGAAAATGCGCGTCTAACCGTAGGGTATGGCAACGGTAAACAGTCCTGCGGGGACACGGTGTCCCTTAACGCCGGACATTTCACTGGTTCCCACCGAAGAGGCGGAATCGGCGACGGTGATTCTATTCGTGACGAGCCGCGACCATGAACGCACCTGACCACTTGACCACAGCGCGCTTGCTGCTGCGCAGGCCCCTTCGGTCTGACGCTGAACTCATATTCAATCGCTACGCATCCGACCCTGAGGTTGCAAAGTTCCTCGGCTGGCCGCGTCATACTTCCATCGAACATACTCACTTGTTCCTTGATTTCAGTGACAAAGAATGGGAGCGGTGGCCCGCCGGCCCCTACCTCATCGAAAGTGGGGAAGACGGACGACTCTTGGGCAGCACGGGATTAAACTTCAAGGCTCCGGATCGAGCCATGACCGGCTATGTACTTGCGAAAGAAGCGTGGGGCTTCGGCTACGCAACTGAAGCATTGAGCGCAATCGCACGCGTCGGAGACGCCTTGGATATCGGGGAACTCTTCGCACTCTGCCACCGAGACCATCGAGCCTCTCACCGGGTTTTGGAAAAATGTGGCTTTGTTCGTCAGCCAAAACACATAGAAAGGGCACATTTCCCCAATCTTGGGGCTGGCTCCTGCGCTGATGCTCTATGCTACGTTCGCTATACGGTACCGCTGGCTAAGAAGAAGCTCGCGTCGATACCGAGCTAGTTTTTTTTTCGAGTGTTAAGTTTTCGGTGAGCTGGTCTTGCCTCGTTGGCAGGAGATGCCTTAACTCAGGTCGTAGCACATAAATGCAGCGGTTGACGGTGTTGCCGGCCGCGTCCACGTCAACGGAAGTTTGATTCATACCAGGAAATGTCTTCCCAATCGGTTCTGCCCGGTCGACGCGCTAATGACGTAGATTCAACTTCTGCTCCAGTTTCAGAGCGAAACAGCACTAGCTCAATTGGACGCCGACTTCGCGCCATCGCGCCGACGCTGGTAAAGCGACAGCTCACAAACGCAGCTTGCAAGGTTGGCATCGTCAACCCGTACTTCTGTCCGCGTCACGCGTTTTCTTCACCACAGCCCGATGTCGTTGATGGCATCAGCGCATTCCACTTCCATGCGTCAGCATGGCAACGCTAGCTAGTAGCTAGCGTTCGATGTACCTTTTGTAATGCTCGTGGATCCATGTCGGAGGGGACCTCGATGTGAACCCTCTTGATCTTCTTCACCGCAGACATTCTCAGATCCAATAACGGCGGCGCTAGTTCGACTGCGATTCCAGCGTGGCATCAATCTTGACGTGTCCGCTCGACACCGTGATCTTGCGTTCCCAAGGCTTGAATCCGGCCTTCTTTACGGAGAGCTGGTGCGACCCTGCCGAAACTCCCACCGTGGAAGGTGCGCTGCCCACAAAATTGCCATCGATCTCGATGTCGGCGCCATCGGGAGTCGAGGACACCTCCAATTGCGCCCCAGCCGCTTGGTCCGGGGATACCCGAGGGACGTCGGTGGGCGCGGCGTTCGGAGCCGCGGCTGGTGATGCAGGGGGGATCTCTGGTGCGGCAGGGACTGGTGGTGTGGCAGAAACCAGGGGCACTGGCTGAAACTTTGCGAGGTCCAGCTTCATGTCACCACTGACGTACGCTGTCACCTCGGTTCCCTTGGGGATGGTGACATCCTTCCCATGCATGAGGAGAAAGACCGGGGCCGCAGGCCAGACGATCAAGCTGGTGGCGACCATGCCCCCGGCCATTATCCCTGTATGGCCACCCCCTTGGCTCTCCTTCACAGCGCGTAGTGCTGCCTTTTCTCCATCCGCAACCTGGACGCTCTCGATGGTTACATCGAGTTTGCCGCCACGAGCCATCCGTCTTTTCGCGTGGGCCGTGGTTACGGTTCCTGACGCCGGGCTTCCCTTCGGGATGACAACAATTCTGTTGATGCTTACTTCTTCGGCCACCTCGAAATCCACTCTATCGCCAGCGTGGGCGTCGGCGGAGGACAAGCTGCTGCCCAGCCTGAGTTTTACGGGAGTTCCATCCTCCAGAGCGAAACCCTTTGAGGGCGCGGTAGGCTGAGCGTTTGCGGGCTGAGTTTGGCTGGACCGCGGAGGCGGCGAACTTGACTGCGCGAGAGCAGTCGATAGCATGCAACAGACGACAATTAAACTTGCAAGCGTGGGAGACATGGCATGAGCTCCTATCGAAGTGGGCTAAGGCGTATTCTGCGAGTCCACCGTCGAATCCGACTCCGAGGCCAACCAAGCGCGAGACGTAGTAGCAGAAATTCTCTTATCCGCGCCGGCACGGAGAACAGTGTCCGCAGCTGCCCCACACGGGCACCGGTTCACACATCTTAATTCCAACGACACCTTCGCAGACCGCTGCGATCCAACCAGCAATCTCGTGACCCGTTGTAAACTGGGCGGGGTATCAAACCATTCCGCCTCGCTTCGGCTCATTAGTCGATATCGGTGCGACAAAGCCCGCATCCGCCCAGTTTAAACGAAAGCTTAAAATACACTTCGTCTGATGCCATGAAGAGGCAGAAAGGTTCGACCAAAGTGTCGTAAGCTCGACACTTGTCGAAGCACGTGTCGACGGGTTCAGGCACCGAACTGCTCATCATGCTTTGGAGTGGCTGCGCTCGGTACCGGCGGCTCAGACGCAGTTCGTGTCGCCCTGAAGCTTGACGAGCTCCTCGACGCCACAAATGTCGAAATGGAATCCAGCGAAACGGCGGTGGGACATCTCGTCCCGGATTCTTACTACACAGCTCGAGGCTCTGAAGCAAATCGCCCGGTGGCTGAACCTCTACCCGGCCGAGCCGTCCAAAGTAGAACAGAACAGGTGACCGTCATCGTGGATACCTCTGTGAGGAGCCGGAATCGAAGAGTGCGAACCGTGGAAGAGATTTCTCGGTGTTGCGTGCCTGTAGTTTCCGATTATCCGACTTCTCACGACCAATCGGCGCGCGGATTTAGACTAGGTGTGCGCCGTGACGAAATCGAGGTGAGCTGGCCGACGGCGACGAGATTTATTCCTGGTTGAGCCATTTAGGAAGGTTCCTTCCGGCCACTCACGATAAGGACCTCGGCCGGAAAAATCACGCAGCGATTCGCGGTATACGCATCGAGAGCTTCGAGGACCTCACGTTCCAGTTCGGTCATCTGTTCTTTTGAAAGGATAGCGAGTTTTGCGCGAAGCTTTTCTGACATTTCAGATCGTAGCATCCAAAAGTCCTCAACAGAAATCGACGCTCGTATCTCGAACCGTAGCAGGCGTTCGAATGTCGCAGCCGCGCCGGCATTTGAGAGAATCGTAAGCAACTTGCCGGGAACAGCAAATCGGAACGCATCTGGTGAATCCGGGGCAGGTGGTGGTGAATCGACGTACCGTTCCACGACTTGCGAAACGGTGTAATGGAACGGATTTCTTTCGGCGAAATGCCAGACTGCCATGGCGATTCTGCCTCCTGGCTTGAGCACCCTTAACATCTCACGGACAGAATCAACGGGAGACGGAAAAAACATCACGCCGAAGCGGCTCACCACAGCATCAAAGGTGCTGGCTGGAAAGGGCAGATCGTCGGCGAACGCCACCTTAAAGCTGGCATTCTGAAATCCTCGGCGGTCCCCCGCTCGACGAGCAGCTTCCACCATTTGCGGAACTGCGTCTACGCCCAAAACCTTGCCCTCAGGTCCAACCAAGTCGGCAATGCTCAATGCCGGTTCTCCCGGGCCCGTGGCTACGTCGAGGACAACGCGGCTGGTATTAATTTCTGCATCTTCAATGAGAGCCTGAGTAATCGGTGCAAACATCTCCCGGATAGTCTCTCGGTGCTTTTCCCAGTAAGGAGCCGATTCGCTCCATTGGCTAATGATTTCCTTATCTTGCTGCATCGGAGTTATCTAATCCGGAATTTCCATTTTGTTTTCTCGGGCGCCAGGCAGTGTACACCTGACGGTTTCCAGTTCCAAGCGAGCCGACGGATCTGCCGGGCGACTTCAATCCCATTCATGATGGGCATACTACTGTCGAGGGCGATCTACCATACCCCAATCCCTCTAGGAACTTTTTCGCGAAAGCGCGCCTCCGATAAATCACTAACGTGCCCCAGCCTTGCCAGAGGCGACGGCAGTATTGGCAAGGGAGTGCCGTCGAGGTCTTGGAGGCGGCTCTGACCTTATGTCCCTATGTTTAGTTGGAGTGCCGAGCAACGTCGTAGGCGGCGGCACG
>Ga0210384_10004412_pt1 | contig 15713 bp, 13 predicted proteins | sample IncBWH2MmetaG_FD_160574 | JGI IMG/M metagenome (GOLD analysis project Ga0210384, IMG submission 160574) | Forest soil microbial communities from Barre Woods Harvard Forest LTER site, Petersham, Massachusetts, United States - Inc-BW-H-2-M | ecosystem: Environmental > Terrestrial > Soil >...
TCCGTTCTGATTGTTGTGGTAGAGCTTCAGCGTGGATGGCGCCTTCGCGTGGCCGGGCCAGTCTTCACCATTCACGAGCAGGATGTCTGGATAGCCATCGCCGTCGTAATCGATGAACGCACACCCAGGTCCCATCGTCTCGGGCAGATATTTCTTCCCGAAAGCTGCGTTGTTGTGGACGAAATGAATTCCCGCCTGTGCCGTGATGTCGCGGAAGGTGATGTTCTGGGCCTGAGCCGGTTTAAATACAACGCAGGCAAACACGAGAATCAACACATACTGAATCGTTTTCATCTGAAACCGGGGATTTGTCATTCAGAAGCGCCAGCCACCGTCACTGTATGCGGCGCCCGCCGACGATATGCCGTCTTGGTTGCTTGCGCCGTGAGTGGGGCTGACACATGCTCGTGAATGCTCTGCCGTTCGTTATTGTCTTCTGGATGAAGCTGCCGGTAGGGACCTGTAATCACCTGTGAAGCTTCGTCGGCCTTGAAGCGCAGGTAGCGCTCCTGATGCTCTTTCGCAAGCTTGTCATTTCCCAGCCCGTTGTAGCAGAGCATCAGGTTGTAGTGCGCCTGCAGGTCCTCAGGATCAATTTCGAGCACCGACTCCAGCATCTTCACCGCTTCCGGATACTTGCGCTCCAGAAAGAACACGCGTCCGAGGTCATTCAGCGCGACGCGGTCGCGCGGATACTGCGCCAATACCTTGCGCAGATGGTCCGCCGACTCTTCATATTTCCCATCGGCTCGCAGCACTCGCGCATAGAAGTAATGTGCCCGCGCCAGATTCGGGCTAAGGGCCAACGCCTTCTCCAGCACGGTGCGTGCGCGATCCATGTCGCCTTCCTGCACTGCAGCCCGTCCGATGTTCGTCCAGCCATCGGGATTCTTTGGATCGATCTCGGTGACCTTTTCGAACGCCGCTGCCGCTCCCTTCAGATCGCCCTGCAGGAAGAGTCCGATGCCGTAGTCGTTCCAGCGCTGCCAGTCCTCCGGCTTCAATTCGACCTTCGGGGCCGGAGCCGCTGTGCCGCGCGCTGCGACTGGCAGAGTCACTTCGTTCTCCGCAATCGCCACAATGGGAACGTCCGGGATCTTCTGCTCTTTGGCCGACACCCCGTCGATCGGCTCGTCCATTGTGAACTTGCGGTCATCGTAGTTGGAGGTAACGAGGTCTGGGTGCGATGCGTCAGGTTGTCCGGCGAATGAGAACTGCGTTTCCCACCATGCGAACTTGCGGTAACAGAGCCGCGCATGCAGCGTGATTTTGTTCCCGGCATTCTCTGGAATGTGCAGGCGATAGTGGACCGTGTCGGCCGCGCCCGGCGGAATCAGACGCACATACACAACAGCACGCGTAGCCCACGCGTTACGTTTGTTAATCGGATTTCCATGCGCATCTACCTGGAGCGATCGGTAAAAGTGTGCTCCTTTTTCCACGGGCCCCTTGCCTCCGTCTTCGACCATTCCGCTCCAGAAGATTGTCTGCCCTTTGTCATCTGTTCCTTTGAACTCGAGCCAGGTGTCGTAGGCGTCTACGGTGCCTCCGGGGAAAAAGTGTCCGATCTTCTTTGTGCGGACAACTACATCGACTCGCACCGTATCTCCGCGACGTAACGGGGGCTGGACGAGATTCAAGGGTGCGGTGACGGGCGCCGCCTCGCCCGTAGCGCCGGGGGCGATCTTGGTTTCGGCTTCCTCACCGACTGCAAATGTCGTCGATAACTCGTTCTCGCCTGCTGCCGCTGTCTTGCTCACCGCTTGTGCCGGCGAAACGGCGAAAATATCTACGCTCAGGATTCCGGCTTTCAGGAAGCTCTCGGTCGCATTCAGTTGTTCAGCATCTTCATTTGCTGTGGGAAGCGCCGTATTCGCCGCAGGAAAGCGGTGCGAGTGTACGTTCCCGGCAATGTTGCCCATGTCGTTCGAGCGCTCGAGGGGCATGTGGCAATCGGCGCACTGCTGCGATTGTTTCGGGTAATAGAAAGACCGTGCTCCTTGGCCGGAAACGCCGCTCGCCTGCCAATTGTCGTACTCGTTGAAGCCGCGGAACCATCGGTAGCTGTTGACCGGCACATCCAAGTGCACCTTGTGGCACGAGGAGCAGAACTCCGCCGTCTGGGTTTTCATAAACGGCTTGAGAAACGCCCGGCGGTGCGGCTCCGGATTCAGCTTTACGAGAAAGTCGTGCATGTAGCGCACGACGGGATTCTTGCTCGCCGCCAACTCATGCAACTCGGGATACTCGAGGTAAAAGTCTCCTTGGCCCATGGTCGACTTCACCGCCGCGATCGAGTGGCACATCATGCAGCCGAGTCCAGCCTGAGCCGGTGGCGTGTGCACAATCTGCTTGATCGGCGTGTCCATCAGCCCTGCGTAGAGGACCGCAGGATCGTGACATCCGCCGCACCATTTCGAAGGTTTGGTGCCGATGGTGTCCTGCATGTACTCGATCGATTTGCGGTACCACTGGTTGTTGAAAGAAGAAAAATGGTGGGCCGAGCTGTACCACTGTTTGTAGATGTCTTCGTGGCAACGCTTGCACGAGTCCGACTGCATGAAGAACTCGCTCGGGATCTTCTTGTTGCCGTAGACCTGCGCGGAACTTGGGAAGAACAGTCCCTTCGCCCCATCGCCTTCCTGGTCCATGGTCGGCGGTGGCATGGTCGGGTTTTCAATGCGCGCGTGATTCGACCAGCGTGCCTCCCGCGTGTAGCGCAATCCCGCACCGAGGCCGGCCAGCGCGACGAGACAGATCGCGAGCCGGGCAACCGACGCCGTGCTTCCACCACCCAGCCAGCCGCGCTGCCCGATGCGCTCGGCAATCAGAAATACCAGCGCAAGGGCGGACACGACCATGTGCGCGTACATCCAGTTCCATTCCGCACGTAGCGTCCCGGTGTGAATCAGCCAGATGCCGATTGCGCCTCCGGCCAGGAACAGAAGCCAACCTGCGACGAACAGCCAACTTCCGTCGCGTAGAAGGCGCCGCAGGGACGTAAGGACCCACACCGTCGCCAGGAGGCCGCCGACGGCGTGAAGCAGTACGACGGCGGCATATTCGACGTTAGTTTGTGGGAAACCGTACAGATACACAGCCGACACTGTCAGGAACAGCACCAGCGCGAACAGCAATTTTCGGCTCAAGGAGTTTGAAGAAGATGGCATTGCACGAAACTCACCCGGGAATGGCTCGTCCGCCCCACGTCACGAGCAAGCCTAAACCGATGATGCGAGGAAGTTTAATTCTCGAGAGGCAGACCGGTAATAGTATAAAAATATTAGCGCGAGTTGGCGGAACTGCACGCTATGGGTCGCGGAGAGTGGACCTACTCAGAAACCGGGATCTCAAGTTCTTTTGGCCGCCGAAATCCTCCGCACTCTCGCTCCAGTTCTGCGGCGACCGCGAGAACCAACTCCTCTTCCCACGGACGGCCCACGATCTGCACTCCGATCGGCAAGCCCTGTGGTGATTGTGCAATCGGCACGGCCACTGCGGGGTTTCCCAACAGATTGAACCACTCCGTGTAACTCCACGCGTCCAGATACTGCACCGTCTTGCCTTCAATGACCCAACTCCGCTCTCCATGCTTGAATGCAGGAATCGCCGCCACGGGACAGAGCAGGATGGGAAACCGCTGCGTTTGTTGCAGGAATTGGACTCGCAATTCGTCGCGCCGCAGCCACGTGTCGAGCAGTGTTTGTCCGGTGTGCTCGGGCTCTGCGGCGACCCATCCCAGAAACTCTCTTAACGTCGGCGAAATTTCTGCTTCTCGCCCCCTGGTTACCGAATTAAGAATCATGCCCCCGGCCGTTCCAAAGAACATCCACCACAACTGCCGGATCTCTTCCAGGTTCGACGGACGAAAAGGTTCGACCTCGAAACCGGCCCGCCGCAAACCATCTGCCGCCTCGCTAACCGCCGCGCGCGTCTCCGGGGTGACTGGGGTTCGCCCGTCATCTTCGAAATAGCCTACGCGTATCTGCCTCAAATCTTCGCGCGAGATCCTACGAAGTGGTACCGGAGCCGACATTGGATCGCCGGGATCGGGTCCAGCCATCACCTCAAACAGAATTTTGAGATCGTCAATCGTTCTCGCCATCGGACCCACAACGCCGATCAGCGCGAAAGGCCCGGCCGAAACAGGGAAGTGTCCCGTCGAAGGCACGCGACCGGGAGTGGGCTTCAATCCACAAATTCCGCAGAAGTGTGCGGGCACGCGAATCGATCCGCCGCCGTCGCTGCCCACGCCTCCCGCCGAGCATCCGGAAGCGATCGCTGCGGCTTCGCCGCCGCTCGATCCACCTGCCGTCCGCGACAGATCCCAGGGATTGTCTGTTTTCCCGTAAAGATTGTTGTCTGTCTCCCACGCCATGAGCAACTCAGGCGTGTTTGTGATGCCCAGCACAATCGCGCCCGCCTGCCTCAATCGCGAGACCAACACCGCGTCGTTCGAGGCTACATACCCTTGTCGTAGTCGTGTGCCTGCCTCGCATCGGAGGCCTTCGACGTCGAGAGAGCTTTTGATTGATAGAGGAACGCCATGCAGCGGCCCGCGGATTTCCCCGCGCATGGCCTCCGCCTCACGAGCCAGCGAGTCGCGAAGTGCACGTTCGTCATCGGTCTGCACGAACGCATTCAGCAGAGGACTCAGCTTTATGATGCGTGCCTGGTGGGCCTTCGTCAATTCAACCGGCGAGATCTTCCGCACGCGAATCTGCTCTGCCATTTCGGCGGCGGAGAGAAAGTTCAATTCACTCATGAGAGCAGCACTCAAGCTTAGCACTCAGCATTCAGCGCTCATCGCTCAACACTCAGCGCCCGCCGACCGACGCAAGGAGGGTTGATTGCACGGATACATTTGCTGAATTTGCCTGCAGTCTAGCACGCGGTCACAGCCAGGCTGGACAAGCGGAGAAGTGTCGATGAGGAAAGGGAAGGGGAGGGATGGGGAGGGAAGCCAGCGCTACGAGGGGGAAGTCCTTTTCGATGACGATGCCTCGAATGAGATTCGATTCGGGGACTTCGCCGTCAACGCTGGGCTCTACGTCCCGACCAGCTTCTCCAACCCCGCCCGGTTCATGATCATCAGCGTCGATCCGCGCAACTGTGCGAACTTCTTTTCGCGGAATTCGCTCAGCACGCGCGTGACAGTCTCGCGCGACGTCCCTATAAGTTGCGCGATCTCCTCGTGCGTCAGGGAAACCTTGATACGGATACCGTCTTTCGTGGCTTCGCCGTCGGAGGCCCATTCCAGCAGCAGCCGTGCGAGTTTCTCGCCGACTGAGTGCGACAATCCTAGTGACCGAATCATCTCGTAGGCGTTCTGGCAGTTCTGGCTGAGGTGCTGCGCCGCGTTCAGGCAGGCATCTCCGTGATGCTGCAAGAATCGAAGGAAGTCGTCCCGGCGCACGAAATCGAGCTGGCATGGTTGCAGCGTTTCGCCGGTCAGTTCATAGGGTCTGCCCGAGACCGTCGCGTGCAATCCCAGTACTTCGCCCGCTTGGGCAATGCGAAGGATCAGCGTTTTTCCCTCGCGCGACGTGGTCGATAACTTCACGCGTCCGCTGCAAATGATATACACGCCGCGCGGCGCCTGGCCCTCAACGAACAACATCGCACCCTGCGGATACGCGCTCGCATACTTCACTTTTTCGAGTTCTTCCAGAGGCCCTTTCGGCAGCTCGCAAAAAAAACCCGAATGCCGCAACTTGCAGATCAAGCAATTTTCCGTAATTTGAATGCCGTATGGCGTGCTCATATCGGTCACCAATGCGCGCAGCATAGCATCGGGCGGTCACTCCCGCCTGTGACGTGGATCACATGAGTTTTCAGGCATTTGCACACCAACGGTCATCGGTCGTCTGGGCGGTCACGGCCTCAAAAGGCCGGCTCTTCCGGCCTATGACGAACTCTTCAGCTTGTAGCCGGGCGGAATCTGGAAAATGGAAGGATGGGGCTCCTGCTCGGAGGTCGGCTTGCAGTACGTGGTCCGCTCGCCGGCAGAACTCGTGATCTTGGTAAGGACGGGCGTTTTCAGCTTCACGCTGGTCCATATCTCGGTCACGGTCGGCTGCGGCGGCTTCGGGATTTCCGGCGGTTTAGGCGGCTGCGGTGGCTTCGCCGCCTCGGGCATTTTCGCCTGCGGCGGCTTGGCGTCTGGCATTTTGGGCGTCTGCGGCATGTTCGGCAACTTCGGCATCTGGGGCAGTTCTGGCATCTTTGGTTTCTGGAACGCCGGGGGCGGCGGAAGCGTGTACCGCTTTCCCTCCACCTCATGCCCCTCGATCATGCTTTTGCCAAGATCCTCCACCTTCAGGGGCGGAGCCTGAGGAGCCACGCCTTGTGCCGCGCCACCCCCCGCTGAGCCTTGCGATCCCATGGCCGGCATCATGGGAATCACCGTTGCTTCCTTCTTCAAGTGATCGAGCAGGATCGTGTGCTGGTTAGCAGGAAGGCTGATGACGCTCATCTGGGGCGTGTCGACGCGCATGTTTCCGGTGCTCGAACGCCACAGGCGCGATGCCGAATCAGTGGGCTGGCCGCCGCCCGCAGGCTGGGTCTTGCTGGCGCAATCGGAGCAGGAAGGAGGTGTCGGCGGTGGCGAAAACGACTGCACGGCGCGGAAGTGTATCACGCTAGGAAGCGGCTTTGGCGATCTCTTTCGGGAAGAAGTCGTCCAAGGGATAGCCCTCATCCTGCCAGGCCTTGAGGCCGCCCTGCAGTGGCCGCACCTTCAAGATTCCGATCTTCTTCAGGTCCATCGCCACCTTGGCGCTGGTCGCCTCGCTCGGGCAGGTGCAATAGAGAATAATGTCCCGGTCGCGCGGGATCTCCGCATTCCGCTCGGGCAGTTCGTCGGGCGAGATGCGCACCGCCGTCGGTACCGTGCGCGGGTCCACGACAAACTCCAGCATGTGACGCAGGTCGACAATGAAGGGTCGTTCGCCGCGATCGAGCGCGGCCTTAACCTCCACGACTGTGATCCGCGAAACGCGCAGAGAACGGATAAAACGCTCGCGCTGTACGTACTTCCAGACTACGTGGACAATGACCGCGACAACCACCAGCAGCAACAGCCAGCCCAGGGTTTCCTCGATCAGGAGATCGATCGGAAGTTTGCGCGCCGGAATGTATCCGACCAGGGCGAAACAGGCCGCCCAGATCAAAGACCCCAGGCCATTCAGCACCAGGAAGCGCCGCCGCGACATTCCGGAAAGGCCCGCCACCGGCGCGGAAAGCCGCCCCACTCCGAACACGAACTTCGAGGAGATCAGCGCGCCTATCGTGTGCCGTCCGAAAGCGTCTTCGGCTTTGCGCACACACGAATCCGGTTCGAGGGAGATCTTGCAAAGGATTCTCAGAACCGACGCCCCGCGGCTCCGCCCCAACTCGTACCAGAGCCAGTCGCCAAGTTCTGACGCCACGACGGTGATCCCGATGATCGCCGCCAGGCTCAGATCGCCAAGTCCGGCCACGGCGCCGGCCGCAATCACCAGCGGAGTCACCAGCAAAGGCAGACCAATGCGCTCCACCAACGCTGCCAGAAACAACCACAGGTATCCGTGACGAAGAATTTCCTGAACGTGTGGACTCACCGATCTTGCCCCCAAGACCCGTCTGTTACTTGCACATTACAACTGCAACTCGCAGCCTAGCGCACTTTCGCCAAGTACTGGTGCACCATCTGCACCGTGATGGACCCCTCACCCACGGCCGAAGCAACTCGCTTGATCGAGGAAAATCTCGTGTCCCCCGCTGCGAACACGCCCGGAATCACGCTCTCAAAGATGTACGGATCGCGCTCTTCTTTCCATCCCTTGACATGATCACCTTCCTTAGGAAGCCACGAACCAGTCAGCAGGTAGCCGCGTTCGTCCATGGGAAGCTTGCCCCGCAGCCATGCTGTGCACGGAACCGCCCCAATAAAGATGAACAGAGCCGGAGTCTCCGCTTGCTTCGTCTCACCACTTTCGCGATTCGCGATCGTGATTGCCTGCAGATGTCCGTTGCCGTGGACTTCCACCACTTCCGAATGAGTTTCGATTCGGATGTTCTCGATTTGCGCGATCTGGTCGATGAGATATTGCGACATGCCCTTCTGCAGCGAGTCCGCCCGGACGAGGATCGTGACGCTCTTCGCGAACTGCGAAAAATACACCGCGGCCTGACCTGCTGAGTTCGCGCCGCCCACCACGTACACATCCTCGCCCGCGCAGAGCTGGGCCTCCGTCATTGCCGCTCCGTAATAAACGCCGGCCTCTTGCAGGTTCTCGACGCCGGGAATGTCCAGTCTCCTCCATGAAAGGCCGCTCGCTACCAGCAACGCGTGACAGCTGATTTCGCTTCCATCCCGTAGCTTGACGAAGCGATACGGCCCGTCCACGCGCAAGCCGACCGCTTCCTGTGGAGAGAGAATTTCAGTTCCGAAGCGGCGCGCCTGCGTGAGCGCGCGCCGAGCAAGGTCCGCGCCTGTCAGTCCGGAAGGGAATCCAAGATAGTTTTCGATCCGCGAACTCATTCCGGCTTGTCCGCCCGGCGCCGAACGTTCCACCAGCAGCGTCTTCAATCCTTCCGAAGCCCCGTACACCGCAGCCGCCAGTCCCGCGGGTCCGCCGCCAACGATCACAAAGTCGTAGAAGTTCGTCTCCGCGCGCATGCGCAGCCCGATGCGCGAAGCCAGTTCCTCCACCGGAGGATTCGTCAGCACCTCTCCGCCAGGGAGCACGACCAGAGGCAGGGTCGCGGTTTTCAGATCCACACCCGGGATCAGTTCCTGCACTTCCTTGTCAGGGGCCGCGGCCTCCACGTCGGTCCACTGGTAAGGCACCTGGTTGCGCCCCAGGAAGTCTTTCAACTGGTGGCTTGTTGGGGACCAGCGCGTTCCTAGAACTCTCAACCCGGAGTATGGCGCTTTATATTCCGCCTGCCAGTCGTCCAACAAATCGTCCAGCACCGGATACAGCTTTTCCTCGGGAGGATCCCACGGCTTCAGCAGGTAGTAGTGCACTTTCGCGGTATTGATGGCCGCGATCGCTGCATCGGTGTCCGCGTACGCCGTCAGCAGCGCGCGTTTTGCCTGCGGATACAGCTGCATCGACTGCCCCAGCACTTCCAGTCCCGACATCTGCGGCATCCGCTGATCGCACAACAACAGCGCAACGCTGTCTCCTCGCGTTTTCATCTGGCGCAGCAGGTCTACGGCCGCAGTGCCCGAATCGACTCCGAGCACGCGATAGTCCTTGCCGTACTTCCGCCGAAGATCCCGTTCAACCGCCCGCAGTACCTCGGGCTCGTCATCTACGCTGACAATGGCCGGTGATGGCATCCCAACTCCTTAAGGGTTCCGGTTAGGGTACTACTGAAACGACCTGCACGGTACGAGTCAGCACGGAGGCGCAAAAGAAAGAATGAACTAGAACTGAATAAAAACGAATCCGCTGGCGAAACGGAAGACGTCGCATAACCCCTCGCTGCGACAGCGCCCTGAACCTCTTAGACGCTTCAGCCCCGGTTTTGGATTCGTTTCCTGTGGATGTCGCCGTCGGAGTTTCCATTAAAATTGCGTTTAGGAGGATAAAGACCATGGCCCCCAATCATCCGCCCCGATTCCTGAAAATTGTAGACGACGCGCGCGCTCGCATTCGTGAGGCCAATGTGGACGAGATCAAGTCGCGCCTGGACCGCGGAGACAAATTCATCCTGGTGGATGTACGTGAAGAGAGCGAGTGGGCCAAGGATCATCTGCCCGGCGCGATTCACATGGGCAAGGGCGTGATCGAGCGCGATGTCGAAGCCAAAGTCCCCGATCTGAACGCCGAAATGGTGCTCTACTGCGGAGGCGGTTTCCGCTCTGCTCTTGTGGCGGACAATCTCCAGAAAATGGGATACACAAACGTCATTTCCATGGACGGCGGCATCCGTGGTTGGAGGGAGAAGGGATATCCACTCACGCGCGGATAAATTGTTTCCGCCGACCTAACCCGGATCATCTCGCCCGATGGCTTGATCGATTGCATGTTTCTCGTCAGCGGTTAGATGTCGTACCTCGCCCTTCTTTAGATCACCGAGGGCGAGTGGTCCGATCTGAACTCGAACCAGCCGCAACACCCCGACCCCAAGGATCTCAAGAATTCTGCGGATCTGCCGATTCTTGCCTTCGTCCAGTACGACTTCGATCCAACTGTTCTTCTCGCCGCAACGCAAAAGGCCCGCACGCGTGACTCGTAGGATCCCTTTCGAGGTCTTGACGCCGGACGCCATTGACTTCAGCAGATTCTCGTCAGCGACCTTCGCAATTTGGACGTGGTAGGTCTTATCCAGATGTGTCTCGGGAGCGGTGATTTTCCCGGCCCACTCAGAATCGTTGGTCAACAGCAGAAGGCCCTCGCTGGCTTTGTCGAGTCGTCCGACAGGAGCGACCCATGACAGATCTGCTTCCAGATACGCGTAAATGGTCTCTCGTCCTTTTTCATCCGATGCGGTCGTCACTACGCCGCGTGGTTTATTCAGGACGAGGTACACGCGCTGGTTTTCCTGCACCAACCTGCCGTCGACATCGATCCGGTCTTTCTCCAGATGTACGGGCGACTCGGGATCGCGCCGCACAACGCCATTTACGCGAACGCGGCCAGCGCGCGCCAATTCGACGCCGGCCGCGCGGGAGCAAAATCCCAGCTTCGAAAGTGCGCGGGCCACACCCACCCTTCGTAAATCGGTCTTTTGTTTCATGCTCCGGTCACCGCGTCCCTTCGGTCGCCGCCATCAGCTTGCCTGTCACCTCGAGCGGAAGTGAGGAGCGGCCGAATAAAGTCGAGAGACCATGTGGTTAAGGCTTGGCTAGTAGTGCCGCACGAAGGTCTCTCCTTTTCGCAGCCCTCGCGGACACCGTCGTCTATAATGAGACCGACCCGCAGTCGCCTCCACGAAATCCTGCCCCAGACCTGTGGTCCAATCGTCATGCGGCGCCGATATACAAAGAGGATTCTGACGAGACTCTGGGAAATCGCGCAAATCATTTATCTCGATCTTTTATGAAATCACGCATTAAACCCCCGACCATCGCGTACTTTTCCATGGAGATTGCACTCGATCCCCACATGCCCACTTACAGCGGTGGCCTGGGGATATTGGCGGGCGACACGCTTCGTTCCGCCGCCGATCTGGGCGCACCTCTGGCCGCCGTTACCCTCGTCTATCGCAAAGGATATTTTCGTCAGCATCTCGACCCGGGCGGCAATCAGACCGAAGAAGCCCAGCAGTGGGATCCCGAACGTATCCTGACCGAAGTAGCGGGCCGTGTTTCCATCGAGATCGAGCAGCGCCCGGTCTGTATCCGCGCGTGGCAGTTCGATGTTCTGGGTATCGACGGTGACATCGTTCCCGTTTACCTGTTAGACACCAACCTTCCCGAAAACTCTGAATGGGACCGCCATCTTACCGACTCGCTGTATGGTGGCGACGAGCATTATCGCCTTGCCCAGGAAATCGTTCTAGGAATCGGCGGATTTCAGTTGCTTCGCAAACTCGGCCACGACCGCATTCAGGCCTATCACATGAACGAGGGCCACTCCGCCTTGCTGGCTCTTGGCCTGCTCGAGAGGCGCTTGGACCAAAGCTTTGCCGGACGCGTGAAGCAACTGGACATCGACGGCATTCGCCGCATGTGCATCTTCACTACGCACACGCCCGTACCCGCCGGACACGACCAGTTTCCCAAACCCCTCGTGAAGCAGTTGCTTGGGGATGAGCGCGTGAGCCTGCTCGAAGAAACGCAAGCCCTCCATGGCGCCGCTCTGAACATGACCTATCTCGCGCTGCGCTTCTCCGGTTACGTGAACGGAGTCGCCATGCGCCACGGCGAAGTTTCCCGCGGCATGTTTCCAAACTACGCGATCGCCGCCATTACCAATGGCGTGCACGCCCGCACCTGGACCTCGCCTGCTTTCTGCGAACTGTTCGACTCGTACATTCCCGGCTGGCGCACCGACAATAACTATCTTCGCTACGCGATCAGCATTCCACTCGAAGACATCCGCGCCGCGCATGCCAAGTCGCAGGAAGCGCTCTTCCACGAAATCAGGCAGCGCACCGGCGTTGCGCTCGATCCCAAAGTCTTTACCATGGGCTTTGCGCGCCGCGCTTCCACCTACAAACGCGCGAACCTGCTGTTTCACGACCTGGAGCGTCTGAAGCGCATCGCTCGTGACGTCGGCCCGATCCAGATCGTTTACGCCGGCAAGGCGCACCCGCGCGATGATGGCGGCAAGAAAATTATCCGCGATGTGTTCAGCGGCGCGCTCGCTCTGTCCGACGTGATCCGCACCGTCTACGTCGAGAACTACGACATGCAGTGGGGTCGGCTTATCACCAGCGGTGTCGACATCTGGCTGAACACACCCATGCGTCCGCAGGAAGCCAGCGGCACCAGCGGCATGAAAGCCGCGCTTAACGGTGTTCCCAGCTTCAGCGTGGTCGACGGCTGGTGGGCAGAAGGCTGGATCGAGGGGGTCACCGGCTGGGCGATCGGCAACACGGAAGTTGAGGAAGATCCGGCGTCGGAGGTTTCCACCCTCTACGACAAGTTGGAGCGCCAGATCCTTCCCATGTTCTACGGCAAATCGCAGCGCTACACCGAAGTGATGCGCTCCGCCATCGCGCTGAATGGCTCGTTCTTCAACACGCAGCGCATGGTTCAGCAATACCTGGCCAACGCGTACATGCTGCGCGAAGTGCAGCCTCCGGCGCCAAGAACCAAAGTGCAAATGGCGACGGTAACGACCGAATAGAGTGCTAGCAGTTTCAGCGTCAACGGGGCGTCAGAAGTCTTTCCTCTCTGTGTCGCTCAGTGCCCTCAGTGGTTATCCGCCTTTTTTAAGATTTTCTTAAGATACGCGATCAACTCTTCGCGCGTGAGGGACACCTGTTCGCCCGTCTCCTGATTCTTCAACGCGAACGTGCCCGCCTTCACTTCGTTCTCGCCGACAATCAGCACGAATCGTGCGCCCAGCTTCGCCGCCGCATCAAACGATTTTTTCAGCCGGAAGGTCTCATCACCCAATTCCACAATCAAATCTTCGCTGCGCAACTGACGTGCGAGCTTTGCAGCTTCGACGTTCATCCCCGCCCCCAGCGGCGCGATGTAGACGTCCGGCTTCTGTGCCACTACGGGGGCCGATTCTGCCAATGACATCACGAGCCGGTCCTCGCCGATGGCGAACCCGATTCCCGGCGCTGCCGGACCGCCCAGCGCTTCGGACAGTCCGTCGTAGCGCCCTCCGCCAAGGATGGCGTTCTGCGCGCCCAGCGTCCCTTCGGTTGTGAACTCGAAAGCGGTGCGCGTGTAGTAGTCGAGCCCGCGCACGAGCCGATCGTTTAATGTGAACGGGACGCCAACGCCTTTCAGAATCGCTTGTACCTCTTCAAAGTGCTTGCGGCAGGCTTCGTCGAGGAACTGGCTGATGCGCGGCAGTTTCTCGATGATCGATTGATCTTCGGGCACCTTGCAGTCGAATACGCGCAGAGGATTCGTCACCGCGCGCCTCTGGCAGTCCTCGCACATCTGCGCCGCAACCGGAGCCAGGGCTTCCTTCAGGGCTGCGTTGAAACGTGCCCGGTCTGCGGGACAGCCCACTGAATTTAACTGCAGTGTCCAGCCTTTGATCCCGAGGCAATCGAGCAACGTTGCCAGCATCTCGAGGATCTCCGCATCCCGCGCCGGAGACTCACTGCCCGCGGTTGACGGCCCGATTACCTCAGCCCCGATCTGATAGAACTGCCGGTAACGCCCCTTCTGCGGACGTTCCCTGCGAAACTGCGGGCCGATGTAATAGAGCTTGTTCAGCCCGCGATCCCCCAATTTGTGCTCGATGTAGGCGCGCACGACGCCAGCGGTGTTTTCCGGACGCAAGGTAAGAGACTGTCCTTTATCCGACTCGGCGCGTCCGCGGTCTTCCCATGTGTACATCTCCTTCGAGACGATGTCGGTCTCTTCTCCAACACTTCGGGCAAACAACTCGGTGGACTCGAAAATCGGCGTGCGGATCTCCTGGAAGTTGTACGCCCGCATCACCTCGCGCACCTTCGCCTCAACGAAGTTCCACAACCCCGTCTCCGGCGGCAAAAGATCCCGTGTTCCGCGTACAGCCTTGATCATTGTTGTTTCGGTCCGGCGTTGCACTCAGCGCCCATTGCCAAGCAATTAGCACTCAGCACTTGGCATTCAGCCAGCACAGGTCCGTAACGATCACTTCAAAAACCTGAGAGGACTGAAAGCTGATTGCTGACTGCTAAATGCCAAATGCCAATGGCTAAATTCTCTCTCTCAAATACTCTTCCTTGTACCCGAGATAATTCCTCGCATAACGCAGAATCGTCTCCGCATCATCTGGTCCAAGCTTTCGGCGAAATTTTCCAGGCGATCCCATCCACAATGACTCCGGCTCGACGATCGTCTTTTCAGGAATCAGCGTCCCGGCCGCGATGATCGATCCCGCGCCGATCCGCGCGCCGTTCAAGATCGTCGACCCCATCCCAATCAGGCACCGGTCTTCAATTACGCAGCCATGCAACGTCACCGAATGCCCGACTGTCACATACTCGCCCAGATAGACGCCGTACAGTTCTTTCATTCCGTGCAGAACCGAACAGTCCTGCACATTGGAGTGCGAGCCGATGCGGATCTCGTGCACGTCCCCGCGCAATACCGCATTCATCCACACGCTGGCGTGCTCGCCCAGGACCACGTTTCCGATCAACTGTGCCGACTGGTCCACATAACACGATGCGGGCACGACGGGCGTCTTGCTTTTGTACGATCGGATCACTCGCGCGACCTCTCAAGAAGCTTCCCCGGAGCAGAGGGAATTCTTGAACATACCACAAGGCCACACCGCAACACCTTGCTGCGAGACTCTGTTGAAGACAATGAACAACTTTCGCCGATGACACGCAGCAGACGATCCAATAAGAACTGATCCGGACAATCCTGATCCCAATATGCGTCTCAGTGCGGGGAACATTTCTGGTCACCCCCGCCCTCTGACGCTCACCGTAGTATTACGGAAGGAGCAAGTCATGGCAGTCTGGGACCATCCTCAAGTTTTGCTGGCCTTCTTCAGCCGGTTCGTATGCCTCGGATGCCTGAGTGAACGTGGGTATCTTTCGCGCCCGCGAAGCTTCGCCGACAAATACATACTGCCGATGTTCCTGCTCCGGCCGGTACGCTGCGCCGATTGCTATCAGAGGTCCGTCCGGCCATTCACCGTTGCTCTCTCTCGCCGACGCGGCTCGTTGAAGGCGGCCTGGCCCTCCTCTCATTGATCTGTCTTTGCCACGTGAAATCCACCGCCCGAAAAAAATCTCGTCTGCCTGTGATTGAAGTCACATCGAGCTCCGATTCAGGCGAATAGTCTCCTCTCCGAGCAGAGCACACTGCAGCATTTGCCGTAACTGCAGGCACTCCATGCAATCATCGATCCGCAATACTTTGCTGGTCGGAGTCGCTCTTGGCCTTCTGATCGGCCTCGGCGGATACACCTTCATCTACTCGAAAGGCTATTCGTACCTCACCAACAATCCCGCAGCCTGCGCCAATTGCCATGTGATGCGTGCCCAATACGACGCCTGGTTGAAATCGAGCCACCGCTCCGCCGCCACCTGCAACGATTGCCACACGCCCCACAACGTCCTCGGCAAATATTGCCGTGAAG
>Ga0210384_10004417_pt1 | contig 15705 bp, 14 predicted proteins | sample IncBWH2MmetaG_FD_160574 | JGI IMG/M metagenome (GOLD analysis project Ga0210384, IMG submission 160574) | Forest soil microbial communities from Barre Woods Harvard Forest LTER site, Petersham, Massachusetts, United States - Inc-BW-H-2-M | ecosystem: Environmental > Terrestrial > Soil >...
ATCAAGCGCCTGGGCTTCATGCTGCCGAAGGAGGTCGCTCCGATCGCGTGGGCGACCCTGATCGGCGGCGTGGTGATCCTGCTGGTGGAGTGGGGGCTGCGGGGCCGCGCGGGCCGGACCGAGGTCACCTGGGCGGTCGCGGTCGCGGTTGGCCTGGCGCAGCTGCTCGCCGCGGTGTTCCCGGGCACCTCGCGCGCGGCCTCCACCATCATGATCGCGATGCTGCTGGGGCTGGTGCGGCCCGCCGCCACCGAGTTCTCCTTCCTGGTGGGCGTGCCGACCCTTCTCGCGGCGGGGGGGTTCGAGACCCTGCACGCGCTTCGCCACCCGGAGGGGCCGCCCACCAAATGGGGCATGCTGGCGCTGGGGACGGTGGTGTCGGCGGTGACCGCCTTCGTGGTGGTGCGCTGGCTGCTGCGCTGGATCCAGACCCACAGCTTCGCGCCGTTCGGCTGGTACCGCATCGCCCTCGGCCTCTTGATGCTCGCCCGCTTCGTCTGATTGGGGTCAGGTCTTACATTCCGACATTTTCGTGACCCGGCGGAGCTTCGCCTCGCGCGAACAAAATGTCGGAATGTAAGACCTGACCCCTATTGGTACTGGCGGAGGATCTCGAGGAAGGTCTCCACCACCTTGGGGTCCCAGTAGCCGGCGTCGGTCTCGTGAATCAGGAGAGACACCGCGTCAGACCGCGAGAGCGCCGCCTTGTAGGGCCGCTCGGTGTGGAGCGCGTCGAAGACGTCGACCACCGAGATGATGCGCGCGCCGAGCGGGATGGCCTCGCCCTTGAGCCCGTCCGGGTAACCCGAGCCGTCCCACTTCTCGTGGTGGTGCCGCATGATCGGGCGCACCAGCTCCATGCTGCGCAGCCCCAGCACCAGGTCCGAGCCCGCGCCCGGGTGCGCGCGGATGCGCTCCTGCTCGATCGGATCGAGGGGCCCGGGCTTGAGCAGGATCCCGTCGGGCACCGCGATCTTCCCGAGGTCGTGCAGGTAGCCGCCGAGCCGGAGCGCCCGCACCATGTCGTGGTCGAGGCCGAGGGCCTCGCCGAGGGCCACCGCGTAGCGTGACAGGCGGTCGCAGTGGCCGAGGGTGTAGGGATCGCGCGCCTCGATGGTCAGCGCCAGCGTGGTGATGACCACCTCCGCCCGCTCGAGCTGGCCCAGGAGCAGCTTCACCCGCAGCAGCGCCGCGAGGCGGGTGCGCAGCTCGACGAACTCCACCGGCTTGGTGAAGAAGTCGTCCGCCCCCGCCGAGAGCCCGGCTACCCGCGCCTCCAGGTCGCCCACCGCGGTGAGGATCACCACCGGCATCAGCTCGTAGCGCGGGTCGGCCTTCAGGCGCGCGCACAGCTCGATGCCGCTCATCGCCCCCAGGTGCACGTCGGTCAGCACCAGGTCCGGGCTCACCACGTTGAGCGCGTCGAGGGCCTGCTCGGCGGAGGCCGCCATCAGCAGCCGGTAGCCGAGGGCGCCCAGCAGCCCCGAGAGGACCTCGCGGATGTGGGGCTCGTCCTCGACCACCAGGATGGTGGGCCGCTCCGGGATCGCGCCCAGCGAGAGATCGAGCCTATCGGTCATCGATCGCCCGTGCCATCCACGCCAGCACGTCCTTGAACGGCTGCTCCCACCCGTCCTCCAGCATCAGCATGTGCCCGTGGCCGGCCGCCTCCTGGTACTCCGAGCCGTAGCGGCGCGCGATGCGGCGCTGGAGCGCGGCCGGGGTGATGCGATCGTCCTCCGCCCCCACCACCAGGGTCGGGCAGCGCACCGCCGCCGCGTCCACCGCGATTCCGCCGAGGGCCAGCTCGCGGGTGGCCCGGCCCGACTCCGGCCCGAAGCGCGGAAAGGCCCACTCGCGCTGCTCGGAGCTCATGCGGTTGAGACAGAGGGCGTCGGCGTGCGCGCGGCTCACCGTGAAAGCGCGCCCGGTCAGGATCGCGGGCACGTAGCGGATCGCGCGCGCGAGCACTGGCCATTCGACGCTCACGATCCCGCGCGGCGGCGCGCTGGTCATGAACACCGCGGCCGCGACCCCGCCGCCCTCGGCCGCCTTCTGGGCGATCAGGCCGCCCATCGAGTGGCCGACCAGCACCGCGTCCCCGAGCTCCCCGAGGCAGCGGCGGACGTCGTCGACGTAGTCGAGGAAGGACACGCGCTCGAGCCCGCCCGGGGCCGGGCTTTCCCCGTGGCCGCGCAGGTTGACTGCCCACGCGTCCCAGCCGGACTGGGCCGCCGCGTAGAGATAGTTGCGCAGGTACCAGCTCCCGCCCCACATGCCGTGGACGAAGAGGACGGACCGGGAGTGGGCCCGTCCCGCGGGGGCGGCGTGCTCGAGGACCAGGTCGCCGATGCGCTCGCTCACGGTGAGGACGGTATCTTACGCCAACCGGGAATCCCGCGGGGGGTGGTCACGGAGCGGGGCGGGCCGATCAGGCCGCGGCGTTGAGGCGGACGGTCTCCACCACCAGGCCGGCGGTGAGCACCAGGTCGCGCACGTCGACCCACTCGTTGACGGTGTGGATCTCGCGCATGCCGCAGGCGAGATTGGCGACCTCGAGCCCGCGCTCCGCGAAGACGTTGGCGTCCGAGCCGCCGCCGGTGGAGCGGGTCGGGCAGGTGCGGCCGGTGGCGACCGCGGCCCCCTGCACCAGGCGCACGATGGAGGCGTCGTCGCGGACGTCGAGCCGCGAGTACTGACGGTCGACCTGCGCCTCGACCCGCGCCTGGTAGCTCCGATCGCCCACCCGCACCGAGTGCCGGCGCACCGCATCGTCGAAGCAGCGTCGCATGTGCTCGGTCTGGGCCTCGAGCTTCTCCACGCTCAGGCTCCGCGTCTCCCCGCGCACCGTCACCATCGCGGGCACGATGTTGGTGGCGAGGCCGCCCTGGATGAGCCCCAGGTTCGCGGTGGTCTCCGCGTCGAGGCGCCCGAGCTTCATCGCCGCGATGGCCTCGGCCGCGATCCGGATCGCGCTCATCCCCTGCTCCGGGCAGATGCCGGCGTGGGCGGGCAGCCCGTGCACCGTGAAGGCCATGCGGTTGGCCGCGGGCGCGCGGGTGATCAGCTCGCACACCCCGTCCACGTCGAGGACCAGCCCGCGCCGCGCCCGCAGCCGGCCGGTGTCGAAGTGCTTGGCCCCGAGCAGGCCGTACTCCTCGCAGATGGTCAGCACCACCTCGATGTCGCCGTGCGGGATCGACTTCTCGCGGAGCACCCGGATCGCCTCCAGGATCGCCACCACTCCCGCCTTGTCGTCGCCGCCCAGCACGCTGGTGCCGTCGGTGCGGATCACGTCGCCCTCCACCACCGGGTGGATCTTCTCGGCCGGCCCCACCGTGTCCATGTGGCCGGAGAGCAGGAAGGGCGGCGCGCCCGCGGTGTTGCCCGGGAAGCGCGCCAGGAGGTTGCCGGTGTTGCCCTCGATCTTCTCCCCCGCGCCGTCGACCTCCACGCTGGCGCCCATCCCTTTCAGGATGGCCTCCAGGCGCCGTGCGATGGTGCCCTCGCGCTTGGACGGGCTCGAGATCGACGCGAGCTCGAGGAATTCTTCTTTCAGGCGGGCCGCGTTGATCATGGAGCCGTCCTCTGGGACGCGAGATGGTGGAGCAGGAAGCGCCGGCTCTGCTCGAGGGCCTCGCGCCGGTGGTCCGGATCGGAGAGGCGGTGGTCCGCCCCCGCGATGACGTGGAGCGCGCGCGGCTCCGCGGCGCGCTCGAAGAGCCGCCGCCCGTGGGCGGGCGGGACCACCTCGTCGCGGTCGGCCTGGATGACCAGCACCCGGGCCACGCCCGCGGGCGCCTCGTCCCGATCGCCGCGAAGGACCTCGGCGACGAGGGCCCGTCCCGCCTGCTCGGGGTCGGCGCCGGGGAGCTCGCGCAGCGACACCGGCGCGTTCCAGGTGACCACCGGGAGCGGCGCGCCGCCCGCGCGGGCCGCCGCGGCCCAGAGCGCCACGTACCCGCCCAGGCTCGATCCGAGCAGTCCGAAGCGGCCGTTCAGCTCGGGCAGCTTGGCGAGGTGGTCGAGCACGCCCTCGAGGTCGGCCACGCGCGTCTCGATGGTCGCGTCCTCGTGGCGCCCGCCGGACTCGCCGCTGCCCCGGAAGTCGAAGCGCGCGAGGGCCAGGCCCGCCGCGGGGAGCTCCCGGCCGAGGAGGAGGTACTTGTCGCTGTCCTTGGAGGCGCCCATGCCGTGGCAGGCCACCACGCAGGGCCAGGGGCCGGGCCCGTCCGGGAGATGGAGCACCCCCGCGACCTCGGCGGCGCCGACGGTGACGCGGAAGCGGGACTCGCTCACGCCCAGACGAGATCGAAGAGGCGGCAGGTATTGACGGTGAGCTGGTACGTCGCCTCGTCCGCCGGCAGCCGCTTGATCTTGGCCACCTCTTCCGCGACCCGCGCCACCAGCCACGGGCCCGAGGTGACGTTCTCGAACTCGCCCTGGTACGGCCAGGGCGCGTCGCTCTCCACCAGCAGGGACTCGATCGGCACCGCCTCCACCATCTCGCGGTCGCGCGCCCGGTAGACCACGTCCGGGGTGACCGAGATCAGGTAGCCCGCGTCGACGATCTCGCGGGTGACCTCGGCGCTCGCCTTGTGCCAGTGGAACACCGCGCGCTCGACGCTCCGGCGCTTCAGCGCGGCCAGCGCGTCCGCCGCCGCGCCGTGGGGCGCGTGCAGGATGACCGGGAGGTCGTAGCGGAGCGCGAGGTCGATCAGCCGGTCGAGGCGCTCGCGGCCGAGCCGGCGGACCGCGTCGGGATCGGCGGCGCCGCCGAGGCCGTACCAGGGCAGCCCGATCTCGCCCACCGCGACCAGGCGCGAGTGGTGGGCGTGGATCTGGGTCTCGACCGCTTCCAGGTCCGCCGGAGTCAGCGTCCACTCCGGATGGAAGCCGAGCGCGGGCCAGACGCCCTTGCCGTTCTCGAGCGCGGCCTGCAGGGTGCGCTCGTTCGTGGCCGCGTCGCAGCCGACCGCCACCACGCCCCACACGTCGTGCTCGGTGGCGCGGATGACCGTGCCCCGGACGTCCGCGAAGGCCGGATCGTGCAGGTGGCAGTGGCTGTCGATGATCATGCCGCGCGGCGTCTCCTCAGGCACCCGCCACCGTCATCCGCCCGATGAGGAGCGTCGGCGCGCTGGTGCGGTCCCGGAATACGAGGTCGTTTCCCACTCCCTCGACGGCGTGCAGCATGTCGAGCAGGTTGCCGGCCACCGTGATCTCCTCCACCGGGTAGGCCAGCTCGCCGTTCTCGATCCACATTCCCACCGCGCCCCGCGAGTAGTCGCCGGTGACCCCGTTGACCCCGAAGCCGATCAGCTCGGTGACGTAGAGGCCGTTCTTCACGCTGCGGATCAGGTCCGCCGGGTCGCGGTCGCCCGCGGCCAGGTAGAGGTTGGTGGTCGACACGCTCACTCCGCTGCCGTCGCGGGCCCCGTGATGCGTGGACGGCAGGCCGAGCTTGCGCCCGCTGTAGGTGTCGAGCAGGTAGGAGCGGAGCGTGCCCTGGTCGACCACCACGGTGCGGCGCACCGGGAGCCCCTCGCCGTCGAAGGGGCGGGAGCCGAGCGCCCCCGGCATGGTGCCGTCGTCGACGATGGTGACCGAGGGCGCCGCGATCCGCTCCCCGAGCTTGCCCACCAGGAAGGACGCGCGCCGGTAGAGCGCTGGCCCCGACGCCGCGCCCGCGACGTGCCGCACCAGCGAGGCGGCCATCTCCGGATCGAAGACGACCGGCACCTCGGCGGTCTTCACCCGGCGGGCGCCCAGGCGGCGCACCGCCCGGCGCGCCGCGATGCGGCCGATCTCCTCCGGGTCGTCCAGGCGCGAGCGCCGGCGCGTCACGTGGTACCAGGAGTCGCGCTGCATCTCCGCGTCGCGGGTGGCGACCGGGGAGGCCGAGAGGCTGAACGAGGAGGTCGCGTACTCGCCGGAGAAGCCGTGGCTGGTCGCGTAGGCGTAGCGGGCGCGCCGGTCCCCGAAGTCGCCGCCCTCCGAGTTGGTGATGCGTGGGTCCGCCGCGAGCGCGGCCGCCTCGCAGCGCCGGGCCAGCTCGATCTTCTCCTCGGGCGGGATGTCGTGGCCGCCGGGATCGCGGAGATCGAGGTCCGGGATCTCGCGGGCGAGCAGGGCCGCGTCGGGCAGCCCCGCCATCTCGTCCGGGCTCGTGACGCGCGCGAGCGACACCGCCTCGTCGACCAGCCGGGTCATCGCCTCGGGCGACAGGTCCGAGGTGGAGGCGGCCGCCACCGACTTGCCCACGAAGACGCGCAGGGCCATGTGCTGCTCGCGCGCGTGCTTGACGGTGTCCACCTGGCCCAGGCGCACCTGGGCCGAGAACGACTGGTCTTCCACCACGAACGCGTCGGCCTCGGTGGCGCCCTTGCGGGTCGCCTGCTTCAGGAGGTCGGCGAGGCGATCCTGCATGCGGCTCAGACCTGGGTCCCGCCGACGGTCATCCCGTCGATGCGGATGGTCGGCAGTCCCACTCCGACCGGCACCGACTGGCCGTCTTTGCCGCAGGTGCCCACGCCTTCGTCGAGCTTGAGATCGTGGCCGACGCGACTCACCCGGGTGAGCGCCTCCGGCCCGTTGCCGATGAGGGTCGCGCCCTTCACCGGCTTGGTGACGCGGCCGTCCTCGATCAGGTAGGCCTCGCTCGCCGAGAACACGAAGCGGCCGCTCGTGATGTCGACCTGGCCGCCGCCGAAGTTCACCGCGTAGAGGCCCTTCGGCACGCTGCGGATGATGTCGGCGGGCTCGTCCTCTCCGGCCAGCATGAAGGTGTTGGTCATGCGCGGCATCGGCGGGTGCGCGTACGACTCGCGCCGCCCGTTGCCGGTGACCTCCATGCCCATGAGGCGCGAGTTGAGCCGGTCCTGCATGTAGGCGCGCAGGACGCCCTTCTCGATGAGGACGTTGCGACGGGTCGGCACGCCCTCGTCGTCCACGTTGAGCGAGCCGCGCCGGTTGGCGATGGTGCCGTCGTCGACCACCGTGACCAGCTCCGAGGCCACCGGCTGGCCCAGCCGGCCGGAGAAGGCGGAGGTCTTCTTGCGGTTGAAGTCGCCCTCGAGCCCGTGCCCCACCGCCTCGTGTAGCAGGATGCCGGGCCAGCCCGGCCCCAGCACCACCGTCATCTCCCCGGCGGGGGCGTCCACCGCCCCGAGCTTCATGAGCGCCTGGCGCACCGCCTCGGAGGCGAAGCGCTGCCAGCGGTCCTCTTCCAGGAAGAAGTCGAAGCCCACCCGGCCGCCGCCACCGTGGCTGCCGATCTCACGCTTCGCGCCGTCCTCCACGATGACCGTGATGTTGAGGCGGGTGAGCGGCCGCACGTCGCCGACCGTCCAGCCGGAAGGAGTCGCGATCATCACCACCACGTCCTCGCTGCCGAGGGTGGCGATGACTTGACGCACCCGCGGGTCCAGCGCGCGCGCCGCCGCGTCCATGCGCCCCAGGAGCTTGAGCTTGCGGTCGAGATCGGCCGCGATCGGGGGCTCGGCCAGGTTGTAGAGGTCGTGGGGGGCGCCATCACCGCCCACCGCCACCACCGCGGAGGATGACGCGCGGTCGGCGATGGCGCGGGCCTGGCGCGCCGCCTCCTCGAGGTTGGGGAGCGCGAGGTCGTCGGTGTGGGCGTAGCCGGTGCGCTCGCCGGACTGGGCGCGGATACCCGCCCCCTGGCTCACGTGGCGGGCCGCCTTCTTCACCGCGCCCTCCTCCAGCACCAACTCCTCGCTGACGCGGTACTCGAGGTAGAGGTCGGCGTGATCGACCCGGCCGGCGAGGGTCGAGCCCAGCAGCCGCTCCATCGTCCCGGCATTCAGTCCGAACCGATCGGCAAAGAAGCGCTCCGGGCGCGCTAGCATCTCTCTCTCCTGGGAGTCTCTCTAAAGCGGTTCATCCTAGCATCGGGCTCAGGCTGGGCCGCCATGTTTAGTACGAGTCCTCGTCTTGATCACGTTGCTTTTGATTATCGCAGATATGTCCATGCCTTGCCGCGGTCGCACTCAGACTCGCGTCGAGATTCAGTCGCGCGCGTCGAGGGCCTGCTGCACGAGCTCGTGCACGGTCCGGAGTCCGCTCAGCAGCGCGGGGCCCGGACTGAGCAGCGTGGCCCCGTCCACCTCGTGCACGCGGCCCTCCCGCACCGCGCTGATCCGGTCCCAGCCGGGCCGGCCGCGCACCAGGGCGAGGTCGGCGGGCTTGCCGCACCAGGACACGAGGATGATCTGGGGATCGCGCCGCGCCACCTCCGCCGCGTCGACCACCCGCTCCCGCGCGCTCCGGCGATCGCGCAGCTCCGCAAACACGTCGCGGCCGCCCGCCAGCTCGATCAGCTCGGAGACCCACCGGATGCCGACGATCAGCGGGTCGTGCCACTCCTCGAAGTACACCCGGGGCCGGTCGGGCCACATGGTGGAGAACTCGCGCACCTGGTTGATCTCGTCGTGCATGTCGGCGACGAGCGCGCGCGCCGCCTCCTCCGTCCCGAGGAGGCCGCCCACCATCAGGATGGACTGGAGGATCTCGTCGATCGAGCGGGGGTTGGTGCAGAGGACCGGCAGGCCGGCCCGGATCAGCTCGGCGGTGACGTCGGCCTGGAGGTCGGAGAAGGCGAGCACCAGGTCCGGCTCGAGGGCGAGGATGCGGTCGACCCGGAAGGTGGTGAAGCCGCCGACCCGGGGCTTGTCGCGCGCCTCGGGCGGACGGTGCGCGGTGCCCGGTACGCCCACCACCCGCTCCCCCGCCCCGAGCGCGTAGCAGACCTCCACGTGCTCGGCGCTCAGGCAGACGATGCGCTGCGGGAAAGTTACCGGGGACTTGCCGTACATTGTGTGCTGGGTTTTCCCCTCAGGCTCCCCTCACCCTGCCCTCTCCCCGGTGGGGAGAGGGGTAGGAGGTTAGAGGTCCTTTGAGTTAGAGGTCGTTTGACTTATAGAGCTCGGTCTTCGAGATGGAGCGCTGGAAGGAGAGGTAGGCCTCCTTGGTCATGCGCGGCGTCCACGACTTCAAGATGTCGCGCGCTCCGTCCGCCTCGCCCCACAGCAGGTCGACCGCCATCAGGGCCAGCTGCTTGGCCGGCTCCACGTAGGCCACCTTGGGATCCGCGATCGCGTAGTCGGCGCCGTGGCCGCTCCCGGTCGCCCCGCCCATGTAGGGATGAAGAGTCGGCATCACGTGGGAGATATCGCCCATGTCGGTGGAGCCGCTGCGGTGGCCAGACTCGGTCACCTGGTCGGCGCCGAGGCGGGTGGCCGCGTTCTCCATGAAGAGCTGCGCCATGCCCATGTGGTTGAAGAGCGGGAGATAGCCGGGCAGCGTCTCGATCTCGACCTGCGCGCCGAGCGCCATCGCCCCGGCGCGGAGCGCGCGGTCGACCTTCCGGTTCGCCTCGAGGATCGCCTCGACGGTCTTGCCGCGCACGTAGGTCTCGAGGCGTACCTCGCCCGGGATCACGTTCACCTGGCTGCCGCCGTGGGTGATGATCGGGTGCACCCGGATCGAGTCCTCGTCGCGGAAGGTCTCCCGGATCGCGTTGATCGCGGCGAGGCCGACGTTGGCCGCATAGAGCGCGTTGATGCCCAGGTGCGGGGCCCCGCCCGCGTGCGAGGCGCGCCCGATGTAGCGCACCGTCTTCACGATGCAGCCGTTGTTGGAGGCGGCCACTCCCGCCTTCTTCATGTCGGGCTGCGAGGTGGTGTGGATCATCATCGCGAGGTCGACGTCGTCGAAGTGGCCGAGGCGGAGCAGCTCCGGCTTGCCGCCGAGGAATTCGATGCGCCCCGCCCGCGCCTGCTGCACGCGCCACTCCACGTCGCCGTACTCCTCGGCGGGCACCGCGAAGAAGACGACGCGGCCGGCCAGGTGCTCGAAGGCGCGCGACTCGAGCAGCCCCATCGCGGCTCCGAGTAGCCCGGCCATCTGGGCGTTGTGGCCGCAGGCGTGCGCGGCCCCGGTCTCCGGGTCGGCGATCGGATGGCCGGCCACCACCAGGCCGTCGAGCTCGCCCAGCAGCGCGAACGTGGGGCCGGGCCGGGCTCCCGCCGCCTCGGCGCGCACCCCGGTGAGCGCGAGCCCGCCGCGGGGCTTCAATCCCATCTCGCTGAACGTCTCCTCGGCCAGCCGCGCGGTCTTGAACTCCTTGAAGCCGAGCTCGGGCTGGCGCCGGATGCGCTCGCCTAAGGCGATGATCCGCTCGGCATTCCGGTCGATGGCGGCGCAGATGGATTGCTTGAGGTCGTGTTTCTGAGTCGGATTTTTTTGAGTCGTCATTGGGCTATCACTCCGCGTGTGCGTAGCGGTCGGGAAGGAACGGGGTAATCGAGTCTGGCGTCTTGCCGTCGACGATGCAGGCGGTCATGACCGAGGCGGTGATCGGGGCGAGCAGAATGCCGTTGCGATAGTGGCCGGTGGCCACGAACAGGCCGGCCACCTCGGGCCAGGGGCCCAGCACCGGCAGGCCGTCCGGCGCGGCCGGGCGGAACCCGAGCCACGAGCGGGTGATGGCGCGCCGGCCGATGCCGGGCACGAGCGCCACCGCCTGCGCGATCAGCCCGCCCAGGCCGTCGGGGGTCAGGGCGCGCTCGAAGCCCACGTGCTCGACGGTCGCGCCGATCAGCAGCTCGCCGGAGGGACGCGGGACCAGGTAGATCTCGTCGCCGTGCATCGCGTGCGAGACGAGCACCGGCACGTTGCTCACCGCGAGCATCTGCCCGCGCACCGGGCCCACCGGGAGGCCGGCTCCGAGCTCCGACGCGAGCGCGCCCGACCACGCGCCCGCCGCGAGCAGCACCGCGTCGGCGGTGAGCCGCTCGCCGTCCGCGATCACCCCGTGGGCCCGGCCGTGCTCCACGAGGATGCGGCTGACCTCGACGCCGGTGCGCACCGTGACGCCGCGCGCCGCCGCGGCCAGCGCGTAGGCGGTGACCAGGCGCTGGTTGTTCACCCAGTGGTCGCCGCGCACCAGCTGCGCCACCGTCACGTCGCGGGTGAGCGCGGGCTCGAGCGCGGCCAGCGCGGGGCCCTCCACCACCTCGACCCCGAACTCGGCGGCGAGCGGCCAGGCGCAGCGGGCGCGCGCGTCCTCGACGTCGGCCAGCGTCGACAGCGGGTAGAGCGTGCCCGCGGTCACGTACTCGACGTCGACGCCCGTCACCTCTCGCAGCTCGGCCACCACGTCCGGATAGAGCCGCCAGCTCTCGATGGCGAGCCGGTTGAACGGGCTCGGCTCGCGCGATCCCCCCAGCGGGGCCAGGAGCCCGGCCGCCGCGCTCGAGGCCTCGCCGCCGGGCGCGCCGCGCTCGAGCAGGGTGACGCGGCAGCCCCGCTTGGCCAGCTCGAGCGCGGCGGCACAGCCGATGATGCCGCCGCCGACCACGAGGACGGACGGGCCTGCCGGGGCGTCGGGCGCCATCACGCGCTCCCCAGCACGTCGAGGAAGGCCTTCGTGGCGTCGGCCGGCCGCGGCGCCGCGTAGATGGCGCCGATCACCGCGACGCCGGCGGCGCCGGTCGCGAGCACCTCCGGCACGCGCGCGGGCGTGATGCCGCCCACCGCCACCACCGGCCGGGCGGTGGCGGCCGCGGCGGCCTCGAGGGCGGCCAGACCCTGGGGCGCCCCGTAGCGTCGCTTCGACGGCGTGTCGTAAACGGGGCCGAACACGACGAAGTCGGCTCCCTGCGCGGCGGCATCGCTCGCCTCCGCGGTCGAGTGGGCGGAAGCTCCGATGAGGAAGCCGGGCGGGGTGATCTCGCGGAGCGCGGCGACCGGGAGCGAGGCATGCGTGCGCTGCACCCCGTCGGCGGCGACGGCCATCGCCACGTCGGCCCGGTCGTTGATCAGCAGGCGCGCCCCGTGGTGCCGCGTGAGCTCGCGCAGCGGGGTGGCGAGGGCGAGCAGCGCGCGCACCTCGAGATCCTTCTCGCGGAGCTGCACCGCGCGAAGGCCGGCGCCGAGGCACTCCTCGACGACCTCCACGGGCGGCCGCGGGGACACGGCGCGGTCGGTGATGAGGTAGAGCCGGAAGCCTAGCTGGTCCACTCGGGCACGCCCTCCAGCGGGGAGGACGCGGTGGCGTAGAGCTTCTTGCCGATGCGGCCGGCCTTGAACGCGAGCCGGCCGGCCTCGACGGCCAGGCGCATGGCGGTGGCCATCGCGACCGGGTCCTTGGCGGAGGCGATCGCGGTGTTCATGAGCACGCCGTCGCAGCCGAGCTCCATGGCGATGGCCGCGTCGGAGGCCGTCCCGACCCCCGCGTCCACGATCACCGGGACGGTCACCGCCTCCAGGATGAGCTTGATGTTGTACGGGTTGCGGATGCCGAGCCCGGAGCCGATCGGGGCGCCCAGCGGCATGACCGCGGCGGCGCCGGCGTCCTCCAGCTTCTTGGCCATCACCGGGTCGTCGTTGGTGTACGGCAGCACCGTGAAGCCCTCCCGAGCCAGGGTGCGGGTGGCCTCGAGCAGGCCCAGCACGTCCGGGAAGAGGGTCCGCGAGTCGCCGATGACCTCGAGCTTCACGAGCGTGCCGAGGCCGGCCTCCCGGGCCAGGTAGCAGGTGCGCACCGCCTCGTCGGCCGAGTAGCAGCCGGCGGTGTTGGGCAGCAGGGTGTAGCGCTTGGGGTCGACGTAGTCCAGCAGCGACTCGCCCTGCCCCGGCAGGCTCACCCGGCGCACGGCGACGGTGACGATCTCGGATCCGGAGGCCTCGATGGCCTCGCGCATGTTCTCGAACGACGGGTACTTTCCCGTCCCGACGATGAGACGCGACTTGAACTCTTTTCCGCCCAGCCAGAGTGACGTGTCGTACATGGCTTAGCCTCCGCCCATGGGATGAACGATCTCGACCTTGTCCCCGTCCTGTAGCTTCGTCTCGGCGTAGTGGGCGCGCAGGGCGACCTCGCGGTTGAGTGCCACCGCGGTGAATTCGCGCCGCACCTTCAGATGTGCGAGCAGGCCGTCGATGGTGAGGCCCGCGGGTAGCTCCATCGGCTTGCCGTTGACGGTGATGGTCATGAAAAAACCGCACGCCTTTCCAAGAAAGGGGTGCGGTCGCATGATGCCTCGCGTCGCATTCCCTTCGCTGGAATTACCCAGTGCAGGTTCGAGGGGTCCCGGGCCGCACCCGGTTCTCAGGAAACCTCCCCCAGCGACGCGATCCGGATTATACCCCAGCGTCGAGCTGGCGCGCGAGCGCCTCCGGCTCGGTCACCGGGAGCTGACACACGTAGTGCTGGCACACGTACGCGGTGGGCCGGCCGCCCACCGTCGCCCGCTCGGCCAGGAGCGGCAGGCCGGCCGCGGCCGCATCGCCCTCCGCCGCGCCCACCACCACCCGGTTCGGCTGGTAGCGGCCGAAGACGGTGTCGAGCAGCGGGCCGAGCGCCCGCTCCTCACCGGAGCGCCACACCAGGGCGACCTCGGCCACCGGGCCCAGGTGGAAGTCGAGCGCGGAGAGATAGCGGCCGAAGCCGGACGGGTAGCGCTGCATGAGGTCCGCCATCGGGCGCAGCGCCTCGAGCGCGATCGTCCCGTAGCGCTCCTCGCCCGTGATCACGCCCAGCCGCAGCAGCCAGTCGATCGTCACCGAGGTGCCGCTCGGCACCGCGTTGTCGAAGAGGTTGCGCGGCCGGACGACCAGGGCCTCCTGGTCGTGGCCGGTGTCGAAGAACGCGTCGCGCTCGGCGCTCCAGAAGAGCCGCAGGCCCTCCTCCGCGAGGCGGCGGGACTCGTCCAGCCAGCGCCGGTCGAAGGTCGCCTCGTAGAGGGTGAGGAGCCCCGCCCCCACCATCGAGTAGTCCTCGAGGTAGCCGGTGATGCGGGCCTGGCCGTCCTTCCAGGAGCGAAGCAGCCGCCCGTCGCGGACCATCTGCCGGGTGAGGAACTCCGCGTTGCGGACCGCGGCGGCGAGGTAGTCGGCGCGGCCGAGCACCGCGGCGCCCTCCGCGAAGGCGGCGAGCATGAGCCCGTTCCACGAGGCGAGGACCTTGTCGTCGAGCGCGGGGTGGACGCGCTTCTCGCGCACCGCGTACAGCAGCGCGCGGGCGCGCCCGATCGCGGCCATGAGCTCGTCGACGGTGGTGCCGAGTGTCCCCGCGACCGCTTCGGGCTCGCGCGGGACGAACAGGATGCTGTGGCCCTCGAAGTTCGGCCCGTCGTCGACGCCCCAGTAGGCGGAAGCCGCCCGCGCCAGCGCGGGATCGCCCAGCCCCGCGCGGATCTCGTCGGGCGACCAGACGAAGAACTTGCCCTCGACGCCTTCCGAGTCGGCGTCCTGCGCGGAGTAGAAGCCGCCCTCCGGGTGCGTCATCTCCCGCCGCACGTAGTCGAGCGTCTCCTCGGCGATCCGCCGGTACAGGGGCTCGCCGGAGGCGAGCCAGCCATGAAGGTAGAGCGAGGCGAGCTGGGCATTGTCGTAGAGCATCTTCTCGAAGTGCGGCACCAGCCACTGGCCGTCCACCGAGTAGCGGTGGAAGCCGCCGCCGAGCTGATCGTAGATGCCGCCGCGGGCCATGCGGGTGAGCGTGTGGCTCAGCATGGTCAGGCCACGCTCGTCGCCGGTGCGCCGCGCCACCCGGAGCACCGCCTCCCAGGTCATGGGCTGCGGGAACTTGGGTGCCTGGCCGAGCCCGCCGTCGCGCTCGTCGAACTCGCCGCCCAGACCCATGTAGGCCCGCACCAGCACGTCCCGGCTGAGCAGGCTGGTCGATGCACTGAGGCGACCCGACTGCCCCATGGTCTCGACGAGCTGGCGCCCCGCCTCGAGCACCTCCCCGCGCCGGGAGTGGTAGGCGTCCGCGATCGAGCGCAGCAGGCGCGGGAACGCGGGCATGCCGTGCCGGTCCTCCGGAGGGAAGTAGGTGCCGCCGTAGAACGGCACGCCGTCCGGGGTGAGGAACACGGTCATCGGCCAGCCGCCGCGCCCGGTCATCGACTGCACCGCCTGCATGTAGATCTGGTCGACGTCGGGGCGCTCCTCGCGGTCGACCTTGATCGACACGAAGAGCTGGTTCATGAGCCCGGCGATGTCGTCGTTCTCGAACGACTCCCGCTCCATGACGTGGCACCAATGGCAGGCGGAGTAGCCGACCGAGAGCAGCACCGGCTTGTCCTCGCGGCGCGCGAGCTCGAACGCCTCCGGGCCCCAGGGATACCAGTCCACCGGATTGTGGGCGTGCTGGAGGAGGTACGGGCTCGTCTCGGACGCGAGACGATTGGCGGGGTGGGACTGGGACACTTGGGTGCGCCCGGTCAGGGCTCCGTCACGAACGGCAGCCCGCTCACCCGCGCCGGCTGCTCGCCGGCCGTGTCCGCGATCGTTACCGCGGTGCCCGGCGCGAAGTGCTCGCGGCGGACGTAGCCGAGCGCGATCGGCCGCCCGAGGGCGATCGAGCGCGCCGCCGAGGTCACCCGGCCGACGTCGGCGCCATCCACCACCACGCGCGCGCCCACCTCGGGCACGCGCTCGCCCTCGACCACGAGGCCGCTCAGCGCGCGGTTGACGTGGCCGCGATACTTCACGCGCGCGACCGTCTCCTGGCCGATGTAGCAGCCCTTGGTGTAGCTCACCAGCGCCTCGAGCCGCGTCTCCGGCAGGATGACCGACGGGTCGACGTCCTGGGGAAACCAGGGCTGCCCGGCCTCGAGGCGCAGGACCTCGAGGGTCTCCGCGCTCGCGGGCACCGCGCCGGCGGCGAGGATC
>Ga0210384_10004418_pt1 | contig 15704 bp, 14 predicted proteins | sample IncBWH2MmetaG_FD_160574 | JGI IMG/M metagenome (GOLD analysis project Ga0210384, IMG submission 160574) | Forest soil microbial communities from Barre Woods Harvard Forest LTER site, Petersham, Massachusetts, United States - Inc-BW-H-2-M | ecosystem: Environmental > Terrestrial > Soil >...
GACGCGCAACTCCAGCATCGTTTCGACATAGGCCGTGGCAAAGGCGTTGGCAATCGTCGCCGCCAGGTGCGGATCGGCGCAGGTGAAGGTGCCCTGGATGACGCTGCTCTGCGAAGTTTCCACCTTGAGAGCGTGCAGCAGCCGATCGACGAGCTGGTCCTCGACGCGCCCATTTCCGGATGCCCGGACGCCGAGCGCGGTGAGCGCCGCCGGACTCTGCGCGAGCTTCAGCTGCTGTACCACGCGACGGGCGACCTTGGGGCTCGCCAGGATGTCGGCCTGCGTCTGCAAGTAGCTCAGGTGCTCCTGCGGCAGACCGAGCGCACGCAGAGCGTCGCCCATCGACTGCTCGTCCTTGACGTCCACCAGCAGCGCGACCGTCGCGCGGTAGCTCTTCTGCATCATGAGGCTCGCCAGCGTCGCGGCGAGCATCACCGCCGCCAGTGACACCGCGAAAACCCGGAAGCGGGCGCGCAACGCGAGCAGGAATTGTCGCAGACTCACGTGCCCGCCCCCTAGAAGAGCCGCTCGCGCACCACAATCACATCATCCGCATGCACCGCGTCGGTCAGGTGAACGCCGGCGGTGCGGACCTGACCCTCCTGCGTGCGCCGCTGGACCTCGAGGCCGCGCAGCGTGCCGCGCGGCGTCAGCCCGCCACCGACCGAGATCGCCTGCATGACCGTCATCTCCGGCTGCAGCCGATAGGCACCGGCGCGCTGCACCTGGCCGTAGAGATAGAACTGCGGCGCGCGCTTCACATAGACGACATCGCCGTTCTCGAGGCGCATGTTGTGCGACATGTCACCAGTGCGGTACATCTGCGCAACGTCGATCGCGGTGCGGGTCTCGTTGCCGTTCTGATTGCGCACCACGACGACGGTGTTATCGCCCTCGCCATTGATCCCACCGGCGCGGGCGAGGACGTCAGTGAGGCTGTTGCTGACATCATCCAATGCGTAGCGGCCCGGCCGGCCGATCTCTCCGAGCACTGACACCTGGCGGCTGCGCACCTGCTGCACGCTCACGCTCACCTGCGGGTTGATGACGAACTTGCCGCGCTTCAGCCGCTCGGCGATGCGCGCCGCCGCTGCCTCAGGCGTGAGGTCGGCGATCTGCACCTCGCCGATCAGCGGCAAGCTGATCGAGCCGCGCTCGGAGAGGCGCGCCTCGGTGGTGAGGTCAGGTTGCTGAAAAACGGTGACGCGGACGGAGTCGCCGTCGCCGAGCAGTGCTGGCGCCTGTGCCGGCGCCTGAGCGAGCGCGCTTGATGCGACGAGGGGGGCCGTCGCCAGCGAACAGGCAAGCCAGAAAGCCGCAACTCGTGTCGCCCGCGTCACGTACATAACGCTAATGGCCGCGGATTATTTCTCGATTTTGCTTGCGTAGTCCGTCTGAGCTATTGCGACTCTGCTGATGTCACCTCTAGTCTACGGGTCAGTCGAGATCTCACTACGCACCCGTCGAAGGGAAGTGTCGCCGCGCAGCGACACCTGGGATGCGCTCGACCAGGAGGAGTCTCATGAGATTATCGAGCGCCTTTGCGGCTGTCTTGGTTCTGTCGACGACGCTGTCGGGTTGTTCGTCGGGCGCGGCGGACCCGGCGAGCGCAGCGAACGCGGCGAGTGCGGCGAACGCGGCGAACGCGGCGAGTGCGGCGAGCAACTCGCCCGGCGCGCAGAGTTCTTCTCCCACTGCGCCCTCACCGACGCAGCCAAACTCATCACTCGCACAGACTTCCACGGCTACCACTACTTTGTCGATAAGCAGTAGTTCAACGACCGTAACTTTTCAGGTCACTTATCAAGGTACTCCCAGCTTTGTTCGTGTCTACGTTGATACGGACAGGAACGCGGCCACGGGCTATCCCGTTGGCGGCATCGGAACCGACTATCTAATAGAGAACGGATTTCTCTATCGATACGCGGGGTCAGCTGGCTCCTGGGCCTGGACATCGATTAAGAGCGTCTCGCTTTCGAAATCCAACGGAGTGGCGACATGGAATGTCGCACGCTCGGACCTCGGCTCACCGAGTGGCATCAACGCCGTCGGGAACTACGGTTCGGTCTACTCATCGGTGGTGAGCTACGCGCTGTCGTCAGGGACCATCAACAACTTCTTGTTCAGCAATGTCCCAGCCGGGGCGACGGCTGGAACCCCGTTCTCCTTTATCGTCACGGCAAGAGATTCCGGCAACGCTGTCATAACCGGTTACACCGGCGCCGTGCATTTTTACTCTTCCGACCGCGGCGCGCCGGTGCTGGCGGCCGATTACACCTTCCTGAGTACTGACAAAGGCAGCAAACAGTTTTCTGCGACCCTGGTGACTCCAGGAAGTCAGACCATCAGCGTCAACCAGGTGGCAGGTAGCGCACCGGTAGCAACGAGCGCCGCAATCAGCGTTGCGTCTGCGCCTCCCCCGCCAACGAACACTCGTGATCCTTTGAAATGGCCTTTTGCAGCCAGCAGCAACTGGAACATGCCGATCGGCTCAGGCGCGACTTATGTGGCCTCGGGTTTGCACTTTACGACCACTCCCAACAGTACCGAGTACTGGTATGACATGCCGCAATCCGACCATGAGCGAATCGTTCTCACTGCGACCGCTCCGGCGACCAACGTCTACATAAGCACCGTGGGTTGGAGTGGTGGCAACCGTTGTGCTGCAACCGGCGGCGTATTTTTTGCGGCACCGATTCCGGCCGGCTACCTGGTACCTAACAGCACCTATAACAATGGTGCGGCAATTCTGCTGGCTGATGGGATGAGCATTGTCCAGACTCAACCCTTCACAAAATGTGCGGGTTACTCTTATGCGACCACCATGCAGGTTCCCTGGAGCCTCTCGCTATGGGAATACAATCTGGAAACCGGCGATGGCAGGCTGGGGGCTCATGGCGGTTCCGAACTTTCCACTCTGGGCGGCACGATTCGCCTGGGAGAGCTCCGACCCGGGACACAAATGCGCCATGCCCTCAAGGTCAATGTCGACTCAGTGACCTCCCTGGGTCTTTGCAGCGGAAACTTCAACGCTTGCTTTATGTGGCCGGCGGCTACCGCCGACGGTTATGCGGCGAATCCGGGCAGTGGCTATGGTTCAGCCACCAACAACACCAATTCCGCCATGAAGATGGGGGCGCTGTTGGCGATTCCGGCAAATGTGAATATCAGCACGCTCGGCTTGCAGTCGGTTCCGGGAAAAATGCTCGCATGGACGCTGCAAAACTACGGGGCGTATATCGTCGACAGCAGGGGTAGCCCGGGCTTTGACTTCTCCATTGAAGATGGAGCTGCGGGAAGCAAGGCCGACGAATTTCAGGCTGACTACGGATTCCCTTTTGACGGTCGGCTCGGATACATGACGCTGACTGGCTCCACAGGACAGCCCACCCCCCAGGCGGAATGGGTGCGTGATATTCGCCTCATCATTGATTACCTCAGGGTTGTCAGCAACAACTCTGCGACCAGCATCGGCGGTGGTGGGACGCCCCTGCAACCCCTGGCTCCTCCATTTCAATAGTCATCGCGATTGTCGACACCTTACAGCGACACTCGATACTCGCGGTGCCAGATTTCCAGCGTGAGCAGGCTCCAGAGCAGCTTTTCATGATTCTGGCGGCCCCGAATGTGTTCATCGAGGTATCTGGCCAGGACTGCCGGTTGGTAATACGCGCGCGTGGCCGAGTCCTTCCCGGTCAGGTGCTCGAGCAGATAGTCGCGCATCGTGCCGCGAAACCACTCGTTCACTGGGACGCGGAAGCCAACCTTGGGGCGATCGAGTATCGTGGCTGGCAGCAGCCGACGCATCGCCTCGCGCAATATGCGCTTGGTCACGTGCCCCTTGACGCGCCAGCTGTCGGGCAGGGCGGAGACGTAAGCGGCGAGTTCGTGGTCCATGAACGGCATGCGGGCCTCGAGAGAGGCAGCCATCGTCATGCGATCGCCCCGTTCCAGCAGGTTATCCGGTAACCAGCTGGTTTGATCAAAGTACAAAATGGCACGCAGCGCCGAAGTTCCGCGAGCTGCGCGAAACTGAACCTCTTCGCCGCTGAGACCTTCGCCCGCGGGCACACACAGTTCGCGCACCTGCTCGGCCGTCAGAGCTCCAAACCATCGCGTCAGGCGTTCGGCCCGGTCCTCCACGGCGAGGGTCGCCATGACGGTCTTGGCACGCCGGAACCTGTACGGCAACCGTCTCACCAGCGACTCAGCCAGGCCGTGCCGCAACCACCCCGGCAGAGCGTGGTAGGCGCCTGCATAGCGCTCGTAAACGTGCTTGGGATAGCCGCCCAGCATCTCGTCCGAGCCCTCGCCGGTCAGGACCATCTTGACCGTCTGACGTGCCGCTACAGAGAGCAGGTAGATCGGAACGTCCGACGGTTCGGCGACCGGCGCATCGCGGAAGCGCACCAGTGCCGGCAGATGCTCCATCAGGTGATCCTGGGACACGGTCAGTTCATGGTGCTCCGTCCTGAACAGCTCGGCCACGACCCTGGCGTAGGCGAGCTCGCTGTAGGCCGATTCGCCGAAGCCGACGGAATACGTCTTGACGGGCAGGGTGGAATTTCTGGCCATCAGGGCAACGACCGCCGAGGAATCGATGCCCCCGGACAGGAACGCGCCGAACGGCACGTCCGCGATCATGCGGATCCGCACCGATTCCTCGAGCTTTTCCATGAAGGTGCCGACGGGATCCGCGGGCTCCGGCGCTGCCGCGCGCACCGCGCCATCCGCGGGCGAGAAATAGCGCGTCTCGGTCGTGCGGCCTGCTTCCCAAACGAGGTAGCAACCGGGCATCAGCTTGCGAATGCCGGCGAACAGAGTCGCGGGAGCGGGGACATACCGGTATTGCAGATAGGGGGCCAACGCAGCGCCATCCATGCGCGCCGTTACACCGGCGAAGCTGAGGAGCGCTTTGACTTCCGATGCGAACACGAGCAAGCCATCCTGCTGATGCAGGAACAGCGGCTTCTTCCCGAAGCGATCCCGCGCGATGAAGAGTCGTTCGCGCGTCGCATCCCAGATGGCGAAGGCGAACATGCCGCGGAAGCGCGCCACGCTGTCGCACCCCCACTCCTCGTACGCATGCACGATCGTTTCGGTATCCGAGCGCGTGCGAAAAACGTGGCCGCGCGCCACCAGCTCATCGCGCAGCCCCTGGAAGTTGTAGATTTCACCGTTGAACACGATTTGTACTGACCCATCTTCATTGCCAATGGGTTGCTTGCCCGTCGACAGGTCGATGATCGACAGCCGCCGGTGCGCGAGCCCGACCTGATACCGGCCATTGGCCGCGCGGGTTTCCAGCAAGCCATCGTCGTCGGGGCCGCGATGCGCGATCGCCTGGGCCATCGCGCGCAGGGATTGCGGCAAATCAGGATAGGGACGACTGGTCAGATATCCGGCGATGCCACACATACCTCGCGCACCTGCTATGCGAGGCTGCGGTAGAGGACTGTGAATTCCTGGGCCAGCCGGGCGACTGAGAACTCACTTATGACGCGCGCGCGCGCAGCCAGCGCCAGGCCGTGCAGCAGCGCGCGATCCGTCGCCAGGCGCTCCAGGGCATCGGCCAGGGCGCGTGAATCCCGGGCTGGCACGAATAGTCCGTGTACCTGGTCCTGCACGACGTCGGGAATCGCACCGACCGGCGAGACCACGGGCACCGCGCCGCAGCTCATGGCCTCGAGCAGGGCATACGGGAGACCTTCCCGGGCTGTAGGCAACGCAAAGACGTCCGTCTTCAGCCACAGCTGCTGCTTCGCCGCGCCGGTCACTGCTCCGACGAGGCGCGCCCGATCGCCGAGGCCGGTAGTCGCAATCGCCGCGCGAATCTGGTCCAGCGCGGCTCCGGCACCTGCGATCGTAAGGCATGCGTCGATGCCGCGATCGCGCAGGATCCGGACTGCCTCGATGGTCTCGAGGATTCCCTTATCGGCGGCGAGCCGCCCGAGGTAGGCGACAGCGAGCGGCCGTTTCGCTGTGTAACGTTCGGCTCGCAAGTCCGCCGCGCAGAGCGGTACGGCGTTGGCAATGCGAACCACCCGGGCATGCGGGGCAAACTCACGGTACGCCGCCATCTCGTTCCTGCCGAGCACCACCACCGCATCGGGCCACGACAGGACCCGACGCAGCTGCGCGCTGAGCGCGCGACTGCCCGCGAAGAATTCACCGGGCAGGGCTCCACCGTGGATCTGGTACACCACTTTGCGGCGCAATGCCTTCGCCACCGCGAGGTAGACGAGGTCGCGCCAGTAGCCCTTCGGGTCGAACGCGGTGTTGATGTGCACGATGCGCGGCCGCGAGCGCAACAGACGCGCCGCAAGAGCGAAAGGACTCATGGCCAGCCGCACCAGCATGCCGGTGCGGCTTTCCGCCCGACCCTCGCTGCCCACCTGAAATTGACTCAGGCAGAAGTCACTGCACACCGAGTCGAACAGCAGATTGAGGTGCGTGGACACGCCGCTCAACGCCGTGCGCGCCGGGCCGAGCAGCAGAACGTGCGGACCGTCGGTGCCCGCTGACGCGAGGCTCGTGATCGCCTTCTCGCCCATGATGTGCGTTGGACTAAGTTGGACTTCGATGTCGAGCGATTTACGCACGCCGTGAAGCGCAAGCGCAGCTACAGCGAGAGCCGTAGCTTGAGCCACAGAACGTCGACGCCGTAGCCGCCGAAGGCGAGGTTCGAAGAGCGGTCCTCGTGGAGGAAGCTCAACTGCACGCTCACCCAGGTCGCCGGGTGGTAGGCGAGCAAGGCGCTGATGGTGCGCACGCGGTCGTCGCGCGGCGGCGCCGCGCCCAGCGCCACGGCTGGATCGGAGAGATAGGTGCGCTCGAGCCACGCCAGGTTGGCCGACAGGTCGAGCGCATCGGTCACGTGCCAGAGCGGGCGCAGCGTCAACCCCCTGACCATGACGATGCTCGAGTGGATGTATTCGTAGGGGCTGATGTCGCGCTCGGCGAGCGCACTCACCGACACCTTGACATCCGGGGTCCAGGTGTACTCAACCCGGCCGGTGGTGCGGTCGAAGTTGCGCTGCGTCAGCTGATCGTAGTGCCGGCTGACCTGGTCGGCGCGCGCCACCACGTGCGAGGGCGTATCGGCTCCGAAGTCGACCACCACGCCGAAGCCGTACTGCGAATAGCCGTTATCGACCAGGACGCTCCCGATCGGCTCGGCCACGGGAAAGTGGCCCGACTCGAAGCGCGTGTCGAGGCCGAACCAGTTGCCGGTGCCGCTCGCGCGACTGAGCGAGGCCTCGATGGAGTCCACCGTGACGTTGTTGAATTGCCCGGCGGGGTCGCTGTTGCTCTGTTGCAGATCATCGGCCGCGGCATACAACTTCCAATCGGGAGTGACGAGCCACGACCCCTTGGCAAACTCCTCGCGCACGTGCAGATGATCGGGAACGACGCCGAGCACCTCCGCAAACGACGCCAGCGAATAGGTCTCCGTCACGCCCAGCTCGCCGCTCAGGTTCCTGCCGATCTGCCACAGCCAGCTGCCGCGCAGGTCGTAGCCGTCATAGTCGAGTTCGTGAAAACGATCGTAGCGGTTGCTGTTGTAAGTCACCGTGGCCTGGAAGCGCTGCAGGCTCACGGGAACATCGGCGCTCACGCCGACCGAGGTGACGCGATAGGTATCCCCGCGCGTGGGCGAGCCGATCACGGTGACCGGATCGACCTGGTTCGATATCCGAAAGACGTTGTCGTCGGTGGTGACGGTTTCCTCGACGAAGGGCGTTAGCTTGGCCGTCTCCTGGGCCCGCAGCGGCCCGGCGGCCAGCGCCAGCAGGCAGGCGAGCCAACTGCTCACTGCGAATCGCAGCCGGCGCGGCCCATGGTGGCGTGCCGCATGCCGACACGACGGCGACCTCCCTTTGATCGTGCTGCTCATCGGCGCCGCAACAGGTTCGAATTGAGACTGCGGCTGCCGATCGCGGACATCCGCCGGCGCCCGATCGCCCAGGCTCCCGTCAGGCCCGCGAGCAGCAGCGCCCAGCTTCCCGGCAGGGGCGGCCCGCGTGACACTCTCTCGAGCAAGGCCAGCAACTCGCGCTCGCCGACTACGGAGACGATGGCCGCGCTAACGTGCGGGGCAGGCGGCTCGCCGGCCACCCGGGGCGCCACCGCTGCGCCGCCTACCTGGGTTGCCATCGCCGCGATCGACAAGGCGAAGATCGTTCCTTTCAGGCGCGACCGCGTGCGAACTCGCGTGGGGTTCATGGCGCAACCTTCAGGGATCGAGGAAGCGCAGCGCCAGCGCCCGGCCAACCGCCTGGGTGCGGTTGCGGACGTTGAGCTTGCGCAGGATCTTCTGCACGTGATTTTTGACCGTCAGCGGACTGATGCTGAGGATGGTGCCGATCTCGAAATTGCTCTTGCCGAGATGGATCCAGCGCAGGATCTCCTTCTCACGCACGGTGAGCAGGTCCGGGGTGTGCGCCGCTGCCTGGATGTCCTCGAGCGGGCGCGCGAGCTGCGAGCGCATCAACGCGAGATGCAGGAACGGCACGATCAGCTCGAGGAGAAACGCCTGCTCCTCCCCGAGGTCGCCGTTCGTCGCGCCGAGCACGAACAGGCTCACCGGCTTACCGAGCGAATCGTAGGTGCCGTGCACCATGACGCTGTCCGCCCCGATAGCGTGCAGCTCGGCGGCGAACTCGCCGCGCGCGGTGGCGTCCACGCCCAGCACGCTGCACACGACCGGGTGGAACTCGGCTTCGACCCAGCGCCTGAGCAGGCCGGCGACCAGCTCGACATCCTGCTGGAACAGCGCCCGGACCCGGTCCGCGTCGATCCACGGGCTCGCGAAGCAGTCGACCTGGTAGCTGAGCGCGCGATCCTCGCGCACGGCGCACAGCAGCAGCTCGTGCCGCAGAAGATTCTGCAGCAGCCCCTGCGTCCAGCCGAACAGTTGCGGGCGCGAAAACACCCGCAGCGATGCGTCGATGTTGAGCAGCAGCGACTCGAGCACGCGCGCATCGAGCAGCCGCGCACCGCTCGCGGACCAGCGCCCGGAACTCCCGGAAGGCGCGCTGTGTCCGCCCGCTCGGGTGTGAATCTTGACGTTACTGTCGCCCACCTGCATGCGTACCTTCGCTTCACCCGCATAGGACACGTGCCTTGCAGGGGCGACCAGTATGTGAAGCCTTTGTTATGCAGTCGTGATGTGCCGCCAAACCCGCCCGGGTAGTCCGTTCTGCCTAAGGAAAGCCCCCAGCGGGTTCATCGCTGCGACGGCCGGCAGCCTCTAGGCTTCGCTCATGTCGGCGACTGGTATGCAGCTGCAACGCGGGTTCCTCGATCGCCGGGCCGCACCAGCGGCCGAGGTCGTGGCGGCCATCGATCCGGTGATGACGATCGGCGCGCTGCTTGGCTGCATCGCCTTCTTCCACGTCCGCTTCCAGGGCGCATATCTGATACTCGCGCTGCTGGTCTTCTCGCTGACCTTCCCCGGCAAGGTGCCGGCCGGGGGCAGCGTGCGGGCCCTGGCCCGCGAGGTGACAACGAGCTGGTTCGTCACGGTCACGCTGCTCGCGGTCATCGGCTGGGCGACCCGGACCGTCGAGGCCTTCGATCAGCAGGTTCTGGTGGCGTGGCTGTTGGCAACTCCCGCCGCGCGCGTCACCGGACACCTGGCACTGCCTCCCCTGCTGCAGCGCCTGTTCGCCGCCGGGCGCGCGCAACGGGTCGCGGTCATCGTCGGTGCCTGCGAGCTTGGGCTGGCGCTCGCAGAGCGGCTGCGCAATCCGCTCCTCGGGGTACGGGTGGCCGGTTTCTTCGACGACCGCGGCCCGGAGCGCACCGGCGAGGAAGCGACCGGCGCCACCCTCGGCCCCCTCGAGCGGCTCGCCGACTACGTCAAAGTGCAGCGGGTGGATCTGATCTACATCACGCTGCCGATGGCCTCGCAGCCGCGCGTCGTGCACCTCCTCGATCAGCTGCACGACACCACTGCATCGATCCATTTCGTGCCCGATATCTTCCTGTTCGATCTCATCCAGGCCCGCATAGACACGCTTGACGGCATGCCGGTGGTGTCGGTCTGCGAGACACCCTTCCGCGGGTTCAACGGTATCGTCAAGCGCGCGAGCGACATCGTGCTCGCGCTCCTCATCTGTGCCCTCACACTGCCCCTGATGCTGGCGATCGCCGCCGGCGTCAAGCTGAGTTCGCGCGGCCCGGTGATCTTCCGGCAGCGCCGCTACGGGCTCGATGGCCAGGAGATCCTCGTCTACAAGTTCCGCTCCATGACGGTCACCGAGGACGGTGCCGACATCCGGCAGGCGACGCGCGCCGATGGACGCGTGACGCGCTTCGGCGCGTTGCTGCGCCGCTACTCGCTCGATGAGCTGCCGCAGTTCATCAACGTGCTGCAGGGGCGCATGAGCGTGGTGGGCCCGCGGCCGCATGCCGTCGCCCACACGGAGCTCTACCGCAAACTGATCAAGGGCTACATGTTCCGCCACAAGGTCCGGCCAGGGATCACGGGCTGGGCGCAGGTAAACGGCCTGCGGGGGGAGACCGACACGCTGGAGAAGATGGAGCGCCGCATCGCCTGCGACCTGGATTACCTGCGCCGGTGGTCGCTGCGGCTCGACCTGTGGATCGTGCTGAAGACGCTGTTGGTCGTGCTCGACGGGCGCAATGCGTACTGAGAGCCGCGCGCTGCCCGCCGCCGCCGCGTCACTCTTCGCTGGTCCTGAAGCAATAGCCCGCGCCGCGCACCGTCTCGATCATCCGGTCGCGGCCGCTCGGCTGCAGTGCCTGGCGCAGCTGGCGGATGTGAACGTCGACGGTGCGATCCTCGACGAACACGTGATCGCCCCACACCTCATCGAGCAGCTGGCTGCGGCTGTAGACGCGGTCCGGGTGCGTCATCAGAAAATGCAACAGCCGGAATTCGGTGGCCCAGAGCTTGACGTTGCCGCCGTTCGCAGTGACGCGGTGCGCCGCCGGGTCGAGCTTCAGGCCGTCAAACTCGATCGGCTCCTCGCCGAGGAGCGGCGCTCCGCGGCGCACCACCGCCTTGATGCGCGCGAGCAATTCGCGATGCGAGAACGGCTTGGTGAGATAGTCATCCGCCCCGGCCTCGAGCCCGGTCACCTTGTCGGTTTCCTCCGAGCGGCTGGTCAGCATGATGATGGGCATCTGCTTGGTGCGCCGGTCGGTGCGCAGCTCCCTCAAAAAGGCCACGCCGCTCGCGGTGGGCAGTACCCAGTCGAGCAGCATGAGACCGGGGAGCTCGCCGCGGATCGCCTCCGCCGCCGCCTCGACGCTGGCGGCGCGCATCACCTCGAAGCCGGCACGCTCCAGGCCTGCCGCGATCAGGCGCTGGGTCACCAGCTCGTCCTCGACGATGAGAATCGCGCCGCGCATGTCGTCAATCATAGGGTGGCGCCGGCCAAGCTTGGTATCGCCGAATCGCGATCTTGATGTAGGTGCCACGCGGCACACCTGTGGCGCTGCAGCGACAGGCAGCGGTGAGTCAAGGCCTTTAGACGAGCCGGTACTTCACCGCGTAGCGAACCAGCGCCGCGTTGCTCGACAGCTCCAGCTTCCTCAGGATCCGCGCCCGGTAGGTGCTGATGGTGCTCGGACTCAAGGACATTTCCTCGGCGATCTCGTTGATCTGCTTGCCTGATGCGATCAGCCACATCACCCGGTATTCGCGATCCGAGAGCAGCTCGTGCGGCGGTTTCTCGCCACCGCCAGCGAGCTCGGTCGCAAGTTTCTCCGCAAACGCGGCGCTCACGTACTTGCCGCCGCTCACCACCTTGCGGATCGCACCGGTGAGATCCTCGTTGGCACTCGCCTTGTTGATGTAGCCCGCGCCGCCGGCCTTGAAGACCTGGCCGGCGTGCACCTCCTCCGGCAGGATGCTCAGCACCAGCACCGGACGCTCCGGATAATGCCGCTTCACCTCCCGCACCAGATCGGCGCCGCTGCAGCCGGGCATCGAGTAATCGAGCACCGCGACGTCCCATTCGACCGTGCGCGCCAACTCGAGCGCCTCGTCCCCGCTCTTCGCCTCGCCGACGACCGTCATGTCCTGCTCGGAGGCGACGATGTCCCTGAGGCCCCGGCGAACGACGGGGTGATCATCTGCGATCAGAATCCTCATAACGGCTCTCCTCAGCGCCATATATTCACGGGCTCGTGCGGCGCTCAGTTCATCGGTAGCGTGACTTTCACCAGCGTTCCCTTGCCGCTCACTCCTTCGACATCGACACGACCGCCAAAGGGCAGGACGCGCTCGCGCACCCCCGTGAGGCCGAGCGACTTCGGGCTGTGCGCGGCCTCGCCGTCGATACCGCGGCCGTTGTCCTCGACCGACAGCACGACGTGCCCGGCGTCGGAGCGCACCGCCGCCTCGACGCGCGTGGCGTTGGCGTGGCGCGCCACGTTGGTCACCAGCTCCTGAAAGATCCGGAACAGCGCCGTCGACCGGGCCCGGTCGAGCTGCACGCCGTTGGCGGGGAGCTTCAGGTGGCAGCGAATGCCGCTGCGCCGCTGAAACTCATCTGCCTGCCACTCGATCGCCGCCGTCAGTCCGAGCTGGTCCAGCATGTCCGGCCGCAGCCGCGCGACGATCTGCCGCACCGATTCCATGATGGCGTCGATCATGCCCGACATCGACTGCGCCCGCTCGAGCAACGCGTGCGCATCGCGCGGCAGGCGGCTCGCGATCCAGCTTATGTCCATCTTCAGGGCCGTCAGCTCCTGGCCCAGCTGGTCGTGGAACTCCCGGGCGATCCGCGTCCACTCCTCCTCACGCACCGACTGCAGGCGTGAGGCCAGGGCGCGCAGACTCTCTTCCGAGGCCTTGAGATGCGTCTGCGCCGCGGTGCGCTCCGTGATCTCCTGCACCAGCGCCGCGTTCTTGCGGTAAAGCTCGACGAACACCGAAATCTTGGACTTCAGGATCTCGGGTATCAGGGGCTTGACGATGTAGTCCACCGCGCCCGCCTCGTAGCCGCGCGTCATCGAAGGCGTGTCCTCATAGGCGCCGGTGAGAAAGATGATGGGCGTGTGACGGGAGCGCTCACGCTCGCGGATGAGGCGCGCGACCTCGAAGCCGTCTATCCCTGGCATACGCGCGTCCAGCAGGATGACGGCGAAGTCCTGCTTCAATATGCAGCGCAGCGCCTCCTCCCCTGACTTTGCGGTCACCACCCGCAGAGGCAGGTCGCTCAACAGCCCCTGCAAGGCAGTCAGGTTGCCGGTGTCGTCGTCGACCGCCAGTACGCTTACCTGCTCCTGATTGGAATCCATCACCTCTCCTGAAGCGCTGTCGCATTATCGACCAGCGCAGCTCTGTAGAGAACCCGCGACGGGCTCAAATCAGCCGTGTCGCGCGGCCACTGTCGCGGCGAGGGGGCGACCTGTAGATGCTCAATGGGGTCTTGTAGCCGAGACTCTACATTGATCGAGACCACGCTCACCAATAGACTCGGCTCTCGATTCAAAGAGGCTGCGTCGAATGAGCGTCCGCGAAATGTTCGAACTCGGCGGAAAAGTGGCTCTGATCACCGGCGGTTCACGCGGTCTCGGGCTGCAGATCGCGACCGGACTCGGCGAAATGGGCGCGAAAATCGCCATCAGCGCACGCAACCCCGCCGAGCTCGAAGCGGCCAAATTGCATCTCGAGAAGCACGGCATCGATGTGCTTGACGTGGTCAATGATCTGTCCGACGCCGCGCAGGCACCGGCGCTCCTCGACGCGGTGCTCGCACGCTTCGGCGCCATCCATATCCTGGTCAACAACGCGGGCACGTCCTGGGGCGCGCCGGCCGAGCAGCTGCCGCTCGAGGCCTGGAACAAGGTCATGACGCTCAATGCAACCAGCGTGTTCGTGCTGAGTCAGGCCGTCGCGAATCGTTGTTTCATCCCGAACCGCGCCGGCAACATCATCGTCGTGGCCTCGGTCGCGGCGCTGCGCATCGGGATGAAGATGAAAGCGGTGCCCTACTACGCCTCGAAAGCCGCGGCGCTGCACATGGTTCGCGCGCTCGCGAGCGAGTGGGGACCCTACGGCATTCGCGTCAATGCGATTTGCCCGGGATTCTTCCCCTCGAAGATGGCAAGCGGGTTGCTCGAGAAAATCGGGGCATCGGTCATTGCGCAAACCCCGCTCGGGCGCATCGGCAATGACACCGACCTGCAGGGTGCGGCGGTCTATCTCGCCTCGGACGCTTCGCGCCACGTGACCGGTCAATACATCGCTGTGGACGGTGGCGCCTCGATCGTTTGAGCGGATCCCGACGTCACTGGCCATCGGCCGGCTGGTCCGCCGGGCGTTGGCGAATATACTTGAAAGTGCCCATCGACCTCGCGATGAGTCGTCCGGTCTCATCGCGCACCTCGCCCTCGCAAAAAGCCATCGTCGAAGAGCGATGAAACGCATGACCGCTCGCGGTGAGGCGGCTGCCCGCGAACCCCGGCTGCACGAAGCTCGTCTTCATCTCGACCGTGACGCCGCCACCGGCGCTAGGGTCGAGCGACCGACCGGCAACGGCCATCGCGACGTCGAGCAAGGTCATGATGACGCAGCCGTGCGCGACGTTCCAGCTATCGAGGTGGCGCGCATGCAGCTGCAGCGCGATCGTCGCGCGCCCTGCATCGGCCGCGAGAAACTCCACGCCCAGATCGTTGACAAACGGAATGCCGGCGCGGAACGCGGTTGGTGCTGCGTTTGACATGGCCTCATCATAAAACAACCGAGACACGCGGTGTCGAGGCGAAACCGGGTGTCGATGCGAGGGCGGGTGTCGACGCGAGGCCACCGAGGCTGTGATACTGCCGGCGTAGGTTCATTTCCAACAACCCTGGTGTAGCGCATGAATCTGTTACAGGCTAAAACGGCTTTCGTGACGGGCGCGGCGAGCGGAATCGGACGCGCGAGCGCGCTGCTGTTCGCCGCCGAAGGTGCCTCCGTGGTGGCATTGGATCGCGCACCGGAAGTCGAGGCGACGGTCGCGGCGATTCGAGCGGCGGGCGGCCGCGCGATCGCGCTCGTCAAGGACTCCTCGGTCGAAGAACACGTCGCGAGCGCAATCGCGGCCGCGGTCGAGGAATTCGGCAGCCTCGATGTCTGCTTTGCGAATGCCGGCATCAGCGGCGGCCTCGTGCCGTTCTTCGAAGAGACCGCCGAGCGCTGGGCGCAGATTCTGCAGATCAATCTCATCGGTACGTTTCTCGCCACCAAGCACGCAGCGCTCACGATGACCAAGCAGCGGCGCGGCTCGATCATCTGCACGGCGTCGGTCGCCGGATTGCGTTCGGGCGCCGGTTGCATGCCCTACAGCGCCAGCAAGTCCGGCGTCATCAGCTTGGTTCAGACCGCAGCCAATGAACTCGCCGGCACCGGCGTGCGCATCAACGCGATCTGCCCCGGACTCGTCGAAACCGGCATGACCCGCCCGATTTTCGAACAGGCACGCGCCCGCGGCAGCGAGCGCAGGATCGGTCAGCTCAATCCCCTGCGCCGCGCGGGCGCGCCCGGCGAGATTGCGCAGATGGCTTTGTTTCTCGCGTCCGATGCCGCGTCGTATGTCAACGGTCAGGCCTTTGCCGTCGACGGCGGCCTGTCGTCGTCGCTTCCGGTCGTCTTGCATCGTGATTGAAGGTCGACGGCGCACACCGCGCACTGCCGGAGGCAATCGACGCACCCGCATTTTGCGTCTAAGCTTTGTCGTGGG
>Ga0210384_10004419_pt1 | contig 15699 bp, 11 predicted proteins | sample IncBWH2MmetaG_FD_160574 | JGI IMG/M metagenome (GOLD analysis project Ga0210384, IMG submission 160574) | Forest soil microbial communities from Barre Woods Harvard Forest LTER site, Petersham, Massachusetts, United States - Inc-BW-H-2-M | ecosystem: Environmental > Terrestrial > Soil >...
GGGCGCGGCGGCCGCCGCCGGCGCCGCCTGCATGATCGGCGCCGCCTGAGCGACCTGCATACCTGCCCGCGGGTGGCGGCTGATGCGTACCGATTCCTCGCCCTCCGAAATCTCAAGTTCCGAGATACCGGACTCCTCGAGCAACTCGATCAACTTCTTAACCTTGCGAATATCCATCCGCTAACCCCTCAAATATCGTTTTAGGTCTTCTTCAGGCGCGCGACGGCGGCTTGGAGCGCGAGCTCATAGCCGATCGGCCCCAATCCATAGATGCAGCCGACGGCAATGTCGGACAAATAAGAGAGATGCCGGAATGCTTCGCGCGCGAAGACATTGCTCAGATGTACCTCAATAAACGGCACGCCCACGGCAAGAAAGGCATCGCGCAGCGCGATGCTGGTGTGGGTGAAGGCACCCGGATTGATGATCACGAAACCGATGGCATCGCGCTTGGCGGCGTGGATTTTGGCGATCAATTCGTGCTCGGCATTGCTCTGGGCGGCGATGAGTTCATGCCCCAGCGCGCCGCATTGGGCACTGAGCTTGCTCTCGATCTCTGGTAGCGTGGCGCTTCCATAGAGGGCCGGCTCGCGCGTGCCGAGAAGGTTCAAGTTCGGGCCGTTCAACAACAAAATTCGCGCCATCTTCTGCGTCAGTTCCCAGCGCGGCTGCGCTACAAAGGTCCGCGATAATAACCAGAAATTGAAGTGAAAAGGCAAGCTTCGGCGGCGAACGTCGCCTTACACACTATCCTGAGTGCTTATCCGCCATGGCTTCCAGGCCCTCGGCGATGGCGCGCCGCGCTTGCGGCAGCCCAATACGCTCATCATTGAGATTCTGGACCTGCGACAGGATGAAATCGGCCTGGGGCCGGTGCAATTCACCCACAAACAAGGCCACGATCTCACCCCTCCGATCGGTAAACACGGTGAACGGCAAGGCGGGCGAGGTCATGCCGAATTTGGCTGCAACATCAAGAGCGTCCTGTTCGCCGATCAGCACCGGGTAGTCAATCTTGAGCTGCGCCGCGAATGCGCGAACTTTGTCGGGATGGTCCACGGCGATGCCGACAATGGCGAGATCGCGGTCGGCCCAATCCGTCGCCAGGGTTTTGAGCAGCGGTATTTCCCGGCGGCAAGGGGCGCACCAGGTTGCCCAAAAGTTAATGACCAGCGATTTGCCGCTCCACGACTCGACCGAGATGGGCTTGCCTGAAAGGTCCTTGAGCGAGAAATCCGGCAGTCTGGCGGGAATCACCGGATGGGGCGCAGCCGCTGCGAACTCCGAAGTTTCCGCGGGATTTGGCGCGCTGGCCATGCCCGCCGGCACCGGAACACCGGCCTCGGGCGCCCTTTGAACCGAGTGAAACTTCAATCCCGCCCAGATTCCCAAGAGTGCGACCAGCGCGATGCCCAGAAAGCGCAGGCCGGGAGTCTTCATGAGGGAGTGTCGAGTTTGCGTCCCCTTCGCAGCACCAATCCTGCGAGCAGAAATGCGCAGCCACCCCCGATGATGGCGATGGTTTCCCAGGGGTAGGGCGGTACGCTAACGGCAACCGGAGACGATCCGGCGGTCGGAAAAACCACTTTGGTGATGGGGGGGTAGCACAAGCCCGCTTCGGCACAACCTTGGTAGGTCACCTTGATCTGAACCGGGTGGGCGCCGGCGTCGATGCGCGAATAGGGCACGACCGCCTCGACCTGCTGCATGTAGACCTGCTGCGTGCCCATATAGGGATCGGTTTTGACCAAGCCGGGCGGCAACGCGGGCGCCGCGACCACCAGGTCCGGGCTCTCGGCTTTCACTTCAATTTTGTGGCGATACAAATAGTAGCCATCCGCAATGACCCAGCGGACCTTCAACACGTTGCCGTCGATGCGCGCGGCGACCCGAAATGCGACATCGGGCGGTAGGAAGTCCGTCTCGTTGGAATCGATGCCCCGCATCCACCAAGGCTTGGCGTGCGCGGTCCCAGCTGTGCCCAGGGAGGCGATCAAGAAAAAGCCGACGAAGGCAGTGGCGTGTGTTCGTTGCATGCGGGCACTTTAGAGGCCGCCGTGCAAGCGCGCCAGCTCGTCATTATTGCTGCGATACAGCAAAAAATAGCGCGCCCAGCCCTTGAATCGTAACAATTTGCGACTATGATTAGCAGCCTCGACGGGAGAGTGCTAACAACACATCCCTTTGTTAACCCCAACTCAAGCATTAGGAGTCTTGTCTTATGAAGATTCGTCCCCTTCATGACCGCGTGATCGTGAAAAGAGAGGAAGAGGAGCGTAAGTCTCCAGGTGGCATCGTGATCCCGGATACGGCGACTGAAAAGCCCATCTTCGGCAAAGTGATTGCCGTCGGCAAGGGCAAGATTTTAGAGAACGGCGAGATTCGCCCGCTGGACGTCAAGGTCGGCGACAAGATTCTGTTCGGCAAGTACAGCGGCACCGAAGTGAAGATGGATGGCGACGAATTGGTTGTGATGCGCGAGGAAGACATCATGGCCATTGTGGAAGGCAAATAAGCCTCCGAGCGAAAACCACGCACTTCATAGTCCCGCAAATCAAATTTAATTAGAGGTATCAGCAAATGGCAGCTAAAGACGTACGCTTCAGCGACGACGCTCGGGCACGCATGTTCAGAGGTGTGAATGTTCTGGCGAATGCCGTGAAAGTCACACTGGGTCCCAAGGGCCGCAATGCCGTGCTCGACAAGAGCTTCGGCGCGCCCACCGTCACCAAGGACGGCGTTTCGGTCGCGAAGGAAATCGAGCTCAAGGACAAGTTTGAAAACATGGGCGCTCAGATGGTGAAGGAAGTTGCTTCCAACACATCCGACGAAGCCGGCGATGGCACCACCACCGCAACCGTTCTCGCGCAGGCGATCATCCGCGAGGGCCTCAAGGCCGTTGCCGCGGGCATCAACCCGATGGACCTGAAGCGCGGCATCGACCAGGCCGTTACCGTGGCGGTCGACGAGCTGAAGAAGATCTCCAAGCCCGCAAAGGATCCGAAGTCGATCGCGCAGGTCGCGACGATTTCCGCGAACGCGGACGAGAGCATCGGCAAGACCATCGCGGATGCGATGGCGAAGGTCGGCAAGGAAGGCGTGATCACGGTGGAAGAGGGTTCCGGTCTCGAGAACGAACTCGAAGTGGTCGAAGGCATGCAGTTCGATCGCGGCTACCTCTCGCCGTACTTCATCAACAATCAGCAAAGCCAGAGCGCCGAGCTCGAAAAGCCCCTGATTCTTCTGGTCGACAAGAAGATTTCCAACATTCGCGAACTGCTGCCGTTGCTTGAATCCATTGCGAAGGGCGGCCGTCAGCTGCTGATCGTGGCGGAAGATGTCGAAGGCGAAGCGCTTGCCACATTGGTCGTCAACACCATTCGCGGCATCGTCAAAGTCGCCGCCGTCAAGGCGCCCGGCTTCGGCGACCGTCGTAAAGCCATGCTGCAGGACATCGCGGTCCTCACGGGCGGCACGGTCATCTCCGATGAAGTCGGCTTGTCGCTCGAGAAGGCGACCTTGAATGACTTGGGCGAAGCGAAGAAGGTTCTGGTGGAGAAAGAGAACACCACCATTATCGACGGCGCCGGCAAGGCCGCTGACATCAAGGGCCGCGTCGAGAGCATCCGCCAGCAGATTGAGGAAGCGACCTCTGACTATGACAAGGAAAAACTCCAGGAGCGCGTTGCCAAGCTCTCCGGCGGTGTTGCCGTGATCAAAGTCGGTGCCGCGACCGAAATCGAAATGAAGGAAAAGAAGGCCCGCGTCGAAGATGCGCTGCACGCAACCCGTGCCGCCGTCGAGGAAGGCGTGGTCCCGGGCGGCGGCGTCGCACTGGTGCGCGCGTTGAAGGCCATCGAGAAGCTCACTGGTAAGAACGAAGACCAGACCACGGGCATCAAGATCCTGGCGCGCTCGATCGAGGAACCGCTGCGTCAGATCGTCAGCAACGCCGGCGAAGATGCGGCAGTTGTGCTCAACCGGGTCCGCGAGGGCAAGGGCACGTTCGGCTATAACGCCGCGACGAGCGAGTACGGCGACATGATCGAAATGGGCATCCTGGATCCGACCAAGGTCACGCGTCTGGCTCTGCAAAACGCCGCCTCGGTGGCGGGATTGCTGCTCACGACCGAAGTCATGATTGCCGAGTCGCCGAAGGAAGACGAGCATGCACATGGCGCCCCGGGCGGCGGCATGGGCGGCATGGGCGGCATGGATATGTAGTTGGCGCCCGTAGTTACCGCCCAAACGGTAGTTGCGATCGAGAAAGAGCGGACTTTAAGTCCGCTCTTTTTTTTGGCGGCTCGATCAGTGCGATCTGATGTCAGCGGGGGTCAAGCCGCTGTTGGCGATGCTGGTTTTTTCGGACTCGATCAGCGAATGATTCGGGCCCGTGGCGCCGTCCGACCAATATGAATAGCGGCGCACGTCGCGGCGATAGGCCACCAGCGTGATGGGGTCCACGATCAGCCGCATGTGGGTGATGGCCTGCAACTGCGGCGACTGCGAGCGCGGCAGGCGGGCGCCGCGCGCAAGTACCCGGAGCATATCCTTGAGGATGTCGGGATCCGGCTTTGCGTGCAGCACTATCTCAATGCAGGCGGCTTCCTTGGCATCGTCGAGGCAGGGAACCGGGTGCGTGTAGGCGAATTCAATCTCGTGCTGCACAAATACCTGCGGTTCCAAGGGTAAAGACAGCGACGCCTTCATGTTGTACCAGACACCTTGTTCCAGCGTCGCTCCGATCCAAGTTCCGGTGTCGAAGTTGTAGTCCTCGGCCACCAGCGACTGGATCACTTCGGGCGATTGCTGGGCGCCAAGAGCTCTGGATACGCTGCGCATGAACTGTGCGGTGGGCGTGCCCCGAGAAGCGAGATCGCGAGTCAACGCATTCACGTCGGCACGCACGCGGGAAGCGAATCTGAACCCTCCCTTGCCGTCGTCGAAGTCGCCATTGCGCGCGAGTTCGAAGTCGTGGAATCGAAGCAGCATGCCGGCCAGCGAGGTTGCGAGCCCTTGAAGCGCCGGATCTTTGGACGGAGGGTTCGCAAGGTCGAATTGAACCGGGGCCGCTTCGAAAGAGACGCTCCAACTGGCAAAACCTTTGCGGACGCGGCGTTGCGCGCTCCGGGCGCCATGGGCGCTTGAGACCTCACCGTCCGCGACCTGGGTGTAGTCGGACTCGATCTTCACGTCGGCGACGCTTGGGAACCAGCCGAATGCCAGTGTGGCCGAGCGTTCTGGGAAGTCCAGCATGCGGGCGGCAACCTGGTCGGGCGACGCGTCCTCATTTTTCCATTGCAATAGTAGTGCGTAGTTGTCTTCGGCATCCTCGGCGTAGCCGTACTCGCGGTCCATGGCGATGGCTTCTTGCAAGGCCGAGACGGCCGCAGCCGGGTCGCCGAGGTCGTGATAAGCCACGCTGCTGTTGAATTGCATGGTGACCATGGATACGGCGTCGAAAGCGGCGCGATAGAGCTCGACGGCGCGTTGCGCCGATTCGAGCGCGGCGCGCAGTTCCGCGCCGCGCACTTCGGCGGCGCCGCACGCGGCCCGCGCCGAATGAATTTGATAATCGACGCCGGTTGCACGCGCAAGCCCTGCGGGCAGCACGGCGTCGAGGGCGGGATTTGCTTTGACGAGGTCCAGTTGGCTTTGTGCACCATCCAATCGGGTGCGGCAGTCGCCGGCCTCACCCTGCGCGAGAGAAGCTGCGTAGGCCAACCGGGCGTTCAGCGTATCCGGTGATTGCGGGTCGGTCGCGTTAAAGCGCTCAATCGCGGCGGTGAATTCCTTGGCGCTGCCCTCGGCGTTCTTGGCCGCATCAGGGGAATCGGCTGCGTATTGGGGAAGAGTTGCGCCGCTCACTATGGCGGCGAACAGGGCGGCGGCGGCCGCGTTAGTCATGTTCAAGCTCTACGAGCGGCGATATGTCCCGTTGCCCGGGGTCGACTTGCCGGGACTGTAGCACCTGTTCCAAGGGTCGAACTGGTTCTGGTCACGGGCGCAAATGGGAAACGTGTCGCCCCAACGCGGTTCGCGGAGGTGGAAGTGGGGCGGATGACGATGATGATGGTCCGTGCCGGCCATCTTGGCGGGCATGTGTCCCATCGCCACGTGTTGGCCAGCGAGTGGTTTTGCTCCATGCGCTGCGCCCGCCCGCGAGATTGCGTGGGCGGCGTTCCCATGGTTGGCCGCAGCGGCGCCGAAAGAGCCGCCATGCGCAAAGGATTCGCCATGCGTACTCGCCGCAGCGCTGCGCGCTGCCAACCCTCCGCCACCGAAATGGCCGCCGCCGCCCAAGCCGCCGCCGTGTCCGCCGCCGCCTGCACCAGCACCACCACCTCCACCTCCACCTCCAGAGTGTCCGCCACCAGCCGAGCCGCCGCCGGCACTCGAGCTTGTTGAACTTCCGGAACTGCCGCCGGCGGCGGCGAGCACTGGACCTGCGACGATCAGTGCGGCGGTAAAGACGATAAGTTTGGTTGACATGATGGCCCCACCGAAACTAAGTTTGTGCATAGTTTTACTCGCGTCGAGCTTGCGGGTCAAACGCTGCGCAAGGCCTATTTTCCAGGGGTTTGGCGCTGTGCCGATGGCGTTGTTTAATGAATTGCCCACGTGCAGTTAATGTTGCCAAGCGTTCTTTTCGACGGACTCGTTGCCGAGCATCCCTAAGGCACGCGACGAGTTTCGAAAGTTAAGGTAGCCTGCCGGGATGGTTCTGGCGCATCGACGCTTCAGCGGATTTCTCCTCGCCGCTTTTTCTTGCGCCGCGCTGGTTGTTCGCGCCGAGCCGCCTCCAACACCCGAGACCTATCGCGATGTGATTCGTCAACAAGACGTCATGGTGGCGGCACGCGACGGCGTGTTGTTGGCGACCGATATCTATCGGCCGGCCGACGGTAGCGTGCCGGCCTCGGAGCGGCTGCCGGTGCTGCTGCATCGGACGCCTTACGACAAATCAGAGCCCGCGGCCGTTGCCATCGCCGGAGCGCTGGCAACGCATGGTTATGTGGTGCTTGTTCAGGACACGCGGGGACGTCATCGTTCGCAGGGAGTGTTCGAAAAATACTATAGCTATGACGCCTTCGACGGATACGACACGATCGAATGGGCGGCAAAGCAGCCATTCAGCGACGGCAAGGTGGGCATGTATGGGACCTCTTATGCGGCGCACACGCAGGCGGATGCTTCAAAGCTTGCGCCCCCGCATTTGCGCGCATTGCTGCTCAACATGGGCGGTATGTCCAACGCCTGGGATCACAGCGTCCGCTACGACGGCGCGTTCGAAATGGGCCGTCAATTGACGTGGGCGTGGTCGCAGGCGTTGGACGATGCCAAGGATCCGGTCACCAAAGGCATGCTCTCCAAGGAGGACGTCAATGCGTGGTACTCGGCGCTGCCCATTCGCAAGGGCCTAAGTCCCTTGTCGATTGCGCCGAACTACGAGCGCTACTATCTCGAGGAAGCGACCCAGTCCGACTATGGTGCGCATTGGGACACGCTGGGCATGCAATGGGAGAGATTTTACGCGCAGACCGCGGATGTCCCGATGATGCACGTAGGCGGCTGGTACGACATTTATCTGCGCGGCACGATCGAAAACTGGCGCAGGCTCGCTGCCCTGAAGAAATCTCCGATGCGACTCGTCATCGGACCCTGGACGCACCACGGCAACACCGCAACCTACGCGGGCGATGTCGATTTCGGCTCCGATGCGGCGATCAAGGACTTCGACACGAATTTCCACCTGGCATGGTTCGACTATCATCTAAAAGGCATCGGGATAAAAGGCATCAAGACCGACGCCTTCGCGCAGGCTCCGGTGCGATATTTTTTGATGGGTACCGGCGATGGTCATAAGGACCCGGCCGGACGGCTTTATCATGGCGGCGAATGGCGCGAATCGAAGGTCTGGCCGCCCGCTGAGTCGCGCGCCGCGATTTTCTATCTTCATGGCGAAGGATCGTTGAACGCGCATGCGCCGACCTCGTCCGAGGCAGCCGCGACCGTATTTCAATTCGACCCGTCGCATCCTGTACCCACCATCGGCGGCGGCGTGTCGAAGCGCCTGAAGGATGGCGCTTACGACCAGCGCGAGCGGCCGGACATGCCGGGCTCGCGCCCTCCCTATCTACCGCTGAGGTCGCGCAGCGATGTGCTGGTGTTCGAGAGCGAGATCCTGAAGCAAAATGTCGTACTGGCCGGGCCGGTGGAAGTGACGCTGTTCGCCGCATCGACGGCGACGGATACCGATTTCACCGCCAAACTGATTGACGTGTATCCGCCGAGCGCTGATTTCCCGGCTGGTTTCGATATGAATCTAACCGATGGCATCGTGCGCGCGAGCTACCGCGACCACTTCGAGACTCGCCAACTGCTCGTTCCAGGCAAGATCTATACCTTGGTGATTCGGCCGTTCGATACCGCCAATGTCGTGAAGAAGGGTCATCGCCTTCGACTCGATATTTCCAGCAGCAACTTTCCTCGCTTCGATGTGAACCCCAATACAGGCGAGCCGCTCGGCCTGAGTAGGCTGCTGAAGTCGGCGGAGAACACGATTCATCACGATCCCACGCATCCGTCGGCGATGAAGTTGTTCCTGATGCCGGCTGTTCCTTGACGGCTGCGCCTGCAGGGTCACTTCTTGTAGGCGATTTTGTCTTCTCGCAGCTTGCAGGCGGCGGCGATCAAATCGCTGCGTTCGCGAAACATGTCTTCCTTCGATAGTCCCACGAGATCGATGAGCCGGGACATGGTTTTATCCTGCGGCTCGACGCTGCCGTCGGCCAAGATGTGCGCCATGCAAGCGCCTGTCCTCTCCAGTGCACGGCTCACGAGCAGCGTTCGGTGACAATCCAGGGGTTCTTTTTCCGCGCACATCAGGGCAAGGCGATATTTTTCCGCGCCCGCGAGCACCCGTTCGATGCCCGTTTTGAACGCCGCCGTGGCCGCCAAGCGCGGGTATTGAACCCTGCCGTCCTCGTAGCAGCCGGGGTCTTCGGAGCGGGCGCCCAACTCTTTGCCGAGGAACACGTATGCAATGCCGTGTTGCGCAAGTTGTGCAGCGAGCCGTTCCTTATTGAATTGCGGATACCGCCTGCTGAAGGGGCGCGAGCGCACATCGGCCACGGCCGTAATGCCGTTCGCGGTCAGGAGACCGATGAACTTCTCGATGGGGTGGTTTGAATGTCCCACCGTATATAGCTGACCCAATAGCCACCTCGGCGTTTCCGCCGAAACGTTATCAGGGTACAGTGCGCAACGAAAGCGCGGCACTAGGCCCAATGCGGAGAAATTAACCATGCGTTCGGTGTTGTTTTGCGTGCTGTTGATTGTGGGTCCTGCATCCGCGGCGTTGGCGTCGTCAGTGCCGCCGGCGATCTTCACCGATCCTCCGAGAGACAACGCGCACCCCGCGGCGATGACCGTGCTGCACATTCCGAGCCACGGCGTGCTAATCAATGGCTTGGTGTACTCGCCGGCCGGAGCAGGTCCGCATCCCACACTGGTCATTTGCCACGGCTTGCCCGGCAACGAGAAAAATCTCGATTTGGCGCAGGCGGTACGCCGCGCGGGCTGGAATGCGGTGACCTTCAACTATCGTGGGTCGTGGGGCAGCCCCGGTTCGTTCCGATTCGCGCAGAATCCTCAGGATGCCGACGCGGTACTGGCGTATCTGCGAGATCCGTCGATCGCCGCAAACTTAAGGATCGATCCCAAGCGCCTTGCCATCGCGGGCCATAGCATGGGCGGCTGGGTCGTTGCGCACACCGCCGCTCATGATCACGCCCTGATCGGCGCCATCCTGATTTCGATGGCCGACATGGGCCTCATCGGCGGCAGGCCACGTGCGCAGGCGGTGGCGGCGATGGCGGATGACATGGAGACACTGGCGGATGTCACCGCAGAGAGCATGGTTGACGAGCTCGCCGCGCACCCGCAGGACTTCGTCGTGGCCGGAACCGCGGCAGGGCTCGCGCAGATTCCCCTGCTCGCCATCACGGCGAACGATCACCTGGCATCGCAGACCGATGCGCTGGTGGCGGCGATCAAGGCAAAGGGCGGCACCGTGACCGCCGCGCATCTGGACACCGATCACAGCTACTCGGATCGGCGCATCGCCCTGGAGAGCACCGTGATCACCTGGCTGATGGGACTGCATTGAGTTGGTCCGCCAAACAGTATGTTGTCTTCGAAGACGAGCGTACGCGGCCCGTGCGCGATCTGCTCGCCGCGCTCCCACCCATCGATGCACGCTCGGTAATCGATCTCGGGTGCGGCCCCGGCAATTCGACCGAGGTGTTGAGCGCATGCTATCCCGAAGCGTTGGTCGCCGGCATCGACAGCTCGGCCGACATGATCGCGGCGGCGCGCCAACGGCTGCCGCAGGTCCGCTTTTCCGTGGAGGATCTGCGAGCCTGGAAGGATGGCGATCCGCCGCGGGACGAGGGTCCCTTCGACGTGATTTTGGCGAATGCCGTTCTGCAGTGGGTTCCTGATCATGCGGCGCTGTTGCCGAAACTGGTCGCGAGATTGGCAGTGAACGGTGCGCTGGCCGTGCAAATGCCGGATAACCTTGGGGAGCCTGCACATGAGCTCATGCGCGAAGTGGCCGTCGGCGGACCGTGGGCGGCGAAACTCGCGGCAGCCTCCGCGGCACGCCCGCCGCTGGCCGGCGCGGCTTGGTACTACGAATTGTTGCGGCCGCTCTGCAGGGTCGATCTGTGGCGCACCACTTACTACCATTTTCTGCCCGGCGGCGCGGAGGCCGTGGTGGAGTGGTTCAAGGGCAGCGGCCTGCGTCCGTTTCTTGAACCCTTGAATGGCGCCGAGCGCAGTGCCTTTCTCGAACGCTATACCGCGGCGATTGCGCGCGCGTACCCGCAGGCGGTGGATGGCGGCGTCTTGCTGCCGTTCCCGCGGCTGTTCTTCACCGCGATTCGTTAGCGGCTGCGACGCCGCGACCCTCAAGCCGATGGAATTCATTGAATCGGTACCCGCAGAACTCCGCGATTCGGTCGAGCGCTGGTGGGAACGCGCGTGCGGACAACCTGACTTCGCGGCGAGCTACCGCGCGCTCTCTGAAATTCATCGCGCGCAGCTGCCGCGCGTCATAGCAGCCAGCGAGTTCGTTGCGCAGGCATTGATCCGAGATCCGCAGGCCCTGGCGTGGTTTGCCCGGCTCGATGCGTGCGAGCCCGGCGGCATGAATGCCGACTATGAAGTGCGGGCCGCAGCCGCCGCACCGGTCGAATTGGCGCCGTCACTGCTCCGCGAATGGCGCAGGCGCGCCATGCTGCGCATCGCGTGGCGCGATATCGCGGGAACCGCGGCGGTCGCCGAGACGCTGCAAGCCGTGTCAGACCTGGCAGATGCCACCATCCGCGCGGCCACGGCAGCCGCCGAGCTCAATCTGCTGGCGACTTTCGGCAACCCCTATCGCTCGAACCCGGCACGCGCGCCCTTCATCATTTTAGGCATGGGAAAACTGGGCGGGCGCGAGCTCAATTTTTCCTCCGATATCGACCTGGTGTTCTTGTTCACGGAGGCAGGCGAGACGAGCGGACCGCGGGTGACCGACAACGAGGAGTATTTCAATCGGCTGGGCCGTGAGATTATCCGCTTGCTCGATGCGCGCAACGCGGACGGCTTCGTGTTTCGCGTCGATATGCGGCTGCGGCCCTTCGGTGACAGCGGCCCGTTGGTCGTCAGCCTTGCCGCGCTCGAGGATTATTTGCAGCAGCACGGCCGCGATTGGGAGCGCTATGCGTGGATAAAGGCGCGCGCCATCGTCGGGGCCGACGCCTATGCGGCGGCTTACGAAGAATTCGTGCGTCCCTTCGTCTACCGCAGGTACTTGGACTTCGGCGTATTCGAATCCTTGCGCGGCATGAAAGCGCTGATCGTGCGCGAAGTGGCGCGCCGGGATCTCGAGCATCACTTGAAACTCGGCAAAGGCGGCATTCGCGAGGTCGAGTTCATCGTCCAATCGATGCAGTTGGTGCGCGGGGGAAGCGACCGGCGTTTGCAAAGCCCCGCGCTGCTGCAAGTTTTGCCGTTGCTCGCCGGCTCGAAGCTCGTGTCGGCGCAAGACATTGCGGAACTGAGCGAGGCGTACCTGGTGCTGCGCAAAGCGGAAAATGCCCTGCAGATGATGCGCGATGAGCAAACTCACACCTTGCCGGAAGATGCGCTCGACCGCGCGCGCTTGAGTCTGATCATGGGCTGCAAGGATTGGGGCGCAACGTCCGCGCAGCTCGAGGCGACCCTCGGGAAAGTCGCAGGGCAATTCGACGCACTGCTGTTCGGCACGCCGGACGCGCAGCGCCGTTACGATGAGCTCGGCGTGGCGTGGCTGGATTCGGGCGATGCCAAGATCGAAGAGGAACTGGCCAACAGCGGTTTTCCCGGCGCTGAAATCGGTGCCGTGGCCGCGATTCTGGAGGCATACCGCCAGGCGGCGCCATATCGGCGTCTGGATGAAGCAGGGCACCGGCGCCTTCACGTCATCTTGGCCCGATTGCTCAAGTCCGCGGCCGGACGTGCGTCTCCCGCCATCGTCGTACAGCGGGTGCTACGGGTGCTGGAAGCGATCGGCTCGCGCGCCTCCTATCTGGCATTGCTCAAAGAGCAGCCGGCTGCGCTCGACCGCCTCATCGAGGTCTGCGCCATCAGCGGTTTCCTCTCGCGGCAGATCGCCGATTTCCCGCTGCTGCTCGATGAGTTGATCGATGCAAAGGCATTCGATGAACTGCCGACGCGCCGGGGATTTACCCTGGAATTGGCGGCGCGCACCGAAAGGCTGTCGCCCGACGATCCGGAGCGCCAGGTCGAAGCGTTGCGGCAGTTTCAAAAGGTGGCGGTTTTCACGGTTGCGCTCGCCGACTTGACCGGCCGCCTGCCGCTGATGCGCGTCAGCGATCGGCTCACCGACATCGCGGAACTCATCGTCCAATGCTGCATGGACCTTGCCTGGCAGCAAATGACGCAGATGTACGGCACGCCCCATTGCGGCGAAGACCCGGCAGATCTTCGTCCGGTCACGGTGGCGGTCGCGGGTTACGGCAAGCTCGGCGGTCTGGAATTGGGCTACGCATCGGATCTGGATCTCGTCTTTCTGCACGATTCAGCCGGCAGCGTCCAGCTGACCGACGCCGAGAAGCCGCTCGACAACGGCATTTTCTTTTTGCGCCTGGGTCAGCGCATCGTGCATTTGTTGACGATGCATTCCGCCGCCGGCCGGCTTTATGAGGTTGACATGCGCCTGCGGCCGAACGGCAAGGGCGGGTTTCTGATGACGGGCATCGATGGCTTCGAGCGTTATCAACAGAGCGATGCCTGGACCTGGGAACACCAGGCCTTGTTGCGCGCCCGTGCGGTGGCCGGAGATGAAAAGTTGCGCGCGGCATTCGAAGCCGTGCGCCGCCGCACGCTCATCTCCGCGGTACGCCGCGACACGCTGCGCAACGACGTGCTGGCGATGCGGCTGCGTATGCGCAAAGAGCTGTCACGCTCAGGGCGCGGGGAATTCGACATCAAGCAGGATGCGGGCGGCATCGGCGACATCGAATTTCTGGTGCAGTACTGGGTATTGGCCGAGGCCCAGGCTCATCCTGAGCTCCTGACCTACACCGACAATATCCGCCAACTCGAGGGTTTGGCCGCGGTCGGCGTGGTCGATGCGGCGACGGCGCTTTGGCTCAAGGAGTCCTACATCGGTTACCGCACCGTGCTGCATCATTTGTCGCTGGAGGGGGATGGCGAGCGCATCGTCGCCGCGGCGCCGTACCGGGAAACCCGCGATCGATTGCGCGCGATATGGCATGCGACGCTTGAATCGCCGCCGTGACCTGTCAAAATCCCGTGCCCATGCCTGTCAGTGCCGTCTCCGAAGCCCTTTCCGCGGTACCGCCAAGCAACCCGTTGCTGGCGCGGTGGAGTGGACCGGCTGGCGGGGTTCCTCCCTTTGACCGCGTACGCGTCGCCGACTTCAAGCCGGCGCTCGAGGCGGCCATGGCGGAAAACCTGGCGGAGGTCGAAAAAATAGCCCGAAATCCGGCCGCCCCCGACTTTGAAAACACCATCGTGGCGTTGGAAAGGTCGGGGCGCACCTTGAATCGGGTGAGCGCGATTTACGGTGTCTGGTCCTCGACCATGAGCACGGAAGATTTTCAGGCGGTCGAGCGCGACATGCAGCCGAGGCTGGCCGCCTTCTCGGACAAGATCCACCAGAATGCCCCGCTGTTCGCGCGCATCGCGGCGGTCTACGGCGCCAGGGAACAACTCACGCCGGTGCAGCAGCGGCTCTGCTGGTTCTACTACACCAATTTCGTGCGTGCCGGTGCGAAGCTCGACTCGCCGGCAAAGCGGCGGGTGGGCGAGATCAACGAACGCCTGGCGACCTTGTTCGCGAACTTCAGCCAGAATCTGCTGGCCGACGAGGCCGGCTACGTGCTGTATCTGCAGAGCGAACACGATCTCGCCGGCTTGCCGGAGCCGCTGCGCGCGGCCGCGCGATCGGCGGCCGCAGCGCGGGGTCACCCGGCGGAATGGGCGATCCTCAATACGCGCTCCTCCATGGATCCGTTTCTGACCTACGCGGAACGGCGTGATCTGCGCGAGAAAGTCTGGCGCGCGTACTACAGCCGCGGCGACAACGGCAACGCGCACGACAACAAGAAGATCATCACCGAGATTTTGGCTTTGCGCGCGCAGCGCGCGCAGCTGCTGGGCTACCCCACGCATGCGCATTGGCGCGTGGCCGATAGCATGGCGAAGACGCCGGAAGCCGCCATGAACCTCATGATGCAGGTATGGCCGGCGGCCTTGACCCGCGAGCACGAGGAAGTGGCGGATATGCAAGCGATTGCCGACCGCGAAAATGCGGGCGTCAAGATTGCAGGATGGGACTACCGTTACTACGCCGAGAAGGTGCGCAAGGCGAAATACGATCTTGAAATGAACGACGTCAAACCCTACCTGCAGCTGGAGAAGTTGCGCGAGGGAATGTTCTGGGCGGCAGGCGAGCTCTACGGCTTCACTTTCACGCAAGTGTTCGGATTGCCGACCGCCAATCCCGACGTGCGCGTCTGGGAAGTGAAGAGCACGGCCAAGCCCTTCGTCGGCCTCTGGTATTTCGACCCGTACGCGCGGCCCGGCAAGAACTCCGGCGCGTGGATGAGCGAGTACCGCGGCCAGGAAAATCTGGACGGCGTTGTCGCCCCCATCGTGTCCAACAATACGAATTTTGTGAAAGATGAGAGCGATGGGCCGCTGCTGATCAGTTGGGACGATGCGGTCACGTTGTTTCACGAATTTGGCCACGCGCTGCATGGCTTGAATTCCGACGTCACCTATCCGTCGCTCGCCGGCACCAACGTGGTCCGCGACTTTGTCGAGTTTCCGTCGCAGCTCAATGAAAATTGGCTATCGACCCCCGAAGTTTTGTCGCGGTTCGCCGTGCATTACCGGACCGGACAACAGATCCCGCCTGCGTTGGTCGCCAAGATCAAGAAGGCGAGCACGTTCAATCAAGGCTTCGCAACCGTCGAATACCTGGCCTCCGCACTGGTCGACATGAAACTGCACCTCGCAGGGAACCGCAGCGTCGATGTCGATGAGTTCGAGCGGACGACGCTGGCGTCTCTGGGTATGCCTGCCGAGATGGTGATGCGCCACCGCACGCCGCAGTTC
>Ga0210384_10004421_pt1 | contig 15697 bp, 18 predicted proteins | sample IncBWH2MmetaG_FD_160574 | JGI IMG/M metagenome (GOLD analysis project Ga0210384, IMG submission 160574) | Forest soil microbial communities from Barre Woods Harvard Forest LTER site, Petersham, Massachusetts, United States - Inc-BW-H-2-M | ecosystem: Environmental > Terrestrial > Soil >...
CGTTTCCGGCAGCATGGTGAAGGGCAGCGTGGTCTCGCCCGATGTGCGGGTGAATTCCTACAGCGAAGTAGAGAGCAGCATTCTTTTCTCTCATGTCAATGTGGGGCGGCATTGCCGCATCCGAAAAGCCATCATCGATCGCGACGTGCACATCCCGGAAGGTACCACCATCGGATATGACACGGAAGCCGACCGCCAGCGCTACTTCGTGACCGAAAGCGGAATCACCGTAGTGACTCGCGACTATTCCCTGTTCGAGAATCCGGTTACGGTGGATTACTTCACCAGTGAATAGGTCGAAAGGGTCACCGCCGGCTACGTAGGCCCGGACGCCACGTCCGGGTGGACGAGCGCAGCTCGTCTTACTCTTGCACTTGGCTTACTGGCGAGGCTGGAGGCTGCCTGGCAGATGCTCGCGGTCATCGTGTCTGCGGTTGCTCATTGCTGCTGTCCCGAGCTCTCGACCGGTGCTACGGTTCTCTCTCTGCTTCTTAGAAACCCGGTTTCTAGTTTGCCGTTGTCAGTTCTCAGCTTAGATTCGCCTTTTGTTCGTCTCGCATTTGCGTCCCCTGCTACAATGCCTTGCCTTATAGAAGTGCAGAACTTTTGGGGCCACAAAAACGTATCTCTATTGTGGTGTTAAGGCCCGGGGTGTGCTCGGGTGACAGACCAGGAGTTCCGGGGAGTGCGGGTTGGAAGACGCCCAGGTCGTAGCCATGCTGGTCCGTCGCTGCGTTGCCGGCGACGTAGTAGCCTGGGAGGAGATTGTGCAGCGCTACAACCGGCGAATCTACAACATCTGCTATCGCTTCGCCGGGTCGGGCGACGATGCTCAGGACCTCACCCAGGAGGTCTTCATCAAGATGTTTCGCACCCTGAATTCTTACGATGTCGAACGGGGAGCGTTCATGACGTGGGTCACGACCATCACCCGCAACCTGCTGGTGGACCATTTCCGCAAGAGCAAGCAGGACAGGGCGACGGAGTCGCTGGATACGACGCCTTCGGAACACGAAGACGCCATGCCGCTGAGCGAGAAGATCGAAGACAAGGCTCCGGCCGCGGACATGAGTGTGCAGAGCCGCGAAACGCGGGAGCTGGTGCACAACGCCTTGCAGAAACTTTCGCCCGAACTGCGCGAAGCGGTCATCCTGCGCGACTTGCAGGACATGGATTACAAAGACATTGCCACGGTACTCAAGGTTCCGGAGGGCACGGTGAAATCAAGGATAAACCGCGGGCGTGCGGAACTTGCACGCCTGCTACAACGTACATATAGGCAGGTGATGTGATGGCAGGCGAAACCAAAAACGGCATGCAGTGCGCGGAGTTTGACGCGCTGCTGAGTGAAGCCCTCGACGCCACTCTGACCGGGCCAAAGCTGGAAAGCTTTCAGGCCCACGCCCGGGTGTGTGGGGTATGTGGCCCGCTGTTCGCGGAAGCCGACGGAGGGAAGCGCTGGCTGAAGTCGCTGGCCGAGGTGGAACCGCCCTCCAACCTGATCCACAACATCCTGCTGGCTACGACTGGATACGAGAGTGAGCGCGTCCCTGCCCGGGCCCAGGGGAAAGCTTCATGGACAGATGCAATCACCGGGTGGCTGCGACCGGTGTTCGCTCCGGTGCTTTCGATGAGTCGCCAGCCCCGCTTCGCAATGTCATTCGGAATGGCGTTCTTCTCTTTGTCAATATCGCTCAGCCTGGTGGGCGTCAAAGTGAGCGACATGCGGCACGTGGACCTGCGGCCCAGCGCGATCAAGCGCACTTACTTCGAGACCACCGGCCGGGTAGTCAAGTATTACGAAAATATTCGCTTCGTGTATGAAATCGAGTCGCGGGTGCGGGAATTCAAACGAGTCACTGCGCCGCCGGAACCGAGCCCGAAGGAGCAGAACAACAATAAAGAAAAGAAAGACAACAATACCAGTGGACAACCTGAACCAAGACAGGAACGCAACTACAGCCAGGGGGAGAACCAGCCCGTGCTGGCCTCCATCCCGAATGTTCCGCCTGTAGGGACCGTGACCACTTACAGGAGGATTTCATGAACTGTGCCAACCATCCAGATATTGAGAAGGTGGCATTTTGCCGCACCTGCGGAAAACCGCTGTGTGCCAACTGCACCCGTGCAGTGCACGGAGTGATTTATTGCGAGAACTGCCTGGCAGCGCGCCTGGAAGGGGTGCAGCCGAACGTGGCACCGCCGGCCGCCGGTTTCGTTCCGGCCAGCCCCATGGGGACTCCGGTGGCAGGCGCGGGACCGAATCCTGCTCTGGCGGGTGTACTGGCCGGATTCTTTCCCTTTGGCGTGGGCGCGGTCTACACCGGCCAATATGCCAAAGGCCTGGCCCACCTGGTGATCTTCACTCTGCTAGTCCTGGGGGCGAGCAGCGGAAGCGAGGCCATGGCCACGGTCTGCGGACTGGGCATCGCAGGTTTCTACTTCTACCAGATTATCGATTCCGTGCGCAGTGCCCGTGCCCTGCAGATGGGACAGGCACCACCCGACCCGTTTGGATTGGGAACAACTTTCAGCGGCGGCGAGCGGGTGGACGTAAGCAAAGTCCCACTGGGAGCGATGATTCTCATCGGCCTGGGCGTACTTTTTCTGCTGCATACGCTCGACATCTGGGATTTCAGCGCCCACCGCATCTGGCCCCTTGTACTCATAGGCATCGGCGGCTGGCTGCTGGTGCGCCGATTGGGTCTGTTGGGCGAGGTCCCACCAGGGTTTGACCGCATCCGCAGTTGCAAGCGCGGATTGATGGGACCAGCGATCCTGCTGACTCTGGGATTTCAGTTCCTGCTCGATAGCATGGGCGTCATCCGGTTCGGCCGCACCCTGCCCCTGCTGCTGGTTGTCATCGGATTGGTCAAAATTTTCCAGAGTGCGGGCGGCCCCGGCCCGTTCGCGGGACCGCCGCCATCAAATGCGGGTGGAACGCCATCGTCCGGATTTGGATCGGGCGAAGTGCAGCCACCTTACCCGGAAGTGAAGCCGGAGGTGAAAAATGGCTAGCCCCGTGCAAGCCCCGCCCCCCATGCAGCCCATTCCGCCACGAAGACAACGTCGTTCCGTAGCCGGTCCGGTAGTCCTGATCCTGCTGGGAGTCGTGCTCCTGCTCACTACCATGCGCGTGCTGCACCCAGAACCGCTTCTGCGTTGGTTCGGAACCTACTGGCCCGCCCTGATCATTCTCTGGGGAGTGATCAAGCTGGTCGAGTATCAGCAAGCCCAGAGAGAAGGCACGCGCCCCGCGGGGATTGGAGGCGGGGGAGTCGTGCTGCTGATTTTCCTGATTATTTTTGGCTTGTCGGCAACTCAGGCTTCGCGCTTCAACTGGGACGAGATCCGCGACCACATCAATCTGGGCGACGACGATCTGGCACTGTTTGGACACAACTACAGTTACGACGATCAACTCCAGCAGGACTTTCCGCCGGGCGGCAGCTTGCGCATCACCAATGATCGGGGCGCGGTGAACCTGACGGTCTCGGACGACAACCGGATTCACGTAGCCGCGCACAAGCGGATCAATGCAGACAGCCAGCAGGAAGCCGATAAGTTCAATCCCGCCACCAAGCCGCAAATCAATGCCAGCAGCAATGTCATCACTTTGAATGCCCATACGCAGGGCGCCGGCGAGCGCTCGGTAACAACCGATATGGATGTCAGCGTCCCGCGCAAAGTGCCGGTCGTAATCTCGACACGGCACGGTGATGTCAGCGTGCTGGGCCGCGACGGAGACGTTGAAATTGCCAGCCAGCACGGCGATGTCGCTGCCTCCGACGTCAACGGCAAGGTAAGTCTCAATCTGTCCGGCGGCTCGGCGCGGGTTTCGAATATTTCGGGCGATGTTTCAGTCCAGGGACGCGCGGACGATATTTCACTGGCAGACGTTAAGGGCGCGGCGCACCTGAATGGCGAGTTCGACTCGATCAAACTGGGGAAAGTTACCGGCGTAGTCGGCTTTAAGTCCGCCCGTACCGACATGGAGTTTTCCCGCCTGAACGGCGACCTCGACATGGATTCCGGCGATCTGCGGGCCAACGACCTGATCGGCCCGTTTCGCCTGCTGACGCGTTCGAAGGATGTCCGGCTGAACGGAGTTGACGGGGACGTCCGGCTGGAGAACGAGAACGGGGCAGTCGAAATTCACATGAGCAAGCTGGGCAACATGCAACTGAGCAACCGCAACAGCGATGTCCAGATTTACATTCCTGATAAGGCTGGTTTCCAGCTGGATGCTCACTCTCGCGGCGGCGAAATCGAATCGGACTTCAGTGCTCTGAAGATCGACAACGGCAACGACCAGGCGAGCGCCAGCGGCACGGTCGGCACAGGTGGTCCGCACCTGGTAATCACCAATGAACACGGCGGAATCGAACTCCGCAAGGGATCGGCGATAGCTGAAGTGCCGGTGCCACCCAAGCCGCCCCGGGCACCCGCCGCGCCCAAAGTGCCGGTGCCCACGGAAAATTAGAATCCGCCCTACTCAGTGTGGGGCGGGACACTATTGTCCGCCGCCTTTTGACTTAGACTCTACTTTTTCAATCGGAACGGCTTCGATCGAGGCCAGTGCTTCTCTACAATTGGTCCATGGATCGACGGACGACCGATCGACCGATAGCTGTCGAGCCACTGGTCGCCGGTCACTGGGACGCGGTGCGCTCCATCTATTTGCAGGGCATGAAAACCGGCAATGCTACATTCCAGCAGACCGCACCTGACTGGAAAGAATGGGACGCTGGGCACCTGCGAGCATGCCGGATGGTCGCGTTGTCGGGGCACGAAGTCGTTGGATGGGCCGCGCTCAGTCCCGTATCCAGTCGACCGGTGTATCGCGGAGTGGTGGAAGTCAGTATTTATGTGGCAGAGGCAGCGCGAGGTTGCGGCGTTGGGGCAAAACTGATGGCAAGACTGGTTGTTGAGTCCGAAGCCGCGGGGATCTGGACCCTTCAGGCCGGCATCTTCCCGGAAAACACGCCTAGCATCAAACTGCACACCAATGCAGGATTCCGGATCGTCGGCACTCGTTCACGACTGGGATGCATGAATGGACGCTGGCGTGATGTGGTGCTCTTGGAACGCCGCAGCCTCACCGCGGGCGCGTAGTCTCAACTTCCACACACCGACCAGGACTCTTACGTCCAGCGCCATGCCCGTGTTATGTTCAATTTTCTTTCTGACATGGACATGATTCGTTCTTACAAAGGGACAACACCCACGATTCCCGAGTCGTGCTACGTGGACGATTCGGCGCAGATCATCGGCGATGTGGTTCTCGGCGAGCACGCCAGCATCTGGATGAATGCAGTGTTGCGCGGTGACGTTCATTCCATTCGCGTGGGCGCGTATTCGAATGTGCAGGATGTCAGCGTACTGCATGGCATGAAGGAGCAGTACGGAGTTTTCGTGGGTGAGTACGTCACGGTAGGACATTCCGTGACGCTCCATGGCTGTACCATCGAAGACCGCTGCCTGATCGGTATGGGATCGATCATCCTGAACGGCGCCCGCGTTGGCGCGGGCTCGATCATTGCCGCTGGCACGCTGATTTCGGAGAAAACCATTGTCGAACCCGGATCGCTGTGGATGGGATCTCCCGGAAAACTCCGTCGCAAACTGGAAGCGAAAGATCAGGACACCATCATGCGCTACGCCAGGAATTACCTGGAATACAAGGAGTCGTACCTGCGGGAGAAGTAGCGGCGGATCGCGCATGAAAAAAACCGGGGCCTTGCGGCCCCGGCTGCAGTTGGTGGTTGCCCGGATAAAAATCGTTTTCAATGTGGGCGCGAACGCCCACATTTTCTGCTCAGGCGCTGCGGCGCGGACGCAGGGTCAGATCACGAACCTGCGCCAGTACACTCGATAACTGCATCCCGTTCAGTTGCGACACGAACGGCATCAGTTCCGCGATAAACTGATCTTTCATCAGTTCACTGATCTCTTCCTGGCGGTTGCGCTCTCCGCCCGAAAGCAGATCGGGCACGGTGACTTCCAGCGCGCGTGCCAGCCGTTCCAGTGAGGAAAGGGTCGGAGTCGCCTTTTCATTTTCGATCTTCGACACGTAGGTCCGGGGGACCGACATGCGCGCCGCCAGTTGGCGCTGGCTGAGTCCGCTGCGCAACCGGAGCGACCGGATCGAAGTCGCCAGATTCAGATGTCCCCGGCCGTTGCCGTTCGACGGCATCATCTGCGGCGGTGGCGGGGCCATGACGACCTCCGGCTCGTCCTCGTCTAACGAGGCGTGGCAGCGGCGGCAAAGATCATTGGTGGTACGGAATTGGACCAGCAGGCAGTGATCGCAACGAACTACTTCCCTTGAATCTACAGGTGCAAGGGTAGTGGCCATCTAGGTGTGGGAGGGCCAGAGCGGGGCTTCTCCGGAACGAAAAACCGAACGCAAAAAAATCTTCGTTCCAACCTGCAGCGTAATCTGAGGTACAACACCTGTGGATGTCAAGAACATTCCGGGGTCAAACACAAAACGCGTCGTGCGAAAAGCGAAGTTAGCTGGAGAAAAACCGGAGAAAACAGGTAAGAAACCATGAATGATCGAGAGCAGGCGTGGGGGTTACTAACTGAGTTCACCCAATCGGAAAGTTTGCGCAAGCACGGACTGGCGGTCGAGGCCTGCATGCGCGCTTATGCCCGCAAGTTTCACGCAGGCTCGGCCCCTGAGGAGGAGTTGTGGGGCGTGGTCGGCCTGCTGCACGACTTCGATTACGAGAAGTATCCCAGCCTCGACGATCACCCCTACAAAGGCAACGAGATATTGAAAGAGCGGGGCTATTCGGACGAAATCCGCCGCGCCATCATGTCGCACGCCGAATATTCCGGCGTGACCCGTGACTCCCAAATGGAAAAGGCGCTCTTCGCCTGCGACGAACTGGCAGGATTCATTACTGCGTGCGCGCTGGTGAAGCCGGGAAAGTCTCTGGCGGAAGTTGACGCGAAGTCAGTCCGAAGGAAGATGAAGGACAAGGCCTTCGCACGGGGCGTAAACCGTGAGGACGTCATAAACGGCGCCATGGACCTTGGAGTTGATCTGGAAGAGCACATTGCGTTCTGCATCGAAGCGCTGAAAGGGATCGCAGATAGATTGGGGTTGGACGGGAAAATGAGCTAACCGCGGGTGCCCCGCCCTCGTCGTTCCGCACTTTGGAACGACAGGGCGGGAGGTTCAGGTAACGATCCCACCCTGTCTCTCCAAAAACCGGAGAGACGAGGATGGGACACCCGAAGTTCACCTACCTACCGCAAGGCCTCCGCAACCTTCCCGCTGGCAATCAACTCCGCGACCCGGGCGAAATCCTGATACATCACTCGGTCTTTGTCCATGGTCGCACACACTGAGCGAATGGCGGCATGCGCCGCTTGTCCGCGCTTCGAAGTCTTGAGCGGAGCCAAGAAATCCAGCGCCTGAGCGGCAGCCATGGCTTCAATCGCCATCGCGTTGCGTGAATTTTCCACAATGCGCTTCAGCTTCAGGGCAGCGGTCATTCCCATGGACACATAATCTTCCTTGTTGCCGGACGTGGTAATCGAATCCACCGAGGCGGGATGCGCCAGGACTTTGTTTTCGCTGACCAGCGATGCGGCGGCGACCTGCGCCATCATGAATCCGGAATTCAGGCCCGCGCCGGCAGCCAGAAAGGGCGGCAGACCTTCACTCAGGGCCGGGTTTACCAGGCGCTCCAACCTTCGCTCTGAGATGCCCGCCAGCGCGCTGAGGGCAATGCCGAGGAAATCCAGGACGAAGGCCAGAGGCTGGCCGTGGAAATTTCCGCCGGAGATTACGTCGGCTTCTAAAGCGGCGGAGCTTCGCTCCGCCGGGGGGAGGTGACCTGTCCTGAGCGAAGTCGAAGGAGCGTCCGCCCCTGCGTGGCCTTTCATGAATACCAGCGGATTGTCTACTGCCGAGTTGACTTCTATTGCCATTACCTCGCGACAGTGGGCCAGCGTGTCGCGAACCGCGCCATGCACTTGCGGCATGCAGCGCAGAGAGTATGCGTCCTGCACGCGGTCGCAGTCGCGATGCGAATCGCGGAGCGAGCTGCCTTCGAGCATCTTGCGCAAATTCGCGGCAGTCCGAAGCTGGCCCGGGTGCGGACGCGCCTGGTGGATGCGTTCGTCGAACGCCACGTCCGTGCCCCGCAACGCATCGAGCGAGAGCGCGCCGATCACGTCCGCCGTATCCGACAGGATCTCTGCCGCAAGCAGCGCCAGGGTTCCGACCGCCAGCATCGCCTGCGTGCCGTTGATCAGGGAGACGGCTTCCTTGGCCTCAAGCACCAGCGGCTTGATCTGTGTGCGCCGCATGGCATCGGCGGCAGGAACGCGTGTACCTTTTTCGTCCAGACACTCGCCTTCTCCGATCAGAGCCAGCGCCAGATGCGCGAGGGGGGCCAGGTCGCCACTGGCTCCAACGCTGCCTTGCGAGGGCACCATGGGGGTGACGCCGCGATTCAGCATCTCGCAAATTGTGTCTATGACCGCACCGCGCACGCCGGAATGGCCTTGGGAGAGTGAATTCGCGCGCAGCAACATCATGGCGCGGGTTTCAGCAGCGGAGAGCGGTTCGCCTATCCCCCCGGCGTGGGAGCGCACCAGATTGACCTGAAGTCCTCGAATCTGGTCGCCGGCAATCCGGACGTCGGCCAGTTTGCCCACACCCGTGGTGATAGCGTAGGAGACCCGATTTTCCGCGACCAGTGCATCCACCACCGCGCGTGCGCGGTCGACCGCCTCGCGGGCATCGGGGTCAAGCAGGACGGCGCGGCGTTCGGCCGCCACCTCCCGGACCGCTTCGAGAGTGAGGTCTTTCCCGCTAATGTGTAAGGCTTTCAGATCAGTTTCCAGTTTTCGGTTCCCGGTTCCCAGTTTCGAGCTGCCTACTTCCCTATCGCGCTCCGGAAGGCCTTCAGATAATTCTCCGGCAGCGGCGCGGGCTTCATTTTCGAATCGAGGATCATGTGCATGGTCTCGCCTTCCGCCAGCAATTCGTTGTTGTCGGCTCGCACCAGTTCGTAGCCAAAATGAATCACGGATTCGCGCACGTTTCGCAGATGGGTGCGGACAATGATTTCGTCGTCATAACGTGCCGGCGCTTTGTACCGGCAGCGCGCGTCGACCACCGGGATGAAGCATCCGTGCTCCCGCTCCAGATCGCGATAGGAGAATCCGAGTTGCCGCATCAGGTCGACCCGACCGATTTCGAACCAGATGAAGTGATTAGCGTGGTAGACCACTCCCATCTGGTCGGTCTCCGCGTAGCGCACCCGCAGCCGGCTCTCCGAGATCACACCGCGATGGTTGCTGCGCGCACTCACCTCCTGTGCGCTCACTTGGTACTCCAGCGCGGTTTGCGTTTCTCCAGAAACGATGTGACGCCTTCGCGAAAGTCGGCAGTCGTGCGGATGCGCGCGTTGTCTTCAACCGCTTGCGCGATCTGCTGGTCGAGCTGTCCGGCAATGAATCCGTTGATCAGGCGCTTCGTCGCCCGCACCGACGACGGGCTGTTCTCCATGAGCTGCGACGCCAGTTCGCGCGCCCGAGCCATCAGACGCGGTGGCTCTGCGATTTCGTTGACCAGGCCAAAAGCATGAGCTTCGGCGGCGTCAATCAGGCGTCCGGTCAACAGCAGGTCGCGTGCGATCTTGTGGCCCACCTGCCAGACCAGCATCGAGGAAACGATGGCCGGCACAAACCCGATGTGCACCTCGGTGTAGCCAAACTTGGCTTCAGGCACGGCCAGCGTGAAATCGCACATGGTGGCAAATCCGGTACCGCCGGCGATGGCTGCGCCGTTCACCGCGGCAATGGTGGGCAGAGGAAAATCGTAAATGCGGCGAAAAATGTGGGCCATGCGCGATGAGTCCTGCACGTTCTCGTCGTGCGTCCTCCCCAGCAGGGCTTTCAATTCTTCAAGGTCCATGCCCGCGCAAAAAGCTTTTCCGGCGCCTGTAAGTATGACGACCTGCGCAGACGATTTCTCGACTTCATCAAGTGCAGCCAACAATTCTTCCACCAGGGCGCGACTGATAGCATTGCGCTTCTCCTGACGATCGAGCGTGATAGTGGCAACGCCGGCATCGAGCGCAAGCTGAATTGTTTTATATTCCATGTTGTCGCAACTCAATCGGCGGCCGCAGACTCCGTGTATCGTGCTCCCAGCTCCGCTGTAATTCTCAGCAATACATCCAGAGATTTCAGTGCCGGCAACTCTGATCCTCTTTGCTGCAGCGCTTCCACCACCTTTTCGGTCGCAATGTTTCCCACCAAGGCGTCTTGTGCAAAAGGGCATCCACCCAGGCCGCCCAATGCCGAGTCGAAGCGGCGGCAGCCCGCATCATACGCGGCCAGAACCTTCTCCGCCGCCTGCTCGGGACGGCTATGCAGATGCACACCAATCTCCAGATAGTCGTACTTCGAAGTCACCGCTGAAAATAGTTCGCGAATCTGCGCCGGCCCGGCCAGTCCCACGGTGTCGGCCAAGGAGATGGTGCGAACGCCGAGGGATTCAAGCAGGTCCACCGCATCGATCACTTCGCCAATATTCCAGGAATCGCCGTAGGGATTGCCGAACGCCATTGAGATGTAAACCACGGTGTCGAGCCCGGCCGGTTCTCCCTTGTTCTTGATCTTCTCCAGCTCGTCAATCGCTTCTTCCAGCGTCTGATGCTGGTTGTTACCCAGAAACGTGGGCGAAACTGAATAGGGGAAACCGAGAGTACGCACCGCCTCGGTGGCAATTGCCCGCTGCGCGCCTTTTTCGTTGACCACAATCCCGATGATCTCAACATCGTCGGGCGGGTCGAGTTACTTAAGAACTTCTTCCGAATCGGCCATCTGCGGAACGGCCTTGGGCGAAACGAAGGATACGGCATCAATGTGCTTGAACCCAGCGCTGATCAACGCTTTCAGATAGTCGGTCTTGATGTAAGCAGGAATCTGCCCTTGCAACCCCTGCCAGGCGTCGCGCGGACACTCGACGAGTCTTACGGAATTAGACATAAACAAATCAGGCCACGTATCTCACGGATTTACACGGATAATTCTGGTTCTTGGCTTGATCCGTGAAGATCCGCGTAAATCCGTGGTGCCGTTGCTTTCAAGTTTGCAGCACTCCTACTTTGAACTCGGACACATCCGGGTTCAGCGCGGCAGCTTCGAGCGCCTGCGTGATGGCATCGCGCGTTTCTACTGGATCAATGATCTTGTCGATCCACAACCTGGCGGCACCGTAGCGCGGATCGGTCTGTTCGTCGTAGGTTTTCTTCACTGATTCGAACAGTTCCTTGCGCTCTTCATCACTCAACCTCTTTCCACTGCGTTCGAGTTGCTTGATCTTGATTTCGACTAGAGTATCGGCGGCGGAATCTCCGCTCATGACCGCGTAGCGCGCGGTTGGCCAGGCGAATACGAAGCGCGGATCAAAAGCTTTGCCGCACATGGCATAGTGTCCGGCGCCGAACGAGCCTCCTACGATCACCGTAATCTTGGGGACAACTGAATTGGACACCGCGTTTACCAACTTCGCCCCCGCCTTGATGATCCCGCTCCATTCCGCGTCGCGCCCCACCATGAATCCGTTTACGTCGTGGAAGAAGACCAGCGGAATCAGATTCTGGTTGCAGTCCATGACGAAGCGTGCCGCTTTTTCCGCCGACTCGGTGTAGATCACGCCGCCGAACTCGATCCGCTTGCGGCCTTCATGGTCGGTTTGCTGGGCGTGCATTTTTTGATTGGCCACAATCCCCACCGCAAAGCCACCAATACGCGCGTAGCCGCAGATGATGGTCTTGCCGTATTCAGCCTTGTACTCGTCGAAACGGCTGCCGTCCACGATGCGGGCCAGGATTTCCTTGGTGTCGTAGGGACGCGCCGGAGAAGAATCGTAAATGCCGTAGATTTCCTCGGAGGCCAGCGCCGGCGGTTGCGGTTTACGGCGGTCCCAGGGAGACTGCCGGCGGTATCCCCACTTCTCGATGATGGCACGAATACGGGTGAGGCAAGCTTCGTCGTTGGGCTCGCGGAAATCCACGGTGCCGCTGATGGCCGAATGCATGGCGGCGCCACCCAGCTCGTCGGCGGAAATCTTCTGACCGATGGCAGCCTGTACCAGGGCCGGCCCGGCGAGAAAAAGGCCGCTACCGTCGGTCATCAGCACGTGATCGCACATGACCGGCAAGTACCCGCCGCCCGCGACGCACATCCCCATGATGGCTGCAATCTGCGAGATCCCCATGGCCGACATTACCGCGTTGTTGCGGAACACGCGGCCGAAATCATCGGTGTCGGGGAAGACGTCTTCCTGCAGCGGGAGAAAGACTCCCGCCGAATCCACCAGATAAACCGTGGGCACGCGGTTTTCGATCGAGATGTTCTGGGCACGAATCACCTTCTTCGCAGTCATGGGGAAGAAAGCCCCCGCTTTCACGGTGGCGTCGTTGGCAATGATCATCACCAGCCGGGTTTGAATGCGCGCCAGTCCAGTGATGACCCCTGCGGCGGCGGCGCCACCCCACTCTTCGTACATGTCGTGGGCCGCGAAAGCGCCCAATTCAAAAAACGTTCCGGGATCGACCAGCAGATTGATGCGTTCGCGTGCGGTCAGGCGTCCCTTGTTGTGCTGGCTCTCAATCGCTTTGAGCCCGCCGCCCTCGCGGATTCTCTCCTCTTCGTTGCGCACCTGCGATACCAGGTCGGCCAGGAATCGCATATTGGCTTCAAAGCGCGCTGAAGTGGGATCGATGTGTGACTCGAGAACAGTGGAACTCGAGGGCGTCCCGGGATCGATGCGTTCGTTCATGAGTAGAGAGTCTGAAACAAGTTACGGTATAACAGCGGAGCACGAGGGCGCAAACGACTGGTTTCGCCTGAGAGACGTTGGTGCAGCAATTTCAGAGTGCAGATTCTAGACTTCAGATCCAAGAACCGATCACTGGGCTACGCACTACTTCTTAAGCGTTCTTCTCCAACCATCGTTCCAGTCGGCATCCATCTTCCTCCAAAAGGAAACTGCCGCTTCCAAAACACTCGCCGAAAATGCGGTGCGACTCTGGATCGCGTGCCGCACGTGTGATCCATTGCTTCCCCACCTGATACTGGCTGGCCGTGAACCATTTCTGCGGCAGGACCTCGACCAGCCCCGCGTTGGGATAAACGACGTAGAGCGCGAAAGCCGGATCATCTTGACCTCTGGCGGGATAGCTGGTGGGAATCATCAATTCGTCCACCGTTTGCAATTCGGATGGCACTTCAATCTTGTGCATGCCGGCGGCGAGGCCGAGCAGGACTTCAAACTCGGCGAGGGGCGCCGCTGCCGAATAGATGCGGTCACTCGATGGTTTGAACCAGCCCGCAATTTCGGCCAGATCGAAAACCTTAAGTTGGTCGGGATCGAAGCCGGTGATGCGAATACTGCGGCCTTCCGGGCACCAGATTCCGAGGTGGGCCGGCGGCACAAAAAACGGGCGGCAATATGTATTGAGCGCGAGGCGCGGCTTGTCCGGCACCTGCTGCAGTGCCAGAGTAACCAGATAGCCCAGCGGCCCCTCGCTGCCGTGATGAGTCCAGACGAAACGCTGGCCGGAAACAGAATTAAATGCAGGAAAAGTCTTCCAGTACCAGGGCGTGGGCCCGATCGTGCTCTGGAGAATATCCTTCAAACGTGAGGTGCTGAGTTCGGCCATTCAAGTGGCCGTGGGCACGCCGCGGGGCTTGACGTTGCCCCGAATGAACTGGACGATCTCGTCCATGGAGGTGCCCGGTTGGAAAATGCCAGCCACACCGATCTTTTTGAGATTTTCCACGTCCTGGTTGGGGATGATGCCACCGACCACCACCAGCACGTCATCCATTTTGTTCTGCCTGATCAGGTCCATCACGCGGGGAACGATCGCATTGTGCGCGCCCGAAAGAATCGATAGTCCGATGACGTGAGCGTCTTCCTGCAGCGCCGCGTTTACGATCATCTCCGGAGTTTGCCGAAGGCCGGTATAGATGACCTCCATGCCGGCGTCGCGCAAAGCGCGAGCGATCACCTTGGCTCCGCGATCGTGCCCATCCAGGCCGGGCTTTGCCACCAGCACGCGGATCTTCAGGTCAGCCATCGACCTCCATTTAACCACAGAGGGCGCGCAGGCGCACAGTTACAGCGGATTGCAGACTTTAGATTGCAGGTTGTGGATTTTCAGATCTCAGATTCCGGTTCTCAGTTCTCAGATTGGGCGCCGCAATCTGGGTTGCTAACTACATGGTCTTGATATCCAGACTTCGCCACAGATACCAGCAAGCCACCGACCGATACGGTTCCCACGACTTTGCGATCTTCGCCATCACCTCGGGTTTGGGCATCTTGCGCTTCTTGTAGTGTTTCTTGATTGCCATCTGAATGCCGTAGTCTCCCGTGGGCAGCACATTGGGACGCCGCAGGGTGAACATCAGAAACATATGCGCAGTCCATACACCCACACCTTTGACCTGGGTCAGGTGCTTGATCACTTCGTCATCGGTCATTTCGGGCAGGCGCGTGAAGTCGAGCTCGCCACGGGCCGTGCGTCCGGCCATGTCTTTCAGGTAGGAAGACTTCTGTTTGGATAGTCCCACCGAACGCAACTGGGCGTCAGTCAGTTTGAGGATTCCCTCCGGCGTAAGGGGTTCTCCGGCGAGAGCGGCAAAGCGTTTGAAAATAGTCACCGCAGCTTTGCCATTTAACTGCTGATAGACGATGGCCTCTGCCAGACTATGAAATTCCGGCGGCCCAAACTCCATCCGGCACGCACCGACCCGTTCGATAATGGCGGAGAGTATGGGATCGGATTTCTTCAGATGATTGATCGCTTTGCGCATGTCGATATTTTGACGCACATCGGGCCAAGGAGGATAGCAGAGACTATTTTGTGACAGCTCAGGAAAGATACTGGACAGTTTGCCGGATCAGCTCAGCCGTCCCCTTATAAGGATCGCCGGCATCGTCCCATTCCATCGAGCAGTAGCCCTTGTAGCCGCGCTGTTGCATGAGACCGAACGTCTTTCCCATATCCACGCGCACCGTGACACCGCGGCCGTTGGTTTCAGAAGACTTCACGTGCGCGATGCAGTAAGCGTGGCGAAACATCTCATCAATGCCGCGATATGCGTAGTCAGGATCTTTCGCGGCGAGTGTGTTGCCGAAGTCGGGCAAAGTGTGCAGCCACGGGCTGTTCACTCTTTCGACCAGCGAGACCAGAAAGAACGGGTCTTCGCTGACCGGATTGTCATTCTCGAGAGAGACCACGATATTCTTCGCCGAGGCATGCTCAACGACTCGCGTCAGGCTTTCGGCCGTGCGATCCAGGTGCGGCTTCGCGTCCTTCGCTGCGGGTAGATTGGTGCGAATGCCTGCCGAACCGATGGCCACAGCGTTGTTCACCCACTTCTTGCTGAAGGCAATCGCTTGCTCGCGTTCGGCGCGATCCAGCGCGTAGGGACTATGCTCACCATCCACCGCGATGTTCACGACCGCTGCTCGTGCTTTTTCCACGGCCGCCCGAAACTGCTCCAGGTATTTTGGATCCGTCGAAGGAAAATGGCCGGTCCAGGGCTCGATCTTGTTGATCTGGAATTTCTCGATGACATGGGCGGCGAAATCTTTCAGGTCCATGGGCTTCGCAGCTTTGCTGTCCTCTCCGGCGATGAACTCCCG
>Ga0210384_10004422_pt1 | contig 15695 bp, 9 predicted proteins | sample IncBWH2MmetaG_FD_160574 | JGI IMG/M metagenome (GOLD analysis project Ga0210384, IMG submission 160574) | Forest soil microbial communities from Barre Woods Harvard Forest LTER site, Petersham, Massachusetts, United States - Inc-BW-H-2-M | ecosystem: Environmental > Terrestrial > Soil >...
GATCCGGTCACCGTGGAGCTCGCCGGCGGCATCACCGCCATCGTCGGCCCCAACGGCTGCGGCAAGAGCAATCTCTCCGAAGCGATGACCTGGGTGCTCGGCGAGCAGAGCGCCAAGTCGCTGCGCGGCGGCACCATGGAGGACGTCATCTTCAACGGCGCCGAGAGCCGCAAGCCGCTGGGGATGGCCGAGTGCACCCTGACGCTGCGCACCGATCCAGCCTTTCCCCGAGCCGAAGAGGGCCGCATCACCATCGGCCGCCGCGTCTTCCGCGGCGGCGAGAGCCAGTACCGCCTCAACGGCAGGGTCGTACGCCTGAAGGAGATCAAGGACCTGCTCATGGACACCGGGCTGGGCATCCGCGCCTACTCGGTCATCGAGCAGGGCAAGATCGGCATGATCCTGTCCGGCAAGCCGCAGGAGCGCCGCAAGCTGCTCGAAGAGGCCGCCGGCATCACCCGCTACAAGGCGCGCAAGAACGTCGCCGAGCTGAAGCTGCAGGAGGCGAGCGCCAACCTGCTGCGGCTCGACGACGTCATCTCCGAGGTCGAGCGCGCGCTGCGCTCGCTCAAGCGCCAGGCCTCCGCCGCCCGCCGCTACCAGGAGGCGGAGCGCGAGTACCGCGGCCTGCTGGCGCGCGTCCTCGCCGGCCGCCACCGCTTGCAGAGCGCGCGCCTGGCCGAGCTGCGCTCGCGGCTCGACGCCGCGACCGCCCACGAGGCGGCCATCGCCGCCGACCTGCACCGCGACGAAGCCGCGCTCGCCGCCGGCCGCGAGCGACTGGAGGAGCTGGCGAGCGAGGTCGCCTCGCGCCATCAGCGGGTCGCCGATCTCGCCGCCACCATCCAGGGGCGGCAGGAGTTCCTCAAGGCCAACCGCCAGACACTCGCCGAGATCGGCGAGCGGGCCGCCCAGGACCGCGCGCTCGCCGAGCGCCGCGAGCAGGAGACCGCGGGCCAGGCTGCTTCCCTGGCCCAGCTCGAAGAGCGGCGCGGCGAGCTGCTCGAGGAGCGGACGCGCGCCGCCGCGGCGGTCGACGCCGAGGAGCGGCGGATCGCCGACGCCGAGCGCGACCTCGCGCAGGCGGCCGCCCGGGTCGAGGCCCTGCGCGCCGAGCTGCTCCACGCCGCCGCCGCGGTCGCCGGGCTGCGCCAGCGCCTGCAGCAATCGCAGATCGAGCTCGAGCGCGGCAACTTCCGCCAGCATCACCTCGAGGAGGAGCTCGCCCGCCGCGCCCACGAGCTGCGCCAGGCCGCCGAGGCGCTGGAGCTCGCGCGCGAGCACACCGCCGCTGTCGACGGCAGCCTCGCCGCCCGCGTCGAGGAGCAGCAGCGCGTCGGCGCCGCTCTCGAAGCCACCCTGCGGCGCGAGGCCGAGGCCGCCGAGCGCAAGCGCGCCCTGGAAGGCGACATCACCGGCGCCCGCCAGCGCCAGCGCCTGCTCGCCGACCTGGCGCGCGCCCACGCCGAGCGCCGCGGCGTCCTGCTCGCCGCGCTTGCCGACGCCGGCCTCGCCAACCCCACCTTTCTCGCCGAGCAGGCGCACGCCGCGCTCGGCTGGGAGCGCAGCCTCGACGTCTACCTGGGCGGACTGACCGATGCCGTGCTGCTGCCGCCGGGCGACAGCGCCCTGGCCCTGGCCCGCGCCCTGGCCGGCCGCTCGCGCGCCATCCTGCTCGAGACCGCGGCGCCCGCCGCCCCGGAGCTGCCGGGCGAGCCCCAGCCGCCGGGCAACGTGGCGGCCGACCACCCGCAGGTCGCCGACCCGGCCGATCCGGAGGTATTGCTGTCGCTGGGCGAAGCCCTCAGCCTGCCGGCCGCTCTCGCCGCCGCGCTGCCGCCCGCCTTCCTGGTGCGCTCCGCCGCCGACGCCGAGCGACTGGCCCGCCGCCACCCTGGCCTCGCCTTCCTCTCCCGCGAGGGCGTCTGGGTGCAGGCCGGCACCTTCCACGTCGAAGGCGAGACGGTGACGCCTGGAGTGCTCGAGCGCGAGAGCGAGCTCGCCGCTCTCGAGCGCGCCATCCCCGAGCTCGAGGCCGAGCACGACCGCGCCGCCGCCGAGCTCGACCGGCTGGTGGCGCAGCGCGCCGCGCTCGCCGGCGACGCCAACCGGCTGCAGAACGAGACCTCTCAGCTGCGCCAGGAGCTCGCCGTCGGCCGCGCCCGCGAGGAGGACGCCGCGGCGCGACATCGCCGCCTCGACGCCGAGCGCGAGACCCTGTCCACCGAGCAGCTCGAGACCCTGCGCGACATCGAGCGCGTCGCCGAGCACCGCGCCCAGGTGGAGCAGGATCTCGCCGCCGCCGAGCGGCGCCACCTCGCGAGCGAGGAGAGCCTCGACCGCGCCGTCCAGGAGCAGGAGTCGGCCCGCGGCGCGCGCGAAGCCCTGCGCACCGCCAGCGCCGGCCACCGCAGCCGCCTCGAGCTGCTCGACGAGCGCCTCGAGTCTCACGACCGTGAAGTGGCGCGCCTCGCCGCCGAGGTGGAGAACGGCAGGCGCCAGGTGGCCGCCTGGCGCGAGGAAGCCGACCGCCTGGGGGCGCGCCGCGAGCAGCTCGACACCGCCCTCGCCCGCGCCGACGCCGAGCTGCAGCACGCCCTCGAGCAGCGCGACGCGGCCGAGGACGCGGTGCTGTCCGAACAGGAGGACCTCGACGCCCACCGCCAGGAGGTGCGCGACCTCGACGAGCGCCTCGCCGGGCACCGCGCCCGCCGCGACCAGGTGCGCACCGAGATCGAGGAGCTGCGCGTCGCCGGCGCCGGCCTGCGCCAGGACGCCGAGCACGTCGCCATGACCTACCGCGAGCACTTCGGTGAGGAGCTGCCGTCCCATCCCGGCGAGCCGGCGGGCGCCGCGGAGCCACCGGCGATCCCGGCGCCGATCGACCTGCCGCCGCCCCCGGCGATTGCCGATCTCGCCGAGCTCGAGGCCGAGCTGGCGCGCTGCAAGGCGATCCTCGAGCGGCTGGGACCGGTCAACGTCCTCGCCGTCCAGGAGCACGACGAGCAGGAGGAGCGCCAGCGCTTCCTGACCACCCAGCGCGCCGACGTGGCGCAATCCGTCGACAGCCTGCGGCGCACCATCCGCGAGATCAACGAGGCATCGAGCGAGCGCTTCCGCGCCACCTTCGAGCTGGTCAACCAGAGCTTCGGCGTGGTCTTCGCCCGCCTCTTCCGCGGCGGCGAGGCCGAGATGCGCCTGATGGACGACGAGGACGTGCTCGAGAGCGGCATCGAGATCGTCGCCCGCCCCCCCGGCAAGCGCCTGCAGAACCTGATGCTGCTCTCCGGCGGCGAGAAGGCCCTCACCGCCATCGCGCTGCTCTTCGCCCTCTTCCAGACCAAGCCCTCGCCGTTCTGCATCCTCGACGAGGTCGACGCCCCCCTCGACGACGTCAACACCGTGCGCTTCGTCGACCTGCTGCGCGACCTGGCCGGCGACACCCAGTTCATCATCATCACCCACAACAAGATCACCATGGAGGTCGCCGGCTGCCTCTACGGCGTCACCATGGAAGAGAAGGGAGTCTCGAAGCTCGTCGCCGTCGAGCTCGACGACGTCCAGCCCGCCGAGCCCCGCCGAGCCACGGCCTGATCACCGGCGGTTCTCCATCCAGACCCGCGGCTGGACCGAGTAAGGCAGAGCCTCCGGGGAAGCCCTCCGATCCGGACGCCTCCGGGAATCCCTCCGATCCGGGTCTGGGGAACGGACCCATCCTCTGGCCTCCCTATGGGCGAGGCGTTCGTGGTAGAGGCAGGAGCGGCGGACTGCGGGCGCCTCGCCCAAAGCTCGGCCAGAGAATGTGTCCGTCCCCCAGACCCTCTCTTCCTCCCTCTACGGCTGTGGTTCTTTGTTGACGGATCATGCCGTTGCGGTCCGAAGAGCGGACTATGGGTGTCTCGTCGAAACCCCGATGCTCGGCGAAGAACCGGGTCGTCGGAGAGAACAACAGCCGTAGAGAGAGGAAGGAGGGCCGGGGCTGCGGCTGTCGTCCTCTGGCCGAGCTTTGGGCGAGGCGCCCGCAGTCCGTCGCTCCTGCCTCTACCACGAACGCCTCGCCCATAGGGAGGCCAGAGGACGACAGCCGCAGCCCGGCCCGGCCGGAGGGACTCCCCGGAGGCCCCGGCCTACTCGTACCGCAGCGCCGCCATCGGTGAGGTGTCGGCGGCGCGGCGGGCGGGGAGGAAGCCGGCGAGCAGGGCGACGGCTACCAGCACCAGGGTCGCGACGGCGACCGTTGGCGGGTCGAAGGCGGTCAGGCCGTAGATCTGGCTTGCCGCCAGCCTGGTGGTGGCGAGGGCCGCCGCCAGGCCGGTCGCGACGCCGATCGCGATCAGCCGCAGGGTGTCGCCGAGCACCATGGCCAACACCCGTCCGCGCGCCGCGCCGAGGGCCATGCGCAGGCCGATCTCGCCGGTACGGCGGGCAACGCTGTAGGACATGACGCCGTAGAGGCCGATCGCCGCGAGCAGCAGCGCCAGCGCGCCGAAGAACCCGGTCAGCCGGGCGATGGTGCGCTCGCGCGCCAGCGAGCGGTCGACCTGCTCGCTCATCGTGAGCGTGTCCAGCACCGCCAGCCTCGGCTCCGCCTCGGCGATGGCGCGGCGCAGGCCGCCCTCGACCGCCGTCGCCGCCGCCGTGCCGGCCACGCGCAGCTCGACGTCGCGCAGGCTCTCCGGGTTCTGCGCCACCGGCAGATAGATCATCGGCGGTGTCGTCTCGCCGAGCTCGTTGTACCTGGCGTCCCGCACCACGCCGACGACCTCGTACTCGCTGGCCTTGCTGCCGGGCTCGGAACCGAGATGCTCGCCGATTCCCGAGCGGTGCGGAAAGAACTTCCGCACCAGGGCCTGGTTGACGATCACCACCTTGGGGGCCCCCTGGCGGTCCCGCGGCTCGAACGTGCGGCCGCGCACGAGCGGCATCCCGGCCGTCGCGAAGTAGTGCGGCGTCACGACGGTGAGCTGCGAGGACAGCGCATGACCCGGAGACGGCGCGGCGCCGGGCAGGTATATATCGCCGGTCGACCTCGAGAACGTCAGCAATCGGTGCAGCGACAGGCTGGCCGAGCGCACCCCGGGGATGGCCTCCAGGCGCTCGACCACCCGGTCGTAGGCCGCCACCAGCCGCGCGTCGTCGTAGCCGAGCAGCCGGGGATTGATCTCCGCCAGCACCAGGCCCTCGCGGTCGAAGCCGGGATCGAGCCGCACCAGGTTCTGCAGGCTGCGCACGAACAGCCCGGCGCCGATCAGCAGCAGCAGCGACAGCGCGATCTGCGCCGCGACCAGCGCGCGGCCGAGCGGCAGCCGGCGGCCCCGCCAGCCGCGACCCGCCCCGCGGCCGCCGCCGTCTCCCGCCGCCGATCGCGGCCCGCGAGCCCGTCCTGCCCCACCGCCCAGCGCCGCCCGGGCACCCTCCTTGAGGGCCGAGGCCAGGTCGATGCGCGTCGCCTGCAGCGCGGGCGCCAGCCCGAAGCCGACGCCCGTCGCCATGGCGACCGCCACGGCGAAGGCCAGCTTCCGCGGATCGAGCGCCACGTCGAGCTGCAAGGGAACGCTTTCCAAGGAGACCAGGGTGAGCAGCAGCCGGCTCCCCCAGGCACCGAACAGCACCCCGAGCGCGCCGCCCATGCTGGCGAGCAGCAGGCTCTCGGTCAGCAGCTGGCGCACCAGCCGGCGCTGGCCGGCGCCGATCCCCAGCCGCACCGCCATCTCCCGGCGCCGGCCGTCGGCGCGCGCCAGCAAGAGGTTCGCGACGTTGGCACAGGCGATCAGCAGCACCAGGCCGGCGGCGCCGGTGAGCATCAGCAGCGGCCGGGTCAGCTCCTGGCGCCAGTTCGCCATTCCCCTCGCCCCCGGCGACAGCTTGAGCGTCTGCGCGGCCACCATCCGCGCCGTCTCGGGATCCGGATGGCTCGCCAGCTGCGCCTGCTTGGTGCGCTCGAAGATCACGCCCAGCAGGGCCTTCGCCTGCCCGATGCCCACCTCCGGCCGGCGCCGTCCGAGCAGCCGCAGCCAGTGGACGTTGACCTGGTTCCAGATCGGCTGCGCCGGGTCCTGGGGCCCGTCGGTCCACTGGTTGGAGTGATACCTGACCCGCTCCCGCATGGTCATCGGCAGGTAGATGTCGGTGGCGCCGTCGACGAAGGCGCCGTTGAAGCCGCGCGGGGCCACGCCGACCACGGTGACCGTTGCGCCGTTGACCTCCAGGGCCTGGCCGACCACGCCGGGGTCGCGGCCGAAGCGGCGCTCCCAGTAGCCGTAGCCGAGCACCGCCACGGGATGGGTCCCGGGCGCGTCGTCCTCGGCGGCGGTGAAGGTGCGTCCCGCCGCCGCGCCGACTCCCAGCACCGAGAAGAGATTGCCGGACACCAGCTCGGTGGCGGCGGTCTCGAGCGTGTCGGGGCCAGCTCCGCCGCCCGCCCCCGCCGGCGCCGATGGCGGGCGCTGCGGCCGCACCACTCCCCTGAAGTCGTAGGTCACCGCCGCCACGCCGGTGCAGACCGCCGCCGAGTCGGCGAGCTGGCGGTAGGCGGAGTACGAGAAGTACGACTTGTCGATGCCGTCCTCGTGGCGTTGCAGCACGATCAGCTCGCCGGCGCGCGGCACCGGCAGCGGCGCGAGCAGCAGCGCGTCAACGACGCTGAAGATGGCGGTGTTGGTGCCGATGCCGAAGGCCAGCGACAGCAGCGCCACGGCCGTGAACCCGGGGCTCTTGCGCATCATCCGCAGCGCGTAGCGCAGGTCCTGCCCCAGCGTCTCGAGCGCCGGCACGCCGCGCCGCGCCCGCATCTCCTCCTTGAGCGACTCCACCGACCAGCCGGGCCCTGACGGCGCCAGCGCCGCCCGCGCCGCCCGACGCGCCGCCTCCGCGCTCATCCCGCGCGCCTCGTGCTCGCGAGCCTCCATCTCCAAATGGAAGCCCAGCTCCTCCTCCAGCCGCTCCTCGAGCTGCCGCCTGCGGAACAAGCTCAGCAACCGCACGACCCAGCTACGCAAAGTCCGCATGGAATTCTCCTTAGTCAGAGGGAGGAAGCAGCGATGAGGGCCCTGGACCCCGCGACGGTCGCCGGAGAGAAAAACGAGCGGAGGGGAGAAGCGCAGGGCCGCGGGCGGCGGATCTCCTCGCTGCCGACCTTTGGGCGAGGCGCCGCATACCACCACCCCCCCGGCATCCACCACCCGAGCGCCTCGCCCAAAGGGAGGTAGCGAGGAGATCCGCCGACCGCGGCCCGGCCGGAGGGAGATTCACCGGCGCTACTCATGGCGCAGCGCCACCATGGGATCGGTGTCGGCGGCGCGGCGCGCCGGCAGGAAGCCCGCGGCGAGCGCTACCGCCACCATCGCCAGCGTCGCCGTCACGACCGTCGGCGGGTCGAAGGCGCCCAGCCCGAACAGCTGGCTCGCTGCCAGGCGGGTGGTGGCCACCGCGGCGACCAGGCCTGCTGCCACGCCGGCGGCGACCAGCCGCGCGGTGTCGAGCATCACCAGCCCGATCACCTGGACGCGCGGCGCTCCCAGCGCCATCCGCAGACCGACCTCGTTGGTGCGCCGGGCCACGCTGTAGGACATCACTCCGTAGAGACCGACCGCCGCCAGCAGCAGCGCCAGCAGCCCGAAGAAGCCGGCCAGCCGCGCCACCGCCCGCTGCGGCGCCAGCGACTGGTCGATCTGCTCGCTCATGGTGGCGACGCGCAGCACCGGCAGGTCGGGGGCGACCTCGGCGATGACGCGGCGCAGGGCGCCGACGACCCCCGGGGCCGCCGGCGCGGCGCCGGCCGCCACGCGCACCTCGACGTCGTGAAGCTCGGCCGGCTGCTGGTCGACCGGCAGGAAGGCCATGGGCCGCCCGTCCAAACCCAGCTTGAAGTACTTGGCGTCCCTGACCACACCCACGATCTCGAGATCGCGGCTGTGGCTCGGGACGCCGAACCCGAAGCGCCGGCCCACCGCGGCCAGGGCGTCAACGGCGTGATCGGCGCCACCCACTCCACCGGCGGCCGGATGCCGCAGGTAGCGGCGGACGAAGGTCTCGTTGACCACCACGACTTTGGGCGCGCCCTGCCGGTCGCGCACGCTGAAGCCGCGGCCGGCCAGCATTGGCATGCCCACGGTCTGGAAGTAACCGGGCGTCATCATGCTCTCGTAGGTCCACAGGTCTTCCCCAGGTCGCGGGGTGTGCCCAGGCAGCGAGATGGAGCTCCGCGTGGCCGAGCTGCCGAGCAGGCTGTACAGCGAGAGGCTGGCCGAGCGCACGCCGGGGACGGCCTCCAGCCGCTCGACCAGCCGGCGATAGAGATCTCCGAGGCGCGTCTTGTCAAGCCCCAGCACGTGCGGGCTGATCGACACCAGCACCAGCCGGCCGCGCTCGAAGCCGGCGTCGACGCCCATCAAGTTCCGCAGGCTGCGGACGAAGAGTCCGGCGCCGATCAACAGCACCAGCGACAGGCCGATCTGCACCGCTACCAGCAGCCGGCCGAGGGGCAGGCGGCGAAGTCCCGCGCCACCGCGCCGGCCCCGCTCCCCGGTGGCCAACGCACTGGCGCCCTCCTTGAGGCTTCCCACGAGATCCAGCCGCGTCGACTGCAGGGCCGGCGCCAGGCCGAAGATCACCGCGGTCAGCAAGGCGACCGCGGCGGCGAAGGCCAGCTTGCGGCCGTCGATCGCCACGTCCAGCACGAGGTCCTGGTTGCCGGTCGCGCCGCTCGCCAGCAGGCCGAGCAGGAAGCGGCTCCCCCAGTACGCGAAGAGCAACCCGAGGGCGCCGCCGAGACCGGCCAGCAGCAGGCTCTCGGTGAGCAGTTGGCGCAGCAGGCGGCCGCGCCCCGCGCCGATGCCCAGCCGCACGGCCATCTCCTTCTGCCGGCGGCCGGCGCGCGCCAGCAGCAGGTTGGCGACGTTGGCGCAGGCGATCAGCAGCACCAGGCCCGCGACCGCCATGAGGATGAAGAGCGGCGCGCCGAGGGTCTCGCGGCTCTCCGCCAGCCCGCGCTCCGCCGGCGCCAGCCGGATGCGCGTCGCCAGCACGCTGGCGCGCTCCCGCGCATCGGTGTCGGTCGCCGCCTGGACCTGCTTCTCGCGCTCGTACAACACGCCGAGCACGGCGCCGGCCTGCTCGACGCTGACTCCCGGGCGCCGCACCGCCACCAGCTGCAGCCAGTGCATGTTCACCTGCGGCCAGACCGGCGCGTCGAGGTCCCGCGGGCCGTCGGAGTAGGAGTCGCCGCGATACTTGACCAGGTCCCGCACGGTGAGCGGCAGGAACAGGTCGGGCGCCGCGTCCGCCAGGACGCCCGGGAAGCCCCTCGACGCGACTCCCACGACCGCCAGCAGCGCGCCGTTGACCTGCAGCACCCGGCCGACGACCCGCGGGTCACGGCCGCAGGCGCGCTGCCAGAAGCCGTAGCTCAGCACCGCGAGCGGATGGGCGCCCGGCTCGCTGTCTTCGGCGGCGCTGAAGGCGCGCCCCGCCGCCATCCCGCGGCCGAGCAGGGAGAAGAAATTGCCGGAGACCAGCTCGGCCGTCGCGTTCTCGGCGGCGGGCAGCGCCTGGACACCCGCGACGACCGCGCCGGCCGCGGGCCGCACCTGCACGGTGAATTGACTGGTGAAGGCGATCATGCCGGTGGTCACCGACCGCGCTGCCGCCAGGTGCCGGTAGGCGGTGTACGAGAACCACGGCGGCGGGTCGTCGCCGGTGCCGTCGTGCTTGCCGAGCACCACCAGGCGGTTGGCGCCGGGCACCGGCAGCGGCTTCCACAGCAGGGCGTCGGAGACGCTGAAGATGGCGCAGTTGGCGCCGACTCCGAAGGCCAGCGACAGCAGCACCACCGCCGTGAAGCCGGGGCTCTTGCGCATCATCCGCAGGGCATAGCGCAGGTCGCGCCCGAGCGTCTCGAGCGCCGGCACGCCCCGCCGCGCCCGCACCTCCTCCTTGAGCGGCTCGAGCGACCCGCCCGGCGAGAAGGCCAGCCGCGCCGCCCGCCCCGCCGCGTCGGGGCTCATACCGCGCGCCTCGTTCTCGCGCGCCTGCATCTCGAGATGGAAGCGCAGCTCCTCGTCCAGGCGCGCCTCGAGCCGGCGCTTGCGGAACAAGCTCAGGAAACGGATCCCCCAGCTACGCAGAGTCCGCATCGATCACTCCTTGCTCTTTGTCAACACGTCATAGAGCACTACCGACACCGCCGGTAGGCGGAGAGAAGAACAAGCGGAGGGGAGGAGAGAGGGCCGTGAGGTGGCGGATCTCCCTCCTGCCGACCTTGGGGCGAGGCCCCCGAAGTCTTCCGCCGGCTCGAGGTACACCCCTCGCCCCAAGGGAGATAGGAGGGAAATCCGCCACCCCACGGCCCGGCTCGGAGGGAGATTCACCGGAGCTCCTCATGCCATCAGCAAGCGCCCGATGGCCTGCGAGAAGCGCGCCCAGCGCTCGGTCTCGGCTGCCAGCTGCCGCCGCCCTGCCCGGGTCAACGAGTAGAACCGCGCCCGGCGGTTGTTGTCCGAGGTCCCCCATTCCGAGCCGATCCACCCCTGCTGCTCCAACCGCAGCAGCGCGGGATAGAGCGATCCCTGGTTGACCTGCAGCACGTCGCGCGAGATCTGCTGGATGCGTTGCGCGATGCCGTAGCCGTGCATCGGACCCAGCGCCAGCGTGCGCAGCACCACCAGGTCGAGCGTCCCCGCCAGCAGCTCGGCCTTCGCCTCGTCGGATCGATTCTCGTCTTTCATGTTGGCAGCCTACAGGGAACTCATGTAGGTAGTCAACAGGTACGGCGGCGCGCTCGGCCGGAGGTTCACCGACGGTCGCCACAGCCATCCGTATTGACACCGACTCACATTGACGTCAATATGTCGATATGGACGCCAAGCGCGTGACCGCGAACCTTCCTGCCGACCTGCTGCAAGAGGCCATGGCGGTCACCGGCGAGGGCATCACCGTGACCCTGGTCGAGGGTCTGAAGCTGGTGCGCAGGAGCGGGGCCTTCAAGAAGGCCATGCGACTTCACGGGAAGATCCAGCTCGACGTGGACCTCGAGGAGTCGCGTGAACGGCGTCGTCGTTGACACCTCCGCCTGGATTGATTTCTTTGCCGGCGCCGAGCTGCCGTCGCTGGCGGATGCCTTGGCGCGCGGCGTCGTGGTGCTGCCTCCGATCGTGATCGCGGAGCTGGTGAGCGGTGCGCGACGCCCCGCGGATCGGCGCGCGATCGCCGACCTCGTCATGGAGTTGACGATCCACGACACACCACTCGATCACTGGGTGCGGGTCGGCACCCTCCGCCGCGAGCTGAGGGATCACGGGCTTAGCGTCTCGACTCCCGACGCCCACGTCGCTCAGTGCGCTCTGGACCGGAGCGCCCCGCTGTTGACGAAGGACCATATCTTCGCGCGCATCGCAGAGTTCGCCCCGCTCAAGCTCATCGCCGCGGGCTAGTGGCCCGCGCGGCGCTCTTGCGCCACGACCTACCGGCGCGCCGGGTTCCTGGCCGGGTTGGGCCCGTCAGGCCCGCCCAGGTCCGCGATCTCGTAGTAGGGGTCGCGATAGACCAGGCTCACGCCGGGCGTGGCGACCAGGTACTTTTCGAAGCGCTCGTAGACCGGCGCCCGCCAGATGGTCACCCAGCGCGCCCCGAAGCGTTCGCGGATGACCCGCGCCGCGTCCGGGCGCCGCCCCTGCACCACGTCCACGTACTGCTGGAAGAGCCGCGGGTCCTTGGCGAAGAACAGGGTCGGGTCGAGCGCCACCAGCGATTGCAGCTGCGGCGCCGAGTAGAACAGCGGCGCCGCGTCCGCCCATTGCGCGGTGAACACCCGCTCGCCCGGTCGACCGTGCTCGCCCAGCCAGCGCGCCATTTCCCGCGGCGCCGACGCCTCGCCGAAACCATAGCGGCGCACCGTCGCCGCCGTCCAGATCGACCCCACCAGCAGCGCCGCCGCGGCCGCCCACGCCGTCCATCCGCCGAGCAGGTCGGCGAGCCCCTGCCGCCGCCGCTCGGCGGCCAGCGCCGCCAGCGCCAGCAGCGCCAGCGGCGCCCCGACCTCGAGCATGCGCCGCAGCAGCAGCGCGCCGAGCAGCAGGAAGGCCAGCGCCACCAGGGCCGTCGTCAGGGTGGCGCGGGTGCGCAGGCGCCGCTCGCGCAGCAGCGTCACGGCCACCACCAGCGGCGCCAGGAAGATCGTCCACTGCTCCGCCAGGATGCCGAGCCCGGGCGGCGCCAGCTCCTCCCCGATCTGCGAGCGCAGCGCCGCGTTGCCCGCCGGGCTGGCCTGGAACGGCACCACCAGGTTGGCGATCGCCATCAGCCGCAGGTTGTAGGGGAAGTTGGGATGAATCAGCTGCCCCGCGAGCCAACCCGCCGCCACCCACACGACCGGCAGCCAGAGGAGCCGCCGGGAGCTCGTGTCGGGTCTGGCGTCCTCGGGCCTGTCGTCTTCGACCGCGGCCTTTTCGAGCCTGCCGCCTTTGGGCCGGGCGCCCTCCTGCCGGCCGCCGGCATGCCCCTTCCCCCCAGCCGGCACGCCGTGCGCCGCGGGCACCAGCCAGCCGACCGCTCCCCACACCGCGGTGTAGAAGATGGCGATCCAGCCGCCGGCATGCGCGAGCCCGAAGATCGCGGCGACGGCCGCCAGCGCCCAGGGCCGGGCGCCGCTCGCGAGCAGGCCGAGGAAGAGCAGCGAGAAGCCCACCAGCAGCAGCTGCGGCCGGCACATGTCGATGCGCATCGCGAACAGCGAGCCGAGCGTCGCCATCCCCAGCATGTGGGCCCAGGCGTGCCGCACCCGCAACCGCCAGAGCGCGACTCCCAGGCACGCGAGCAAGAAGACCTGGCCGAGCATCACGCCGGCGAGGCCGGCCCGCTCGAGCGGCCACCCGGCGAAGGGCATCAGCGCCGCATGGAACAGCGGCACGCCGTCGGCGAAGTGCTCGCTAATCAGCGAGAACGGCGTCCATGGGAACGAGCGCAGCGGGAAGTGGGTGCGCAGCTCGCGCGCCATTCCCAGGTGGTAGTACTCGTCGTAGGACCATGGCGCCGAAGCGGCCAGGCGGGCCGACACATAGAACAGCACGACGGCCAGCCCGGCCAGCCCGAGCCAGAGCGCCTGCCGCGAGCCTCGCCGCCTCTCCGGCTCGGCGGCGGCAGCCGCGGCGCCACCCGCGGCAACGGGCAGGGCGGCGCGCTTAGACGATCTCTTGGCATGCTTCTTCGCCATATTCGCCCCGAGAAAAGGCGGACTCGAGCTGGACCCGAGGGCCGCTGGGTTCCGATGGGACCGGCAGGTTATCGCATGGGCACCCGGATGAGAGCCTGGATCGCTCCATTGACTTGCCGGAGTGACGATAGGGGCCTGCCCTATTTTCGCTTCTCTGATTCTTGACTGATACGCAAATTAAGATATAGTTCGCGCGCCTTATCTCACGAGCTCGAAGTCTTCGATTGCCTGGTTCGCCCCGGGGCGCCGCGGCGGCTGCACGCGCGCCCCGCCGCCCTCCCCCGGTGGCGCGCCGCGTCCGTGGACGCCTGGTCCACAAGGAGGGTCGATCCCATGAATCTTCTGCAGCGCAGAGTCCGCTCCCACGTGCTCGCCGCCGCGCCACTCACGGCGCCCGCGTCGCTGGCGTTGCTCGCGATGCTCGGCGCGATGCTCGGCGCGATGCCGGCCGCGGCCGGCAACGGCCATTTCCTCCACGGCGTCGGCGCCGTCAACGACGCCATGGGCGGCGCCGGGGTAGCGCTCCCCAACGACACCCTGGGCGCGCTCAACCTCAACCCGGCGTTGCTCACCGAGCTCGACGGCAGCGGCTTCGAGTTCAGCGCCGAGTATGCCAAGGCGGGCAACGCCGTGACCAGCCAGGTGGGACCGTTCTCCGGCCGCACCCAGGAGGCAGGACGGACGCCGCTGATCCCCGCCTTCGGTTTCACCCGCCATCCGCCGGGCAGCCCGTTCGCCTACGGCGTCGGATTCCTGGGCCTCGCCGGCTTCGGCGTCGACTACCCGCAGGACCCCCACAACCCCATCCTGTCGCCCCAGCCGCAGGGCTTCGGGCGGGTCTACGCGAACTACCAGTTCCTCAAGGTGCCGGTGGTCGCCGCGCTGCGCCTCAGCCCGGAATGGTCGGTGGGCGTTGCCTTCGTCACCGGCCGCTCGGCGCTCACCGCCGACCCCGCCGGCTTCGCGGCGCCCGACTGCGGACCGAACGGCTGCTTCTACCCGCGCGTCAACACCGACAGCGCCTTCGGCTATGGCGGCCAGATCGGCGTCCACTACCGCCCCAGCCACGTCTGGGCCTTCGGCGCCTCCTACACCACCGAGCAGCGGTTCCAGACCTTCGAGTGGAACTCGGCGCACGCCAACCCGGCGCTGCCGAGCTTCGGCACCGCGCGCCGCATCTCCTTCCGCCTCGACAACCCGGCGACGGCGGTGGCCGGCATCGGCTTCACCCCGACCCCGGCGCTCAAGTTCGCGCTCGACGGCAAGTGGATCGACTACGCCAACACCACCGGCTTCAGCGGCTTCGGCATCGCGCCGGACGGCCACGCGCTGGGGCTGGGGTGGCGGAGCATCACCGTCTTCGACGTCGGCGGCCAGCTCCAGGCCACTCCCTGGCTGACCCTGCGCCTGGGGTACAACCACGCCGAGAACGCCATCCCCGACAAGTCGGCCTTCTTCAACGTCGCCTCGCCGGCCATCTGGACCAACCACGTCACGGCCGGCGTCGGGGTGCGCGTCGATTCGGCGCTGACGCTCAACCTGGCCTACTACTATGCGCTGAAGGCCCGCATCACCGGCCCGCTCTACCCGGTGCCGGGGGGCGTGGTGAGCGACGAGCAGTCGCTGCGCTCCCTGATTGCAACATTTTCTTTCAGGCTCTAAGCTGTCTGGAAGCCGGGCACGTGCGAGAACCTGACACGACGGTCCGTCTACTTCTTCAAGGCGCGGCGACATGGCCGATGCCGAAAGCCGAGGTGCGATGGAGCGGGTCAGGAGCACGGACTACGGCGCGGACATCGTGTTCGGCGGCCCCCTCTCCCGCGAGGAGGCCGCCGAGCTGCTCGCGGAGCTCGACCGCAAGCTGCCGCCGCCCGGCGGCCGCTTCGGCCTCCTGGTCGATTCGCGGCGATCGCGGGCCTACTCGGCGGCCGAGCAGGCGATCTTCAGTCGCGGCATCGTGCTGTGCCTGGAGCGCGGCATGGAACGCGCGGTGGTGGTGCACGACAGCCACATCGCGGCACTGCAGGCCAAGCGCCTCGGCAAGGAGACCGGCACGCTGGCCTGGACGCGCTACATCGACGCCAGGAGCCACCCCGACTGGCAGAGCATCGCCGAGCACTGGCTGCGCCACGGTATCGACCCCGAGCTGACGTAGGGGTTGTGGTGGTGTCCTGGCTAGATAGCCCTTGCCTCTCGACCTCCGTTTGGGCGAGGCCGCGGCTCCGCCTGTCGCCAGTCGCGGCACCCCGGCTGGGAGGGTTTGCAGTCCTACGCCGCCACCTTCCAGACTTGGACCCTCGCCCAAACGGAGGTCGAGAGACAAGGGCAATCCAGCAAGTAGGACACTACCGGAATCAGGGGAAACAGGCGGGAGATGGTCGGGGCGAGAGGATTTGAACCTCCGGCCTCACGGTCCCGAACCGTGCGCTCTACCAAGCTGAGCTACGCCCCGGCGGTTGCGGACGGTCTCGCCGCCGGCAGCGGGCGG